>ENA-UOWG01000093-UOWG01000093.1-activated-sludge-metagenome-genome-assembly--contig:-NODE-93-length-155612-cov-6.592554_pt1 | contig 155612 bp, 96 predicted proteins | sample MGYA00238147_ERZ761563 | MGnify/ENA primary metagenome ERZ761563 (study PRJEB28884, sample SAMN05720216) | anaerobic digester metagenome | isolation source: active sludge of municipal...
CATCGTGCACAGAGGCAGGAACATCAGCACCCACGGCAGACGGACGTTCTTGATGCTGAGGAAGACTGTCCGTGTGTCGACCCCCCGGAAGGCGAACCAGAGGCCGAGGAAACTCAGGGAGAGAGTGACCACCCATTTCATTGTCGTTTTGAATCGCATGGGGAGGGGTGGTTATTTTTCGGGAAGGATGCGTGCGATCCGGTAGGGGCGCTTGTCCTGATTTTCGTAGTAGATGCGGATGATGATTTCCGCCAGGAGGCCCAGGATCAGGAATTGGACCCCCACGATACCGAAGAAAACGGCCAGCATGAGGAACGGAAGGCGGTAAGGTTGCCACAGGTTCCAGACGAACCGGTCGAGGACGGCGACCAGACCCGACAGGGTCCCGATCGTCAGGAGGAGGAGCCCCGCTCCGCCGAAGAAATAGCTGGGTTTGTTGAGATAGCTGGAGAAGAACTTGGCCGTGAGGAGGTCCAAAATCACCTTGAAGGTGCGGGCCAGCCCGTATTTGGATTTCCCCTTCACGCGGGGGTGATGATGCACTTCGATCTCGGAGACGCGGGCTCCCTGCCAGGCGCACCAGGCGGGAAGGAACCGGTGCATGTCCCCGTAAAGGCGGAGCCCTTCCACCATGGAACGGCGGTAGGCCTTGAGGGTGCACCCGTAGTCGTGAAGAGAGACGCCCGTGACCAGAGAGATCAAGGCGTTGGCCAGATGAGACGGAAAGCGCCGGGACCAAAAAGGGTCTTTCCTGTCCCGCCGCCACCCGCTCACGACGTCCACTCCCTTTTTCATCTCCTCGAGAAGGAGAGGGATGTCGGCGGGATCGTTCTGTCCGTCGGCGTCCATGCAGACCAGGATCTCTCCCCGGGAGTTCTCAAATCCCGCCGCCATGGCGGCCGTCTGACCGAAGTTTTTGGAGAAAGAGATGAGGCGGACGCGGGGGTCTTCCTCGATCCATCGCTCCACGATGGAGACGCTTCGGTCCGTCGACCCGTCGTCCACCAGGAGGATCTCCCAGGAGTCGCCGATGACCGCTCGGCCGAGGGTCTCCTTCAGGTCGGGAAGACACTCCTGCTCGTTGAAGAAGGGGATGATGATGCTGAGGTGCGGGGTGGTGGACATATTTTGAGTGATTATATCAAAAACGGACGGTCACCGATCAGGAGCGGCCGACCTTCCGGCGGACCAGGTCGATGTTGTTGTCGAGGGCCGGGTTTTTGGGGTCCTTCTTTTTGAGTTCCTCCAGGATATGGAGGGCTGTCCTGTAATCCTTCCGTCGGAAATGGATTTCGGCCAGGGTGAGCAGGACGGAGGGGTTGTCCGGATTCGCCCGTTCCGCCGCCCCGAGGGCGACGTCATGCCGTCCCAAGTCCATCCAGGCGCGCGCCGTTTCGAGGAATAGCTCGTCGGACGGGAAAGCCAGGATGATCCCTGAATACAGATCGCGGGACGTCTCCATCCTCCCGGTGGAGCGTTGATGCTCCGTCCGCAGATGTTCGAACCACCGGACCGCTTTTTCGGGGTTTCCCTCCCTCCGGAACAGGATCCCCAGTTCAAGATGGGCGGACCAATAATTCGGTTCATATTGGATCGCTTTCTTCACGTGGGCTTTGGCGCTTTCCAGTGAGCCGGCGTCCGCCAATATTTTGGCTGTCTCGAGATACCAAGGGGCGTACGTGGGGTAATACAGGCCCGCGAACCGACGGGCTTCCAGTCCGCTTTCCCTCTGAGGCGGTCTCTCATGGACCAGATAGAGATGCGACAGGTCATGCCAGGATTCCGCGTCACGCGGAGACAGTCGTAATGCTTTTTCCAGCAATCCCCGGGCTCGATCGACGGGTCCAGCTGTCTTGTGGAGGATGTCGTCGGCGAGTTGGCGCCGGAGGGAGATGTTCCACGGGTTGATCGTGAGCGAGGCCTCCGGATGCCCCAGCCGTTCCAAAGAGGCGGATCCCCACCGGGTCAGGGAGAACAGGGCCAGCCCGGCCAGGGCCAAGCGAACCCCCGGGTTCATCCGTCCCGGATTTTCGACCGGGAGAGTCGGCCCTCCGGCGGTCATGAAAGCCATCATCCAAAGCCCGTTGAACGGCAGATAGAAAGGAAAATCGCACAGCGAAAAAAGAAGGAAAGTCAGGGAGACCGCCCAGAAGGAGGGCGGGAGCGCGGCGCGATGATATCGACGGAAAGTGCGGAGGATCCCCCAGACGAGGAAGACCGTCGCCGGAATGCCGTATTCCGCCGCCAGCTGCAGGAATTCATTGTGTGCGAAAGGGGTGGTATGGCCGTAGAGAACGGGACTGTTCCGGATCGGGAGGGCATGGGTCTGGTAAAGGGACGGGAATTGTCCCGGCCCCCAGCCCAGCAGGGGTTTTTGAAGTATTCCGAGAAGGGCCGATCTCCAGATGGATAACCGGCTGAAAGCGAAGGGGTCCTGCCATTTCAAAAATTGTTCGATGGCGACGGGATCTGTGATGAACAGGGCGACCGCCAGGGAAGACAACACGACGATCGTTCCCCGCACCGAATACCGTCGGATGAGGAGGAAGCCCGTTCCCGCCATCCAGGAGAGGGTGGCGATGCGTGAGGACAGCAGGAACACCGCCGCGCTCAGGAGGATGACGCCGGAACCCGGGAGAAGACGGCGTGGAGAGGGATCGTCCAACGTTCTGGCGAGGAGGATGAGGGAGACGCTGACGAGGAAGAGGGCGGTGTAGTTTCGGTTACCGACGAGGAAAAGGAATGGATGGACTCCGAACAACTCGGTGATGATGAGGACGGATTGGACGGCCGCTCCCAGGACCGAGAGGTGGAGGAAGAGCCGTTTGTGGGGCTCCTCCCAGAGAAGGCAGGCCGCGCCGAAGAGCGCGTAGACCAGGAATTTGAAGAGGTGCGGGAAGGATTGCATGGGAGCCGGGGAGTGGAACGTGGAGGCGATCCCCCACAGAAGGAAACCGAGGAGAGCGGGCGAGGCCGGATGGGAAGAAAGGCGGTTCCATCCCCAGGGGGCGCGGGAGGCGACGAGGACCGAGACACAGAGGACCGTCGAAGCGGCGTAGAAGGCCACCGGGGCCTTTCCCCCGCCGGCAAGGACCAACAGCAGGCCGATCCCGATGAGCGAGTGGCCGAACAGATGGGCCCGATATCCTCGGAGGCGGTTCAGGATGGTCATCGGCGCGGCGGCATGGTCAACGGGTCGATTTGCGCTGCAGTCCGACGATCACCTTGTAGACGACGAAGACGGCGAAGAGGAACCCGGACGCTTTCAGGAGCACGGAGGAGAACTTGCTCTGCACGATCGATCCGCCATTCATCTTGAGGGCGAACGAGATCAGCAGACAGAGGAGGCTGGTGATGGGGACGAACGCGTTGAGGACCACCCGGGTCATCTTGTGCGGGTTCGGAGCGGAGGAGGAAGAGGACGGCTCGAGGCTCAGCAGGAGGAGCGTGCGGATCTTCTTGAGGCAAGTCTGGAATATGAGCTGTTCCGGATGTTCCTTGGATCGGGCCTGATATTCCCGGATCAGTTCGTCGGAACGCCCCATCCGGATCATCAGCGTGATGTAGGCGTCGTGCGCCTCCGTGAGGTCGCTCTTGTGGGTCAGGGAGACCCGGTAATGGTCGAGGGCCATCGTCAGATAGGCTTCCCCCTCGCGTCCGGAATTCAATCCCTCGTAGGATTTTCCGATGCCGAGATGGCTTTCGGGGTTGTTCGGGAACAGGCGGAGGGCGCTGTTGTAGTGCGAGATGGCGGATTCCCAGAGGCGGTTCTTCCGGTCGCGTTCAGCGTTGTTGTAGTGTTGATGGGCGACTTGAGGATCTGGATTCGAGGGCGATTCTGTCACGACGATCCACCGGGGCTACGGTCGGGGTCGTGGAGACCCGGGAGAGCCCTCTCGGCGCGGACCTCGATCAGTCACGGATGATGCGCGGCGTGACGAAGATGAGGAGTTCGGTCCTTGATTTGTTGTCCGACGTGTTGCGGAAGAAGATCCCGAGGACGGGGATGTCTCCCAGGAGGGGCACTTTGGAGGCGCTCTCCCGGATCTGTTCGTCGATCAGTCCGCCGATGACCAGCGTCTCTCCGTCTCGGATGAGCACTTCGGTCTCGGCATTCCGCGTGTTGATCGTGGTCCCCGCGGCGGAAGTGGCTCCGGGGATGTTGACCTCCGGTTTCAGTTTCACCCGGATCCTGTTGTCCGCGCTGACGGTGGGTTTCACCACGAGGATGATGCCCGACTCCACGAACTGGAACGATTGGGTGGCCACACCGGTGGCCGCCACGCTCGTGATGGAGAACGGGATCTTGGATCCGACTTGGATCTTGGCCTCTTGGTTGTTCAAGGTGATGATCTTGGGAGATGAGAGGACCTTGGTCTTCCCCTTCGTGGCCAGGGCTCCGAGGGTCGCCGTGAGCAGGTCCGTGTTGTTGATGAACCCGAAGGTGATGGCGGCCTGGGTCGGTCCGGGGAGTGCGACGCCCGTTCCGCGTTGGTTGGCGGTGAAGGCCTGTACGACGTTCCCTCCTTGCACGAACCCCGCTTCTCCCCCGGGGACCTGGGGTGTGCCGACGGCGACGTCCCGCTGTCCGATCGTCTGCGTGCCGTTGGCGGTGTTCTTGAGGCCGGCGTATTCCCACTGGATGCCCAGTTCCATGGAATCGGTGAGGGTGATCTCGACCATCTTGGCTTCGATCATGACCTGCTGGGGTTTCTGGTCGAGGTCGGCGATGAGGCGTTCGGCGGCCACCAGCCCTTCGGGGGTGTCCGTGATGATGATCGTGTTCGTCTTGGAGTCGGTCGTGACCTTCCCTGTCGGAGAGACCCGGATCGAATCCAGGTGCTGTCGCATTTCCTCGGCCGTGGCGTAGTTGAGGGTGAACGTTTTGAAAGCCGTGATCGCCTTGGACCTGTCTTCAGTGAGGCTCTCGGGGGTCATGATCCGCAGGATGTTCTCCCCCATCTGTTGAACGACCAATCCGTGCATGGAGAGGATGGTGTTGAACGCCTCGTGGAACGGGACCTGGTCCAGGTGGATGGTCATGACGCCGCGGATCTCGGGTCCGTAGATGATGTTGATCTCGCACATCTCGGCCAAGACGCGGAGGACGTCCCGGATGTCGGCGTCGTCGAAGTCGAGCGTGACGGGGTGTTTGGGCAGCGCGGCCAAGAGGTTTTTCGAACGCAGTTTCTTGGGAGTGTCCGACGGGGTGGCGGCCGCCACCGTTTTTCCGGAGGTCTCTCCGGTGATCGATTCCGCGTTCTTCGGGAGAGGAAGGGCGGTCTTGTGGGCCGGGGTCACCAGCGGCTCCGGTTTTTGGGCGGTCTCCGCCGGGGTCGGCTTGGAGGCGGCGGTCGTATCGAATTTGACGATGATGTCCGATCCCTCCAGATAGGCCTCGTGGGACACCGATTGGCTGACATCCACCACGATCCGGGATATCTTGTCGGGTTTCGTCTGGAACTGAGAGGTCCGTATCCGCTTGACGACGGGATCGTCGATGGAAGCCTCGTAGGGATCGGAAACGTGAAGCGAGTTCGGGATCTCGATGACGATCCGAGGGGGTTTGGACAGGGAGAACACCTTGTAGTCCGCCGGCTGGTCCAGGTGGGCGACCAATCGGCCGCCGTCGAAGGAGACGCTCTTGAGCTTTGAGATCGATTTGGCCGGGACATCCTTCCGGGCGGTCGACGGCTCCGCCGCGCCGCTTAGGGCCGGACAGAAATCACCGGCGTTCAGAAGGATGATGAGAGATAAGATGATCCGTCCCCATTTTTTCATCGGGATGTTGCCTCCTTGGTTCGTTGTGCAACCGTTTTGATCTGATCGTTCATATCGTCGGGAAATGGGCTCAGGGCTTCGGCGTCGCCGGGTTTTCCTGCTGGTCTTTCTTCAGCTTGACTTCCGTCACCTGATTGTTGGGGCCGATGATGACAAGGCTCTTTTCCTTGACGATGCCGACGTACCCTTTCACCGGCTTTCGTTTGGAATCGAAGATCTTCCCGTCCTGGACGAGATAGGGGGCCCCGGTGTCGCTCATCCGGGCGATGGCCCACCGTCCGGTCTTGGCGCGGATGATGCCCTTCAACTCGATGGAGGCCGGTTTGAACGCCGCTTCCTCCTCCCCCCCGGAGGAGATGATGACGGAGGAGATCTTCTCGCTCCCCGATCCTGTCAGAGGGATGAAGGGATCGCGGTAACGATCGCCGCGATAGGAATACTCCGGCTTTTCGTCCGCCGCCGACACACCGGCGGAAAGGACCGCGAGAAGGAACCCGGCCGCGAGGAATCGATGGAGGGATGTCGGTTTCATGGTCAGCCCTTGAACGTGTAAGTCATCAGGATGAAATTCGCGGTGATCGTCTCGCCGGTCTTCTGGTCGGGCGTGTAGCTGATCGTCAGTCCCAGGGCGGACATGATCCGCTCCTGCAGGCCGATGGCCGTGATGAACCGTCCCAGGGTGTGGAATTGTCCCTTCACGTTCAGGGAGATCGGCACCTCGGAGTAATAGTTCTGGGCCCGTTCCCCGCCGGGAGAGAAGCTGTTGAGGCGGATGTGGTATTTGTTCGACTCGAAGGTGACGATCCGGATGATGTCCTCCAGGCTCTTCTGTTTGGGGAGGCGCTTCTCCGTCTCGCCGACCTCGAGCAGGAGCTTGTTGTAGTCGTCCTGCAGGGATTTGAGGCGGAGGGCCTGTCTCTTCATCGTCTCCACCTTGTCCAGCACGCTCACGAGGTCGGCGTTGAGCTTGACGATCTTCTCGTTGGTCGGTTTCAGAAGGTACGTCCAATAGACATAAGCGAAACCGGCGACGAACATGACGATGGCCATCACTTGTTGCTGCTGTTGCTTGGAAAGTGCCATGGTTATGCGTCCTCCCGGAGATAGGCGAAGCGCAGGGTGAAGGAGAGGGTGCGGATCCCTTCGCTGTTCTCCTGCATGGAGATGGTCCCCAGTTCCACACCGCTGAAATAGGCGCACTTGTGCAGGTTCGTCAGCCAGTCGGCGATGGCGTTGCTGGAGAGCGATTGGGCCGAGACGGAGACGTTCAACCGGTTCTTCTGCTGCGGATCCCCCGACGTCTGCATGCTCTGGACCCAGATCTCGGAGGGCAGCTGCGCCATGAAATCCTCGAAGAACTTGGGATAGATCAGCCGGCCTTTGAGGAGCTGTTGGATGACGTCGTAGCGGGCCCGCAACTGGTTGCGGGTCGCTTCCAACTGGTTCACCTGGTCCACGATGGCCTGGTATTTCGTCAACTCCGCGTTGGCGACGGTCAGTTCCTTCTGGAGTTTGACGGTCTGCATGTGGCGCATCCCCCAGAACCCGAGCAGGACCACGGCCAGGATTCCCCCGGCGATTCCTCCCAGGATGGAGAACTGTTTTTGGACCTCGGCGACGTGGATCTCGGGAGGCAGCAGGTTGATCTTGATCACGGGAGAGGGGTCCTCATTCGCTGTCTCCGTCCCGGCGCGTGGCCAATCCGACCGCGATGGAGAAGAGCGGCCGCAGGTCCTGCGGGATCGCTTTGGCTCCCTCCACGTGGGCCAGAGGATCGAATATCTCGACGGGCATGTGGAGTTCTTGAGCGAAATAGTTGACGAGATTCTTCAGCCGGCAGGCGCCGCCGGAGAGGAGGATGCGCGTGACCTGGCGGTCCGTTCCCTGGGAAAGATAGAAGTCCAGAGAACGGTGGGTCTCCGACAGAAGGTCTTTGACCACGGGGAGCATCACGGTCGACATCTGCAGGGCTTCCTTGTTCTCCTCCGCCATGGCTTTTTCCCGTTCTTCCGGAGTGACCAGGAGCGCGGCGTTGGCTTTCTTTTCCTCCGCCTGCTTGGCGTCGCATTGGAAATTCCGCTGGATGGCCTTGGTCAACGTGTTCCCGGCGATGAAGACGTCCCGGACGACCTTGGAGACCCCCCCCTCGATGATGGACATGGTGGTGACCGAGGCCCCGATGTGGACCATCAGCACCGTGTCCTGCATGTTGGCGGCCCGGTTGATGTCGTAGGCGTTCTCGATGCAGAAGGCGTCCACGTCGATGACCACCGGCGAGAGCCCTCCCTGCTTGATGATGTCGAGACGGTTCCCGATGAGGTCCTTTTTGGCCGCCACCAGGATGGTCTCCATCTTCTTCTGTCCCTCGTCGACGACGTCTCCGATGATGTGGAAGCCGATGTTCACTTCGGGGATGGAGAACGGGATGTAAGGTTCCGCCTCGAATTGGATGGTCTTGGCCAGGTCGTCCTTGGCCATCTTCGGGAATTTGACGTAACGCACGATGACGGAATTCCCCGAGACGGAGAAGGAGGCCGCCTTGGGCGCGTTCTTCTTCTGCTTGATGACGAACTCTTTGAGAAGGTTGACGGCCTGTGTTTTTCTCTCGGGAGCTCCCACGTCGGGGCCGGCGTTGGGGAGAGGCAGGTAGGCCCATCGGACGAGGGACCACCGGCCCGGTGACCCCTTGAGCTGGATGATCTTGATCGCGGTGGATCCAAGATCGACGCCCAACAGGTCTTTGGCCTTAAAGAACCTTAGTTTCGAGATATTTATCTTTTTGAACTTGTCGCCAATCGATGCCATCAAATCTCCTTAAAAAATCAACCCATTAATTAAATCATAAGGATGTATTTCCGTCAAGAAAAAACGCCGAACAACCTCCCCTTCGCGGGAGACATTGCTCGGCGTTTCATGGATACAGCATAACAAGTATAAGGGAAATGACGGTTTTGTCAAGGGATATTTAAAAGACGGACAACCAACGGGGGTTCATCCAGAGGAGCCAGGCGGCGACCGTCAGGAACGGCCCGAAGGGGATGGCGTCTTCCCGATGGATCTTCCGGAGCGAGAGCAGGATGACACAGAGGACCGTTCCGACGACGGATCCCCCCGCCAACGTGAGGAGCACGCCTTTCCATCCCAACAGGGGGCCCAGGGCCGCCATCAGTTTGATGTCCCCCCCTCCCAGGGCCTCCTTACGCCAGATCTTCTTGCCGACGAACGCGACCGACATCATCAGGCCCGAGCCCGTCAGAAACCCCAGGCCCGCCGACATCAACCTTCCGGCCGTCTCGGACCCCAGGAACGGGTTCCACGGGGAGTAGAGACATCCCAAAACGAGGAGGATCAGTGAGAGGACGTCCGGGATGACCTGGTGCTCAAGGTCGATGAGGAAGATGGTGATCAGGATCAGCGTGACCCCGGCGCTGACGGCCAACAAGGGAAAGTCATGGGAATGTTTCATGTAGACGGCCGAGAGGAGGATCAGCGTGGAGAGTTCCGTCAGAGGGTATCGTGCGGAGATGGGGCGCCGGCAATGGGAACACCGCCCCCGCAGGAAAAGATAGCTCAGGACGGGGATGTTCTCATGCCATCGGATGGGGGTCAGGCAGTAGGGACACCGCGAACGGGGACTGACGATGGATTCTCCCCGGGGGATCCGATGGACGCACACGTTGATGAAACTGCCGAACATCAGGGAGAGGATCCCCCACAGGAGGGATGTGAAGATGTCAGCCATGGCGGATCCTTTCAGGGAAAATAAAAAAACAGGGTCCTATGTTCAATAGGACCCTGTTTTTTTTGAAGAACACAAGCTTACCAGGTGCTCCAGACGGAGGACTTGGTGTCCGTGTGTGAGCAGTTGACTGCGACGTGACCTTCGGTTTGGCTGGGATAATACCAGTTTCCAAGGTCATCGGGAGTCACTGCCGAGGAGACTGAATTTACATTCGCGTGATTTCCCGGTTTGGGAATCGAAATGTAAGGCATCTCCTTCAGATACTTGGAGCCATCGCACAAACCCGAGGCTAAGCTGCCCGTGGCCGGGAAAACACCTTCGGTATCAGAATAATAAATGCTGACCGCGCTGCGAACTGAGCCGAGGCTTCCTTTGACGGCGCTCTCCTTGGATTTGGTGACCAGGTCGGCGAACTTCGGAATGGCGATAGCCGCCAAGATTCCGATGATCGCAACCACGATCATCAACTCGATGAGCGTAAACCCTTTTGAGTTTTTCATGTGTGTGTCACCCCCTTGTTTTCAGACATAACAAAACGGACCGCACCGAAGCGGTTTTATGCGAAAGAGACGATGGTTACTCGCGTGTTCGTAATCTTATTTTTGCGGACAAGGGAGGAATTCGATGGATGAAGGATTATACGTCCCTTGCCGTTTCCTACCTTTAAGTTTACCAGAGACCGGGCCGGATGTCAACCCTGTTTTCCGGCCAATTCCCCCATGGCGAACATGGGCATGAACATCGCGATGACGATGCCGCCGATCACGATCCCCATGCCGACCATGACGAGGGGTTCGATCATGGACGTCAGCCCTTTCACGGCCACGTCCACTTCTTGATCATAGAAATCGGCGATCTTGGTGAGCATCGTGTCCAGGTTCCCCGTTTCTTCTCCCACCGAGATCATCTGGATGACCATGGCCGGGAAGACGCCCGACTTCCGGAGCGGATCGGCCACTCGTTCCCCCTCCCGGATGGATTCCCGGGCGTCCATGAGGGCCTGCTCCACCACCTTATTGCCGGAGGTTTTGGCGACGGTCTCCAGGGCTTGGAGGATCGGGACGCCGGATTTCACCAGGGTCCCCAGCGTCCGGGTGAACTTGGCGACGGCCACTTTCCTCAGCATGGGGCCGAACAACGGGAGTTTGAGCGTGTACGTGTCGAAGATCTTTTCGCCGCTTTCCGTCTTGATCCATTTCTTGATGGCGAAGAAGATGGCGACCGGGATGCCGACGAACAAATACCAATAGTTCTGGAGGGCTTCGGAGACGCCGATGATGACGCGGGTGGGAAGCGGGAGTTCCGCGCCGAAACCGGAAAAGATCTCTTGGAACGTCGGGATGACGCCGACGAGAAGGAAAATCGTGACCGCGCCGGCGATGCTGGTGACCACCAGGGGATACATCATGGCGCCTTTGACTTTGGATTTCAACTCCGCGGCCGCTTCCAGATAGGCCGACAGACGTTCCAGGATGGTGTCGAGGATACCGCCCACTTCGCCGGCTTTGATCATGGAGACGTACAGTTCGGAAAAGGCATCCGGATGTTTCTTGAGGGCGTCGGCGATGGAGAGACCGCTCTCGATGTCCTCGCGGACTTTCTTGACCACGGTCTTGAAAACGGGGCTTTCGACCTGTTCTCCGAGGATGGTGAGGCCCTGCACGAGCGGCACGCCGGCGGAGACCAGCGTGGAGAGTTGACGCGAGAACAGCACGATGTCCTTGGAGGAGACGGTGGGTTTGAGCGGGTTGATCTTCTTGAGGAACTCTTCGAGCCCCGGGGAGATCTCGTTGATCTCCATGACGATGAGTTTCTGGGAGCGCAACCGGTCGACAGCGGACTTCTGGTCCACCGCTTCGATGACGCCGTCCGTCGCCGCCCCCCCCGCGGAACGGGCCTTATATTTGAATTCCGGCATATGTCGTCTCCTCCGATCGGCTTAACACAGGAACATATTGTGGTAAATATGTCACGTTTTCTGCAAGAGGGGTGATATCTTGTCTCTCAGATAGACGGCCAGGGCGCGGTGGTCTTCCGCCGTGGCGATGGCGTTGTCCGTCCGGCCCGACAAGTCCGTCCAGGGGTCCCACGCCGTGGCGCCTTGGTTCTCGATCGATTCCGACAGTTGGGCGTGGATCCTCTCATACGCGTAACGGTTTCCGCTGAGGCGCCGCCAAGACGGGATGATCACCCACTGGTGCCGGGCCGGCGAATCCGCGTCCCACTGACGGAGCGTCCGGCGCGCTTCTTCGAAGGATTCTTTCCGCGGTGGTTCCCGGACCTCGGACGGTAAAGAGAACGCGGCGGACAGGAACAGATATCGGGAGAGGCGGTAGAGGTGGCTGAACCGGAGGGCGCCGTCGAGCGTGGTCATCAGGCCGATTTTCCCCGCCGCTCTCCAGGCGAGGTCTCCGAGTTCGTCGTCCAGTTCATAGGCGATGAGGAGCAGGTCCGGTTGGAATTGCCGTCCCGTCTCCGAGAAGAAGGAGAGCGTCTGGCTCAAGGTGTATTTCCAGAGGCCGGCGTTCATGACTTCCACGCGCTTGTAAGACGCCTCGGCCGGGATATCCGTGTTGAGGAGCCGCTCCAACTGTTTGGCGCAGGTCTGCTCCACGGGGACTCTCTCCCCGAAGAGAGTGGATCCGCCGAGCATCATGATGCGGAGGGTCTCCTCCTTCTTGTCGATGGGGTAGTCGGTGTCCCGGAGACCCCAGGGGCTCAGTTCGTAGGAGATCCCTCCTTGCGACCAGCGGGCGCCCGCTGGGATCTCGAAGACGCGTTCCGGCCGATGGGCCGCGGTCACCGGCGGGAAGAACGTCTCCATGGACAGGGCTTTTTCAGTCAGGCGACAGGTCCATTCCGCGGCGGAAAGCACGGCCGCCGTCAGCAGGATCAATTTGATCGACAGTCCGACGAGGGTCCCCATCCACGATCGGGACGGGGTTTCCTCCTCCGGGATCACCGCCGGAACCGGTGTCCGGAGCGGTTTTTCCCTCATCGTCGGTGTCCGGTCCGTCGGAGGCGGTGGAGGGACGGGCTCGGGAGGCGGCGGTTCTATGATCGGCGCCGCCGGTTCGACTGTCCGCACAGGTTCTTTCTTCGGCGGGACGGGGGCGGGTTCTTCCATGACCGTCGGGACCGGCGCGGCGTCCCGGTCGGCCAATATCTGCTCGATCTTCGCTTTCAGGGCTTCCGGGCGGAACGGTTTGTTGATGAATCCCAGGACGTTGGGTTCTTGCTTGATCATGCGGACGGTGGAATCATCGAAACTCTTGGCCGTCATGGCGATGATGGGGATCTGGTTGGTGGCGGGGTCGCTCTGGAGGGCGCGGCAGACCTCGTATCCGCCCATGTCGGGCATGACGATATCCAACACGAGGATGGCGGGTTTTTCCCACTTGGCCTTCTGGAGGGCGGATTTCCCGTTGGCCGCGAGGAGGATGTCGAAATATTCGGACAGCCAGTCCTCGAGCATGGAGGCGATGTTCAGCTCGTCCTCCGCGATCAGTACTTTGGTCTTCTGTTTGAAACCGAGGTCGAGGATCGGCGAAGGTTCGGGCGGAGCTCCGTCAGCCATGAGGGGTCGTTTTGGGTAATAGGCGTTTGAGGTCTTCAGGATCCAAGGTGTTTTCCAGCGCCGTCTGATACGTGATGAGCCGCCGTGCGTAGAGTTCGTAGAGGCTCTGGTTCATCGTCTGCATGCCGACTTTGCCGCCGGTTTGCATGGCGAGATAGATCTGTTCCACTTTCTGTTCGCGGATGAGGTTCTGCACGGCCGGGGTGACGATCAGCAATTCAGAACCGAGCACGCGGCCGGTCCCCGAGGCGTGCGGCAGGAGGATCTGGGAGATGACGGCCCGGAGGGTCATGGACAGCTGGGATCGGGCCTGGGGCTGCTGGTGGGGCGGAAAGGAATCCAGGATGCGGTTCACCGTGCTGGCGGCGTCGTTGGTGTGGAGGGTGGCGAAGACCAGGTGCCCCGTCTCGGCGATGGTGAGGGCGGCGGCGATGGTCTCCGGATCCCGCATCTCGCCGATCAGGATGACGTTGGGGTCCTCCCGGAGGACGTATTTGAGGGCGGTGGAGAATGATTTCGTGTCGTAATCCACTTCCCGCTGGTTGACGATCGCCCGTTTGTGGAAGTGGAGATACTCGATCGGGTCCTCGATGGTGATGATGTGGCAGGCGCGGTGCTCGTTGATGAAGTCGATCATCGACGCCAAGGTGGTGGATTTGCCGGCGCCGGTCGGCCCGGTCACGAGGAAGAGCCCGTTGTTGATCTTCAGGAGTTCGTGGATGGCGGCGGGAAGGCCCAGCTCTTCGAACGACATGAAACGGGACGGGATGGCGCGGAACGCGGCGGCCACGCTGCCTCTCTGGCGGTACACGTTCATGCGGATGCGCCCGACTCCCTTGATCCCGAAAGAGAGGTCGAGTTCGCTCTCTCGCTCGAAGCGTTCTTTCTGTTTGTCGGTCAGCAGGGAATAGATCAACTTCTGGCAGAGTTCCGGCGTGAGCACGTCGTAGTTCGTACGGACGATCTCTCCGTCCACGCGCAACACCGGCGGCGCTCCGACGGTGAAATGCATGTCGGAGGCCTTCTTCTGGACCATCAGCGTCAGGAGTTCATTGATGTTGAGCATGTGTCGGATTCCGTCCTTTCAGAAAGGGGTTATTTTTCCCCGTGGGTGATGTCCCTGTCGGAGTCGATGGTGGTGACCCGCAGGACTTCCTCCAGCGTGGTTTCCCCGCGGAGCATCTTCAGGAGCGCCGCTTCCCGCAGGGTCATCATGCCGTGTTTCCTCGCCGTCTGTTTGAGGATGTGGTGGGAGGCGCGGGCCAGGATCAGTTCACGGATCCAGTCGTTCATGATGAGGATCTCGTGGCAGGCCACCCGTCCCTGATAGCCGGTTCCGGCGCAGGCGTCGCATCCCTTGCCCTTGTAGAGGGTGACGATCTTCTGCCTTCCGGATGTTTTGAGCTGGTCCGGTTTGGCGCCCATGTCCAGAAGCTGTTCGGCGGGCAAGGTGTAGGCGATCTTGCATCCGGGGCAGATGAGCCGCATCAGGCGCTGGGCCGTGATCATCAGGGTGGTGGAAGCCGTCAGGAAAGGTTCGATGCCCATGTTGTTGAGCCGTGTGATGGCGCCCGGGGCGTCGTTGGTGTGCAACGTGGAGAACAGGAGGTGTCCCGTCAGGGCCCCGTTGATGGCGATCTCCGCCGTCTCTTTGTCGCGGATCTCGCCGACCAGCATGATGTTGGGGTCCTGCCGCAGGAACGCGCGGAGTCCGGCGGCGAAGTTGAGTCCGATCTCCGGACGGGCTTGGACCTGGTTGATGCCGTCGATGAGATACTCGATCGGGTCCTCGATGGTGATGATGTTCTTGTCGGGGCGGTTGAGCATGGAGAGCGTGGAGTAGAGCGTGGTGGTCTTTCCGGAACCGGTGGGACCCGTCACCAGGATGATCCCGTGAGGAGAATCCACCACTTTCTTGTAGCTCTCGAGGACGGCCGGTTCGAATCCCAACTGGCTCATGTCCACCTTGAGGCCGGTCGAATCCAGGATCCGCATCACGATCTTCTCTCCGTGGGGCGTGGGGATGGTCGAGATCCGCAAATCGACCTCGCGTCCCTCCACCGTCAGTTTGATGCGGCCATCCTGCGGCAGCCGTCGTTCGGCGATGTCCATCTGGGCCATCACCTTCAGGCGTGAGATCAAGGCGTTCTGGAATTTTTTTGGCGGCGCGGGCTGGTTGTGGAGGACGCCGTCGAGGCGGTATCGGACGCGCAGGGAATTCTCATAGGGTTCGATGTGGATGTCGGACGATTTTGCCCGGATGGCCTGGGAGAGGATGGCGTTCACCATCTTGATGACGGGGGCCGCGTCCTGGGCGAAGGTGACGGAAAAAGTCTCCTCCTGCGATTCGGGCGAAGAGGACGCCGCTTGATGGGCCGGTTCGTTCTTCTGTAGGTGTTCGACGATGTCTTGCAGGCTGGTCTGTTCTTGCTGGGCCGGCTCGGCGGCGGGCTGCTGGAAAGGGGTTCGGAGGGCGATCCCCGGGACGTAATATTTCTCGATCGCCTCCTTGATCTCGGACTCGGAGGCCAACACCACCTTGATGTCGCATCCCGTCATGAGCTTCAGATCGTCGGTGGCGAAGACGTTCAAGGGATCGGACATGGCGATGGTCAGCACGTTCCCCTCTTGGGAGATGGGGATCAGCGTCTGATGACGGGCCACGGATTCGGGGACCAGGTTGAGCACGGGCGGCGGGATGTTGCCGTATTCGGACAGGGAGATGTAGGAGGTTCCGCACTGGCGGCCCAGGAAAGCCAGGAGCACGTCCTCGCTGCAATAGTTCAGTTCCTTGAGGATGTCCCCCAGTTTGCCGCCGGTGGTCTTCTGCATTTCCAGCGCTTTGTCCAGCTGGTCCTGGGAGATGATGCCGACTTCGACCAGGATGTCCCCCAGCTTCTTTTTGAAGGATCCGATGTTTTTTACGACCATGAGGCCTCCCCGGGATGGACGGACACAGTCCCGAATCGATTAAGGATAACAGGGGGATATGGCTTTGTCAAGGAGATATCTTCCGTGGAGAGGAGGAAGAGGGCGGAGTCCTCTCCGGCCGATGTCATGGACGGAAATTCTTCCGGATCTTCTCAACGATCTGGGGCGGCACGAAGCGGTCCGGGCGTCCCCCCAGCCGGAGGATCTCCTTGATGAGGGTCGAGGAGAGATAGGTGTATTTCTCGTCCGCCATCAGGAAGACCGTCTCGATGTCCGGATCCTGGCTGCGGTTCATGAGCGCCATCTGGAATTCGTATTCGAAGTCGGAGACGGCTCTCAGCCCGCGGATGACGGCGCAGGCCTTTTTCCGCTTCGCGTAGCGGACCAGAAGACCGTCGAACGTGTCGAGCTGGAGGACTTTCCTCCGGAGGTAGGGTTGGAGCGAGTTTCGGAGGAGGTCCAGTCGGACCGACGTCGGAAGATGAGGTTTTTTCTGGGGATTGTGAGCGACCGCCACGATGAGTCCGTCGAAAATACGGAGCGCGCGACGGATGATGTCCAGATGTCCGTTGGTGATGGGGTCGAAACTCCCCGGATAGACGGCGATTCGTTTGCTCATCTCGGATCACTCCTCGGCCCGGCCGCTTGAGATGAGGACCAGGGTGTCACACGGTCCTTTCCGGGCAGGGATAATGATACAAAATTTATGCCGAAGAGTGAGGCCCCGGTGGTCATCTCCGTCCCCTCAGAAAGCCGGATGGGTCCGGCGATGTCTGGGACGGTCCCGGTGGCCCCGGAGAAGAGGGATCCCCCATCGCCGGAGGCAAAAAAGGAACACGCTGTCTTCCCGGATGAATGTCACGGGGTCCGACAGGAGTGATTCCTTGAGCCGTCCCACCGAACGCCCGGATCCGTCGTTCAGAAGGACGAGAGGAGGTCTCAGTCGACCGGGCTCGCCCGGAGGAAGGAGACCGATCTTTTGGAGGAACGAATGCAATTCTTGGGCGATGTGCCTGTTTCCACGTTCGTTGAAATGGGAGTCCACCGTGAAACGCATGCCCGCGTCTCCGTGTTGAAACGGGGGCATGTCTCCCAGGGTGATGAAGGGGATCCCATTCGTGTCGGCCCATCCCCGGAGGTGTTCGGGAGGGAATACGACCACCAGCCGGGTCCCGTTCCGCCGCGCCAAATGGAGGATCCGATCGAGATTGGATCGCTGGAAGTTCTCCAACTCAGGGCGGATCCCGGTCGGGATGACGGAAGGATATGTCTCCGTGTTGAAATACACCCGGAAATCGTCTTTGATGTCGTTGTCGGTGAGTTGAAGCAGCAGCAGTGGGGGTTTGAGGGCGGGGATGACGGCTTCGGCCAATTCCCGGTGGTCGGCCGTTCCCGTCCCCCCCCAGGCGAAATTCACGAACCGCTTCCCGCTCAGTTGGGAGAGCCGGCTCGCCCAGACTTCTTCGTCGTCCAATCGGATCGATATGGAATGGGAGTCTCCCAGGACCACGCCGTAGACGGGATCCCGGTCCCCGATTCCGTTCAGGCGGTATCCATGCTCGCACGACGGAAGACGGAGGGTCCCTGTCCTGAAACGCATATGGAAGTTGGGATAATCCGCGAGATAACAGCAATGAGGTTTGGTGCCGGCGGAGATCTTGTGCAGCGAACAGTAGGCGATGCATTTCCCCGTGAAAGTGTTATAAGTCCATTCCCGCAGGATGTCGCGGATAAACGGGGAACGGTGGGTCATGAGGAAAATCTCGCAAGAGAGAAAGACGAGGACCGAGGAGAGGAGGGCGAGGGAGAGACGGAGGAAGAAGAGGGAGAGACCAGAGAGGACCCGGCCGGGTTGCAGGAGCGTTTCGAGCCGGAGAAATAGTTGTCGGAGAGACGGGATCATGTCAGGGGGCCTCCCGCCTCGTTTTCCGGGAATAGAGGGCGCTCCAGGGTCCCCAGCGTTTGAGGCAGAAGAGGAACACGCTCTGAACCCTCGGTGTGTCCGTCCCTTGCATTTGGACGGGTGCTTCGGGCGGAGGATCGACGGATACCTCCGGCGCGGAGAGGAGCCCGTGTCTGGACAGGAGGGCGGCCATGTCCTCGGCGATGAGGTCGTTGCCGACATCGTTGAAGTGACCGTCGACGAGGAAGTGGTAGGCGTGGAAATCCCGGTCCGGCCAATGGGCCTTGGATTCTTCCTGGATGTACACGGGGATGCCGTTGTCCCGGCACCATTGATCCAGCCGGAGGAGCGGCCAGCCTTGGGACGAGAAGAACATCAGCGCCAGGCGGCCTCCCTCCGCCCGGACGAGCCGGTGGATGGATCGGATGTTGCGCCGTTGGACCTCGACGATTTCTGACATCGCCGCGGGGGTTCCGGAGGATATCCCCAGACTCACCCGGTCGTCCTCGAGATCGTTCCCCGCATACTGGAGAATGACGAGGCGGGGTTTCAACAACGGGATGAATATCTGGGCGACGGCGAGATGGTAGACGGTCCCTTTCCCCCCGCAGGACGCGTTGACGAAACGCTTCCCCGTTTTCTGAGAGAGCCGGCTCACCCATCCGTCGCGGTCGTCCAGTCGGATGTTCTGCGTGAAGGAATCTCCCAGCGCCAGGCCGAAGACGGGGCGGTCGTCCCCGGTCCCGTTCTTACGGAACCCGTGACGACATTCGCCGACGAGGAAGGAGCCGGTGGTGTAGCGGAGCGTGAGGTTGGGAGACCTGGACTCAAAGTGGAAACCCGGTTTGGGCGTTTTGACCCGGTGAGGGAGGCAGGCGTTGCCGAAAGGGCGGAGATATCGCCGGGCATAGAATTCCCTCATCACGTCGCGCGTCAGTCGCGCGGGGCAGGTGCGGAGGATCGTCTCGCACAGCGCGACGGCGCCGACGACGGCCAACAGACACAGCACCGATCTCCGGACCATCCGCATGTCAGGAGACCTGTCCCAGCCCCAGTTTTCCGGAGAAGCGCCGGGCCGTCTCTTTTTGGAAGAAGAGGTGTTCGGTCGTCCGGCATTCCGGATCGGACTCGTAGAGGGAGAAGGCGGCTTGCCGCGCCTCCTGGATGAGGTCGATGTCTTTGACGAGGTTCCCCACTTTGAAGGGGGGCAGGCCGTGCTGGGCTTCCCCGAGGAATTCTCCCGGTCCCCTCAATTGGAGGTCTTCCTCCGCGATCCGGAATCCGTCGGTGGTTTCGCAGAGGATCTTCAACCGTCGGACGGCGTCGTTCGATTTGGGGTCGGCGACCAGGTAACACGAGGAGGCGAATCGGCCTCGTCCCACGCGGCCCCGGAGTTGGTGGAGCTGGGCCAGTCCGTAACGCTCCGCGTTGAGGATCACCATGATGGTGGCGTTCGGGATGTCGATCCCGACTTCGACCACGGGCGTCGCGGCCAGGATGTTGATCTTGTTGTCCGTGAAGAGAGTCATGATCCGCTCTTTTTCTCCGGGTTTCATTCGGCCGTGGATCAACCCGACCTCGTGTTGTGAAAAGACGGTGGTGCGAAGCCGCTCCCATTCCGCGACGGCCGCGTTCAGGTCCATCTTCTCGGATTCCTCGACCAACGGAGAGACGATGAACGCCTGGCGTCCGGCCTCCACTTCCCGGCGGACGGCGGCGAAGGCGTTCTCCTCCAACGTCCAGTGGGTGGTCAGCACGGGACGTCCCGGAGGGAGCTCCCGGATGGTGGAGACGGAGAGGTCCCCATAGAGGGTGAGGGCCAGGGTCCGGGGGATGGGAGTGGCGGTCATGATCAACACGTGGGGGTTGGGCGCCTTGCGCTGGAGGATGGCCCGTTGCCGCACGCCGAAACGGTGTTGTTCGTCGACGATGACGAGCCCCAGCTTTTTGAAGCGGATATCCTCCTCCAACAGGGCGTGGGTTCCGATGGCCAGGGAGATCCGACCCTCCTCGAGGTCCTGGATCTGCCGCCGTCGTTGGGCGGCGGTCAGGTGGCGGCTGAAGAGAGCCCACTGGAGGGGCAGTCCCTCCAGGAATTTTTTCAGCGTCAGGAAATGTTGCTCCGCCAATATCTCCGTCGGAGCCATGAGGACGGCCTGTTGGCCGTTCTCGACGGCGAGCAGCATGGCCGACAGGGCCACCACCGTTTTTCCGGACCCCACATCCCCTTGAAGGAGGCGGTTCATCGGCGTGGTCTGGGCCATGTCCGAGAAGATGTCGTTCACGGCCTTCTTCTGGTCGTTGGTCATCTCGAAGCCGAGTGTTTTGCGGAAGGGGGTCAGATAGGTGCGGCGGGGAGTGCAGGCGAGCGCGGAATGGTTCTGATGGCGCGTTCGACGGACCTGGGCCATGGCCATCTCCAGAAAGAAGAACTCCTCGAACGCGAACCGCCGCCGCGCCTGGTCCCGTTGGGCGAGGGTGTCCGGAAAATGGATCTGTCGGATGGCCTCGGGGAGGTGTTGGAGCCGGTGTTTCTCCAGGAACGGTTCCGGCAGGTATTCGCGGATGTCCTTCGTATAGGTTTGGAGGGTCTGCCAGACCAGTTCCCTGAATCCCTTGGCGTCCACCCCTTCCGTCAGCGGGTAGAGGGGCACGAGGCGGTCCATGTGGATGGGGATGGCCGATTTTTCCGTCGCGAGTTCGAACTCGTCCACACGGACGTGCGTTTCGTGATGGTAACGTTCCACGGGGCCGTGGATCCAGAGGGACGACCCCTTCGCGAATTTCTTGTCCCAGTTGGCGAAGACGTCGTAACGCGGCGTGGTGCGCCGGTACCAGACCGCCCAGATGAACCCCGTCTCGTCCTTCAGCAACACTTTCCCGATGGCCAGGTTCCGTCCCACGGGGATGATCTCGAACCCTTCGGAGAGACCTTTCAGCGTCACGGTGGACCCGGGGTGGGCCTTGATCACGGGAGTGACTTTCGTCCGGTCTTCGTGTTCGCGGGGATAGTGGCAGAGGATGTCCCAGAGAGTGCGGATCTCCAGTTTATGCAACAGCGCCGCGCGTTTGGGGCCGACGCCTTTGAGATACTGCACGGACTGTTGGAGGGACAGGGGGATGATCACGGGTTGCAATTCACGAATGAAAATGATAGAAACTTGCAGTTCGGAAAGGAGGAATCATGTCATACCGTTGTTTTGTGTGCAGCAAAGGACCCGTCACCGGGAAGACCATCAGCCATTCGCACAGAAAGACGAACCGTCGTTTTTCGCCGAATTTGCAGCGTGTGAGAATCACGGTCGGCTCTCAGCCGCGCCGCGTCTACGTCTGCACCACGTGCCTGCATTCCAACCGGGTTCGAAAAGCCCCCTGACCTGAAGTCCCGGCGGCACTTTTTCCGGTCCCCCTCCCCGCGGAATCAGTAACCGCTGTCGGCCGTGTTGGAAATCGGCAAGGCGATTCCCACCATATAGTTGTAGACCCGTTCTTCCTGCAGTCGATATGTCCTAAAAGCGAAATCGAGCCGGTGGTTCTGCGTCGAGTAGAACGAGCAACCCGCCGTGTAGTTCGTCTTGTCGGGATCGTTCAGGTCATCCCCGTACGTCCCTCCCCGAACCGCAAACCAGCGGAGCAACTTGAGTTCCAATCCGATGTGCAGATAATCCGGTTTGGGTTCCCCTCCTCTGTAAAACCGCTTCTCGTAATCCGAGGCGATGGTGACCGCCGAGATGGGGTTGAAGGCGAGTCCCGCTTTCATCTGGACGGGCAGTTGGTCGGCTTTGTATTCGTTCCAGTAGATGATCCCCGGGATGTTGAAGAAGGCCAACCCGACCGACACATGGTCGGTGCGACCCCTCATGCCCATGTCGAGGCTGAACCCGTGCCCGTCGGCCATCGTGAGTTCCGGCGTCATTCCCGTCTCGACATCCATGTAGCTGCGGCGGGCGTTGAGATAGGAGATCGTGAGCCCCACATCGGACTGTTTGTCCGTCTGGGCGGCGGTCAAGCCGATCTGATAGACCTTCATGGACGTGTCCTCGAAATTATTGGCGGGGTCGGCCGTATTGGTGATCACCCGTTCCCGGTAGTTGGCCAGGGGCCGGAAGAAGATGGCCGATTCGGAATTAGCCAGTCCCAGGTAGACCAGCTTTCGTCCTCTCAACGGCGTGTCCCCCAGGATGACGTTGGTGTCCAGAGTGCTCTGTTTGGCCACATCGAAATCCATGGCCCAAAAGCTCGATTCCAAATCCACCATGCAGGCCGGGTTCCAGACGGGAGACGAACTGTCCCCGGTGGTGGCCGCCCCCGTCTCCCCCATGCCCACGTTCCGGACCCCCACGGGCTTTCCGCTGAAATCGGTGGAACGGACGTGGGACCTCGGTTTGGCTTCGGCGACGCCGGACAGAACGAGTGAACAGAACAGGCAACCGGCGATCGTGGCTTTCCTCAAGATGATGTTCATTTTTTCCCTCCCGGGACCTGTGAGATGGTCGGAACTCCCTCCGTCGGCGAGGAGGGAGAGGCGTAAGTCTTCATCGGCATCCGTCCGGCGAGGAAGGCCTTACGGCCCGCGTCGACGGCCAGTTTCATGGATTCCGCCATGAGGACGGGGTCTTCCGCCTCGGCGATGGCCGTGTTCATCAAAATCCCGTCGACACCGAGTTCCATGGCCGCCGCGGCGTCGGAGGCCGTTCCCACGCCGGCGTCCACGATGACGGGCACGCTCTGGATCTGTTCCCGGATGAAACGGATGTGGAGCGGGTTGAGGATCCCCCGTCCCGAACCGATCGGCGAGGCCAACGGCATCACCGCCGCGGCCCCGGCCTCGACCAGGCGTTTGGCCATGATGGGGTCGTCGTTCGTATAGGGAAGGACCACGAACCCTTCCTTCACCAACTGTTGCGTGGCCTCCAGGAGGGCCACCGTGTCGGGAAGCAGCGTTTTCGGATCTCCCAGAACTTCCAATTTGACCAGAGGGGTGTTTAGCGCTTCGCGGGCCAAGCGGGCCGTGTGCATGGCGTCATCGGCGGTGTAGCATCCGGCCGTGTTCGGCAGGATGGTCATGGACGGCGGGAGATGGTTCCAGAAGGATTCCGGAGACCGGTCGGTCAGGCTGACCCGCCGGATGGCGACGGTCACCAGGCTCGCCCCGGACGCCGTCAGCGCCCGCGTCATGAGCTCCGGGGTCTTGTATTTCCCCGTGCCGACGAACAGCCTCGACGAATACGTTTTTCCGCCAATGACCAATGCTTTGTCCGATATCATCGTTGTCCCTCCGTCTGAATCATACCAACTTTCATCGTCGCCGCCAAGGAAGGCGCCGTCTCATCCCCCTCCGATGATCTGGAGGATGTCGATCCGGTCGTGATCCTGGAGGCGCCGTCCTGAAAAGTCGTTCTTAGGGACGATCGTCCGGTTGATGGAGCAAGCCACCGGCCTGTCATTCATCCCGAGTTCTTTGAGAAGCGCGGCCAAGGTCAGGTCCCGCGGCACGGTCTTTCCCTCTCCGTTGATGGTGATGGAGATCATGAGAGGGCCCCGATCAAGCCGGCCCCCATCATGAAGAGGATCCAACAGAGCCGGTCGCGCGTCTCGTGGATGCGCGGAAGGATGTCGGCCGCCCCCACGTAGATGAAACTCCCCGCGGCGAATCCCAACAGGATCGCCAGGAGGACGGGAGTGATCCAGGGAGAGGCCATCATCCCGAGGAGGAGCCCGGCCGGTGTCGCCAAGGACACGAGTGTCGCCAGGAGGGCCGTGCGCCGGGGAGAGCGGCCTTCCGCCAGGGACAGGCTCGCCAGGGTCAGTCCGTCGGAGAATTTGTGCAGGAGCAGCGCGGCCGAGACCAGCGTGCCCAAGGTGTTGGAATGGAGGAACGCGGCGGCCATGATCAACCCGTCGGAGACGCTGTGCACGAAGATCGAGACCATCGCCGACAGGCCCCAGGAATGGGAATGACATTTTCCCTCCTCCATCCATTCGGTGCAGCCGTGGACGACCGTGTACTCTTCCACGGCGAAGAAGAGGAAGAAAGAGACCAGGGTGGTGATGGAGGCCGCGCGGGCGTTCAACTCGAACGATTCCGGCAGGAGGTCCAAAAAGGTGATCCCGAGCAGGACGCCGCTGCCGAACGAGAGGAGCCGCCAGAGCGCTTTTTTTGAGAGTTGTTTCCGGAAGAGAGGAAAGGCGCTGCCGCCCAGGGTGACGGTGACGGCGATGACGGAATAGAGGAGCGCCTGGTTCATGGACTATTTATTGCTGAGGAGTTGGAGTTCATGGAGCTTGTAGTAGAGTCCCCTTTTTTCGAGGAGTTCGGCGTGGGTGCCGCTCTCGGCCACGCGGCCGTGGTCGAGGAGGAGGATCCGGTTGGCGTTTTTGACGGTGGCCAGCCGATGGGCGATCACAATGACCGTCCGGTTCTGCATCAATTTTTCGATGGCGTCCTGGACCAGTTTTTCCGAGGCGGCGTCCAGGGAACTGGTGGCTTCGTCCAGAATGAGGATGGGCGGATTCTTCAGGAGGGCGCGGGCGATGGCCAGCCGTTGCTTCTGCCCTCCGGAAAGGAGCACGCCCCGTTCCCCGATCAGAGTGTCCAACTGCTGGGGCATGGCTTTGACGAAATCCCAGGCGTTGGCCGTCTTCAGGGCCTCGATGATCTGTTGTTCGCCGGCTCCCGGCAGGGAATAGGCGACGTTGTGCCGGACCGTGTCGTTGAAAAGGATCGTTTCCTGGGTCACCACCCCGATCTGGCGGCGCAGGGAATCCAGGGAGACGTCGCGGAGATCTTTTCCGTCGATGACGATCTGCCCGCGGGTGGGATCGTAGAAGCGCAACACCAGCGCGGAGAACGTCGTCTTCCCGCTCCCGGACGGGCCCACCAGGGCCAGGATGTCCCCTTTGTTGATCGTCACATCGATGTCCTGGATCACGGGTGTGTCGGGCCTGTAGGAAAAGCCGACGCCGCGGAATTGGATGGTCTTTTCGAAAGGAGGCAGTGTCTCGGCGTCCGGGCGGGAGACGACGGTCGGTTTCACGTCGAGAAGTTCGAAGATCCTGTCCGCGCCGGCCAGGGCTTGCTGGAGCGTCGCGTTGCTGCGGGAGAAGTTCTTGACGGGCTGATAGAGGGACAGGGCGCTCCCGATGAAAGCGAAGAACGCTCCGGTGGTCCATTGTCCGGTCACGACGTCTTTTCCGCCCAACCACAGGATGGCGGCCATGCCGATGGCTCCGAGGAATTCCATCACGGGGCTGGAGGCCGCTTCCACCTTGGCCAGCTTCAGGCTGATGTCGAAGAATCGGCTGTTCTCTTTCTTGAACCGGTCGATCTCGTATTGCTCCTGCTGGAAGGCCTTGACCACGGAGACGCCCGTGATGCTCTCCTGGATCATCACATAGAGGTCGGACATCTTCTGTTGCCCTTCCCGTCCCGTCCGCCTCAGTTTCTTCCCGAACCGGGCGATGAGCCCTCCGGAGATGGGGAGGATGATCATGGCGAGCAACGCGAACTTCCAGTGGAGGTAGAACAGGAATCCCGTCAGGAACAGGATCGTCAGACCGTCCCGCACGATCATCACGGGGATCTTGGTCAGGGCGTTCTGGAGGAGTTGGGCGTCGTTGGTCAGCCGCGAGATGAGTCGGGCCGAATCGGTGTGCGTGAAAAAATCCATGGACAGCGTGTGGATGTGGCCGAAGACCTCATCCCGGATCTGTTGGATGATGGCTTGCCCCACTTTCGCGGTGAGATAGTCGTGGAAATAGGCGAGCGCCGCTTTTCCCAGATAGAACAAGAGGACCAGCAACACCACCGTCTGAAGGGCTTCCAGGTCGCCGGAATTGAGGGCTTTGTCCACCACCTGTTTGAGCAGCCACATGGCGGCCGCCGTCAGGACGGCGACGCCGGTCATCGCCAGCAACGAAAGCATCATGTCGCCGACGTGATGGCGGAAGTAGCGGAGGATCCGACGGAGGTTGGTCATGTCATTGTCCTTTCAAAAAATCCAGCACGACGTCTTCGGCTTTCCGGGCGCCGCCGGAGGACCCCAGTCGGGGTCGCAGGGCCAATAGTTCCTCCCGCACGGTGAACCGGGTCTGTGCCGACCGGATCCAATCCAGGCCGGTCCGCGCGATGGATTCCGGGGTGGCCCCGCCTTGGATCATCTCCGGGACGACCGCTCGCCCGGCGAGGATGTTCGGAAGGGCGATCCAGGAGACGCGCACGATCATCCGCGCGATCCAGTAGGTGATCCAGGACATCCTGTAGACGACGACCATGGGCAGGCCCAGGAGGGCGTTCTCCAGAGTGGCCGTCCCGGAACAGGTGATCGTCCAGTCGCATTTCCGCCTTTGCAGATAGTCTTCATCCCGGAGGGCGCGGACTTTCTTCGAGATTTCCCCCGCCCCGGCCAGGACCGATTCATAGACGGTGTCGGGGAGCGTGGGGGCCATGAACAACAGAAAACGGATTTCAGGTTCTTCGGCGGCGATCCTCTCGGCCGCTTTCAGGAACAGGGGGAGGTGCCGGCGGATCTCGTCGGGGCGGCTTCCGGGGAGAAGTCCGACCGTGCGTCCGTTGCCTTCGGCGGGACTGTCGACGGGGATCTCGGCGATCGTTTCCAAAAGCGGGTGTCCGACGAACTCCGCGGGGATTCCCTCCGCCTCATACACCGGTTTTTCGAACGGGAAGATGACGAGCATCTTGTCGACGATCCGGCGGATGACCTTTAACCGTCCCGGCCGGCTCGCCCACACCTGGGGCCCGATGTAATAGAGGACCTTGCATCCGGACTGTTTGGCGTGGCGGGCGACGAGTCGGTTGAACCCGAAAAAATCGACGGGGATCACCACGTCCGGTTTCGCTTCCTGGAGGACCGGTCGGATGGTCTCGTTCATCAGCCGCACGAAAAAAGGGAGTTTCTTGGCAGGTTCCCAGAACCCGACCACACAGTCATCGACGATATTCTTCAGGAACCGGTCGGCGGTTTTCTGAAGGGAGGGTCCCCCCACGGCCCAGATGTCCAGGTCCGGCCGTTTCGTCTTGAGCGCGCGGGCCAACGTCGCGGCATGGATGTCTCCGGACGGATCACCGGCGATCAGGAGGATGCGTGTCATCGGCGCCGGGACTCAGAGGGAATGGACATGGATCTGTTTCTGGATCTCCAGGACGATCTCCAGGGCGTCCCGTCCGTGTTCGCCGCTCACCAGAGGTGTCTTCCCTTCTCTCACGCACTGGATGAAATGGCGGAGTTCGGCGTCCAACGGTTCGTGTTTGGCCACCCGCGGCCTGGAGATGGAAACGTCGAGCATCGATTCCACGCGGGGTTTCTTCTTCTTGAAGATCTTGAGGCTCTTCTCGGAATAGTCGAGGGAGAGATAGGCGTTCGGCTGGAAAACCCGGATCTTCCGGTATCGCTTGATGCTGGCGCGGCTGGCGACCAGGTCCGCCCGGCACCCTCTGGAAAAGTGCAGCGTCACTTTGGCGATGTCCTCATGGTCGGACAGGAGCTTGGCTCCCAGGGCTTCCACCCGCACGACTTTATCCTTCACCAGAGAGAGCACGATGTCGATGTCGTGGATCATCAGGTCCAGCACGACGCCCACATGGGAGACGCGCGGGTCGTAAGGCCCCAACCGGTTGGTCTCGATGAAGACGGGGTCCTGGACGTGCTTGGCCATCTCCACCACCCCCGGATTGAAACGCTCCACATGGCCTACCTGAAGAACGAGGTTTTTCTGTTGGGCCAGCGAGATGAGTTCCTCCGCTTCCGTCACCTTGATCGTGAGGGGTTTTTCGACGAAACAATGGAGCCCTTTCTGAAGCCCTGCCCGCGCGATCTGATAATGGGTCGGCGTCGGGGTCACGATGGCCAGGGCCTGTATGTCGGACGGAAATTCGTCGGCGGATTTGAAAGCGGTCGTGTGATATTGGTCGGCGAACTTCTTGGCCCGGTCAAAATCGAGGTCGGTGATCCCCACTAGGCGTGCGTGAGGGATGGACGCCAGAAGCCGCGCGTGATGCTGTCCCAGGTGCCCCACCCCCATGAGACCGATCCGGATCCGTTCGGATTCGGGAACGGCCGGTTCGGCGGGTTTATTCTTGGATGAGAGGAAGAGCATGGTTCAGTCCGGGTCCTTCACGCCCACCAGGACCAGACCCATCCGGTCCGCCTCCTGGAGGAGCGATTCTTTGTCGAAGAGGAGCGTTTTTCCGGCTTCCACGGCGGCCACGGCGGCTTTGGCTTCCCGGAGCGATTCCAGCGTTCGTCGGCCGATCACCGGCACGTCGAATCGGATGTCCTGTCTGGGTTTGGCGACTTTCACGAAGATCAGCCCGTCCTCACAGAAGGTGCCGGCCCGACGGATGCAGGCGTCGGTCCCCTCCACGGCTTCCAACGCCAGGACCACCTGGTCTTTGACGCAGACGGTTTGTCCCAGGTCCAACCCCGCCAGTGATTTGGCGATCCGGAAACCGAATTCGATGTCTTTCTTTTGATCGGCGTTGGGCCGGCGGGACGTGAGGACCCCTTCGGGGGCCAGCAGGTGCTGCAGATAGAGTGTGGAGGAGAGGAGTTTGATCCCTTCCTTGGAAAATTCGTCGGCGACCGCGCCGAGGACGGTGTCGGTCTTCTTGTCTTTGAGCGTGGCCAGCAATTTGATGGCGGTCAGATCCAGCCGGAGCCGCCGGAAGAGCTGCGTGTGTTTGACTTGGCCGGCCATCACGGCTTCTTCCACGCCCTCTTTCTTCAGGAGGGAGATGGCTTTTTTGATCTGTCCGAGGGCGACCCAGTGGAGCCGGTCGCACGTCTGTTCGATCCGGGGGTCGGTCTCCTCCTCGATCCCGATGACCACCACCGGCCGGTTCTGGCGCCGGGCCTCTTCGGCCACCAGGATCGGGAACTGGCTGTTCCCCGCGATGATTCCGAGAGGTTTCATGGAGCGGTCATGGCCGGACGGGACCACCGGCGCGTTCAATCGGCGTCTTCCAGGACGGCCGCGGTGGACTTGCTCCGGTCGGGCCGGCAGAATCCCCGGGTGGACTGTCTGAAAAAATCCGCGAAGATCTTGACTTCGGGGACGGAAGGAAGGGAATCGATCTGTTTCAGGGCTTGCTCGAGGGTGAGCGCCGAATAGAACACCGTCTTGAAGGCGGTCTTGAGGGCGGACAGGTGTTCGCGTGACAATCCCCTCCTCCTCAGGCCGACGACGTTGAGCCCCACGATCTGGGCGCGGTCTCCCTGCACCATGCAGAACGGCGCCACGTCGCTGGCCACCATGGATCCGCCGCCCAGCATCGCCATCGGGCCGACGCGCGTGAATTGGTGGATGGCGGACAAGCCGCCGATGACGGCCCCGTCCCCCACGTGGACGTGACCGGCCAGCGTCGACACGTTCGCCATGATGACGTGGTTGCCGATCACGCAGTCGTGCGCCACATGACTGTAGGCCATGAGCAGGCATCCGTCGCCGATGACGGTGGCTCCGGAGGCTTCCGTGCCGCGGTTGATGGTGACGCATTCGCGGATGACGGTCTTCGATCCGATCTTGACGTGGGTCTTTTCCCCCTTGTATTTCAAATCTTGCGGCGGCGTCCCCACGAAGGCGCCGGGGTGGATGTGGGATTCTTCCCCGATGATGGCGTGCTCGATGACGGCGTGAGGCCCGACGATGGTTTTCTGGCCGAGGGTGACGTTCTCTCCGATCACGGCGTAAGGTCCGATCTGCACCTCCGTCCCGAGGTGGGCGGAGGGATGGATGACGGCCGTGGGATGGATCAATGAGTTGTTTGCGGACATGGGACGTTCCGGGAGAGGATCAGTTGTCGATGACCGAGAAGGTGAACTCGGCTTCCGTGACTTTCTGGCCGGCCACGAACGCCTCGCCGCGCGCTTTCCCCACGCGGGATCCCGCCCGGAGGATCACCACGCGCAGTTCGACCACGTCGCCCGGAACGACGGGTTTCCGGAATTTGACGGCGTCGATCCCCATGAAGAACGCCAGTTTCCCCTCCAGCCCGGGTTGTCTCAGCAATATCACACAGCCGGTCTGCGCCATGGATTCGACGATCAGGACGCCGGGCATGATGGGGCGTTCCGGGAAATGTCCCTGGAAGAACGCTTCGTTGCCCGTCACACATTTGTATCCGATGGCGCGCTGCCCCTCCTCCAGGATGTCCACCCGGTCGATGAGCAGGAACGGATAACGGTGCGGGATGATCTTCTTGATGTCCGTGATGTTGAGTTTTTGGAGAGGGGCGGTCGTGAAATCTGCCGGTGCCGATGAGTTTTCCATGAGAACCTCCGAGTTAGTTTGAGGCGGACGGGGCCGGATGCAGAAGCCTTTCCGCGATGAGTTTGACGAAATTGACGTTGTGTCCGTGTCCGCAGCGCAGGGCGGTGATCTTGGCCCGGATCGGGAACCCGATCAGATAGATGTCGCCGAGCAGGTCCATGATCTTGTGACGCACGAACTCGTCTGGAAAACGGAGCTTCTTCTCCTTGTTGTGGATCTTGTTCATCCCCACCACCACGGCGTTGTCGAGGGATCCGCCCCGGGCCAACCCCTGGCGCTGAAGGGCCTCCACCTCGTAGTCGAAACAGAAGGTGCGGGCCGGCGCGATGTCCCGAAGGAACGATTCCGGGGTCACGACGACGGAAAGTTTCTGTTCTCCGATGAGCGGGTGCTTGAATTGGACCGTGCAGTCCACGGTGAGGACCTCGGCGGGGTCCAGGCGCAGGGTGGTCTCTCCGGCCGTGTAGACGATCGGCTGGTCGGTCGTCAGATATTGCCGGGGACGGTCTTGGGCGGTCCGTCCGGCCTGCTGCAGCAATTCCACGAAAGGGCGGGCGCTGCCGTCGGCGACCGGCGGCTCGTTGGCGTCCATCTCGATGACGACATTGTCGATGTTGAGCCCCTGCAAGGCGGAGAGCATGTGTTCCACCGTGTGGACCTTGACGTCGTTCTTGTTGAGCGTGGTGCCGCGGATCACGCTGGAGACGCCGCTGAAATGGGCCGGCAACACCGGCTTGTCCGGAAGGTCGATGCGCACGAACGAGATCCCGGCTCCCGCCGGCGCCGGTTTGAACCGGGCCAGGCACTTGTTCCCGGTGTGGAGCCCGATCCCTTTGAACACGACTTCCTTGGAGATGGTGTGCTGCATCTGGTCCGACGTCACGAGCGGCATCTTAAATCCCCACCCTTTTCCGGATCAGTTTCAATTCCTCTAAAATCCTGGGCAGCCGGCGGAAGAGGGCCTGCATCTTGAGTTCCTCGCGCATCGGTTGGGCGGGCATGCCCCAGAGCACCGCGCCCGGATCGACGTCTTTGGTGATCCCGGATTTGGCGCCGATCATGGCCCCGTCTCCGATCTTGAGGTGACCCACGACCCCGGTCATCGCTCCCATGGTCACTCCGTTGCCGATCTTCGTCGAACCGGCGATCCCGCACAGCGCCGCCATGAGGCATTTTTCGCCGATCTCGACGTTGTGGGCGATCTGGACCAGGTTGTCGATCTTCGTCCCCGCGCCGATGCGCGTGACGCCGGTCGTGGCCCTGTCCACCGTGGTGTTGGCCTGCAGTTCCACATCGTCCCCGATCTCCACCGTTCCGATCTGAGGGATCTTCTGGTGCCGGCCTTCGTGGAAAGTGAATCCGTATCCGTCTCCGCCGATCACGACGCCGGGCTGGAAGACGCACCGGTCCCCGATCTTGCAGTTCTCCCGCACGGTGACGCGGGGATAGAAGAGGCATTGGGAACCGACCTGGGTGTTTCGGCCGACATAGCTGTGGGCGTAGAGGATGGAATCGTCCCCGATGACGGCGTTCTCCTCCACCACCACGTAGGGGCCCAGGACCACGTTCTTTCCGATCCGGGCGCCCGCGCCCACCACGGCCGTCGGATGGGTCGTCGCCGGGTGCTTCAGCTTCTCACGTCCGAAAAATTCCAACAAGCGGGCCCAACCCCACGCGGTGTTCTTGAGGACCACGGCCGGCCGGCCGTGGGTGTCCACCCCCGGGGCGACCAGGAGCGCGGCGGCTTTGGTCGTGTCGATATAGGCGGCGTATTTCGGGTTACCCAGGAACGACATGTCCTTGTCCGTGGCCTCGGTCAGTCCGGCCACTCCTTCGATGGTCAGCCCCGCCGGCCCTTGGAGTTGGCCGTTCACGAGCGACGCGATTTCGCTGAGGGTGATCTTCATGGAAATGAGGTCTACGGGTTTTCTTGTTCCGGAGGAGGAAGCCCGCGGATCCGCCGACGGAGCTTCTCGGTCAGGTCGATGGCCGTCTCCCCGTAGAGGACGTTGGACTTGTCAAGCACGAGCGTGATGCCCTCTTCCTGCGCCAACTGGACGAGGTTACGGTAAAGTTCGCCGAAAATCTGGAGGGATTTCTTCTCCTCGATGTCTTTCAGGGACTGCACCGCCTCCACGCGGGCCTTCTCGAGGTCCTTCTCTTTCTCCTCGAGGTCCTTCTTCCGCTTTTGGAGACCTTCGCTCAGGGTGGCGGTGCTGATCTGCGGCGTGTCCACGGCGGTGGAAGGTTCGATGTCGAAAGAATCGGCCGGTGGCGTCGCCGTTTCCGTGGAGACGGTCGCCTCGGGGACCGGCGCCGGCGGCGGAGGGTTGTTGATCGCCGACTGCATCTCCGTGAGGGTGCTCTCCAAGACCGCCAACTGCTGGCGCAGGTCGAGGAGTTCGGTGTCGCGCTTGGACAGGTCCTCGCGACGTCTCTGCAACTCCGTGTGGTATTTCAGTTTGGCTTTCTGGGTGTCGGGGAACTCCTGGAAGATGAGTTCCATGTCGACGAAGGCGATGACGGCTTTCTGTTTCCCGGTCCCCTTGGTGAGGGGCAGTTCCAGGGATTGAGCGGCTGAGGCGCCGAGAAGGAGCAAGGAAGGCAATACGGCGGCCCGGAAGAGACGGCTGATGTCTGGATGACTGGGGACGGTCCCCCCCTGTTTTCGTGGAAGCATATCCGACGACTATGATAGCATTTTTACAGGGGGGTGTGTAGGCTAGAAAATGCTGCCGATGGTGAAATAGAACTGGCTGATCTGTTCCCCGGGTTTGTGGTTGAGCCCATATCCCCAGTCCAGGCGGATCGGGAACACGGGCGTGGTGAAGCGGATGCCGAACCCGACCCCGGATCTCATCTGGTTGGGCTGACTGCCGATCCGGAGGTCCACGTTCTTGGTGCGGCTCCAGGAGCCGCCGGCGTCCGCGAAGAAAGCGCCTTGCAGGATCGTCTTGTTCCGTTCCTGGACGATCGGGAATTTGTATTCCGCGTTGAAGACCCCCATCACCCGCCCGTAATCCGCCGGCCCGATCTCTCCGTAGTCGTAACCGCGCACCGTGTCCACTCCGCCCACGACGAACCGTTCGGACAGCGGGACGTCCTTGGAGGGCGCGTAGTGGCGGGCCCAGCCGATGCGACCGGACACCGTGAGGACGAACTTCCAGAACGTCGGGAGGTAGACGGCGGAGGAGACCTGTGGTTTGTAAAAATGGATGTTCCCCCCGATCGGTCCGCCGGCCAGCTGGACCGACGCCGATTGGCGGCACCCGCGCGTGGCGTCGAAGATGTTGTCGCGGGAATCGTAGATGATGGCGTTGGTGATGCTCGAGGTGATGTCCTGGGACGGGGTGATGTTGAGCGTCGGGTCCGCGTTCCCCACGTGCGACGGGTCGATGTCGTAGACCCGGATCTCCTCGTAGCTGTAGGTATGGGCCAGGGACAGCCGGTCCGTCAGCCGGGGTCCCAGCCGGAGGGAGGACCCCCGCCTCCTTTCCGTGTAGGCGTAGGAGTCCGTTCCGAACGGGCGTTGGCGCCGGGTATCGAAGAAGTCGACCCCGAAACTCATGCGCTTTCCGAGGAACCAGGGGTCGGTCCACCCGATCTCATAATTCTGTTTGCGTTCACCGAACTCCACCATGGCGTTCACCCGCTGGGCCCGCCCGAACAGGTTGATGTGCTGGATCTGGAAAGTCCCCAGGAGTCCGTCCACGCTGGAGAACCCCGCGCCCGCCGAGAGCATGCCCGGATGTCCCTCCACCACGGAAAAGACGATGTCCGCCTGCGTGGGCGACCGGGGCTGCTGCACGTCCACTTGGACGTCGTCGAGAAAACCCAGGTTGTAGATCTTCTCGACCGATCGGCGCACTTTGCCGGCCGAGAAGACGTCGCCCTCCTGCAGGAGGATCTCGCGGCGGATCACCTGTTCCTTGGTGTAGGTGTTGCCGTCCACGTAGATGCGGTCCACGTAGACCACGGAACTCTCCGTGATCACGAAATGGAAATCCACGTCGCCCAGAGTCTCCGACCGGAGGCGGGTCTTCCTCTCGGGCTCGATCTCCGCCCGCAGATATCCTTTGTCGGCATACATGTCCCGCAGTTTCTGCAGGGATTCGTCGAAACGGTCCTGGTTGTAGAGGGTTCCCTTCTTGAGAGAGATGGCCTTGTTGAGCTCTTTGTCGGTGAAGAGGGTGGCCCCCTCGAACGAAAAATCGCCGACGGAATAGCGGTGCCCCTCGTCCACCGTGAAGTCCAGGGTGATCTTGGTGCGGTCCTCGTTGAGTTTCCGGGAAGGTTCGGGGATCTCCACCTCCAGGTAGCCCCGGTTCTTGTAGAACTTCTGGAGTTCGTCGAGATCGGTCCGGAGCGTCTCCTCTTTGAAGACCTTCTTCCTCCGGAGCTTCAGGATCTTCTTCAACTTCTTCGACGAATAGACGCTGTTCCCCGCCATCGTGACCTCTTGAACGAGGATCCGGTTCCCTTCCGTGATGAAGAAGGTCAGGATGACTTTTTTATTCTTGGGGTTCACGGAAGTATAGGATTCCACCTTGGCGTCGGCGTATCCCTCTTCCCGGTAGACGGAGAGGATCTTCTGTTCGTCCTGGGCGACCTTGAACTTGTCGAGGGAATCGTCCACCTTGGAGGAAAGTTCGTCGCGGAACTTGCCCGCGGACACCTTCGTGTTTCCCTTGAAATCGATCCGCCGGATGAGCGGGCGTTCCTTCACCTGAAAGATGATGCGCACCTTGGGGAGGCCCGCCGCGTCGGTCTGGTTCTCCAGTTCCTCGATGTCCACCTGCACCTCGTCGAAGAGGCCCGTCTCGAGGATGCGGTCCACGTCCGCGCGGAAGGTCGGGTCCACCACCACGTCGCCTTTGCGGGCTTTCACGTGGGAGAGCACTTGTCGCGGTTTCACGTTGTGGACTCCCTTGACGGTGAGTTCCTTGATGACCTGGCGCTTTTCGAAACCCCGGAGGAGGGTCCCGCTCGTCAGGCAGGAGAGAAGGCAGAAAAGGAAGAGGACCCGTCTCATGTCAGAGCGGTATCCGATCCGAAGCGATCGTGGTGGGCCGGCGCGTCATCTTCTTTCGTTTTCCTTTGTCGTTCCGGGCGTCGGCTTTCTGGGAAGACGCCTTGGGTTCCGTTTTCTTTTTCTTGGGGAGTCCGAACCGCCATTGGTTCTCCAGGATGGCCCGACGGTCGGGGGCTTGTCCCAGCAGGCGTCTGGAATCCAGTTCCGTGCTCGCGCGGATGTGGAGGTTCCCCTGGATCTTGTAGACGATCTCCACTTCGTCGCGGAAGTAAGTCTGGTTCTGGTATTCGTCCATCTTGAACTTGTACATGCCGAAGATCCTGTTGCTCAACTGGATCCCCGCCGAGGCGCCGGCTCCCTTGAGGAGGTTGGTCATGTACGTCCGTTGGGCTCCGACCGGCGACCCCGTCGCGTTCGTCGCCGTGGTCGATTCCGACTCCGACGGCGCGTACGTGGGATATAGAATATCAATTCCGAAGCGATGCGCAATATTGTTGGCGAACGGGCCGGCGGTGGACCCCAGCAGTTGGACCAGACCGGCGCGCAAGAGCTGGTCGCGGTCATACGCGGTGAATTGGTCCTGGGTGATCCCCAGGGCCATCTGGGCCACCCGTTCGGAACTCAGTCCCGGGTTGTTGCGCGAGATGAATCGCGGCTGTATCTCCCCCAGCGGCGCCCGGTTGATGACCATCAGGATCGTGTCCGGCGTCAAGACGCCCCTCGGGTCCGGTGTCGTGGCGGACCGTTCGGCTTCCCCCGACAGGTAGGGGGTGATCGTGATATTAGATGCTTGATTGAGGCTGTTTGTGTCGGTCACGACTTCGAAAGCGGTCTTGTTGATGTTGAACGTCTGTCCGAGGTAGGAGATGACCCCCCTCCGGCATTCCAATTTTCCGTCGACCTTCAGCGCGTCCGCCGGTCCCTTGAAATCCATGGAACCGGTCAACTGGGCGTTGACGAACTCGTTGCGGTACCACGTGTTGTCCCCGGCTTTCAGCGTCAGGTCCCAGACGGCGTCCTGGAAAAAACGGTTGCCCCACGAATCTTCCGGCGTTTTGGATGTGCTTTTTTCAGACGGGGGATAGGTGAAGCGGGCGTTTTCCAGGACCACGGTCCCCAGGATGGAGGGCTGGCTGGCCGGCCCTTGGACCCGCAGGTAGACGTGAGGGGACCCGTGGGACACTCCGCCGAGCGATTCGCGCAGGAGCGAGAAGCGTTTCAGGAGCGGCCCGGGAGGCACGCTCAGTTCGGGCACCTCGACGTCGATCCCGTCCCGTCCGACCGTCTCGATGGCCAGGTCGTATTCGTCGATGTCGAAGTTCTTCAGGGTGATGTTCCCGTGCAGGAGGAGACGGCCTTTCCCGATCCGCGCCGCGCAATTCTTGATGGAGAGCTTGTCGTTCTTCAGGATGATCTGCGCGTCGAAATCGCTCACCGAGCGGACGTATTTCTGCGATTTGATGAGGCCGTCCTCCACCACCAGGAAACCGTTCAGGCGGGGTTGCCCCTTCTCGTCGGGCTTCACGCGCAGTTCCGCCTGCATGGAGCCCCTGGCCTTTTTGCAGTCGGGCCAGATGTCTTTGAGGATGGAGAGGTCCCCGTTGTCCATCTTCAGCCGGAAAGAATAGTTCCGGGGGTCTTGAGAGAACGACGAGTCGTCTCCCGGCCCCGGCAAGGGCAGCGACCCGTTCCCCGAGATCTTATATCCCGATTTCCGCACGGCCTCGAGCGAGGTCACGTTCAGGACGTTCTCGCTCCAGGCGAACTTCAACCGGCAGAGGTCGTACGGCATCAATCCGAGACGGCCCGCGCGCGCGGCGGCTTCGCCTTTCACGACCGGTTTCTGCGGAGTCCCCCGGCAGGTGACGTGGGCGTTCACCTTTCCGCTGACGTTGAAATCCAGGTCGGCCAGACTGGCCAGCGTCTTGGCTTCGTATTCCCACAAGTCCACGTCCAGGTTCAGCGTGTCGGGGCCCACGGTCCCGTCCATCCAGAAACGGCGCTTCTCCTTTTCCCAGACGGTGAAATCGTGGATCTCCAGCAGGGGACTTTTCCTCAGATCGATGGTGCCCGACACATACTGGACGGCGCCGGGTCTCGGCGATAGGACGATCCAATCCCCGTCCCAGGTAAAATGGGCGATGTCCCCCTCCATGCGGTGCTGGTTCACCCAGAGGGACTGTCCCCTCAGAGTCATCTTCACGAAGGGATTGCCCGCGACGCGCCGCCATTCGCCGTCGGCTTCCAGTCCGCCGAAGAGCGTGAGAGATCCGCCCTGGATGTTCCGCATGTCGCTCCAGACGTGGAACCGGACGCCTTCGTCCGTCAGGAGGACCCGGCTGCCGTCCCGGCAACGCAGGAGACCGTCGGCGGTCCGGGCCTCCAGCTCTTTCACGAGGAACGTCCGGTCCCGGTATTCGAACCGGGAAGAGAACGTGGTGAACTCCCATCCGGCGATCGCCAGCGATGTCGACAGGAGGGATCCCTCCACGACCGGCCGGGCGATCGCGCCGCGACAGACGAGGTGTCCGTGGCTTTTTCCGGTCCAGTCCTTCGGCCACACGGTGGGGAGACATTTCTGGAAGGAGATGTTTTTGAAATCGATGGACACGTCCATCTCGGGGCCGTCCGCCCCCCCGAAGATCGTTCCCTGCCCGTCCAACCGTCCGTCGTCGGGCAACGAGGCGGAGAACCGCGCGAGATAGAGCCGTCCGTCCCGCCATTCTCCGTTGACCGACGCGTCGAAGGGCGTCTGGTCCCATCGGCCCCCGTCGCATTTCAGGGAGTAGGAACAGAGGGGGTTCTCCAGGGTTCCTCCGACCGTGATCTGTCCTGAAACGGTGCCGGTGGCGAGCGGATTGTCGAAACGTTCGCCGATGAACGGCAGTTCCCGGGCCGGGGTGGGTTTCAGCGCCAGGGCGACATCGATCTTCTGATTCTTGGAATTCAGGGTCAACCGCCCTGACAGGGCGGTCCCGAGGGTCAGGTTGTCCAACGTCCAGACGTCTTGACGGGCGTCGAGGGATCCGTCGACCGCTCCCGTCCCGTATCCATCGATGGTCAGACCGCTGGAACGGATCCGCGCAAGGGACCCTCGCTCGGGCCCGGCCAGGCGCACGTCGCCGTCGATCACCGTTCCCCCCGCGTCGAATCCATGGAGGGTTGCGGTCAGGGCCCAGGCCCGATCGGGCGTGCCGATCGGGAAATCTCCCGAGAGACGGAGGTCACCGTCCTTCTGAGAGACCTTGAACTCTTCCACCTGGATTCGCCGGTCCGTCACCTGGAAGACCCCGTCGGCTTCCTTGAAGAGCAGTTTTCCCCACGCCCCCCCTCCGGCTTTCAGGCGGGACACGGAGAAGCGGCCACCTTCCCTCGAAAAATCCACGCGGATATCGGTCAGGCGGCGGGTCGGGTCCAGTGTCGCGGACGGCACGAAGACGCTTCCCCGGATCACCGGGTTTGAGCGGGGTCCGGATAATTCTCCGCTGATCCCGAACGTCCCGGACCAATCCCCCCGGGCGATTTTCATGAAGGACCATCCGTTCAGCGGGATCTTCTCCCCCGAAAAAGACATCGCCATCTCGGTCGGCGTGACCGTGCCCTCTCCATGGAGAGCCGTGTCGGATGAGAAGCGCAGTTCGAACGAAGTGGAGACGGAATCGTCCCGACCGTTCGTCATCTGGAAGAAGATCGATCCGTCCGCCGAGCGCACGTCGAGGGAACCGTTCTCGGACAGGAAAGTTCCGCTCAATTCGGGCGCCGCGTGGAGAGGTCCCGCCGAAAACCGGGAGAGCCGGAATGTGCCGTCGGCCTTCCGGGACCGGCTGGACCATTTCATCGAACCGTTCAAAGTCCCTCCCAGGGACGCGTCCGCGTGAGGGGCTTTCCATCGGGAAAGGTCGATCCCCGCGACGTCGCCTTCCAGTGTCACGGCGTGATCGGAGATATCGCCCTGGAGGGCGACCGTTCCCCCCAACAGCTGGGCCCGGGCCCGGAACTGGGACGGCGTCGCTCTCAGGAACGCCCTCATCGAGGGGAGGTTCCCCGCCGGCGTTCCGATCCCTTTCGAGAGGAATTCAAGGCGGATGTCGGGTCGATGCAGGGGGCCCCGGATGTGCCCCTGGATGCTGATGTTGCCTTGGAGCCAGAAGGACTTCTTTTTCTTTCCCATCAGATCGTTGATCAGGCTCAACGGCACGTTCTTCCCTCGAACGGCCATGTCCAGTTGCGGGTCTTTCCCGAGAGGATCAAGGCAAGAGCCGTTGAGTTGAATGACGTCGTTCACCGCCATGTTGTTCAGCAAGAGTGATTTTTCGCTCAGTTCGAAGGCCCCGTCGACAGAGACCCGGAATGAATTCTTGGGGATGAGACAGGACCCGTCCATCACCAGACCGCGCACGACCCATTCCATTTTGGGGTTCTGCGGCGTCTGGCGGACGGTGGTCTCCATCTGGAGGCGTCCTTGGATGTCTTGGACCGGGAGACCGGCGGGCAGATAGGATGTCAGTTCCCCCATCGGGATGGATTCGGCCATCAACTTGACCGTCCATCCGGCGCCGGTCTTGGCCTGACCCGACAGGGACACGGCCCCCGTCAGGTCCGAGCGTCCCGTCATGTCGAAAAGGGCTTCCCCTTCCCGGAGGTGGACGGTTCCGGCCCATTCCTTGATGAGGACCTCCGGCGATCGTTCCGTCTTGGGGACGGTCAGCGCCCCGTCCCGCCAGGTGACCGTCGGTCCGCGCGGGATCCCGTTCTGGGGGCCCATCAACAGGAAAGCGATCGGGCCCGACGCGTCGCTCACGGACGGCCTGCTCATCTCCACTGTGGAGATCAGGCCCGAGATTCCCTCTCGGAAAGACAGGAGGTTCAGGTCGGCTTGGATGCGCTCACACGAAAAGACGACGGCGTCCCGCTTGTTCTTGACGTTGATGGAGGTGAGGGTGATGGATTTGAGGAACGGGTGTATCCGGACGGTCTCGATGCGGACGGCGGCGCCGCTCAGTTTGGAGAGACGGCCTTCCATCTGGCGGCGGACCTCTTTCTGGATCACCGGCCTGAGGAATCCGAACCAGCCGAGGACCGGCAGGAGGATCAGGAGAAGGATGAGGCCTAACAGCCACTTTTTCACGGCAGACGGTCCTGAGGAGGGATCAGTTCAGCGACGAGATTTGAGGCGGAAGATCCTCAGCCGCTCTTGATGGTCCGTTGATGGGGAGTCTTCGAAAAGATGATCTTCTTGTTTTCGGGGTCGTATCCGATGTAGATCTTTCCGCCGCCGGAGATCTTCTTGTGGAGCATCTCTTCGGCCATGGGGTCCTCGACGAACCGCTGGATGCACCGCTGGAGCGGCCGCGCCCCGAAGGTGGGGTCGAACCCCTGCTCGAGCAGGAAACTCTTGGAGTCCTCCGAGAATTCCGGGTCGAACCCCTGGAGCTGGAGTTTTTTGATGACGCGCGCCAGCATCACGTCCAGGATGTTCTTCATCTGTTCGCGGGTGAGCGGGTGGAAGACGATCAGTTCGTCGATCCTGTTCAGGAATTCGGGGTTGAAGGCTTTCTTGACCTCTTCCATCACGGTGGCTTTCATCGTCGAATAATCCTTCTCGATGTCCTCCTGGACCAGGAACCCGAGCGTTTTCCCTTTCGAGATCATGCGGGCCCCCACGTTGGAGGTCATGATGATGACGGTGTTCTTGAAGTTCACCTTGTGGCCGAGGTTGTCGGTCAGCACGCCGTCATCCATGATCTGGAGCAGGATGTTGAACGTGTCCGGGTGCGCCTTCTCGATCTCGTCGAGCAGCACCACCGAATAGGGTTTGCGGCGCACGGCCTCGGTGAGCTGTCCGCCCTCTTCGTAACCCACGTAGCCGGGGGGCGCGCCGATGAGGCGGCTCACGGAGAACTTCTCCATGAATTCCGACATGTCGACGCGGATGAGCGCCTCCTCGTTGCCGAAGAGGAATTCCGCCAGCGTGCGGGCCAGTTCCGTCTTCCCCACGCCGGTGGGTCCTAAAAAGATGAAACTCCCGATGGGTTTCCGGGCGTCCTTCAGGCCGGTGCGGCTCCGGCGGATGGCCTGCGAGACCGCCTTGACGGCCTCGTCCTGTCCGACCAGGCGCTTGTGCAGTTCCGCCTCCATGTGCAGCAGTTTCTCGGATTCTTTTTCCGTCAGTTTGTTGACGGGGATGTTGGTCCACTGGGAGACCACGGTGGCGATGTCTTCGGGGGTGATGGTCGGGATGGTGGTGTCCCTCTTGTCGCGCCACTGTTTCTTCGCGTCCTCCAGCTGTTTGCGCAGTTCCTTCTCCTTGTCGCGCAGTTTGGCCGCTTTCTCGTATTCCTGGCCGGCGATCGCCTGTTCCTTCTCCTTGGTGGCGCCGTCGATCTCCGATTCCTTGTCTTTCAACTGTTGGGGAGTCTGTGTCACCTGCAGTCGCGCGCGGCTTCCGGCCTCGTCGATGAGGTCGATGGCCTTGTCGGGGAGGAACCGGTCCGTGATGTACCGGTCCGACAGTTGGGAGGCCTCCACCAGCGCCTCGTCGGAAAATTTCACCTTGTGGTGCACTTCGTAGCGTTCGCGGAGGCCCTTCAGGATGGCGATGGTCTCGTCCGTCGACGGGGGTTCGACCATGATGGGCTGGAATCGCCGTTCCAGGGCGGCGTCGTGTTCGATGTGTTTGCGGTATTCGTCCAGCGTGGTGGCCCCGATGCACTGCAATTCGCCGCGGGCCAGGGCGGGTTTGAGCATGTTGGAGGCGTCGATGGCGCCTTCGGCAGCTCCGGCGCCGATGACCGTGTGGAGTTCGTCCACGAAAAGGATGATCTGGTTCTTCGCCCGGCGGATCTCGTCCATGATGTTCTTGAGGCGTTGTTCGAACTCGCCGCGGTACTTCGTGCCGGCCACCACCGCGGCCAGGTCCAGGGTCATCACGCGTTTGCCGAGCAGGAGTTCCGGCGCTTCACCGGAGGAGATCCGTTGGGCCAGGCCTTCCACGATGGCCGTCTTCCCCACGCCGGGGTCGCCGATCAGGACGGGATTGTTCTTCGTGCGGCGCGCCAATATCTGGATCAGCCGTTCGATCTCCATCGTGCGTCCGATCACGGGGTCCAGCTTGCCGTCTTTGGCCAGATGAGTCAGGTCCCGGCCGAATTCATCCAGCGTCGGGGTTTTGGATTTGGAGCGGGTCGTCGACGAGGCGGGGGCGCTGTGGGACGAACTGCTCTGTCCCCCCTCGCCTAAGAGTGAGATGATTTCTTCGCGGACCACGTCGAGCCTCACGCCGAGGTTCTCGAGCACCCGCGCGGCCACGCCTTCTTCCTCGCGGATCAAGCCCAACAGGAGGTGTTCCGTCCCCACGTAGTTGTGACCCATCTGCTGGGCCTCTTCCACGCCGAGTTCCAAGACTTTTTTCGCGCGGGGAGTGAACGGGATCTCTCCCAGGAGCATCACGTTGTCGCCGGTCCCGACGATCTTCTCGATCTCGGCCCGCACGCGCCGGGCGTCCACGCCCAGATTGGCCAATACCTGGGCCGCCACTCCTTCGCCCAAGGCGATCAATCCCAATAAAAGGTGTTCCGTCCCCACGTAGTCGTGGTTCAGCCGTTTGGCCTCTTCCTGCGCGATGAGGATGACGCGTTGCGCTCTCTCAGTGAAGCGGTTGGACATGGTATCTCCCGTTCATAGTGTATATAGCTTCATTGTAGTTACTTCACCGCCCGTTGTCAATCCGCCTGGGCTCCTCGTTGAGACGGTGGAAGGGGCTTCTTCCCCATCGTCCCCCGGTCTCAGTCGTGCTCTCCCGGCCTCTTCCCTTCACGCGCCCCGAGATCAATGGTGATGTCCGCAGGTCGTCTGCGGGGTGAGTTCGGGCAGTGCCCCGTTCTTGTGGGCGTCGAGCGTCTCCCGCACGGTCCGGAACGAGGTCTTGTAGACCTTGATCCCCGCCGCCTGGAGTTTGCTGAACGCGCCCATCCCGATCCCCCCCACCACGATCCCGTCCATCGATTCTCCGGCCAGGGCCGCCAGGGGCTGGCACATGCCGTGGGCGTGGTGCTGGTTCGTGTTGACGATCGCTTGGCACTCGAGCGTCTCGGTGTCCACGATCATGAAGACGGGGGCCGATCCGAAATGGCCGCAGACGGGGCTTTCAAGCCCTTCGTTCTTCTCTACCGGTAGGCACAGTTTCATGGTGTTTCTCCTTTTATCGTCGCTGTATTTTTAATGCGTTCCCCTTCAGTATCGCCCCGGCGATCTTGCGTCGGGCCGATTCCACGATCCGTCCGAACGTCTGCCGGGAGATGCGCATCCGCCGTGCGGCATCCTCCTGGTAGAGGGTCTCCCAGTCGGCCAGCCGGACGGCCTCCAATTCGTCGATCTCCAGGACAATCTCATCGAGTTCGTCGAGGGGAATGCCGTTGGGTTTGTAATAGGTGGCGTTCAGCCGGCAGCACACCCGCCGGCACTTCTTGGGCCTCATGGGGATATTATGAGCATATGCCCATAATAAAGTCAAGGGAGGCGTTCGGAACGGGGACGGCGGGGCGAGGGTGTTAGCGCGCGAGGTTTTTCCGGAGCAGCGCCGCCCGGGCGGCGTCGCGGTCGGGGATCGACAGGTCTTTCCCCTCCGCTCTGGTCAGGTGGGCGGGTTGGGTGAGGATGGTGAGGGAATTGAGCGTCGACAGGGAGACCCCGAGGTCCAGTCCCAGATGGAGCCCCAATCTCAGGCGAGAGAGGAGCGTCATGGCCTCCTCGAATCCGATCTGCCGGGCGTTCTGGAGTATCCCCAGAGAGCGGAACACCGCGTCTTCGGTCTTGACCCGCCACGGCGTTTCATGGATCCGTTGACGGGCCTCGGTCTCGTGTTTCACCAGGCGCAGGGTGATCTGTTGCACGAGCCGGATCAGGCTCTTCTCGTTTTTTCCCAGGGACGAGGCGTTCGATATCTGGAAGATGTCCCCCAACGCCTTGGACCCTTCCCCGTAGAACCCGCGGGCAGCCAGTCCCAGACGGCTCAACCCCTGCAGGATGTTGTGGATCTCGTTGGTCATCACGAGCGCGGGAAGGTGCAACAGCGTCGAAGCGCGGAGTCCGGTCCCGCAGTTGGTGGGGCAGGCGGTGAGGAACCCGAAGGAGGTGTGGTAGGACCAGGGCAGTCTCTTCCCCATCCAGTCGTCCAATTCCGTGAGACGTTCCCAGGCCTCTTCCAGTCCCAGTCCCGGTCCCAGCGCCGCCATCCGAACGTGGTCTTCCTCATTGATCATGACCGGCGTCCGTTCGGTTTCGTCCAACAGCAGGCCGCCGAAACGGTCGTTGGCGGCCAGTTCCTTCGAGATGATGTGCCGTTCCATCAGCACCTGCCGGTCGAGGGCGGACAGGTCCGGCATCCGCTGGATGGATCCTTTCTTGAAAAGCGGGTGGGCTTCCGCCACTTTCAGGACGGTGTCCAACACGTTCTTCAGGTCGGTCTGTTTGTTCAACGAAGGGAACGAGGCGTTCAGCACGTTCCGGGCCAGCCGGACCCGCGACGAGATGACGACGGAACTGTGCGGTCCGCACTCCTTGAACCAACCGTCCGCCTTTTTGGGGGTCGCCGCGCTCACGACCGGTTCCTCAACTGGCGGATCTGGTCCCGGAGCTGGGCGGCCTTCTCGAAGTTCTCCTTCTTGACCGCGCCGTCCAGTTCTTTTTCAAGCTGTTCGATCGTCTTCTGTCTCGTCGGAGAGGAGAGGTCCAGCGGGTTGTCGTAGGTCTTGCCGGTGTGTTGGGCGGCCCCGTGGATCCGGTTCAGCAGGGGCTGGAGATGGGCCGAGAACGAGTCGTAGCATTTCGCGCATCCCAGCAGTCCGGTCTGTTGGAACCGAGCGTACCCGAGTCCGCAGGCCTTGCACCGCGTGTCGGGCGGGGCGGTCTTATCCGAGACTCCGGCGAACTCCGCGATCAATTCCGTCAAGGACGGGAACGCCGATTTCACCGCGTCGGGTCCGGACTCGAACGAAAAGAGGCCTCCCTTCTCGTGGGCGCAGGAGGCGCACAGATCGATCCGCGTCTCCTGTCCGTTGATGAGGGATTTGAAGAAGAACGTCGCTTCTTTTTTTTTGCAGTTCTGGCAGAGGGCCACGGGGCGGTCCTCCCGGTCGAACGGAGAAGTCCGGTCAGCTCGGGATCGAGACGCCTTCCTGGGAGGCGAGGGCCCGATAGGTCGCGATGAGTTTCTGGGTGTATCGGCCCGGTTTGCCGTCTCCGATGGGACGCGAATCGATCTTCACCACCGGGATCACCTCGGCCGCCGTGCCGGTCAGGAACACTTCGTCGGCGGTGTAGAGGTCGTAGCTGGTGAAGAGTTTCTCCTCGGCGGTCAGGCCCACTTTGGAGGCGAGCTGCATCACGCAATGGCGCGTGATGCCGTTCAAGGCCCCGGCCGCGGTGGGCGGGGTCACCAGGTGTTTCCCCTTCACGTAGAAGATGTTGTCCCCCGTGCATTCCGCCACCATCCCTTCGGCGTTCAGCATGATCGCTTCCGGCGTGTTGGCGAGGTTGGCCTCGATCTTGGCCAGGATGTTGTTGAGGTAGTTCAGGGATTTGATGTTCGCATTCAGCGCCTCCGGGATGTTCCGTCGGGTGGACGCGATGGCCACGCTCAATCCCTTTTCGTAGAGGGCTTTCGGATAGAGCGTGATGGAATCCGTGATGATGATCACGGTGGCGCGCGGACATTTCCGCGGGTCCAATCCCAGGTCTCCCACGCCGCGGGTCACCACGAGCCGGATGTAGGCGTCGCGCAGGTTGTTGGCCCGCAAAGTCTCCAGCACGGCCTTCTGCATCTCGTCCGGCGTCATCGGGATCTTCAGCACGATGGCCCTGGCCGAGGAATACAGCCGGTCGAGGTGTTCCTTCAGACGGAACACGCGTCCGTTGTAGGCGCGGATCCCCTCGAACACGCCGTCCCCGTAGAGCAGGCCGTGGTCGAACACGGAGATGACCGCTTCCTTTTTGGGGATGAGTTTCCCGTTGATATAGATCAGGATCGAGGAAGAGCTCTTCCGGCTGCCGCTCCCCGTCGCCGTGGGTTTCTGTGCCGTTTTTTTCGTCGTCATTGGTTTTTCTCCTTCATGTCGGATGGACCGGGAGGCCCGGTCAAATCGAATCGGTCAGCGTTCCGTCCACCATGTGGAACGTGCGGTCCGCCTGGGCGGCCAGCGCCTCGTTGTGGGTCACCGTCACCACCGTCGTGTGCCGCCGCCGCGTCTCTTCCCTCAATATCTTCTGGATCTCCTCGCCCGTCTTGTGGTCCAGGTTCCCCGTCGGTTCGTCCGCCAAGAGCAGCCTCGGTTCGCCGATCAGGGCCCGCGCCATGGCGGTGCGTTGCTGTTCTCCTCCGGACGTCTCCGAGGGACGATGGTCCAGCCGGTGTCCCAACCCCAGTTGTTTCAGCAAATTCTCGGCCTTGGAGCGCGCTTCCTTCATCGGTTCCCGGCGGAGCAACAACGGCACGGCCACGTTCTCCCAGAGGGTCAGGTCGGGCAACAGGTGGTGGAACTGGAACAAGAAGCCGATCCACCGGTTCCGCATGTCCGAGAGTTTTCCGTCCGGGAGACCGTCCGTGTCGGTCCCGAAGAGCGACAGCGTTCCCGACGTGGGCGGCGTCATGAGCCCCATGATGTGAAGCAACGTCGATTTTCCCGCGCCCGACGGACCCACGATACAGACGAACTCGCCTTCGGGGATCTCCAGGTCCAGCCGTCTCAGCACGGGCACTTCGCCGAACGTCTTGTGCAACTGGGAAGTCTTGATCGCGGTGGCCATGGTCAGGTCTGGCGGATGGCCGTCAGCGCATCCAGTTTGGCAGCCTGGTAGGCCGGATACAGCGTGGCGATCAGCACGATGGCGAACGCGGCCAATCCCACCAGCCCCACGTCCGCCGGCATGATCCGCACCGGCAGTTTGTCGACGTAATAGACGTCCGCCGGCAGTTGCACGAACTGGTAGCGTTTCAGCAGGGCCGAGATCGCGATCCCGAGGACGGTCCCGAGGCAGACTCCCGTTCCCCCCATCATCAATCCTTGGAGGAGGAATATCCGCCGGATGCAGTTCCTCGGGGCGCCCAACGCCTGGAGGATCCCGATCTCGCGCACTTTCTGGGCGGTGATCAACAGAAGGTTCGACACGATGGTGAAAGCGGCCACCAGCGTGATCAGGGTGAGGATGATGAACATCACCGTCTTTTCCAGTTTCAGCGCCGCGAAAAGGTTCTGGTTCATGTGGAGCCACGACCGCACCAAGGCCACGGGGCCCATCTTCTGCTGGACGGCGATGGCCACTCGCGAGGCCTTGTCCGGATGCTTGATCCGGATCCCCACCCCGCTGTGATTGTCTTCCAGCTGGAACACCTGCTGGGCGGCCGCGATGGATGTGACCGCCAGAGACGAATCGTAATCGTAGAGTCCGGTCTCGATCAGCCCGGCCACGCGGAACACGTGCAGTTCCGGAAGGCCCGTCATCGGATCGGCGTCCGCCGAAGAACCCAACACGAGCAGGTCGTCGCCGGGAGACGCCCGGAGGGTTCGGGCCAGTTCTTTCCCCAGGAACATCGGGGCCGGCCCGTTCGAGACCGGTCGGGAAAGGTCGCTCCATTGACCGTCGATCACCCGCTTGTCCAGTCCGGTGACCGACCCTTCCCGGAGAGGGTCGATGCCCTTGATGACGGCGCCGGCGGCGGACGGGCCTTTCTTGATGAGCGATTGTCCCATCACGAACGGGGCCCACGATTCAACCTCGGAGATGGACCCGAGCGGTTCCGACCAGTCGCGGGCGGCCATGGCTCCCTGAGGCGCCAACGCCAACAGATGCGGCTGAGCCCCCAGGATCTTGCCGCGGATGTCTTCCTGAAAACCGGTCATGACGGCCAATGTGACGATGAGGGCGGCCACCCCCAGGGAGACTCCGCCGACGGCGATGATGGTGGTCAGCCATCCGCCCAGGCCCTTTCGTCGGGCTGTCAGGTAGCGGAGGGCCAGGAACCACTCGAAAGAACGGGTCATGTCTTGGACGGATCAGCGCCGGAACGCAGGAGCGGGAACAGGATCACTTCGCGGATGGATTCCGTGCCGGACAACAGCATGGTGAGCCGGTCGATGCCGACTCCCAACCCGCCGGCCGGCGGCATCCCGTATTCCAAAGCGATCACAAACTCGTCGTCGCAGGGCATGGCTTCCTTGTCGCCCTCCTGCCGTTTGCGGACCTGGTCCTGGAAGGCCTGCCGTTGGACATCCGGGTCGTTCTGTTCCGAATAGGCGTTGGCCACCTCTTCCCCCGCGATGAAGAGTTCGAACCGTTCGGCGATCTCGGGCGCATCGGGCCGGCTCTTGGCCAGAGGCGAGAACGATTTCGGATAGTCATGGACGATCGCCGCTTCCGGAAGATGGGGCAGGATCCGCTCGTCGAGCATCCGGTCGAAACACTTGTGGTCGGGCGTTTTTTCGTCGATCGTCAGGCCCGCTTTCCGGGCCGCGTCTTTCCACGAACCGTCCCGGCAGATGGCCCTGAAATCCAGGTCCAGGTGTTTCTTGAACAGTTCTTCCAGCGTCAGCCGGGCGAACGGTTCGTTCAGGGTGAAACTCTTTCCGCGATAGTTGAATGAGTCAGGAACGGTCTGGGGACCGGAGGCCGGATCGATTGAACTCTTCACGATGTCGCCGTAGATCGGTTTGGAGGCCTCGGCCGCGGCGCGGATCAGTTTTTCGACCAGGTCCATCATCCCCTTGTAATCGGTGTAGGCCTGGTACGCTTCCAGGATCGTGAATTCCGGATTGTGCCGTGTGTCCACCCCTTCGTTCCGGAAGGCGCGTCCGATCTCGTAGACCCGTTCCATTCCCCCCACGATCAACCGCTTCAGGTAAAGTTCGGGGGCGATCCTCATGTAGAGGTCCGAATCCAACGCTTCGTGATGGGTCACGAACGGGCGCGCCGTGGCGCCGCCCGGCACCGGATGCATCATGGGCGTTTCCACCTCGATGAATTTGTCGGCTTCGAGTTGTTTGCGTATCTCCGAGACGATCTTTTGACGGATCTGGAACCGGGCGACCGCCGTCTTGTTGGAGAACAGGTCCACCTCGCGGCGGCGATAGCGTTCCTCCACGTCGGTCATCCCGTGGAATTTTTCCGGCGGCGGGCGGAGCGCTTTGCTGAGGATCCGCCAGGAGGTCACCTTGAGAGTCACTTCACCCGTGCGGGTTTTGAAGATGTTCCCTTCCAGCCCGAGGATGTCGCCGAGGTCCACCAGGTCGCGGAACTGTTTGTAGACCGCGTCGCCGATCTCGTCTTTGCGCATATAGATCTGGAGCCGTCCCGTGCGGTCCTGCACGTGGGCGAAGGTGGTCTTCCCCATGTCGCGCCGGGTCATCAGCCGCCCCGCGATCTTCACGGCCGGGTCGGGCGAATGTTCCTCGTTGTTCAGCCCCTGGTATTTCTCCCGGAGAACCGAAGACTCCGAGATCCCGTCGAACGACCGGGGATAGGGGTCGATGTTGTTTTCCCTCATCAGCCGGACCTTGTCCCGGCGAAGGCGTGCGATGTCTTCCAGTGAAGAAGTCTTTTCCTGTTCCATAGGGGAGCCCGTCTTACTTCTTTTTTCGGGAATCGAGGATTTCGCGGACTTTCGACCGGATTTCCATCGGATCGAAAGGTTTGTCCATGTAAGCGGCGATGTTGGACGACATGGCGAACATGTCCTTCATCTGGCCTTTGGCGGTGAGGATGATGATGGGGATCTTCCGTGTCTCGTCGTTTTCGGCCAACTTCGTGAAGACGGTGTACCCGTCCATGATGGGCATCATGATGTCCAATATGATGAGGTCGGGCTTCTCGCTCTGGACCTTGTCCAGGCACGCTTTTCCGTCGAACGCGGTGACCACGTCGTACCCGTCTTTTTGGAGAAGGAACCCGATCAACTCCACCACGTTCTTTTCGTCGTCAGTCACTAAAACCTTCGTCAAGACACCCTCCTGAGGAGATGCGTTGGTATAGGGAAAATCATATCAAATTATGGTCCGGTTTATCATCAATCATTTGAGGGTTCTTCGGCTTCCGCCGGAGGGATCGGTTCGCTGATGTCCAGTTCGTCCACGTCGGGGCCCGGCACCGACAGGCGTTCGCTCTCGATCATCCGCCGCAGGACCCACTCGCGCCGTTTCTGCGTCCAGACCGAGGCGCTTTGGGGGCCGTATTTGAAAGGGTTGGGAAGAGACGCGGCCAACGCGACCGACTCGTCGATGGAAAGGAGTCCGGCTGGTTTGTCGTAGTAGAATCGGGCCGCGGCTTCCGCTCCGAATATCCCGGGCCCCCACTCCACCACGTTCAGGTAGATCTCCAGGATGCGCTTCTTGGTGAGGTGCTTCTCAAGCCGGTAGGCGAGGATCAATTCCCGTAACTTGCGGAGCGGGTTCTTCGACGGCGAAAGATACAGGTTCTTCGCCAGTTGTTGGGTGATGGTGCTCCCCCCCCGCGCCCGTCTGCCCCGCTTGAGGTCGTAGAGGGCCGCCTTGCGGATGTCCTTCCATTCGACCCCGTCGTGCATGAAGAAACCGTCGTCTTCCGCCGACAACACCGCGTCGATGAGATGGGGCGAGATCTGGCTCAGGGGCCGCCAGGCAAGCTGTATCTCGACGTCCTTGTTTTTTCTCTTATAGAAATTTTTCCGGATCTCGATGAGCGCGGTCGTCTTGGGATTGTGGGATTTCAACAGGGGGATGTCCGGCACGTGCGGATGGGGCATCCTCGACTGGTAGACGGCCACGCCGCCCCCGATCAGGAGAGTGAAGAGAAAGGTGATGAGGAGGAGCTTTCGTTCGTTCATTTGCGCGTCACCAATCCCAGCGCCTGGCAGGTCATCCGTGCGGGCACGAAGAAGAGTCTGGAAACCATCACGTGGATGTCGCGGGACCTGTCCGTCGAGCCGGACGTTTCGCCGTGAGGGAACATCAGCAGATAGATCGCCGCGCGGAGGAGGCCCGAGATCAGCAACAGGGTCAGGAACGGAGTGGCGTGGATCGACGGGAGTTTCCCCATCATCTGTCCCCCGAGGAAAGCGCCCGCGAAGAGGGCGACGCCGTTGGCCACGTTATAATACGCCACGGCCTGGGTGCGCCACCGTCCGGGAACGATGTCGAAGACGGCGTTAAGACTGCACAGGTTGAATCCGGCCCAGACGATCCCTCCGAAGAGCTGGATCCCGAAGATATAGAACGGCGAGCCGGAAAAGAGCCAGAGCACGGGAAGGAGGGGCATCACCGCGCTGGACCAGCGGAGGATCTTCATCGAGCCCACCGTGTTGGCTTTGCGGCCCCAGACCGCCATCATGTTGACCATCGAGAAGTTGACCGCCATCGTCAGGATGCTGTAGGTCAGATACGAAAAACCGAGGTGGTCCAGCATGTAGACGGAGAAATAGGGTCCCGACAGGTTCGTGGCGAACGTGATGGCTCCCACGAAAAGGATCAACCGCCAGAAGCGGGTGTTCCTCACCACGTCGTGGAAACGGTCGAACGTGTCGGCCGTCAGCGTCTCTTTCGAAACGCGCGGTTCAAAGAGACGGGTGAGCCAGCGCCAGGAGATGAAACGGCACAGGGCCGCGAAAAGGAATATCAGCGTGAACCCGAGGGTCGATTCTTTTCCGCAGAAGAGCAGGACCACGCCGGCCGACAGATTGGCCCCGATCACGATCAGCCCCGTCCAACGGTTCCTCCACCCGATGTATCCGGCCCGCTTCGTGGCGGGCAGGTATTCCGTCAGGAGGCTGTTCCACACCGGGACCGTCATTCCTCCCATGGTGGTGTAGAGGATGGCCAACCCGACCAGGATCGGGAATCGGGCTCCTTCCGGTCCGAACGGGAGGGCCGCCATTCCCACCAGTGCGATCGCCTGCACCAACACCACGCTGGTCAGCACGTTCTTGCGGCCGCGCAGGGAATGGACGATCCAGCCGATGCCGCATTGGGCCAGCGCCCCGATGAGGGCGGGCCAGGAGGCCAGCCAACTGATCTGAGCCGGAGAGGACTTGAACACCAACGCGAACGGGATCAGATACGCATCGACGATCCCCAGCATGACGGACACGAAGATGCCGTCCCACACGGTGACGCGCAGGCTCTTTTTAATGGTCTCTCGGGGGATGGGCGAATGTTGCATCGTTCGGTCGCGGTTGTTGAAGACGGGTGAAGACGGACGTCTTATCGGGGAGCGAGCTTCCACTCGAGGTAGCGGTGCATGAACTCGTCCAGGTCGCCGTCCATCACGGCCCCGATCTGGGACGTCTCATAGTTGGTCCTCAAGTCCTTCACCATCTGGTAGGGCATGAACACATAGGAGCGGATCTGGTTTCCCCAGGCGATGTCGCCTTTATCGTCGTAATGTTTTTCCTGGGCGGCTCTCTGCTTTTCCTGTTCCACGTCGTAAAGTTTGGCCTTGAGCATCTTCATGGCGATCTCGCGGTTCTTGAACTGCGACCGTTCGATCTGGCAGGAGACCACGATTCCCGACGGGATGTGCGTGATGCGCACGGCGGTCTCCACCTTGTTCACGTTCTGTCCCCCGTGCCCGCCGGACCGGAAGGTGTCCAGCTTCAGATCGCTCTCGTTGATGTTGATCTCGATGGTGTCGTCCACTTCGGGGATCACGTCGCAGGCCGCAAACGACGTGTGCCGCCGCGCGTTGGAATCGAACGGCGAGATCCGCACCAGCCGGTGCGTCCCCGTTTCGGACTGCAAAAAACCGTATGCATACGCGCCTTCCACGAAGAAGGTCACCCGGCGGAACCCCGCGCCGTCGCCGGGCAGGATGTCCGTGATGTTGGTCTTGAACCCTTTGGCTTCCGCCCAGCGGCGATACATCCGCAACAGCATGTCCACCCAATCGCACGCTTCGGTCCCTCCCGCCCCGGCATGGAGCGAGACGATGGCGTTGTTCCGGTCCATGGGGCCCGACAACTTCGCCCGCATCTGGATGTCGGAGATGATCTTCTCGAGTCTGGCCAGCCCCTTGGTCACTTCGGCGCCTTCGGCTTCGTCGCCGGCTTCCTTGGCCAGGTCGTAGTGCGCTTCCAGGTCGTGCCAGTCTTTTTGGATCTTGTCGAGGGATTGGATGGCGTCTTTCAACGCGCTCGCCTCTTTCATGACCTGGCGGGCCCGCTGTGTCTGGTTCCAGAAGGAGGGGTCGGCTATCTGCTTTTCGAGGTCGGCCAGCTGTTTCTGTTTCCCGGGAACGTCAAAGAAACCTCCCGAGCTGGTCCACGGAAGACTTGAGGGTCAGCAATCTGTCGTTGAGATTCTCGAACATAGTGGGTTATTATACCACAGAACCGGACGGGCTTTTCATCTTCCGACGGAGCCAGACGCTCAGTCCGAGGAATACGGCGCACATCCCCGTGAACGCGTCGCCGAACAGCGTGTAGAAGGTCCTTCGGGATGAAGGGACGATCTCCCCGTCGATGGTCTCTTCCCTCATCAGGGAGGATATCGTTCGGATCCTCCCGTCGGGGGCGATGATGGTCGAAAAACCGGTGTTGGCGGCCCTCACGACGTAGGTCCGCGTCTCCACCGCCCGGAAGATGTTGGTGGCGAAATGCTGGTAGGGTCCCGCCGTGGTCAGATACCACCCGTCGTTGGTCATGTTGATGGTGACCTCCGCTCCGCGTTTCACGAAACCCCGCACGATCCCGGGGAACCCGGCCTCGAAACAGATGTTCACCCCAAACTTCCCCCACGGGGCGCGGAACACCGTCCAGTCCTTGGACGAATCGAATTCTCCCAGTTCGTTCAACACCGGGAAAAAACGGGCCAGGATGGGTTTGAAAGGGATGCGCTCGCCGAACGGCACCAGGTGCATCTTGCGATATTGGTCCAGGATGACGCCATCCGGGGAAAGGAAGAACACGGCGTTGTATTCGTTCCCGTCCTGTTGGCTGGGCGCTCCCACCAGCATGTGCGTGCCGGTCTGTCGGCAGAGGCCTTTCAGCCATTCCAGATAACGGGTGTCCCCCGGGATCCAGCCCGGAACGGCCGTTTCGGGCCAGATGATCAGATCGGGATTTTTCTGCGCGGCGTCGAGCGCCAACCGGGTGTAGGTGTTCACGATCTCCCGCTCGTAGTTGTCGTCCCACTTCTTGTATTGGTCGATGTTCCCCTGCAGGATGGACACCGTCACGGGTTCCCTGCCGGATGAAAAGGACCCGAGGTTCAGAAGGAGGTTCAAGAGGAGAAGTCCGATGAACGCGGCCACGCTCATCCGATGGAAGCGCAGGGTCTGCTTGAGGTCATTCCGCTTCGAAAGGAGCGCGACTCCCAGCGCGTTGCCGAGCACGATGAGGAACGACACCCCATACACGCCCGTCCAGGAACTGATCTGTATCAAGGCGGGATGTGAATATTGGGTATATCCCATCAGGTTCCACGGAAAACCGGTCAGGATGTGGGACCGTATCCATTCGAGGACGGTCCACAGGGCGGCCGCCAGGAGCGGATCGTATCGGTCCGGGGACGGGCCGTTTTGTCCGAGCTTCCTCAACGCGTAGGCGAACCCGATCCAATAGAGAGACATGTAGAGACTGAGCGCCAGGGTCACGAAGACGCTGCCGATGGGGTTCACATGGGCGGTCCGGCAGGTCGGATAGATCCAGTAGAGGGTCCCGAGGGATCCCGCCAACCCGCAGGCCCAGGATAAGATCAGCGTCCTTTTCATCGGCGTGTTCTTCCGGAGGAAGATCAGGAACGGCACCAACGAAAACCAGGCCAACCATCCCCAGTCGAATTTCGGAAAGGACAGCGTATACAGGACCGCGGTCAGAAGACAAAGGATGATGTCGGTCAAGGGACTATCGGTCTGACGGAGAGGAAACTATTTCCCACAGCATTTCTTGTATTTCTTGCCGCTGCCGCAGGGACAGGGATCGTTCCTTCCCAGTTTTGAGACGGAAGAGGGAGCCGCGCTGGACGGGACGTTGGAAAGGATCGATGGAGACGGGGCCGCCGGTTTGGAGAGCTTGCTGAGCGGGTCGGGCTTGTTGTTCGCCGTCGGGATGGCGGACAGGCCGGCCGGTTCCGGTTTCTCGGCGGACATCGGCATCGGCACTTTCACCGGCGGAGGTTCCACCATGATCTGTATCTTGAAGGTATATTCCAACGCCTCTTCGCGGATCCTCTGCATCATCTCTTCGAAGAGATGGAACCCTTCTTTCTGAAATTCGATGAGCGGGTCTTTCTGCCCGTAGGCCCGGAGGAAGATCCCTTTCCTCAACTGCTCCAGGTAGGTGAGATGTTCCACCCAGGCGTGGTCCATCACCTGAAGGAGCACCATCCGTTCCAACCGTTTGAAGATGTCGGGAGTGAGATGCGCTTCGCGCTGAGTGAAGGCCTCGTCGATCGCCCCCTGTATTTCGCCGGCCAGGTCTTCCCTCGAGCGGTATTCCTCCGGTTTGAATTCGTGTTCGATCCCGTAAGTCCGTTGGAGCCACGCGCGCAAGCTGGCATATTCCCATTCTTCCGGATGGAGTTTCTCCGGCGCCCACAGGTCTATCTTCTCTTCCACCGACTCCACCGTCATGTCCTTGATGCGCTGGGTGATGTCTTCGCCTTCCAGGATGGAATTGCGCAGGGTGTAGATGGCCTCGCGCTGTTTGTTCATGACGTTGTCGAAATCGAGGAGTTGTTTCCGGATGTCGAAGTTCATCGCCTCCACTTTGCGCTGGGCGTTCTCGATGGCCTTGGTGACCCACGGATGCTGGATGTCTTCCCCCTCCTGCATGCCGAGTTTCCCCATGATGTTGGAGATCCGTTCGGACCCGAACAGGCGCATGAGTTCGTCCGTGAGGGCCAGATAGAACCGGGACGCGCCGGGGTCTCCTTGCCGGCCCGACCGGCCGCGGAGTTGGTTGTCGATCCGGCGCGATTCGTGCCGTTCCGTCCCCAAAATGTGGAGCCCGCCGAGTTGTTTGACCGTTTCGGCTTCTTCGGGAGTGCAGGGGTTTCCGCCCAGCACGATGTCGGTTCCCCGGCCGGCCATGTTGGTGGCGATGGTCACGGCCCCTTTCCGTCCCGCTTGGCTGATGATCTTGGCTTCCTGCTCGTGATATTTGGCGTTGAGGACCTGGTGCGGCACCCCTTTGCGGCGGAGGATCCCCGACAGCTGTTCCGATTTTTCGATGGATCGCGTTCCCACCAGCACCGGCTGGCCGCGTTTCCAATGGTCCTCGATCTCCTCCACGATGGCGGTGTTCTTCTCGTTCTCGGTCCTGAAGATACGGTCCGCGTGGTCCTGGCGGATCATGGGCCGGTGGGTCGGTATGTCCAGCACGTCCAGTTTATAGATCTGCCAGAACTCCTCGGCTTCGGTGAGGGCGGTCCCGGTCATGCCCGCCAGTTTCTTGTATTGGCGGAAAAAGTTCTGGAACGTGATGGTGGCCAGGGTCTGGTTCTCCTCGGCGATGCGGATGTTCTCCTTGGCTTCCACCGCCTGGTGCAACCCGTCGGACCAGCGCCGGCCCGGCATGAGGCGTCCGGTGAACTCGTCCACGATGATGACCTCGCCGTCTTTGACCACGTATTCCACGTCGCGATGGTAGAGCTTATGCGCGCGGATGGCTTGCGTGATGTGGTGGACCCATTCCCCCTGGATGTCGTCGTAGAGACTCTTCACGTTCAAAAGTTTTTCGCATTTCGTGATGCCCTGGTCGGTCAGCGTGACGGTCTGGGACTTCTCGTCCGCGATGAAATCGAATCCGATCCCCAGGTCGATCCCTTTCTGTTTGGCGTCGATCTCGTCCTTGTCCGTGACGAAACGTCCTTTGAGCGACGGCACCACGCGGCTGGCCAGCATATACCGTTGGCTGGACGCTTCGGCGGGACCGGAGATGATCAGCGGGGTGCGGGCTTCGTCGATGAGGATCGAATCGACTTCGTCGACGATAGCGAAATTGAAAGGTCTCAACACGCGTTCTTCTTTTTCCCGGACGAGGTTGTCGCGCAGATAGTCGAACCCGACCTCGTTGTTGGTGACGTAAGTCACATCCGACGCGTAGGCGGCCTGACGGAGGTTGTTCGGGAGGTCGTGTTGCACGAACCCCACGGTCAATCCGAGGAATTCATAGATCGGTCCCATCCAATCGCGGTCGCGTTTGGCCAGATAATCGTTCACGGTGACGACGTGGACACCGCGCCCGGTGAGGGCGTTGAGATAGACGGGAAGAGTGGCGACGAGGGTCTTTCCCTCTCCGGTGCGCATCTCCGCGATCTTCCCCTGGTGGAGGACGATACCGCCGATGAGCTGAACGTCAAAATGGCGCAGGCCGATGGTCCGTTTGGACGCTTCCCGGACGGCGGCGAAGGCTTCGGGGATCAGGTTATCGAGCGGTTCCCCGTCGGCGAGCCGTTTGCGGAACTCGACGGTCTTGTTTTTGAGGGCGTCGTCTGTGAGGGCGGAATACGCCGCATCCAGCGCGTTGACTTGGTCAACCAGGGGTTGGAGCTTTTTAAGCGTGCGTTCGGTCTGCGTGCCAATGAATATCTTTAAGACGTTGCTGAACATCCGGTAATTCTATCAGAATCCCGTTTTTCCGTCAAAATGACGGGAGGATGGATCGGTGGGTTACTTTTCTTTATCTGTCATTGCGAACCCATCGGTTCGTAATGGGTGAAGCAATCGCTTCTTGTCCTGATATCCGGTTTCTCTAATCGCAAATGGACTGGTTTAAAGGGAGAATCTTAACTGACTTCATATCGTTACGAATCCCTCCAGGTAGTGCCGCACTTGCAATAGCTTATCTGGGGTAAGCTCCGGTTGCTTGAACCACGATATGTATCCAATGAGTTCAGTGACAGGGAGAACTTTGACGTGCGAATCCTCTGGTGCGGAGGGGAGTTTGCCAGCACAGGCAATCACACTCCGAACGCGTATTTTTCCAAATTCATTTCGAAGTTGATCGTAACACAGGTAAGCAGCTCGTTGTATCTGGTCAAAGGGGTTGTGATATTCACCGGACTCAACGAAATGTCTGCTCCACCGTTTTGTTTCGATCACAAACACCCCCGCAGGGGATAAGACCAGATGGTCAATCTGTGCGCTTTGAAGTGCGACGTCGTTGAAGTTAATGTAACGATCAGCAGTTAGCAAGAGATTATTGAAAACCGTGTGACCAGACGACAGGTGGGTCAGATGCGCAATTACTTCGAGTTCCGCTCTTGCCCCCGCCATTTCACGGGATTTCTGGCAGGCATCCAGCCTCCGGATGTTTTCCGACAGCGTTGTGATGTATCTGCGTTCCTCTCTACGTAGATGCGAAATGGCTATCTTGCGTCCCTGAATTCGGAACCAGTTTACAAATGAGCGCCAGATTCCCCTCTCGTTCATTAGAGTGGCAATGCTGCGCTCCTCCGTCGCGACACATTGAGTAATCTCTGACTTCTTCTGCTTAACGGAAGGCTGAAAATTGTCGCGGAGACGGCTTAAGAGCAAATCAACATCGGCGGGCTGCCGGACGTGAAAGCCACTCCGTCCGAGTTGTTCGACAATCTCTCGCCATACCCCACTCTTGCCTATGACCGTAGCCATTCTGTTCTCTTATAAATAAGTTAATTTTGTCTATATCAAATTTCGGTCTGTTCCACCTGTGATTCCCCCATTATTCCGACTTTGCTTGGTTCTTGGCTTGTTCTGCGTCGGCGATGGCTTCGCGGGCGTATTTGATGGCGTCTTCGTAATCGTTCATCCCCATGTTCATCTCGGCGGTTCCCAGTTTTGTTGTGGCGGTATTATAAAGTTCCGGGGCTGATTTGTTGATGCCCGCCTCTCGGAGGGATTCGACTTTGGCTCTGGCTTCGGTCAATTCCTTTTCGGCGCGCTTCTTTTCCTTTGAACAGGCCATGAAGACCAAAAACGATCCGATCAGAATCAGTCCGACCCATATTAGGTGTCTATAGATCATAACGCACAGTCCCCCTCGTCGGGTTGTAAATGTTGGGAGTCATCGTGGTGCGGTTCTTTTGTAAAACAGGCGTGGTGTCACGGCATGAAGTGGTTCTGTTGTCTGCTGTTGTTGCCCCTATCTCATAAGAGGTGAGACGGTGACGAAAATAAGATTGCTTCGGCGGAAAACGTGCCTCGCAATGACAGATGGAAAAGAACGGACAAGACCCAATCTGTATTTCCCTATATCTTACACCCTTTTTTGCTGTTTTTCACCCGGAAATATGAAAAAAGGTGAGTCCGTTCGCTATCTCGGGCTAAAGCCGGATGAGTTCGTCGGTGGAATGGTTCAGTGAAAGGAAAAGGAGCAGGTAGTCTCTTAAGTGGCGCGTCAATAGGAAGTTCTGCCGCACGTGTTCGCGGCCGTTGTTGCCCAGCTTTTGGGCGAATACCGGTTCGTTGAGGAGTTGTTTCAGCCAATAGGCGGTGCCGTCCGTCGAGTGCACGAGGATGCCGGAGTATTTATGGGTGATCTGAAGTGGGATTCCCCCCACTGCGCCGGCGATGACGGGTTTGCTCTTCCAGAGCGCTTCGGCCACGGTCAGGCCGAACCCTTCCCGCAGAGATTTCTGGATGATCACCTTCGAAGCCCGTTGGATGGCGTTGATCTCCACGTGGCTGGTCGGGGGAAGACAGAGCACCAGGATGTTCGGGTTTCCGTGCGCCTTTTCCCTCACTTCCGCCAAGACCTGGTCCCCCTCCGGGTCGTCGTCCGCCGAGCCGCCCACCAGCAGCAGTCGCGCATCCACGTAGGGCTGAACCTTCAGGAACGCCTCCATGACACCCAGCGGATCCTTCAATCGGTCGAAACGGGAGACTTGCGTCACCAGGGGTTTGTCCGTCGGGATCTTCAGCCGGTCCAGGATCGCGCGGATTTCCGCGTCGGAGAGATCACGGTTCTTGTCGCTCAGAGGGTCGATGGACGGCGAGATCAGGTATTGCGGGACGGCCAGGGTCTGGGCGAACGCGGGGGCCGAGAAGACGCAGGCGTCATATTCTTCCACGTAGGGTTTCAGGAATCCCCACACGCCGGCTTGAGGACGGGACAGGTCGATGTGGCACCGCCATAACCAATGGTTTTTCAGGTCCTTCCGCATCTTCACCAGAGCGGCCGGTTGAGGGTCGTGGATGAAGACGAAATCGTCATCCAGTCTCATGCGGGTGAGGTTCTCGTCGACGGTGTCTTCGTAGACCTGGTAATCTTTCGGCGATACGTCCTGCGTCCCGCCGTGCAGGGTGTTGTGGAATTTCTTCGTCACCGCGTAGAAATCCTCGCCGCCGCGGATCACCTCCCACCGCACGTTCAATCCGAGTTCCCTCATCAGGGGGACCATCCGGTTCAATATCTCGGCCACGCCTCCCCCCACCGCCGTGGAATTCACGTGGACGACGGATTTTCCGGTGAGCGCTTTCCCCAGGAGAGACAGTTCTTCCAGGGTCTGCGACCCGACGACCGATCGGTAGTCTTCAAGCCTCGGCATGGGAAAGCTCCTCATCCACCAGGTGGAGAATCTTCATCCTCAGTCCCTCCAGCGTTTGGGTGTAGGGATCCAGGGCCGCCACTTTCTCGGCCAACGCGGGCAGCTTCAGTTCCTTCTCGAACCAGAGAGAAAAATCGTTTCGGCCCAGGGGCGGCCTCAATCGCGCCTCGAACACGTGCAGATAGAGGCTGGAGATGGCCACCCGCTTCAATCCGTCACGGAATTCGGAGAGAGTGGAGGCCCGGTGTTCCGTGGGGACCGAGAACCGCACCGCGCTCATGAAGTGGAAATCTTTTCCCTCGGGGACTTTGCGGTCCAGGGTATCCCGGGACGAGTTCTTTTCGATGGCTTCGATCAGGGCGGTCCTGAGGTCGGACAGGGTGTTGAAACGGATCGTGTCCACAGCCGCCAGCCGTTCCCCGATCCGCTCGTCGCCGAGCATGTGGTGGGCCCAATAGGCGAAATCGTTGGGCGGCTCGGGGGTGAGGAACTGGTGTTGGAAAAGGTAACGGTGTGTGTGCTGGTAGACGACGGTATCAGGGGCGGTGCGCAGGACGTCCGTCATTTCCTGAAGGGTGGAGGCGCGCTTGCCGGTCAGGGCCGTCAACGTCAGGCGTGAGAAGAAATGGAACGGTGTCTCGGCCCGGGGGTTCATGCGGAAAGCTCCTTCTCCAACGAACGGAGCAGGCGCGGCACCTCGCCTTGCCCGGCCAGATACAGCCCTGCCGCCGATCTTTTCCGGCCGACCACGATGCATGTGCCCCGGCGGCGCAGGGCGCGGAACATGTCTTCATCGGTGACGTCGTCTCCGACCACCACCGGACGGGGATCCTTCATCTTTTTCATCAACCAAAGGGCGGCCTTCCCTTTGTTCCAGGCGACGTCGGGTAATAATTCCCAGACCTTTTTCCCCGTTCTCCAGCGGAACGGTCGTCCTGCCGTTTGGCGTTTAAGACGGTCGATCAGCCGGTGGAACGCCGGCAGGTGACGTGCCGGGACCCGTCTGTGATGGAGTCCTAGTGAAAGTCCTTTGTTCTCCAACAGGGCTCCCGGGATGAGGTTCAAGGTCGATCTCCAGGCCGATGCATAGGCACGGACCGTCGTGCGTAAGCGCCGGGCTTCAGAATGGATGAACGACAGTCGCGGCCCCCTCATCTCCAGCCCGTGGTTTCCTCCGTAGATGACCCGCCGGTCCCCCACCATCCGCCGGAGATAGGTCACCGGCCGTCCGCTCATGATGGCGACCGTGACCGATGGCAACGCCGTCAGCCGGCGCAGGGTTTGGCGGATGACGAGCGGCAAGACGGCCGCGTCCGGCGTTTCGGCCAGCGGGGACAGCGTGCCGTCGAAATCCAGGATCAGGAGGACTCGACGGGAGGCCGAGAGGGATCCTTTCACCCGGGACCATCCTTTCCAGACGGATATCATGGCGTCAGGTTCGCCGCCGTTCCGTCGGGGTGTCCGACGGCTGCAGTTTCGTGAGTTCTTCGATCAGGTTGCCCGCCCAACGGTAGATGTTGTGTTCGCGCACGGTCGCTCTCATCCGTTTCATGCGGGACTCCTTTTCGGAGGGGTCCATCTCGAGGGAGAACCGGATGGCCTCGGCCAGCTGTTCGGCGTCATAGGGATTCACGATCAACGCATCCCTCAACTCGCGGGAAGCCCCCGCGAACCGGCTCAGGATCAGGACCCCACTCTCGTCGTTCCGCGCCGCCACGAATTCCTTGGCCACCAGGTTCATCCCGTCGTGGAGGGATGTCACCATGCACACGTCGGCCGATTTGTAGAACGGCAGGATCTCCCGGTGGCTGTGGTGTTTCTTCAGAAAGACGATGGGCCTGTAGTCCTTGGCCTTGAACTTCCAGTTGATCCGTTCGGCCTCCTCCTCGACCTCCGCCAGAAAGTCATGGTAGCGCTTGATGTGGGTGCGGCTGGGAGCCCCGATCTGGATGAAGACGAATTCCCCCTGATACCGGGGGTTTTTCTCCAGGAAACGTTCAATCCCGCGGAACCGTTCCAGGACGCCCTTGGTGTAATCCATCCGTTCCACGCCGACGCCGAAATATTTCGCCTTGATCCCCAGCTCTTTCAACAGGGCCGCACGGTCTTCCAGGGGCGTCTCGGGTTCGATGCGGGCATCTTGAAAGGCGTCGGGAAACGCCACGCTGATGGGGAAGGGTTTCACCAGGGTCGTGTGTCCCTCTTTGTTGACGCCGAACCGTTCCCAATCAATCCGGGATTCGAGGGTCCGGTCCACAGTGTCGAGGAAATTGTTGCAGTGGAACTGGGTGTGGAACCCGATGAGGTCTGCTCCGAGCATGCCGTAAAGGAGGTCCTTCTGCCAGGGACAGATGCCGAAGGCTTCGGGATTCGGCCAGGGGATGTGCCAGAACGAGGCGATGCGTGCGTCGGGCCGTTCTTGTTTCAGGAGGCGGGGCAGGAGCGCGAAATGATAATCCTGGATCAGCACACAGGGTTCCTCGATCCCCCTTAACTCTTCCATGACAGCCTGGGCGAACTTCCTGTTCGCCGATTGGTATTGTTCCCAATCGGATGCGCGGAACAGGGGCCGCGTGTGGGCGATGTGGCAGAGGGGCCAGAGCCCCTCGTTTGAAAAACCGTAATAGTAGCCGGTCTCCTCCTCTTTCGTCAGCGCCACTCTTCGCAGGGTGTACTGGGGGTCTTCGGGAGGGACTTTGATGCGGCCATCGGAATCGGTCACTTCCCAGTCGGCGTCGCCGGCCCCGTGGGAGATCCACGTTCCGCCGGACGCCCTCATGACGGGCTCCAGGGCGGTCACCAAACCGCCGGCCGGCACGATGCAGTCGATCTTCCTTCCCCGGCGCACGTGCATGTAGGGTTCCCGGTTGGACACGACGAAGAGGGGTTTGCCCTGCAGTTTCGATCTCACGTGTTCGCGGAGGCGTTCCGGCGTCCAGAGGGATTCGGCCGTTTGACGCAGGCGGGCCTCTTCCTCGGCGGCGGCTTTGGCGTCGGACAGGTGTCGGGCGAACCGCGTGGCTTCTTTCGCGATGGGAGCGAAGAGAATCTCCTTCGGCGGCGGTGCCGACGATGGGGTCTCCCCGGCGCGGAGTTGCTTCATCCATTCCGCCATCTTCGCGATGGGCCCGACCAGACTCCATTGCACGATAAGCAGGGTGACCAGCGAGATGAGCACCATTTGGACGATGACGCGCAGGAACGTGTTGCGCCAAAGGACCGCGACCTGGGTCTTTATGAACGACGTGTCGTGGAACAGGATCAGTGCGCCGGCATATTTGTCCTTGACGTGCAGGGGGCTCGCGTGGATATAAAGATGCTTGTCACCCGCCGTGTGGAACGAGTCGTGGTTGGCGTCGTCGGCCATCACATCGGCGATCACGGGCGGCGGCGCCACGAGGGAAGCAGCCAGACTGTTGGTGACGGCCATCTGCTTTTGTTGCGGGTCGTAGACGGCGATCCCCACCAGTCGTTCCCGGTTGCCGAACCGTTCCACCAACCGCTGTAACTTGTCCTTCGCGTTCCGTTCCAACATGGGTTCCAACGCTTCCTGGAGGCTCTCCGAGAGCAGTCGGGATCGGCGGATCAGGTCCTCCTGCTGGCGCTTTCTTTCCTGGCCCGCTTGAAAATAAGCGGCCAAGGAGGCCACGACGGCCACCGTTAATGTCAGTGCGAGGATGAGACGAAGCGTGATCCTCATGGGACGGTCACCTAGGGGGGTTTCTATACCCGTGTCAGAAGAGTTTGAAAACGTGTTTCAGGATGAGCATGGTGACGAAGAATCCCAGACAGATCCCCCCCGCCACGGCCAATTTGAGCATGGGGATGGCGTGATGCTCTCCTGCTGAATTCTTGTCGGTTTCGTTTGGGGTCGGTTTATTTTCAGTCATCGGTGTCCCTCCTTCATGTCGATTGGCCATCATCGTCTTCAATGCCCTTCCTTTTTAAAGTGAGGTAAAGGCAGAAGCCCATGAGCCCGAGGATGAGGGCCCAGGCCGATATCATGAATATCCAGCCGGTGGTCGTCATAACGCTCCTTGTTCCGTCTGATCGCTCACGTGTTTGCCAAAAAAAAATCGCCATCCCGGCGCATGCCGAGTGGCGATTAAAATGCCGCCTCCCGCATGTGCGAGATGGCGGCCCGACCATCTGATATTCCCTCCGGAAACCGACTCCGCTTCCGGACCCGTTTGGATGAAGTTACTGTATCATTATAAGCCTATTCACACACATTTTCAAGATTTCTCTTCCCGGAGGAGCGCTTTTTTCTTTTGTATTCCCCCCGGCGCTGAATAACCGCCCAATCCGCCGTCGGAGCGGATCACGCGGTGACATGGGATGGTCGGGGCGAAGGGATTGGCCTTGAGCGCGCTCCCCACCGCCCGGGCGGCGTTCGGATGACCGATCCGCTTGGCGATCCACCCGTATGTCCGCACTTCTCCCCGCGGTATCTCATAGCATGCTGTCCAGACTTTTTGGTGGAACAGGGGATACTTCTTCATGTCGGCCAAAATCTGCGCCGGGATCTTCTTCATGGGTTCCCCTCGTCGTTCAATAACCGTCTCTTTCTGAGAGATCGGTGATATGATACGGCGAATCGGTGCGATTCGTCCCTCACCTGTTGCAATATCTGGAGCGCGGCTGATTCTTTCGGCAATACCACGGGTTTCGCCACGCCGGGCCGGTAGATCTCTTCGTTCTCCTTGGCCAGCGAGATGATGGGTGGATGCGCCTTCTGGACCTGTTCCAAAGACGCCACGGCGGAGCTTAACTGGCCCGGTCCACCGTCGATCAGGATGAGGTCCGGCCAGTCGCCCCGCTCTTCTTTGAGGCGGCGGTAACGGCGTTGGACCACTTCTTTGAGGGCGGCATAGTCGTCGGAATGTTTGGCCAGCCGTATCCGGTATTTGCGGTATCGGTTCTTGTCCGGCTTTCCGTGGCGGAAGGTGACCATGGAGGCGACCGTGTTCTCTCCGAACGTATGCGATATGTCGAACCCTTCGATGGTGATGGGCGGGTTCGGCAGTTCGAGGGCGAGTTGAAGTTCTTTCAGCGCCGTCGAGGATTGTATCTTCCCCACCACCTGCTCCGGCGTGATCTCGCGCAGGGTGACTTTCTCGGCCATGTGGGACAGCGCAAAGATGTTGTCCCTCAGCGCGGCGGCTTGCTCGTAATCTTTGCGTGTGGAGGCGCGCTTCATCTCCCCTTCCCATCGGGCGATGAGGTTCGTGTGCTTTCCCCGGAAAAAGAGGACCGCCTGGTCCACGATGTTTCTGTATCCGGCTTTATCGATCCGCCCGATGCACGGCGCGGGACATTCCTTCGTGTGCAGGTAGATGCAGGACTGCACCTTTTTGAGCGGCGGCAGTTGGGATTCCGAAAACACGATCCGGCAGGGGCGCAGGGGGAGCAGATGCTTCTTCCATATCCAGCGGAGGAGCCGATGGATATGAGAGACCGCCGGGAACGGCCCGAAATACACGTTGCCGTCCTTGAGCCGCCGGCGGGTGAGTTCCAGTCGGGGAAAATCTTCCTTCACAGAGAGCTTGATGAACGGATAGGATTTGTCGTCCTTCCAGAGGATGTTGTAGGGCGGTTGGTGCCGGCGGATCAGCTTTTGTTCGATGAGGAGGGCTTCCCGCTCGCTCGCGGCCGGGATGTAATCGATGTGGTGCACGACGCCGACCAGGACCTGGTTCTTGGCCGTGAGACGGTTTTCGCTCCCGATGAAATACGACGATACCCGTTTGCGGAGGTCGATGGCTTTGCCGATGTAGAGGAGCGCGCCGGCGGGGTCGCGCATGAGGTAAACACCGGGCGAGTGGGGAAGCGTCTTCAGCGACGAGAGGATGTCACGGTTCACGGCGCTTCGGCGGCCGCGGGCCTGCGGAGGATCAGTTCCATGAACGGCCGACGTTCTTCCATCTTCAGCCAGTGGGCGAACAGGACGTAGAGCCCCATGCCGACCGTGACGGCCAGGGGGACGCGGAGATAGAGGGTGAAATCAAACGATCGGATCACCGCGACGGCGGCGAGGCCCATGAGCACCGAGGCCGTCAACGATTTGAGGAGAGTGGTCAGGATGCGTTTCCCCCCCATGAGCCCCAGCCGTTTTCGCAGGAGGATGAACAGCACCGCGGCGTTGACCACCGAGGCGATGGTCGTGGCCAGTGCCAGCCCACCCACCCCCCATCGCCACATGAGGGCCAGGTTCCCGATCATGTTGATGAGCAGGCAGAACGTGGCCACGCGGACGGGGGTCTTGGTGTCTTGCAAGGCATAGAAAGTGTTGACCAGGATCTTGACTCCGGAAAAGGCCGGAAGGCCCAGGCAATATGCCGCCATCGCCGAGTTGGTCAGGAGCGTCTCCCGGGCCGTGAAGCGCCCGTGTTCAAACAAGATCGTGATGATGGGGATCCCCAGAGCGATCAGTCCCACCATGGCCGGCAGGACGGTGAAGAGCACCAGCCGGATGGACAGGTTGATGTTCTTCTTCAATTCCTCGAAATCTCCCTCCGCCACGTTTCGCGAGAGTTGCGGCATGACCGCCGTGGAGACGGCGATGCCGAACAGGGCGAGCGGGAACTGCATCAGCCGGTTGGAGTTGTAGAGCGCCGTGACGGACCCTTCGATCAGGAAGGAGGCGCAGATGGTGTCGAAGAACGCGTTGATCTGGTCCACCGACAGTCCCACCACGGCGGGAAGGACCAGCCAGCCCACTTTGAGCACGCCCGGATGGGTGGGGTTCCACCGCCAACCCGGAGACATCTTTTCCTTCCGGAGCAGAGGGACCAGGATGAAGAAATGGAGGAATCCGCCCACCGCCGCGCTGAGGGCCAATCCTTGGACGGCCCCGCCTTCGCTGATCGACGGGAACAGGCCGAACATCAAGAGCAGGATGAATGAGATCTCCGCCACGGACAGCATGGCGGGCGCCACGGACGGAAGGAAGAACCGGCCCAGGGCGTTGAGGGCGCCGGAGGAGATGGCTGCCAGCGAGACGAACAGGAGGAACGGGAACAACAGACGTGTGAGTTGGACCGTGAGGTCGAACTTGTCGGGGGAGGTCTGGAACCCCCAGGCGATGAGTTTGGTGAGCGTCGGCGCGAAGACGATCCCCACGACCACCAGGCACACCAGCACGAACGCCAACGTGGAAAAGACCACCCGGAAGAACTCCGCGGCGTCTTCCCGCTTCTCGGAATGGAGTTTCTCGGTGAAGACCGGGATGAACGCGGTGGTGAGAGGACCTTCCCCCAACAGTCGTCGGAAGAGGTTGGGCACGCGGAAGGCCGCGTAGAAGGCATCGGTGAGGTTTCCCCCGCCGAACATGTGGGCCACCATGGCGTCTCGGATGTAGCCCAATAATCGAGAGATGAGCGTGGCCGAAGAGACGGTGCCGAACCGTTTCACCAGCTTCTGGGAACGATGGGCTTCCGTGATCATGGCGCGCCCCGGCGGCGGTCTTGAATCCGCACTTGACTTTTGTCGTCGAGCAAGGTAGTATACATCACGGTCCCGTCACTTTTTAGGGTCGTCAATAGACTTCAGCATCAAGAAAGATCACAAACAAAATGGCAAAACTTAAAACTGGTCGACATACTTCCGCACTCAAAGCTCAGCGCCAATCGGTGAAACGGACCTGGGCCAACCAATCCATGAAATATGAAGCCCGTGAGCTGGCTCGCCAAGTCTTGGAATCAATCGAGAAAAAAGACGCGGCCAAAGCCAAGGAACAGCTTCAAAAAGCCATGGCGGTCTGGGCGCGGCTCGGTCAGCGGAACGTGGTGCATCGTTGCGCCGCGTCCCGCAAGATCGCCCGTCTGTCTCGGGCGGTGGGCCGTCTGTCGGCATCCTCTTCCCGCTGAACTGAAAATCCCATCACTGTTTCCGGACGGCTGAACCTTTCCGTCACGCGACGGCCGGTGTCTGTCGCCGTAACAGCGCCCTGACCACCAACGTCAGTTCTTCGTCTTCGGCCCCTTGCCCCGTCTTGAGGGTCCTTTCCACTTCCAAGAGACGGGACAATCCCGCTTCCAACTCCTTCGCCGAATAAATCTTCAACGCCCGCAGGAATTCCTGCTGGGGTTGCATCGTCTTGATCCGGAAATAATCCCAGAATTCCCGCGACGGGGTCTGCCCCGGCGACAGGAGGTGTTGGGCCACCAAGAGCCGCCGGAACGCCTGGATCAGTTGGCTCAACTGGTAGAGACTCTCCGCTCCCGCCAGCCGGTTCCGCCTCAGTATGCCCAGCACGGTCTTGATGTCCCGTTTCCAGATCGCGCGGTCCAGCTCGAGGAATTGGTTGGTGTATCGTTCCGGAAGGAGCGTTTCCACGTCGGAGAGTTCGATCTGGGGCCGGTCTTTGGCGTATAGGGCCAGTTTCTCCATCTCGGCGTGCAGGTCCAACAGGTTCTGGCCGAAGATCGTCTGCAGCCGCTCGATGGCGTCGGCCGAGATGCCCTTGCCGAACACTTTGGCGCGGTCCTGGATCCAGGCCGGGACCTGGTTCTCGAAAGGCCCCCAGAACGAGACGCGTTCTCCCCGGGTCTTCACCGTCTGGACGATGGAGAGCTGTTCCTTGGCTTTGCCGTCCCACAGGAGCACCAGGCAGTTCTCCTTGGGCAGGGCCGGCATGGCTTCTTCCAGACTGCGCCAGTCCGACACGGCCATCTCCTGGGTGCGGCGCACGACCACCAGCCGGTGGTCGCCGAGGAACGGGAGGGTCTGCGCTTCGTTGAGGATCTCCCCCGCTCCCGCGGTCTCGCCGTCGAAACACAGGAAGTTCATCCCGGAGACGTCGTCGGGCAGGAAGAGTTTGCGGAGGCGGTCCACCGCTTCATCCTTCTGCAGCACGTCGCCGCCGTCGAAGAGGTAGACGGAGGCGAACCGCCCGCCCTTCCATTCGCGGACGAGGTCTCCGTAGGTGGTCTTTTCGACGTATTTCTTGGAATACATGGGGACCCGGTTCAGGTCAATAGGGGGAGGGCGGTACCTGGAACGGTTTCTTGGCCGGTTTGGGTTTTTCGCTGGAGATGCGCCGCTCGCTGGCGCCCATCACCGTGCCGAAGCCGTCGATGGTGCGCTTGACGATGTCGCGGGCGAAGAGGTCCCACACGATCTCACGGGCTTCCTCTTCCGTCATCCCGCCGGGCTTCGTCTCCACGAAATACCGGTAGATCTGTTCCATGTTCGGTTCTTCCCACAGGGCCACGTTGTTGGCCCGGTCGTAGAACTTCAGCGTGATCAGGATCCAGATCTTGTATTCCTCGGCCACGTGGTTCACGTCGTAGGAGATGGGTTCCTTGATGTAACGGGTGATCTCGCCGATGACGATGCCGTCGGCTTCTTTCTCGTCGTTCACGTAGGGGAGCCGCCCGTCCCGGATGAATTCCCGGGAGACGGCCAGCCAGAGTTTTTCCTCCAGCCCGAAGAACTGGGTCCTGTTGGTGAACGGTCTCAGTGTGATGTTGCGGATGTGGTTCGGCAAGATGACCGCGCTGGGACGATACCCGTCTTCCCCGCACCCGGACAACAGGGTCATCACCATCATCAGTCCCGCTCCGATCGATACGATTCTCTTGTTCATGGCTCTCTCCGATAAATCAGTTTTTGGGTTTTACGACGAAATTGATCAGACGCTTCGGGACGAATATCTCTTTGACGATGGTCTGGCCCTTGAGGAATTCCTGCGCGCGCGGCTGGGCCTTGGCCCGCTCCAACACCTCGGCCTGGGACAGGTCCGGCGACACGCGGAGGTGGTCGCGCACTTTCCCGTTCACCTGGATGGGATATTCGACCTCGCTCTTCCCCAGCACCGCCGCGTCGGCTTTGGGCCAGAGGTCGGACGACAGGGACAGAGGACGGGTGTTCCCCAGCTTCTCCCAGAGTTCCTCGGCCATGTGCGGGGCGAACGGGAAGAGCATCTTCACGAGCGTCTCGACGGCGAACCGGGCCTCGGCGGATTTCCACTGGGATTCGTTCAGCCCGTAGAGCACGTTCACCAGTTCCATCAACGCCGCGATCGCCGTGTTGAATCCGAAATCTTTTTCGATGTCGCGCGAAACCCGCGCGATGGTCTGATGGGTCTTGATCTGCAGTTCGTTGAGGCCCGGGTCGGCGGCGGCGCCGGGCTGCGAGGAGCCCGACAGCTTGTCCGTCAGTCGCCAGACCCTGTTGAGGAAGCGCCACATGCCTTCGACGCCCTGAGGCGACCATTCGAGCTGGGCCCGCGGCGGCGCGGCGAACAGGATGAACATCCGGCAGGTGTCCACCCCGAACCGCTCGATGACTTCCGACGGTTCCACCACGTTGCCCTTGGATTTGGACATGGCCGAACCGCCCAGGGTGACCATCCCCTGCGTCAGCAGGTTGGCGAACGGTTCGTCGCTCGTCAGCAGTCCCTCGTCGCGCAGGATCTTGTGGAAAAAACGGGAATAGATGAGGTGCATGCAGGCGTGCTCGATGCCCCCGATGTATTGGTGCACCGGCAGCCAGGCGTTCGCCTTGCCGGGATCGAACGGCCGGTCGGAGTTCTTCGGGTCGAGATAGCGGGTGTAATACCAGGACGAGTCCACGAACGTGTCCATGGTGTCCGTCTCGCGCCGGGCTTTCCCCCCGCACGTCGGACACACGGTCTGAACGAACGAGTCGGTCTGGGCCAGCGGGGATTCCCCTTTGCCGGTGAATTGGACCGAATCCGGCAGGCGGACGGGCAGGTCTTTCTCGGGGACCGGCACGGTGCCGCACGTCGGGCAGTAGATGATCGGGATCGGCGTTCCCCAGTACCGTTGCCGGCTCAGGAGCCAGTCGCGCAGTTTGAAGGTGATCGCCTTCGAGCCGATCTTCCTCCGTTCAAGGTCCGCGGTGATCTTTTCCTTGGCCGCGTCGGCGGTCAGACCGTCGTAAGGTCCGGAGTTGACCAGGATCCCGTCGGCCTCGTGCGCTTCCGTTAGGGGGTCCGGCAGTCGGGCCTCCGGCGGCTGGATGACCGTGATGACCGGAAGGTCGTATTTCTTGGCGAAATCGAAATCGCGCTGGTCGTGGGCGGGTACCGCCATGATCGCGCCGGTCCCGTAGGACATGAGCACGTAATCGGCGATGAAGATCGGGATCCGTTTCCCGTTGACGGGGTTGAGAGCGTGGGCGCCGATGAAGAGCCCCGATTTTTCCTTGCTGAGGTCGGCCCGTTCCTGGGTCGTCTTCTTCTTGGAAAGGACGATGTAATCGTCCACGGATTTCTTCTTGTCGGGGGCCGTGAGCGCCGGGACCAGCGGATGTTCCGGAGACAGGACCATGAACGTGGCCCCGAACAGCGTGTCGGGCCGGGTGGTGAAGATGCGGATCGTCGGCGTGCCTTGCACGTGGGCGTCCGGCGCGACGGCGAAATCCACCTCGGCCCCTTCGGACCGGCCGATCCAGTTCTTCTGCATGGCCAGCACTTCCGGCGGCCATCCCTGTTCGAGCGTCGAATGTCCGTCCAGGAGCTGCTGGGCGTAGGCGGTGATCTTGAAGAACCATTGGGCCAGGTTCTTCTGGGTGATCTCGCTGTCGCACCGCCAGCAATGGCCGTCTTGGGCCTGTTCGTTGGCCAACACCGTCTGGCACGACGGACACCAGTTCACGGCGGCTTCCTTCCGGTAGGCCAGCCCTTTTCGGAACATCTTCAGGAAGATCCATTGGTTCCAACGGTAATAGTCGGGGTCGCAGGTGGCGATCTCGGTGCGCCAATCGTAGGAGATGCCCAACCCCTTGAGCATCTCGCGCATGTGGGCGATGTTGGAGTAGGTCCAGTCCTTGGGACTGGTGCCGTGTTTGATGGCCGCGTTCTCCGCCGGCAGGCCGAAGGCGTCCCACCCCATGGGATGCATGACGTCATGCCCGTTCATGCGCTTGTAACGCACCAGCACGTCGGCGATGGTGTAGTTCCGCACGTGGCCCATGTGGAGGTGTCCCGACGGATACGGGAACATCACCAGACAGTAGTAGGCCTTGTCGGGTCGGGGACGGTCCGGCGCGTGGGAGGCGTTATCCTTCTCCCAGCGGGTCTGCCACTTTCGATCGATGTCCTTGAAGTCGATGACCTCGGCCATTCAGCGTTCCTTTGTCTGAAGATGGAGAAAATATTCGACGTTCCCCTTGGGCCCTTTCAGCGGGGAGACGGTTTCGTTCCGGAGCGTGAGCCCCCATTCCTTCAACCGGTTCTTGATGTTCGTCAAGACGGCCTCCCGGATCGCCGGGTCCCTGACCACCCCTTTGACCGTATTGTGCGGTCCCGCCTCGAACTGCGGTTTGACGAGCACGATCCATTCCGCGGGATGGGACACCAGGGCGGCCACGTGCGGCAGCACCTTTTCCAGGGAGATGAAGGACACGTCGATGGTGATGATGTCGGGCGCCCACGTCGTCATCTGGTCCGGGGTGATCTTCAGCACGTGCGATTTCTCGAGCACCGTCACGCGCGGATCGTTCCGGAGTTTCCAGTGGATCTGCCCGTGTCCCACGTCCAGGGCCACCACGTGCCGGGCCCCGTTCTGAAGCAGGCAATCCGTGAAGCCGCCCGTGGAGGCGCCGATGTCGAGGCACGTCCGTCCTTGGACGGTCACTTTGAAATCGGTCAGGGCGCCTTCGAGTTTCTCCCCTCCCCGCGACGCGTAACGCAGCGGTTCCGTGACGGTGATCTGTTCGTCGGCCTTCACGAGGTCGCCCGGTTTGGGGTTCGGATGGCCCTGTCGGAGGACGCGCCCGGCCAGGAGCAACGCCTGGGCTTGGGCCCGCGTGTCCGTGAGCCCGTTCTGGACCATGAACACGTCGAGCCTGATCTTCCGGGGAGCGGGGGCCAAGGCGGTCGTCATGCCGTCGCGACGCGCTGCTTGTGGAACTCCTGGACCTTCGAGGCGATCTGGGCGGGCGTCAGTCCGACCTTCTCGTAGAGCTTGCGCATGGCGCCGTGTTCGACGAAAGAGTCGGGCAGGGCGATGGAACGGATGACGGTGTTCGTTCCGTCGAGTATCTCCCGGACGGCGCCGCCGAACCCGCCGACGATCGAGTTCTCCTCCAGGGTGACCAGGAGAGGCGTCTTCGCCGCGATCGATTTATAGAATTCCTTGTCGAGCGGCTTGACGAACCGGGCGTTGACCACCCCGGCCGACAGGCCCTCTTTTTCAAGGATGTCCGCCGCCTCCAGCGCGTTCTGGACCAACGTGCCGATGGCCACGATGGTCAGGTCCTTCCCTTCCCGTAGGATCTCTCCCTTGGCGATCGGCAGGAGACGCAGTTCCGTGTCCAGAGGGGTTCCCGTCCCGCTGCCCCGCGGATACCGGATGACGACGGGCCCCGGCTGGTTCAGGGCGGTCTTGAGCATGTGCTGGAGCTCGTTCTCGTCCTTCGGGGACATGACGGTGAAATTCGGGATCAGCCGCGTGAAGGACAGGTCGAAGGTCCCGTGATGGGTCGGGCCGTCTTCTCCCACGAGCCCTCCGCGGTCCAGGCAGATGACGACCGGCAGTTTCTGCAGGGCCACGTCGTGCATCATCTGGTCGAACGACCGTTGGATGAAGGTGGAATAGATGGCGACCACGGGTTTGAGGCCCCCGCAGGCCAGCCCGGCCGCGAATGTGACGGCGTGGGGTTCACCCAATCCGACGTCGAAGAACCGGGCGGGGAACTCTTTGTGGAAAAGGTCGAGCCCGGTGCCCTCCGGCATGGCCGCCGTGATGGCCACGATCTTCGGGTCCTGTTTGGCCAGCTGCACGAGCGTCTCTCCGAACACCTTCGTGTAGGAGGGCGGTCCCGAGACCGGCTTGACCATCTCGCCCGTCTCCGGATTGAACCGCGTGACGCCGTGGTATTTGACCGGGTCGTGTTCGGCGGGTTCGTATCCACGGCCTTTTTTCGTGATGACGTGCAGCACGATCGGGCCTTTGAGCTTTTTGATGGCGCTCAGGACTTCGATCAATTGGTGGATGTTGTGTCCGTCCACCGGACCGAGATACGAGAAGCCCATCTCCTCGAACAACACGCCGGGGAACAGAAACACCTTGATGCGTTTCCCGAGCCGGAGCAGGTAGGCGCCCCAGAAATGGATGCGGGTCAGGAATTTCTCGACCTTCTTCTCGAACCGCTTGACCGATCCCAACGTGAGCAGCTTGGCCAGGAACGCGCCAAAGGCCCCCACCCGGTGGGAGATGAACATCTGGTTGTCGTTGAGGATGACGAGGAGGTCGGTCCCGAGGGTGCCGGCGTTCTGCATGGCTTCGAAGGTCATCCCTCCCGTGAGGGAGCCGTCGTTGGTGACGGAGACGACCTTGTAGTCCTGTTGGAGCACGTCGCGGGCGACCGCGTAGCCCAGAGCCGACGAGATGGAGGTGGAGGCATGGCCCGCCACGAAAGCGTCGTGTTCCGATTCGGACCGGTGGGTGAACCCCGAGAGCCCGCCGAACTGGCGGAGCGTATGGAAACGGTCCCGCCGGCCCGTCAGAAGCTTGTGGGCGTACGCCTGGTGGCTTGTGTCCCAGATGATCTTGTCCTTGGGGGATTCGAAACAGTAGTGGATGGCGATGGCCAGATCGACACATCCGAGGGAGGCGCCCAGGTGTCCCCCCGTCTGGGACGTGACGTCCACGATCTTCTGGCGGATGTCCTTGGCCAGTTCGTTCAGGAGTTCCGGCTTGATGTTGTGCAGATCCGATGGTTTATCGATCATTTCAAGAACAGACATAGACAGTCTCCTTGGAGGTGTTTTAGGGAGCTGATTTTACCATTTTTTAGGCCGGTGTGTGGGCCGCCGGGACGGGCGTTGGAATTTATTTTTCGCGACGGACGACGTAGTCCGCCAGTTCGATGGCGGGGTTGGCTTTTTTCCCGAAACGGCGGAGGGCCTCTTGGGCCTCCCGGATGAGCCGGTCGGCCATTCGGCGGGACCGGTCGATGCCCCAGACCGCGGGATAGGTCAGTTTCTGGTTCTCCCGGTCGGACCCTTTCTTCCCCAGCAGTTTCTTGTCGCCCACGATGTCGAGGATGTCGTCGGCGATCTGGAAGGCGAGCCCGATGTTCCGCCCGTAGACGTCCAGGGATTTCTGTTCGGCGGCGGAGGCGCCGGAGAGGACGGCCCCGGCGAGGAGGCTGGCGCGGAGCAGGGCGGCGGTCTTGTGGAGATGGATGTAGTCGACCGTGGACTTCAGCCGGTTCGGGCTCAGGTGGGCGGTCTTTCCCTCGGCCATCAGGTCCGCGGCCTGGCCGCCGATCATCCCTTGGGATCCCGCCGCTTCCGAGATCAGCCGGATGGACCTGAGCGCGGAATCCGCCGAAACTCCCGACGGGACGCGGGCCATGAGTTCGAAAGCCAGGGTCAGCAGCGCGTCGCCCGCCAGGACCGCGATCCCTTCGCCGAACACCTTGTGGTTGGTCGGTTTCCCTCGGCGGAGGTCGTCGTCGTCCATCGCGGGAAGGTCGTCGTGGATCAAAGAGTAGGTGTGGATCATCTCCAGCGCGCAGGCGGTCGGCATCACCATCGCGGTCTTCCCCCCGCAGAGTTCGGCCGACATCAGGCAGAGGATGGGCCGGAGCCGTTTCCCACCGGCGAAGATCGAATAACGCATGGCCTTGTGGATGACCGTCGGCGGAACGGAGGCGGCCGGGAGATACCGGTCGAGCGCTCGGTCCACGAGGATCTGCCGTTCGTGCAGATAGGTCTTAAGCGGTTGGGTCATGGGTCGGGCTCCCTGTCTGATATATCCGTCGGATGGCCGTGACGCGACGGGTCTTGTCGTCGATCTCCAGCACACAGGCGTTGAATTGGGTGTCCCCCTCGGCGACGTCGATGCGCACGGGGACGCCGGTCAGAAATCGTTTCAGGGCCGCGTCGCGGTCTCCCCCGATGATGCTGTTCAGGGGGCCGGTCATCCCCACGTCCGAGAGATAGGCCGTCCCTTGAGGGAGGATCCGTTCATCGGCCGTCTGAACGTGCGTGTGGGTCCCCAACACGGCGGTGACGCGGCCGTCCAGATACCACCCCATGGCCTGTTTTTCGCTGGTGGCCTCGGCATGCATGTCGACCAGGATCACCGGCCGCGCCGGACCGTCGGGCAGGCCGGCGAGAAGTTTGTCCGCGACTTGGAAAGGACTGTCGATCTCGGCCAGGTTGTGCCGCCCCATCAGGGCGATGACGACGAGGTCCGTCCCCTTGACGGGATACCGCCCCATCCCCTGCCCGCCGAGGAGGGCGGGATAGTTGGCGGGCCTCAAGATGCGCGGGTCCGACAGAAGGGGTTCGATCTCGGACCGGTCCCAGGTGTGGTTTCCCAACGTGAGCACGTGGATGCCGGCTTTGAAGAGTTCCTGGGCCACCGGGGGGGTCAGACCGCGCCCGCCGGCCGCGTTCTCCGCGTTGGCCAGGACACAGTCGATGGACTCCTTCGCGCAGAAGTCGGGCAGAAGGTCGGCGACCGCTTTTCGGCCGGGCCTCCCCATGATGTCTCCGATGAACAGGATTTTCATTGGATGATGAGTATACAAAATATTTTCATCCCTTCGTTCCGGCCCCCGACGGGCGCGGGATCTCGATGCCGAAGAACGGAGAACGCGCGGATTCTATCTGGTTCGATGCAGCCATCCCTCGGGGGTCAGGATGGCGTTCACAGGCACGTCGTGGTCGGTGATCGGCAGGTCGCGGACGATCTGTTCCTGGAAAGCCAGCCCCACGGAATGGAGCCGGGGGTGGCGGCTCAGGAACCGGTCGTAGAAACCTCCGCCGGCCCCCAGGCGGCCCCCCTTCGGAGAGAATCCCCTCCCCGGAACGATCATGAGATCGATACGCGACGGGGAGACGAGCCGGCAAGAGGAACGTCGCGGTTCCCGGAGGCCGAACCGGTTCAGGACGAGATCGGATCGTTTACCGTTCCAGAGGGAGAACGACATTTCATCGGAGTCGATGACGGGCAGGGCGACCTGTTTGCCGTCGTTCCGCGCCATCCGGAGGAGCGGTTCGGTGCCCATCTCGTGGTCGGCGGAGACGTAGGCGGTGATGATCTCGGACCGCTGGTATCGCGGCCATTTCCGGATGTGTTCGGCCACTCGACGAGCGCCCTCGTCTCGCTGTCGGAGAGGGATCGCCAGGATCTTGGTCTTGAGGAGGCGTCGGTAAAAGATCTTCAGTCGGCGGATATCCAACTCCGCCGGAGAAGGTCGCTTCTTACCGCTCATCGGATTTCGGCCGGTCCGTCGAGGTCTTGCGGAGGGAGGACAGGTGTTGCCGGATCAGTTTCTCATACCCCAGGTCCGTCGGTTCATAGAACTGTTTGGGGTCCGGCATGTAGGACTGGTCGACGTGATGTCCCGGGAAATCGTGCGGATATTTGTATCCGGCGCCGTGTCCCCGGGTTTTGGAATCCAGGTTCGCGTCGCGGAGATGGTTCGGGACTTCCCGGTGCGGTCCTCGTTGGATCTCGTCTTCCACCTTGTGGAGGGCGATGTAGGAGGCGTTCGATTTGGGTGCGGTGGCGACATAGACCACGGCTTGGGCCAGGGGGATCTTGCCTTCGGGGAGCCCCAACCGTTCCACGGCCTCGGCGGCCGCGGTGGCCACCAGGAGGGCCCGGGGGTCGGCGTTCCCGACGTCTTCCGACGAGGCGATGAGCAGCCGTCGCGCGATGAACCGGGGGTCTTCGCCTGCCGCGAGCATCTTGGCCATCCAGTAGAGGGCCGCGTCCGGGTCCGATCCGCGCAGGGATTTGATGAAGGCGGAGATGGTGTCATAGTGGTCGTCGCTGGATTTGTCGTAACGGACGGCGCGGGCCTGGATGGAGGCTTCCGCGACAGGCAGGTCGATCCTCACCCGGCCGCCGTCTCCCGGGGCCGTGGTCAGCACGGCCAGTTCGACGGCGTTGATCATGCGTCGGGCGTCCCCGGCGCTCATGGCGATCAGGTGTTGCCGGGCGTCGTCGGTCATCTCGACGGTCTTCTCCGGCGAGAACGCCGTCAGCGCCCGCGACAGGATCTTCCGAAGGTCGTCCTCCTTCAGGGGATGGAACTCAAAAAGGGTGGAACGGGACAGGAGGGCGGCGTTGACGTAGAACGAGGGGTTTTCCGTCGTCAGGCCGATCAGCGTGACGGTGCCCCGCTCGACGTCCGGAAGGAGGGCGTCCTGCTGGGATCGGTTGAAATGGTGGATCTCGTCGAGGATCAGCCACGTCCGCTTGTGCTGGATCCGTCCGCGTTCCTGGGCTTGCTGGAGGATCACCCGGATGTCGGGGATCCCCACGGTGACCGCGTTCTTCTCCTCCACGTGGGCCTTGGTCTTGAGCGCGGCCAGCCGGGCCAGGGCCGTCTTCCCCGTGCCGGGAGGGCCGAAGAAGATCGCCGATCCCAGACGGTCCGCCTCGATGCTCCGCCTCAGGAGGGCGCCGGGATCCACCAGATGTCCTTGGCCGGAGAAATCGGTCCAATCGCGGGGAGCCAGACGGGCCGCCAGCGGGGCCGACGGAGCCGGCTCTGATTTGTTCTCCGAGAATAGTTCTCCCGTGTATTGTTTCGGGGTCATGGGATGTTTCCAGTCGGGCGTAGAATCGGAAGATGACGGAGGGAAGACGGTCCGGAACGACGGGGGCTTATTTGTTCAGCGCGTTCCCCAGGAGCGTCAACATATCCGTGATCTTCTTCTCAGCGGCTTCGCTGATCATTTCGTCGGATTTGTTCTCCTGTTTCAGTTCGAAAGCGATGTTGAGCGCGGCCAGCACGGCGATCTTCTGCGTGTCCACGAGGTGGAGCTTGTCGGCGATCTCCCTCATCTTGTCGTCGACGTAGGTGGCCAGGGTGCTGACTTCCAGCGGGGTCAATCCGCCGGGGTCGATCTCGTATTCTTTGCCGAAGATGCGGACTCGGACGTCTTCCGAGAGAAGGGAAGTCATATTTTTATTCTATCAAGTTTTTGATAGAGCCGCTCGAGTTTTTCCTGCAGTTTCTGCCGCTCTTGCAGAAGGGATTGGTGCTCGTGGATGACCTTCCTGGATTTCTTGTTCTCTTCCTGGATCATCTCCAATTCCTCGAGGATCCGGTCCCGCTCCTTCCGGAGATGGTTGATCTGTTGCGCGGCTTCCTTCACCTTGTCATGAAGGCGGTCGATCAGATTATGTGGCACGGCGGTCCTTTCCGTTGCTGGTATTTTCCGTCAGAAGATCGAGGAGTGCTTGTCCGAAGATTCGGGAATGATCGGGTCCGGGAGACGTCACGATCCGGTCGCTGACAACCACCGGGCTCTCCGTGTAGACGACCCCGTTCTTTTCGAGTTCCCGGATGGCGGAGGGTTCGGGCCAGACCGTCCCCCGTTTTCCCTTCAGGAGGCCCGCCTGGGCCGGCAGCGCCGCGGACAGGCAGATCGCCCCGACGGCTTTTCCGGATCGGTGTGCGCCTTGGATCAGGCGCAGGACGTCGGGATTGTTCCAAAGATATTTTTTGCTCCCCCCGCCTCCCGCGATGACGACGGCCCGATAGTCCTTCGGGTCGGCTTGGCCGATCGCGAGGTCCGGGAGGACCCTCGTCTTCACGATTCCCAGACATTCGCGGAGTTCCGGAGCCGCCACCGTGACGCCATAACCGGCGCTCTCGAACATCGCCCGGGGGACGAGATATTCTTCGTCCCGGAAATGGTCCTGCGCGATGAGATAGAGAATTTTGTCGGCCATCGGATGCTATGTTTTACCTTTATTATAACGGTTTTTCAAAGGATAGTTAAAAGATTTTTATAATGATCTCGTCCCCGTCATTTGTCCATGTGACGATAAATTTGCTATTCTTTCATGCAGATTATGAAGGACGATCAAGGTAGATCCATGGATGATCCGGAACAGAACCAGGGTTTCTTGAACGATGACAGCAAAGTCGTCTTCTTGAAGCCCCCCTCCACCCGGTTGGCGGTCCTCTCCGTCGTTTTCGCCCTCTTCTGCTGGCCCGTGTGGCATTGGGCGGGCGGCCCCCTCGGCCTCGTCTATTGCCTCTTCTCCGTGTCCTGGGCATTCTGGGCCCAGTGGCGGGCGGATCTTTATCCGAAAAGTTACGGCGGTCGCCCGATGGCGTTGGCGGCCCTCTTCCTGAGCGGCCTCATGGGATATTTTTCCCTGAGCAGCGTCCTTCATCCCCTCCTCCTGAAACGCGCGTTCCAGTTGTCCGATCAGATGTCGTCTTACCGGGAAACGGACGGACGATGGACCCTCTCCTATCCGGAACGGTGGAGCCACGAGGAGATCCGCAACGATCTGTTCGTGAGCCATGCCTTTAAACCGGCCAAGGAATCACCGGCTCTTTTCTTCACCGTCATGTCCAAACCCGCGGGCGGAGAGACCCAGGTCGGACAGGTGGCGCAACATTTTCTGGAGAGCATGAATACGGCGGACAATAATTTCCAGTTGTACGAGAACCGGGAGGAATCCTTGCAGGGGCGTCCCGCCGTCAGGATCGTCTACGGCATCCAGACGGGCCGCATCCCCCTCAAGAACGAGGTCCTCCTCGTGTTGGAGACGGACCGGCTTTATTTGTTGACGATCGGCGGTGCGCCGCGGTGGTTCGATCGGAATCGGACGTATCTGCGGAAACTTCTCTACTCTTTCCAGCTGCAAAACCAATAGACCTTCTCTTCGCCCCCGTCCCTAGGGGGTCTTCTTCAGGACGATCTCCACCTTCATGTCTCCCCAGGATATCTCGAGTTTTTTCAGAAGATCCTCCTCCGAATAATACAGCCGCGCCGTGATGAGCGGCGATCCTTTTCCCCGGGCCCGGAATTTATAAATGAACTGTTCTTTGGAACGGACACCGGGGTTCCGGTATCTTTTGAACGGGGTGCCGAGGAGAGACAGCGCTTTTTGCTTTTCCGGTAATTGAGAATAGAGGGTTTCGTCCAGGGGCACTGTGGCGAAAATTTTGCGTTGGATGAGAGAACTGTCGGCCAACGCCGTCTGGCACAGTATCTCGATCAGCACCTCGCGGGGAAACAGGTCCAGGAATATCCGGGGGATGGTGACCCGGGTCAACTTTTCCCGGTTGAACCGCAGGGAGAGCGGGATCGTCTTCATCGGGGCCGGGGCGACGGTCCCGCCGGCCGGGTCCTCCTGCTCGAAGAGGTAAAGACCCTCCTCCTCCCCCGCCAGAGGGCGGAGTTCCGTCGGAGAAGATCCCATCAGGAAAAAGACGTCGTCTTTCGTGAGGATCGGATTCTTGAGTTCGATGGAGAGGTCCGGTTCGCCGGACACGGTGAAATGTTTATCGAAGAAACAGAATTGTTCTCTGAACGTCAGCACCCGGTAATAGACGCAGCCGGACAGGAGGGCCGATCCGAGGAACAGCAACCAGAGTCGTGACGCGGAACGCATCTATTTCGGAGCCGCGGTGCGGAGCTGTCCTTGGAATTCGCGTTGGAGTTCGTCGAGGATCGATTGGAAGATGTCGCTGGACTCCCGGTCCGACAGGGTCTTGTCCGCGTGGCGCAGGGTCAGGCGGAACGAGAGACTGCGGTGTTTCTCCGGCAGGGAGGCGTCTTTGAAAACGTCGAAAAGTTCCGTCTGTTCGATGAGGTCGAACCGTTTTTTCAGGAAAGAGACGATGTCGGCCCAGGGGGTCGTCTCCGGGAGGACGAGGGAGACGTCACGGATGACGGCGGGGTGTTTCGGCAGCTCCTGATAACGAACCGGGGAGGACGGACGGTCCGCCAGGACGTTGAGATCGATCTCACAGAGATAGGTGTCCGGGGATATCTCCCAGCGGGCGGTCTGATGGGGGTGGATCCGGCCGATGAACCCGATCCCCCGGCCCGCCGCCACGATCCTCAGGGCTTCCTGCGGATGAAGACAGGCGGGCAGGTCTGCGGAGTCCAAGGTCCAATCCGTGACCTTCCATTCGGCCATCAGGCCGTTCAACCAGGATTTGGCGTCCCAGAATTCGAGCGGTCGGGCCCGGAACTTCCAGTGGTCCGCTTGATAGTTCCCTGTGGCGATCCAGGCCAGCGACAGGTTCTCGGCGATCCTTTCGCCGGTCGATTCCTTCTCCCGATGGAACACCGTGGCCGTCTCGAAAAGGCGGACGTCCTTTTGGCCCTGCCGGAGGTTCCGGTTCATGGTCAGAAGGAGGTTGATCAGCAGCGTGGTCCCCAGGAGTTCCCCGCTGGTCGAGATGGGATTCTCCAGTTCGACGAACGGCGGCAGGGTTTCACCGTAAAATTTATGGGCGCTGTCCCGTGAGAGGAGTCCGGCGTGGCGTGTTTCCCAGAACCCGGCCCCCATCAGGAACTGACGGCCGGTCCGCATCAACTGACGGCGTCGGTCGACGGGTTCGGCCCGGCCCGGTGCGCCGCGCAGTCGCCCTTGAAGGCGGTCATAACCGAGAGTGCGGATGATTTCCTCGGCCACGTCGGCCGTCTCCTGGATGTCTTGCCGGTGCATCGGCGGGATCACGGTCAAGGTCGTCGCGGTGGCTTTCACTTGGAAATCCATGGATTTCAGCGCCGTGCGGACGTCGGCGGAAGAGACCGGCACTCCCAGCAGCTCCTGTAACCGTTTGACGGCCACGTGCAAGGGGCGGGTCTTGGGCTTCCGCGTCGAGACGTCCTGTTCTCCCGCGAACACGCCGCCCGCGGTCTTCAGGATCAGGTGGAGGGCGCGCCGGCTGGCGATGTCGGCCATCTCGAAACTGGTCCCCCTCTCGAACCGGTAGGAACTTTCCGTGGATAATCCCAGCCGGCGGCTGGTGCGGCGCACCGTCGCGGGTTGGAATTGGGCGCTTTCCACGAGCAGGTTCTTGGTGCCGGACTGTACGGACGTTTTCTCCCCTCCCATGATGCCGGCCAGCGCCACGGGCGATTCCGCGTCGGCGATGACCAGGGCGTCCTTCAACGGGCGCGTCGCGCCGTCCAGACACGCGATCGTTTCTCCGTCCCGTGAGAGCCGGACCACGATCCGCGATCCCGCCAGAACGTCCAGATCGAACGCGTGGAGCGGGTGCCCCAGTTCCAAAAGGATGTAGTTCGTGATGTCGACGATGTTGTTGATGGGGCGGAACCCGCACCGGAGCAACCGCAGTTGCATCCACAGCGGGGACTCCTGCACCGTCACGTTCTGAACCAGTCTGCCGGTATAACGGGAACAGAGGTCTTCCGCGTCGATGCGGATGAAGGACGGCCCGGCCCGGCCCGGTTTCGAAATCTTGATCTCCGGCCATTGGAGGGGTTTCTTGAGGGCCGCCGCGATCTCGCGGGCCACTCCCCAGTGTGACAACACATCCGGACGGTTGGGCGTCACTTCGACGTCCAGCACGCTGTCCCCCAACATCAGGAGAGTCTGGACGTCCTGCCCCACGGCGGTGTCCGCCGGGAGGACCAGGATGCCGGAATGGTCCTCCGCCATGCGGAGTTCCCTCCGGGAGCACAGCATTCCGGACGATTCTTCCCCCCGGAGCGTCGCTTTCTCGATGACGAGACCCCCGGGGAGCGTCGCGCCGATCTTGGCCAGAGGGACGATCTGCCCCGCCGCCACGTTGGGGGCCCCGCAGACGATCTGGAGCGTATCGTGTCCGTCGAAGACGGAACAGACCGAGAGCTTGTCCGCGTTCGGGTGTTTGGAGACGGTCTCCACCCGGGCCGTCACCACCTTTTGCACGGGGCCTCCGCAGGGGGTGATGGAAGCGACGTCGAACCCCCGGTTCCGCAGGAGGACCGACAGTTCCTCCGGAGAGAGGTCGAAAGGGACGAATTCTTTGAGCCAGTGAACGGATACTTTCATATCAGAACTGTTTCAGGAACCGCAGGTCGTTCTCGTAGAAGAGACGGATATCGTTGATGCCGTATTTGAACATGGCCACCCGTTCGGCGCCGATCCCGAACGCGTAACCCGAGACCTGTTCCGGGTCGTATCCCACGGTCCGGAGGACCTTGGGGTTCACCAACCCGGCCCCGAGCATCTCGATCCACCCGGTGTTCTTGCAGACGGAACATCCCTTCCCTTGGCACAGCGTGCACGAGATGTCCACCTCGATCCCCGGTTCGACGAAAGGGAAGTAAGACGGTCGGAAGCGGATCCCCCCGTCGCCGCCGAAGAGGGATTTGGCGAACAGGGAGAGGACCCCCTTGAGGTCGGCCAGGGAGATGTCGGTGTCGATGGCCAGCCCTTCGACCTGATGGAAGACGTAGGAATGGGTGGCGTCGACCGCCTCGTGGCGGAACACCCGGCCCGGTGACACGATGTAGACGGGCGGCTTGTGGGTGGTCATGTAGCGGACCTGCACCGGGGACGTGTGCGTCCTCATCAGCAGGGGGACGTTCGCCCCGTCCTTAAAATCTTTGACATAGAACGTGTCGTGCGAATCGCGCGCGGGATGGTCCGGGGGATGGTTCAATGCCGTGAAATTGTTGAAATCGGTCTCCACTTCGGGGCCTTCCGCGATGTTGAATCCCAGACGGGTGAACACGGAGACGATGTCGTCCATCACTTGGGTCAGAGGATGGCATTTTCCCCGCATCCAAGGGGTGGCCGGGAGGGTCAGGTCCAGGGATGTCTTGAGGCTGAGGTCGATCTTCTCCTTCTCGATCGATTCCTGCTTGCGGGTCAGAGCCTCTTCCAGGAGCCCCTTCACCTGGTTGGATTGCTGACCGATGGCCTTCTTCTCGTCGGCGGACAATTGCGCCAACGACCGCAATATTTGGGTCAGGCGGCCCTCTTTGCGTCCGAGATATTCCACCCGCAAGGACTCCAGCGCGATCGCGTCCGCCGCCGATTCGATCCGGCGCAGAGCCTCGTCCTGGAGCGTCTGCAGAGTGTCTTTGAGCGGTTCCATGGGTTCGCCGAAAAAACTAGGAGTTCTGGGGGGTCGGGTTGATCCCGATGAGTCGGTTGAGGTGTTCCTGAGACAGCTTGTGGGCCGGGTTGAAGGAGAGGGCCGTCTTATAGCTCTCCTGGGCTTTGTCCCGGTCGTTCTTGCTCTCATGGATCAGACCGAGGTTGTAATGGATCTCCGCGTTATGGGGTTCCAAGGCCAACGCCTTGTTGAATTCCTGAAGGGCCTCGTCGAGCTTCCCGTTCAGGAAATAGAACTTGCCCAGTTCGATGATGTCGTTCCCCTGCTTTTTCGCGGGCGGCGCATCCTTCTTTTTCTTGTCGGGAGGAGGCATGACGGGATGGATCAGAGGTTCTTCAGGACGTCCAGATCGGCGTTCTTGCCGATGATCACCAGGATGTCTCCGTCGTTCACTTCGTCATCGGCCGCGGGGGCGATGTTGATCTCTTCCTTGAAATCCGTGTCTCCCCCGTCCGTCAGGAAAGGGACCTTCTTCTTGATGGCGATGACGTTGACGCCGTATTTGGCCCGCAACTCGAGGGATTTCATGGTCTTCCCGGTGAAATCCTTGGGAGAAACGATCTCCATGATGTTGTAGTCCGGCGAGAGCTGGATCTCTTCGAGGATGTTGGGCGAGACGAGGCTTTCGACCAGCTTGAGAGCCATGTCCTGCTCCGGAAAGAGGACCCGGTCGGCGCCGACCTTGGCCAGGACGCGCCCATGCAGCTCGCTCAACCCTTTGACCATGATGTTCTTGGCCCCCAGTTCCTTCAGGAGGAGGGTGATGAGGATGGACGATTCCATGTGTTCCCCGATGGAGATGATGATCCCGTCCATCTCCTTGAGGCCGAGGGACCGGAGCGCTTTGTCTTCGGTGGCGTCGGCGACGATGGCCTGGGTGATCACCGGGGCCATGTCTTGGACGCGTTCTTCGTCCCGGTCTATCCCCAGGACCTGGGATCCGAGTTTCTCCAGGGATTGTGCGACGCTGGAGCCGAACGTTCCCAGACCGATGACAGCGAACTGTTTGCGATGAGTGCCCATAGTTTCTATCCCACCAGGATTTTTTCTTCCGCGTAACGGTATGGCAGGATGGACTGTCTTAAGACGGCCATGCCGACCACCAGGGGCCCGACCCGGCCCAGGAACATCAGAACCGCCAGACTGACCTTTTGGGGTGCATTCAGCTGAGGAGTGATCCCCAAGGACAATCCGACCGTTCCGAACGCGGAGACGACTTCAAAAAGCATCTGTATCAAAGAAAACCGATCGTTGAACAGGATCACCAGAAACACGACAAGGATCACCGAGATGAACGCCATGGTCGCCAAAGCGAATGATTTTCTGATCGCGTCCAGGGAGACCCGCCGGCCGAAAAGATTGACGTCTTGCCGGCCCTTCAGGGTGGACCATAGGGTACTGGTAATGATAGCAAAAGTGGTGGTTTTGATTCCACCTCCGGTCCCCCCCGGACTGGCTCCGATGAACATCAGGAAGATGACCACCATCACGCTGATGAGAGTCATGTTTTCGAGAGGGATCGTGTTGAATCCGGCGGTGCGGGGCGTGACCGATTGGAAAAGACAGATCAGTCCCTTGGCCGGCCAGGCCAGGTCCCGGAGAGTGGCCGGGTTCCGGAATTCCAGAAGGAAGAGCGCGAGGAATCCCCCCACAATCAGCCCCGCCGTGGTGAAGAGGACGATCCGGGAATGTGTCGAGACCCGGGTCCGGTGCCGGATGTAGTTGACCAGGTCGCTGAGCACGATGAACCCCAGACCTCCCAGGACAATCAGGGAAATGATGGTGATGTTCACGGTGAGGTTGGCTTGGTCACGGATCAGACTCTGGCTGAAAAGGGAGAACCCGGCGTTGCAGAAGGCCGAGATGGAATGGAACAGGGAATAGTAGACCGTTTGAAGGACCGGGAAACGGCCTCGCCAGGCGATGAACAGCGCCAGCCCCCCCAACGCCTCCAGAAAGATGGTCAGTTTGATGACTCTCTTGGCGAAAGCCGTCAAATTATCGAACGAGAACTGTTCCGACGCCTCTTGGAATACCAGGCGATCCTTCAGGGAGATCTTTCCCAATATGACCGCGATGAGAGAGGCCAAGGTCATGTATCCCAGGCCGCCGAGCTGGATCAACGCCAGCAAAACGAGTTGACCGAAGAGGGACAACCGGGTCCCGATGTCGAAGGCCGCCAATCCGGTCACACAGACGGCCGATGTGGAGGTGAAGAGGGCGTCCCAAAAGGACAACGGATGGCGGTTCTGCGTCGCCCACGGAAGGGAGAGGAGCCCCGTCCCCAAGGCGATGAGGCTGAAAAAAAGGAGGTTCAGGACCTGTGTGGCCGACAGACGGGAAATCCTCTGACGGAACGACAGGCGCTGACGACCGGGTATGGAAGGGTTTTCACCCAAGGGATTTTATTGAGGAGGATGAGCGGCGCTGCGACCGGCGAATTCTTTCGAAATACCGACCAGTTTCTGGAAAGAAGCTGAATCCCGGATGGCCATCTCCGCCAGGATCTTGCGGTCGATGGTCACTCCCGCTTTGCGAAGACCGTTCATGAAGACGGAATAGCTGAGGCCGTTCTGCCGGGCGGCGGCGTTCAGACGCTGAATCCAGAGACTGCGGAAAGCCCGTTTCTTCTCTTTCCGGCCCCGATACATGTATCGCCAGGATTTCTCCAGGTGTTGGATGACCATGCGCCAACGGTTCTTCTTGGTGGCGTAGGCTCCCTTCGCCTGGCGGAACCACTTCTTTTTCTTCTGACGGGTGTAGACGGCGTTTTTAACTCGCATAGGGTAGTAAAGCCTTGATGACCTTTCCCTGAACGGCGTTCAGGACGTTGCGGCGGCGCATGCGGCGCCCGCGGGTGGAAGACATGCCGATCAACAGGTGTCGTCGCCCCTGGGTCTGATGCGTGACGCGACCGCTGGCGGTGACTTTGAAACGTTTCTTGGCTCCGCTGTGTGATTTGAGTTTTGGCATAAAATCAATGTTTGGGGGCCATGATGAACACGATCCGGTTTCCCCACAGTTGGGGAGACGTCTCGATGACAGCCAGTTCGCCCAGCTGTTCCTTGATCTTGTCGATCAAGGCCATTCCCAAGTCCTTGTGCTCCATTTCCCGTCCCCTGAAAAGGACGCTGATTCTGACCTTATCCCTGCGTTTGAGAAAATCGATGATCGCCCGCATCTTGGTGTCGAAATCGTGTTCACCGATGCGAGGCCGGAAACGGATGTCTTTCACGTGGCCGGCCTTCTGGTGTTTGCGCGCTTCCTTGCGTTGCTTCTCCTTGGCGTAACGGAACTTGGAATAATCGATGATCTTACAGACTGGAGGCGTCGCCGTGGGTCCTATTTCGACCAGATCATGCCCGTTGTCCATGGCCAGCTTGACGGCTTCCGCGATCGCGCGTATCCCCAACTGGCTCCCATCGGAACCGATCACCCTCACTTGCGGGGCCCGGATCTGATGGTTGACTTTTAAATCGTTCGGCTTAGAGATTCGACTGTCCTCCTAAAAAATAGGAGAGGACGATGATCCTCTCCATTGACTGACAGGCACAGATGCTATCAAAACCATTTTTTTCTGTCAAGCTTTGGGAATGACGGAATCCCAGATCGGGTCGATCTGCTTCTTCAGCAGGTCCGAGAAATTCTCCAGGGTGATGGCCCCTTCGTCTTTCCCCTCGCGGGTCCGCACCGACACGGTCTTGTTCTCCGCTTCGCGGGCCCCCACCACCAGCAGATAGGGGATCTTCTGCATCGTCGCTTCTCGGATCTTCGCGCCGACCTTTTCGGCTCCGCCGTCCATCTCCACCCGGAATCCGGCCCGCCTTAAGCGGCCCATCGTCTCGGTCGCGTAGGCGTTGAACTTTTCGCTGATGGGTAGCACGATCGCCTGGACGGGAGCCAGCCATACGGGGAAAGCCCCCGCGTAGTGTTCGATGAGTATCCCGAAGAACCTTTCCAGAGAGCCGAGGAGCGCCCGGTGGATCATGAATACCTGGGATTCCCCCCCCTTTTCGTCCCGGTACGTGATGCTGAACCGGGCGGGGTTGTTGAAGTCCACCTGGACGGTGGAACACTGCCAGGCACGGCCCAGGCAATCCTTGATCTTGAGGTCGATCTTGGGTCCGTAGAAAACGCCTTCCCCGGGGTCCACCGTGTAATCCAGGCCGACCTTCTTGAGGGCGTTCTGAAGCGCGTTCTCCGCATGGGCCCATCCGACCAGGGTCCCCGAGAATTTGTCCGGACGGGTGGAGAGTTTGATGTCGTAATCGGAGAAGCCGAACGTCTTCAGGATGTCCGTGATGATGTGCAGGATGTCCACCACTTCGGACTCCACTTGTTCGGGCTGGCAGAAAACGTGGGCGTCGTCCTGGGTGAACCCCCTCACCCGCATGAGCCCGTGGAGCACGCCCGACCGTTCGAACCGGTAGACCGTGCCGAGTTCCGACAGGCGGATCGGCAGTTCACGGTAGGAATGCAGGGTGGACTTGTAGATCAGGATATGGCCCGGGCAGTTCATGGGCTTCAACTGGAAGGGCTGGTTCTCCAGGTTCATCGGGGGATACATGTTCTCGCTGTAATAATCCAGGTGCCCCGACGTCTTCCAGAGGTCGATGCGGGCCACGTGCGGCGTGTAGACGAACTGATAGTTGCGGGCCGTCAGATACCGGTGGAGGTAATCTTCGATGGTCTTCCGGACGACCGCGCCGCGCGGCATCCAATAGATGAAGCCGGAACCGGCCTCATCGTGCTGTATCGTGAAAAGTCCGAGACGGGGCCCCAGTTCGCGGTGGTCGCGCTTCTTGGCTTCTTCCATCCGCTTGAGGTAATCCTCCAGCTCTTGCGCCGTCGGCCAGACGGTGCCGTAGATGCGCTGGAGCTGTTCCCGCTTTTCGTCGCCGCGCCAGTAGGATCCCGCGACTTTCGTGAGTTTGAAATGGCGGATCTTGGACGTGTTGTCGACGTGCGGGCCTTCGCAGAGATCCGTGAAAGAACCGTGGTGGTAATAGGAGATCGTCTCTTCGGGGATCGCCTCGAGGATCTCCAGTTTGAACGTTTCCCCGATCCTCTTGAAATCCGCGGCGGCCTCCTGCTTGGTGTGGACGCTCCTCAGGAACGGTTCGTTCCGCTGGACGATCTCCCGCATCTTGTCTTCGATGGCCCGGAGGTCTTCGGGCACGAACCGGTGGGGACTGTCGAAATCGTAATAGAAACCGTCCTCGATCGCCGGCCCGATGGTCAGCTTGGTGTCCGGGAACAACTCCTGGACGGCCTGCGCCATCACATGCGAGGTCGAATGGCGCAAACGGTGAAGCCACTCCTCCCGAGGCAGATCGGCGGGAAGTGGGACGGTTTCCAGATTCGCGGCGGTGATCTTTTTTTCAATCATGTGAAATTGGTGCCCGGTAGAGGACTCGAACCTCTGACCCCTTCCATGTCAAGGAAGTACTCTAACCAACTGAGCTAACCGGGCTCGCAGAATCAATACTATTGCGCGGGAGGCGGCGGCATGTCCGGCATCGCGGACGTGTCACCCTCGTGTGACATGGGCTGCATTTTAGCAGAAATAGGACATTTCGACGAGCAGATCGTCGTCATGGTCTTGCACAGGACGCCGAACAGGCTGATGACCAGGATGAGCCCCGCGACGACGCGCCCCACGGTCTTGAGCAGGCGTTGCTCCTCTTTTTCAGCGTGGCGCAACACCCAGTATCCCAAAGCCAACAGGGCCAGATACAGGGCGATGGAAAGGCCTCGGGACGGGCAGCAGCCGGACATCGGACCCGCCGATTTCATGGCACCCATCATCGGGCAACCGGCCCAGGTCAGTCCCGTTTGAAAGATCATCAATGAGAACAACGATAGCATCTTTTTCATGGCTTCTCCTTTGGATTCAATGGCAATTGCAATCGGTCTTCGGTCGTCCGTGTTCGGCCCGGATGGCGGCTTCAAGCCCGCCCCGGGCTTTGAACTGCCCTTCGACCGCCGCCCACTTGGGCTTGGCCGCCGCGACGATGTCTTTGAGTATCCGGTTGACGATGTTCTCCGTGAACATCCCCACGTCGCGATAGCCGTTCAGATAGAGCTTCAATGATTTGGTTTCCAGACACCATCGGGCCGGTTCGTATTGGATCACGATCGTGCCGAAATCAGGGAGACCGGTCTTCGGACAGACCGACGTGAATTCCGGGAACGTCAGACAGACGGAATAACCGGGATGCTGGTTCTCCCAGCATTCCAGGCGCGGCAGGGAGGCGTTGATCCCCGCTTTGGCGTGTCCGAGCGTATAGTGTCTTTTCGCTTTAGTCATGAAATCTTGGAGGTGCGGGCCGGATTTGAACCGGCGAATAGAAGTTTTGCAGACTTCCCCCTTAGGCCGCTTGGGTACCGCACCAACACAACAAGAGCACCATTTTAGGAAGTTCGGAGGTTCTTTACAAGTTGAGAATCGGAAAGGCGGGAGGGGACGACGGAAAAAGCGGGACCTACCTGGATTTGTTCTTCTCTTTTTCGAACTCGAGTTTCTCTCTTTCCAATTGGAGTTTCTGCCTTTCCAATTCGAGTTTCTGTCTTTCCAGCTCCAACTCTTTCTCCTTTGAATCCAACTTCTGGGAAGGGGTGGGCTGGGCCGCCGGAGAGGGGGCCGGTTGTTTGGTGCCGAGCCGCGTCTTCTCCGCCACCGGGGCGGCCACGGGAGTCTCGGGTTCGGCGGAGACGACGGCCTGTTCGGCCGGTTTCGGGAATCTCCAGGTCCAAGAAAAACGATAGATGTCCACCTTCACGTCCTTGTCTCCGGATTGCTGTTTCTTCACGTTCTGGATGACGGATCCGACGCTGAGTCCCCACCGCGGAATCTGGATGTCGAACCCCATCGACGTGGACGGCGGGGATTTCTCCACCGGAACGGAGGTGCTGAACCCGTCGGTCGTGAAGCTGAACGATCCGCCCAGATTCTGGTTGAGGGTGTAGAACGGGAAGATCCTCATCCAGTTGTTCGTCCCCAACGGGATGCCGAGTCCGGCGCCCATCTGCCAGCCGTAGAGGAGGCCTGTCATGAGCGTGTGATCGTGCTCGACGGAAACATCGTTTCCGCTTGTTTTCAGGTAGCTGTCGTACATCTCGAAAGTCATAAAAGTATAGTTCGGCCCGATGCTGATCGGCATCGTCCACCCTTCCTGGTTCCGGCCGGGGGTCCCCATGGGGTCGATCACCAGGTTGAACCCGTTCGTGAAGACCGTGGTGGCCATATCCCCTTTTTCGCCGGGCTGCGTCGTCATGGAGGCGGGCAGGTCCCCCCCCATCGACAGCATGGCCAGGTTGATGGACAACCCGCTGTGGTCGTCGGTGATCACGTTGAAGAGGCCGGAATAGCCTCCTCCCTTCATCTTGAAATCGCCCGCTTTGGCTTTGATGTACATCACGTCGTTCGAGAGTTCCGCCCGGTCGGAGGACATCCTCATCATGGGCAGCGGGGGCGGCGTGATCTGGAACTGTTGGTTGGAGGCCGCCCAGAGGGCGTTCACCGTCGAGGCGGATACGAGAGCGGCAAAGAAGAGGGTTCTCTTATTCATAACCTAACCGGCTCATCGGGCTCAGGGCGGCGCCGGGAGCGGCGCTCTCCAGTTGGATGGAATAGGAGAAATCGTTGGAATAGCCCTCGTAGACGTCGATTGACATCGTGCTTCCTCCGGCGACGGCCGTGCCGGTGCCTTTGGGAGTCCCGGTGCTGAACGTGACGGACAGATTGGCGGAGGTCAATGTCCCGGAATAGGGCAACCAGGTCAAGAGGGGGTCGGACACATGGTTGATCGTGTCTACCTTGGCGCCCGAAACGACCACTCCGGTCCGGATCGTCCCGCTGAAAAGGGCGTTGTTGTCGAGGGTCGTCAGACTGTTCAGGTTCGCCGTGCTGGTTGCGACCGTGAGGGCGTAGTTTTTTCCCGTCGTGCTGTCGTAGACCCGCGTGGTCTTCCAGCTCGTGAGGAGCGTGTTGTTCGTCGTTTTGGTCATGGAATTGGCGGACTCCATGAGCTCGAGCCCGTTGCCGTTGGAATCCTCGAACCGGACGTTCACCGTGCCGTTGGAATAGACCTTGGCCACGTAGTATTTCGTGGAGGAGTTGTAGGATTGGAAGACGGTCGGGGAACTGACGATGACGCGATAGCTGGCCCGGGCGCACTCATAATTGGAGTAGGCGAGGGTGCTGATGGCGGACGTCTCATAATCCAAAGACGACGCCGCGTTACTCACTTTGTTTTTGTGTTTTCCCACGGAGCAGCCCAAAATCAGTAAAGCGGACAAGATGGAGATGTGGAACTTCAGACGGCGCATACAACCTCACTCTATCTCTTCGGGTTTTCGTTGTCAATAGGTTTTTTGAGTTATTTCAGGACAAAATAAAACAGACCCCGCGAGCCGAAAACAACGCAAGGTCTGATGGGGAAGGCGTTACGCCTGGATATCGATGAATTTCCGCTGTTCGATCTCCTGGTCGATCCGGTGCGTCGCGTCGGACACCAGGTTCCCCGCCAGGATGATCAGGATGTTGATGAGCGCTTCTTTCAGCCCGTCCTTGTTGAGACGGTCCTTCAACTCGTTCATCACGAAGACGTCCAATCCCTGGGAGGTCTTGAACGAGAACGATTCCATGACTTTCTGCAGGACGATCTCGTTCTTTTGGTTGAGGAGTCCCGGCCGGTCCTTGCACTGGATGAGCCTGATCTTGTCCTCCAACCCGGTCAGGGTCTGTCGGAGATGGGAAGACCCGCCGCGGGACAACGCGTTCAATAATTCCGGCAACCGTCCGGAGAAGTTCCCCTCCACGGCGATCCCCAGCGTCTTCGTCGGGTCCGTGGAGCGTGACAGGCGTTCGGCCCAGGACAGCAGGAGCGTCTCCACGGTCTTTTCGTCGGCATCCAGGGGTTGGGCCCGGATGATCTTGTCCAGGGTGGAGCCGGTCAGGATGAGGACCGCGTTTCCGTCGGACGAGAAGGAGGCGTCGACGGCATTGAAGAGGGAATCCATCCCCGCCAGGGCGTTGCGGACCTTGTTGTAGGACGTCTCCAGTCCGTTCAACGACTCGTTGGACGTCACCCCGGCGGCCACCAGGGACTGAAGGAAGGCGTGCCAATCGGAGCGGGAGAGATTTTTCCGCTGGGCTGTCGAGACAAGTGACACTTTTTCAGTCGAATCCAACGCCCCGGTCACGGTCGTGGCGGCGAACACGTCGGAGACGGCCTGGAGGACCGCCAGCACGTCCAACGTTTGGGGACTGACCTCTTCATTGTTGCGGGCCGAGTTTAGAAGTTCGTTGCGGCGTTTGTAGAGTTGGTAATTGATGTAACTGCGGATGTCGGTGGCGGTGCTGGCCATGCCCCCCGCCATCATTTCCAATCCTTTCCGCAGGTCGGCCACCGCCTGTTTCTTCCCGTCGGAAGAGGCCTGATCGAACGAGGTCAGGAAATCGGTCAATTGGTTCTCCAGAAGCGCTCCGCCGTCCGGGAAGTTCCGGCTGGTGGAGAGGATGTCCCTGAGGATGGCGGCGTTGGCGGCGATCTGGGCGTCGCAATAGCTGGTTTTCTCCGAGGGGGTCGGCTGTTTCTCCCGGAGGAGGATGTCCATGCCGAATTCCCGGTCGGCGTATTGCGTCCATCGGATCGACTGTTCTTGCCCCCAGAGCCGTTTCAACAGCTCTTTCAGGGTTTGGATCCGCTCATTTTCTGTCGTCCCCCTCTCCGCGCCGACCCGGCGCCATTGCATTTGTATGTCGGCGAGGGAGTCCGATCGGGCCGGTCCGAATCCCGTTTCTGTCTCGACGGGTTTTTTCTGCGGGGAGATCCAATAGGAAGCGCCGATCGATAGGACGATCCCGCTCAGGACGACGGCCAGGGAGAGGAGCGCCGGGATGTGGATGACATCCATCATCAGCATCTTGGCCGCGACGAACAGGAGCACACCCCCGACGCCGTATTTGAGGTATCTGAAACGCTCCGTGAAATGACGGAAGACGAAATAGAGGGACCTCAGGGCGAGGATGGCGAAGATGTTGGAAGTGAACACCAGGAACGGATCCGTGGTGACGGCGAAGATGGCGGGGATGGAGTCCATGGCGAACATGACGTCGCTGAACTCCACCACCAACAGGGCCGCGAAGAGCGTGGTGGCCGCCCACTTCTTGCCGCTGCGCACGAAGAACTTGTCTCCGGCGAACCCGGGCTCGAATTTCATGAAGAGCTTGAAGAACCTCACAAGGATGTTCTTTTCAGGGTGGATCTCTTTCTCATCTCCATCGCCGCTCTTGAACATCTTGAACCCGGCATAGGCGAGAAACCCTCCGAAGAGGTAGAGCACCGGACGGAAAGCCTCGATCAGTTGGGTGCCGGCCATGATGAAGCCGAGCCGGAGGATCACAGCTCCGACGATCCCCCACTTCAGCGCGCGTTTCTGCTGAGGGGATTTCAAGCCGAAGAAGGTGAAGATCATCGTGAAGACCATGAGGTTGTCGATGCTGAGCATCTCTTCGATCATGTAGCCGGTGAAGAAGAGCGAGGCCTGTTGGGGCGACTGGAAGAGGGCGAGGCCGAGGCCGAACAACCCGGCCAAACCGACGAAAATGCCGGTGTTGACGAGGGCTTTCTTCAGGCTCATCTCGTGAGTCACCACGGGGGAGGCGTCTGTCCCGAGTGACGACCGGTAGTATTCCCTGTCCTGGCTGAACTTGGCGATGGACTTCTCGGCGAAGTTCTTGGCTTCCGTGTATTTCTGTCCGTCTTCCGGGGTGAATTCCTCGCTGACGGGATACCCGACTTTCCGGTAGCGGACGCCGCGGTATTCTTTGTTGATCTCTTTGAGCCCGATCCTCGGCGGGAACTTTTGCCAGGTCACGTGCCCGAACACGTAGGCCGTGAAATCGATCAGGTTTTCCGGGACTTGCCGGTCGCGGACGCCGAAGAGGAACGGGGTGGCATAGGATACGGCAATGGGTTTTTCTGTCTTGCCTGAGGCCAATTCGGCCCGTTGAAGGACGGAGGTGATCTTCCTCAGGGTCAATCCGGAGGCGATGTTGTCGTCGAGGATGACGACTTGGGAATCGGCGCTCAACGGGAAAAATTGCTGGTAGTGCTCGCCCGTGATCATGACCTGCCTCTCTAGTTCAGCCCGTTGTTCCGCGGGGAGCTGGCCCATGTTCTTCGGGAGGATGGTGTCGATGACGCGGGATCGGATCTGCAGGGATTCTTTGTCCGCTTCTTCCCGGGCGACCCGCGCGTCGATCAGTTGTTGATAGTCCCGGAGCTGGCCGGTCAGGGAGTCCAGGATCGCAGAGCGATCGGTCGTCCCCTGCTCGATCAGCGCGCGATAGGCTTTGCCGATCCAGAGACGGAGGAAGATGTGTTCCTCGTTCTCCGTCTCAAAGACGGCTTTGCTGCTCCGGACATCGTAAAAACTGGCGGGAAGGAGGAATAACCGGGTCCCTTTGTCCTTCATCGACTTCGAACCGTCGAGGAACGATTGGATCACCCGCTGGAAGGGGCGGGCCCCCGTGTCTGGGAACACGATGATGTCGGGAGGATTTTGCTCCAGTTTTTGGAGGATCGGTTCGAGGAAGAGATACATGTTTTTTTCGTTGATGTCGAAATGGCCGAGAGTCCCGAACATCGGATTGAATTCCCCCTCGCCCTGGAGGGTCAGGGACAGGTCGCCGTTCATGTAGTATTCCAGAGCGCGCGCGGGATTGAACGGGAAGACGATCCTCAGATACGCCTCAAGGACCGTGGGAACGGGCCGGTTCTCTTTGAGGGTCGCCTCCGAGATGAGAGGATCCAGCGTTTCATACAGGAATTGGTAGACCTTCGTGCCGGCCACGAAGTCGCGGTTCCGGTTTAGTTGGTGTTTTTCGATGATGCCGAGGATCTGCAACAGGCGTGGGGCATACATCTTCTGGATCTCGGCCCGCCAAAGTTCCCGTTCATCGCTGTCCTGGATGTCGGCGATCCGGCGGATCGCCAGCTCGTAGTCCTGCGAAAGTTTGATGGTCAGGTTGGTGAGGACGCTCTCCCATTCCTTGATGTCAGATGACGAGAAATTGTCGGCGATGCCGAGGTAATAGTCGAGCGAATGGGAGTTGTCGGCGCCGTCCAGTCGATAGGGCCGCAGGGGAAGGTTCAGCTTCAGGACGTCCCTCACGTTGGAGTCGCTGTCGTCGGCGAAATAGACCCGTTTGCCGGAATCCAACGCCGGTTGGGACGAGCGTTGCAGTTTGTGGGCTTTGACGTCCGCGCCATAACCGCAGAAAATGATGTTTTCGGCCGGGATGTCGATCCCCGCTTTTTGGAGGATCTTGTAGGTTCTTTCTTTTTCCGCCCGATCGGGAGAGCGGTTCGTGATCAGGTAGACGGTCATGTTCTTGTCGCGGGCGGCGTTCAGAAGGCGGTCTGTGCCGGGTGACTTCTTGTATTGGTCGAGTGTCAGGGCGTTTTCTTCGGCTTGGGCATAATCGCTCCGCGTGACTTGTTCCAGCCATTTGGCGGTATATTGTTCGCCGGCCGGGGCCCGGCTGGCGGAGATCATCCGTCGGCGATGATGGAAATAATTGGAGCCGGGGTTTTCAAGGACCTTCGTGGTGAGAACGGTTTCGTCGATGTCCAGGTAGAGGGAACCTCCCCAGGCGGAGGAGTCGTTGCGGATGATGTCGGCCAGTTCGTCCAGACTGCCGACGGTATCCAGTCCGACGGCCGGTGGCCCTTGGGGCCGTCCGACCACGGACATCTTTTCAAGCAATTGGGCCACGTGGTCCTGTCCCCGGGAGGCCAGCAGGACGGCGATGTCGTTCCCCGTCTGTCTGTCCTCCACTTGCTGGAGATAGGCGGCGGCTTCCGGCAGAGAGAGGGTTTTTTCAACGTCCGTGCGGGAAATCTCGCTCCTCGGGACGTTCTGCCGTTCAGCCAGTATCTGCCTCTCGTTGATGAGCATCTCGTGGCGGAGTTCGTGGGCCAGTCCGACCTTGAAATCCGTTTCGTCCAGGGTGATCCCGGCTGTTTTCTGAAAATCGGCGTCGAAGAAGGATTTGTTGATACCGATGAAACCGTTGGCGTGATGGTCTTCGAAGAGATGGGTTGAATTGTCGAGGAGTGAGAGGACGAGCGGACCCCGGCGGGAAAGGGTCTGTGCCAAGATCGAGAGATCGCTCTCGTCGAACCCTTGGAGGATCTCGGTGATGAAGGCCCGGATTTTCTCCTGGGAATTCCCCTCGAAACGGGAAGACATGGAGGAGATCAGTTTTTGATCGACCAGTATGTCCAGGTCATGGCCGTGAACATTGACGGATATGGGGACAGAGAGCGATTTCCCGTTGTCCTGTCTCATGGTCTGGGCGATCGTATCGGCTGTTTGGTCGGTCAATGCCGGCCCGTTCGCCGAGTAGAGGGCTGAATGGACCACATTGGATGAAAATCGGCTTTTGAGCGTTCTGGAGATATGTCTGGCGATATCCCCGGGGAAGAGATAGATGCGCTTTTTGAAGTCCTTGTAACTCTCCGGAGCATTCGATTCGTTGAGCACGAAGTCAGCCCAGTCGTGCAACTGCCAGCCCAGGCCGTGGCTGACCGTCAGAAGGTCGATCTTTTTCTCAAGGGATCTCTTGTAACCGGCGCTGAAAAGGTAACTCAGGCCGGTCCCGATGATTTGGAGAAGACCTTTTGCCCGGTAGTCGACGATGTGGGCCAGTTCGTGTCCCAATACTCCGACCTGAGCGTTGAAAGAGGCTTCTCGAAGGAGAGGAGCGACCGAGTCTTCCCGACGCGAGATGTCGTTGATGATGATGTGGTAGCGACGGCGCTCACCCGGGAGGAACGACGAGAAGGTTCTGGGCCGGCTGACCAGGGAGGTGTTGAGCGGTGTGTCTTTGCGGAGCTCGAAATCGATCTGCATGTCGGCCAGTTCGGGGTAATGGGAAAGCGCGATCAGGATGGGAAGCTCGTATTCTTTCGGGATCGTCTTGTTCCTCCCATAAATGGATCTCAATTCTTCGATGTGTCCCGGGGTGTAATTATCCCGCTTGAACTGACGGGGAGCCACTTTCGACGAATCCTGAAAGTCGGGCGTGTCAACACTCGTCGCATCCATCCCGGATGCGATCTGCGTCGGGGCGGTCTGAATCTTTATCTCCTTCCCCCGGTCTTCCAACGTTCTTTCTTCTTTCGTTTCAGTAATCACCTGCGTTTTAGCGGGGATGGTCTTCAAGATGTAAAACTTGCTCATCGAATAGGGGCGGTCCTTGGACTCCGTGAATACGAATTTTTTACCCCAATCCACCTCTTCGTAGCTCTTTGACGCAATAACAACCTTTACTTCCGGACGATTGGAATGAATGCTTCCCTCTTGAGGAATTAGAACGCCCTCCAGGCCCATTTCCGCGGCAAGATCCTTTGCATAAGAGACCAACTCGTCCAAGATATCTTCCCCGTATATTTTGGATAATAAGGCGGGCGTTGGGTTGATCCCGGGCAGGGAAAGATATTTCAGGCCCTCATGTTCCACCACGAACAGGTGCATCCCCCCCTGAGCAATTCCGTTTTCATCAAACAAGACGGCATGCATGAAGTTCGGGTTGTCCCATAACTGCTGATCGGCGGCCACGCAGACTCCCGCGTTATATCCGATGACACTGTGCGCCTTCCGTTTGGAAACCACAATACGAAGTTTGACCTCTTCCCGCTCCTGGTTGGTCGTGAATTTCTTGTTCAACTCGGCGTCCATCTTTTTAACATTGGCTCCCACCAATCGCTGCGCAATCGTGCCGGCCGCCATTTTGTCTTTGTCGTATCGAATATTCTGCGCGATCATGGACACAACCTTGCCTGCATCCGGTTCACTTCGAATTCTCCCCAACAACTCCAAAAGCATCTGCGTATCATTCGTGCGCAATTTTGACGACAATATTTGCAATATTTTCGCCTGGTCTGCGTCCATCCCGACGCTGTTGAGTATTCCAACAACGCTCTGTGCTTCCTTTAGCGGATCTGTCCGGATCATTTTGTTGATCATATCGTCATAGGAATTTTTCTGAATATTTTTATAGCGATCCAGTAAATCCCGAACGGCGATCTGTATCGTGTCTTCCGCGAATTTCTTGAGATTCAGAAACTCCCTCATTGATTTCAAGGAGGCGTTCAGGCGCTTGCCGCCCATGTAAGTGAGATGGTAGCGATATAGCTCCCTGATGATTGCGTGCTGGTCGAAAGATCCTTTCTCCCAGCTTTTCATAAGGATATCCCCCAGCTTGACGATGTCGTCTTCGCCCTGCATGGGAACGAAATGTTCGTTCACTTCGGATATAGCCATGGCGATGCTGTTCCAAGGCGTCTTGTCCAGAGGATTCGACGGATCGTTCAAAATATATTTGCCTGCCGTTAAATGAATTTCCCTGTTCTGTAAGGCCGAGGGGACAACACCGTCCAGCTTGTAATCGTTCATGTGGTTATAAAGCATTTCGTATTTGTTTCGGTCGACCGTTATGTTGGGCGGGAACACATGGACCAGCACCGTTAAGAACAGGGGGTCATCCGCATAGGCGCTTGCATCGCCGTCCACAATCGCTCGATGGATCGTTTCGCATCTGGTGCGCATGGCCTTGAGCGCTTCCGTCGCGCCCGACTTAAACGCTCTGTAGAGATCGATGCTGGCGTAAGGAATGGTTTGAAGGTAGGTTTCGATGTCACTTCGGCTGTCAGACAACGAACCCACGATCACGCCTTCTTCGATTCCCTTAAGAATGAAATTCATCAGTAAATCGTAGGCATGAACGCCGTTGGTGTCGATGAAGTCCCGCAGGAACTCAAAATCCTTGTCGGTCTTTAAGGCCCCTCTGTCCCAAATGCCGTTCACCACGTCCAGACAGGCAGACGCGCCCTGTGTCTGGCTGAATATGATGGGTTTAACGAAAAATTCCCAGGCCGAGGGACTTTCTTTGAGGTGCCCCGAATATACTTCTTTCAGTTTTTTGAAAACGTTTTCCTCATATCCTTCAAGTGCCTTGCATATCTTGACGATGTCCTTGCTGTATTGGAGCAAATCCTCCCGCGTGCGGATCATACTGGAAACGGCGTCGATCCCCCTCAGGAGACTCTGAATGTTTACTTTGGATTTCTCCCCCATCGCGATGATATCAAGCAAATCCTTTTCGCTCTGGACCAAGGATTCCTTCGAATCGATAAGTGCCTGGATCGCCGGCAATCCGTATTTCATAATGGCCTTGGCGTTTTTTCCCGTTTTGACGACCAAAGACAAAACATCCGTTATATAGGCCTGGCCCTGATCCGAAAGATAATCTCTCAGCAATGATTTTAATGTCGGAAACATGTGTTTATCAAACTCGTCCCCGGCTGAATGATCCCCCTCGGCTATATGAAAGATTTGTTCAAGAAGAATAAAGTCTTTCCCTGTGAAAAGAGACAGATAGGGCTCAATGTATTTTTGTGCTTCTGGGCGTCCCATAAGGAATGCCTTGGCCTGTTCTTCCTCCTGAGACAGTCCCTCCTCCGCCGCTTTTGTTCCCTCCTTCCGAACGGTGATCTCTTTCTCCCCCACGGTAACGGGTTCTTCGGCCTCTTGAGGAGAGACGACTTCCCCATGTTCCGCCGTCTGAAAGAGAGCAGCCGATATTTCCGACTTTTCGTCCGTCAGCCATGAAAAGTCCAGCCGGTCGGCCAAACTTTTGATGATGTTGCCCCCCCACTTAAACGGCTGGAGGTAGAGAACAGGTTTTTTCTGCCCCTTCATTTCCACGGGGGTGCCTACCCAGAGAACCTGATCTTCCCTTAATGACGCATTGGCCCCCATGGCGGCCATGGTTATGTCGACAAGGTCTTTTTCCGCCTCATCGGACCATTCCTTATGACGTTTGCGGAATTTTGGATCGCCCAAGGCGGCTGCGATTATAAGAATGAGGAGAGGCGTCGGGACGGAGGCCAGATCGCTCGGTTTCTCACCCGCTTCATAGATGTCCTCGATGGTCTTGCCGGGTTCGCGTTCTTTCATGGGCTTTTCCGTCTTCTTGATCTTCCCTTGATTGAGAAGCTTCTCGAGGATCTTGTCTTTGATGCTCGGGCCGCGGTTGGGTCCCGGCTCATCGATCTTGTACAGTTCGTCCAAGAACGCTCCGAAATCGCTCTCGCCGTTCATGATCATGCTGGGGATGATGTGTTTGGTGAAAAGTTCGATGGTGAATTCCGACTGGATGCCGGGCGAAATACCGAGTTTGTTCAGCCAGAGGACATAGTCCATCGTCATGCGTTCCGCGGTGACATGCTTTTCTTCCCCGGCAATATAGGTCCAGATGCTCTGAGGCGTGACGTTGAGCAATCCGTTGCGGCGGTATTTCGAAAAGGGTAGGAATCCAGCCACCTGTTCCAACTCCGCATCGGAAAAGGTGTTTCTTAATTGTTGGAGTTTTGTTTTTGAACCCTTGGAGTCGTTGTATCCCCCGTCTTTCATGAGCAGCAGTCCCAGGTAATATGTTTCCGAGGGGGTGAACCCGCACGGGGGGCGATTCGTCTCCTTTCCGTATTCGGAAACATGGTCGATCGCATACTTTTTCAGGGCATCGGTCCGCGAAATGTTCAGTTTGGGCCGGAGCATGTCGAATAGGTCGCTCGCCTGTCCGTTGGCGACCTTCTCCTTTGCGAAATTCTCACCCAGTTGGTAGACACCCTGAACGTAGTCGTGGGACTGCGTGTATGAGAGATAGGGGGCATTCCGATAATTCAGGATGCCGAAAAGCCGGTCGAAGAGTTCAGGGTTCTGACTCACGACGGTGTTGTAACGGACTTCCCGCGGGTTCCTGCCGGCCTTTTGCAGGGAAAGATATTCCCACAGATGTCCCAATTCAGAGCCAAGGACGGTGTAGGACCCGGCCATATAGGTGGGTTCGGTGTCCGGGGCGAACCGGGTGGGAGCGCCGTTGGAGTCCCATTCGGTGGGTACCATGTCCATATGGAAGTGCATGAAGGCGGTGTTGGTAGCGATGGGTTTTCCGTTCCTGAAAAACTTATGCCGACCGAACATCCCGGGGTCGACCAGAGTCAATATATCCATCGGGAAACTCGCCAGCCCCGCGTCGGCGTAAACAAGGGCCTGGAGGGTTTCACCGATGCTGGTCTCCGAGATTTGTCCTTTGCCGGCGTTGACCTTCGCCCAGTTTTGAACGACGTAGAGGATGTTGTTCAGTTTCTTCTCCGACGGGGCGTAATAATCCCCTCCTTGGAAATTGATTCCAGACAAACCGACAGCCAGATAGTAGACCAAATCGTCCACGTTCTTATAGGCCGCCGGCCGTTGGAACTTCCATTTGGTGTCGATCTGGTCTTTCAGGATCGGTAACAAGTTGTCCCTCAGCCATCTGTCGCTGGATTGCCAGTTCTTTTGATCCCGATTGCAGTAGCTCGTGAAGACTTCGTCCACCTTGTTCTGCGGAATGATCAGGTTTTTAGAGAGGTGCGACAACATATACAGAGTGCCTTCGAACCGCTTGAGGTCGGTGACAGAGGAGGGATCGTTGAAATTGGGTATGACCTTGAACATTTCGTCGAAAGTTTCGGCTTTCGTCACGTTGGTGCCGGTGAGATAGAAGACGTGGAAGGGAAAGGTTTTTAGAAGAGCTTCGTTCTGTAGGATGGCGGTCGCATAGGCGGCCTGTCCCTTCTCGTTGGGGAACAGAGGCGCTGTCGACAGGATGCTTGTGTATAACGGGGCCCAGGAGCCCGGCTTCTGTCTTTTGAGTGTTGAGAGAACGGTCGAGAACACCTTGTGTTGTTTCGTGCTCATCTGTTGTCTGGCGAAAACGTGGGCCATCTGGGTCAGATAATCGTTGTTGCATATGTCCGAGATCGTGCTGTACGCCGTGCATTCCCCCACACCGTAACCCTTGCAACCTCTCCAAAAAAGATAACCGGCGGGGTCCATCTGCGCGTCCTGTCCCCGCTCATCAAAATCGTCATATTTGAAATATTCGAGGAACCCGCTCCGCGCCAGGGCCAGCAATCTGATGACGACGGGTTTTTTGAGGTCGGATGGGGCGAACATGAAGTTGTTCACGAAGCGGACCTGTTTGTCGACCGGCATGTTGGACACTTCAACGAGGACGTTGGCGAGGTATATCCGGAGATCGGGATCTGTCACTTCCGTGATCCGCGATATGCCGGCATTTTGGCTGTTCCAGGCCGCATCGACTTCCGGAGTCTCCCGGAGAATGGCGATCATGTCGGCCAAATCCAGTTGTTCGACCCGGACCGTATCGCCGGGGGAGGTCGTTGCGTCCGCAAAATAGTCGTTCGCCTGGACGCGTCCCGTCATCGAGGGATTCAGAGAAGGGGCGACGTCGACTTTGATTGTGGATGATTCGCCGACGATGTTGGAGGTGTAAGGTTTAAAGTCGGGGCTGATCAATCCCTGGACTCCCAACAGGAGACCGATGAGAAGTCCGCGAGGGACCATGTTGACGACGCTGTGGAGAACAACGGTGGCGGTGAGGAATGCCCAGAGATTGACGGGCACGAGGGCGAAGAGAGAGACATTGATGGCACTGATGATGGCGGCGCTGATGACGCGTCCCCAGGGAGGGGCGCGTTGCCCTTTGGATGGTATCAGGTGGGCCGCCACGAAGAGGCCCCGGGCGGCGGCATAGGTCCAAACGAGCGACGGAGCGAGGTCGATTCCGAAGACGGATTGTATCAGCAGGGGAACGCCAAGCCCCAAGGCCGCCACCAATCCTTCTTCCGCCGCCGGTGCCGTGAAGAAACGATAAGCGCGATTGATGAGAGGGGCGCTGGCTCGAGGCAGGAACTTCTGCGTGAGTCGGGTCAGCGGGGCTTCGAGTCTCGGGATGAGTCCGCCCGAGGCGGTGTCAGATTGAAAACCGTTTTGAATGTAGTGTTTGAGGGGTGGGAGCCCCGCATCTTTGAGCATGCGGTTCACGGCCGCGTTGTTCTTGACGCCGATCTCGATCCTCAGGGGGATGATGACGCCTTCCTTTTTCATCTGGCGGAGGAGGCTGTCGGTCATGAACTCCTCATCCCCCATGCCGCCTTCGCCGGGGTGAAGGTAGGAACGTAGAACACTCCTCCACCCCCCCTTCGCTTTCGCGTATTGCGACATGAATCGGGACATGAAGGAGAGGGCGGATCTCCCCCTGTTTTCAGGCGCATCGAATATGGTTTTGATGAACGACAGCCCTTTCTTCGTGCCGGAGGTGCCTTCCAGCGCCAGAATGAGCTCGGCTTCCTGCTGGGACAACTCTTGGTATAAACTCCGGTCGATCCATTGGAGGACATTGCCGTCGTTTTTCAAGACCACATTTCCCGGATGGATGTCCGAATGCATCAAATAGCGTCTTTTTCCCTTGTGTGCTGTCGGCTGCGTCAGCATGCGGATGTAACTCTCCACGGCCGCCTCGACGCCTTTCCTCGCGACATCCAGGTCTTTGCCTCCTTCGGAGTGAAGAAAGACGTTCAGTGTTTTGCCCTGGGCCACTTCTTCGACACGGATGAAATCTTTTGACGGGGACAGCAGGCTCGGTGACTGAATGGTCGTGCCGTTGGAAGTCGTGAATGTCTGGGTTTCCTGAAAATACGGTTCCATCTCCAGGTAGCGCGTGTCCTGGATGTCGCTGATCATCCACTCCTTGATCAGGCTTAGGACGCGGAGGGCCATCGTCATGTCCTTGGCGTAAAGATCCTTTCGCTGCATGTCGAGGATGGTGTTCTCGATCAACTTCACCGTATCCCTCACAAAGGTTTCGGCATTGGGATTTCGGAGCTTGAGAACGGTCTGTCGTTCCGTCCATTGGCCCTTCTCGTCGGGGTATTTCACGGTCGCGAGGTAGACCGTGAAGATGGATCCGCCTCCCAGCTGGTCGCCGATCTCCACGAGGTTTTCATCGAGGAATTTCCGGATATCGGGGTCCGTTTTTGCGATTTTCTTCAGGTTCGAATAGATCTCCATCTTGCCCATGGCGGGAGACTGGTCGTAGGCATGGCTGAAATTCTCTTCGTATTCCGGCGGGATAGCCACGTATTGTCCCAGTACCTGCATGAACCTCACGCCAATTCCTCCCAGGGATTGGGCCACGCGGAGGACGGCGTCCATGGGGGACACCGAGGAGACGACGGGTTTTTCGGACGGCACGGTTTTTTCGGGCATGAAACCGGTCTCGGAGGTTTTGGCGGCCAAGTCTTCGTTGATTTTCTCAAGTTCCTTCAGAGAGCCCTCCGATAGGGATTGCTTTCTCGGCATGTTGAGAAAAGAATTGATGTTGGTTTTCGCCGTATTCCGGAAATTTTCGAATTCGGTCAGCGGATACCAATTGAAGGGAAAGGTGAACTCCCCCGTATATCGGCCGATGTCCTTTTCATCCAGGGTCGGATTCATGACGCGGCCGGGCCGATTCAGTGTCATCGGGATCATCAGTTGTATGAGCGGGAAAGCGATATCGATGGGTGCCCCGACCTTCAACAGGGAGTCCAGGATGTCCTGGAGTAGTTTTCCCGTGCCGGCGTTATTCCCGCTGGTGTCCACGAACGAGGACACGAACGTCGCAAATTGCTGTTTCAGGTAGGAGTCGGCCAGTATGCCGTCTTCCAGGAGCAGTTTTGCCAGGAGGAAAGATTTCATTTCGTCGGATAGGTTATAGAGGGACTCCACGAAATCGTTGAACGTCACGAAATTGAAAGCCCCCGGTCCGGTGACCGTCAGCCGGCCGTTGTGTTCTTCCAGTTGGTAGTTGAAGACGACGGCGTTGAGGTTGACGTAATTGAGCCATATCGGCGCCAAGACACGGCGCATTTCCTCGTCTTCTCGCCCTCCGGATACCGCCAATTTCAAAAAGCGCAGGAGATCGCTTTTAGTGAGGTTCTTGAAATAGGAAAGGGTGGTATCCAAGGCGACGGCGGCCGACAATCCCGTGCCTCCTTTTTGTCGGAAGGACGAATAGAGTTCTTCCACTCGCGTGGCCACCTGGTCCAAGTCCGCTGTCTTTTGAAGGCGTTTTTCAGTGAATTGTTTCAGGATGGACATGTCGGTGAAGTTCATTTCCGTGTGGGCGAATTCCAAAAGATCGGCGGCGTCCTTCACGGAGAGGCGGCTGGCTCCCCAAACCATCAAGTGCCTCTGCATGGGGCGGCGGTCCGAGACCGAGGGGAGGAAGCGCGTCAGTTGGAGGGCTTCTTTTATGGAATCTAACGTCGGTTCCCCCCGGACCCGTTGACCCAGTTGGTCGACCAACCGTTCCATGAAAGGTTCCCCGAATGTTTTGGACGTCGGGGAAAGCCCCAGAAGGATCGTGGATTCCTCCAGGTCCGTGGAACGGCGATACACGCCCGCGAGAAGGCCGATCGTTGAGGAGTATATCGCGGGGACGAGTTCCGGACGAGCGTTCATTTGGGACAAAAGGAATTTCTGATAGCGCTGAAAAAGTGACGTTCGGAGGATTCGATCTCCGATGGCGATGTCCAGAGAGCGATCATAGGTGGAACGAGGGTCCTTGATGTCTTCTTTATTGAGGTCCAGGCCATAATTGTCCAGGTGGGCGTTTCGTTCGTTGACGAGAAGGGTTTCGTTGACGAGACACCAGAGGAACGGGAAATCGTCCGATTGCTGTATCGTTGAGGCGTGTGTGTTCAAGAACTCCTCTACGACGGCCAAGCGGTCCTCGTCGCTCAAGGGCGTCGTGATGGTGTTGATTACGAAAAGATTTCGCCACAGGGATGTCATGTCCCGGGACAGGTTCTTTTCAAAGGAAGGTCCGAACATTCTTTTGGCCGTTTCAACCGTTTTATATCCATACTTCCGGAGAAGGTCGTCGAAGTAGGGGAGCTCGGCGATGGAGGATGAGTTCTGGGCCAGCCACAGGATGTCGTCCCGGTTCATTCCGTTCGAATTGTAAATCTTCCCCAGATGTTTGAGAAAATTGTGAGAGTAGTCATGGGTGTTGATGAACTGGACGAGCCGGTCTTTGTCGCGAGCTTTTACGACGATCGTCAAGGAGTCTTTTGAATTCGATATGAGCGGTTTCAGTATTTGCCGCAAGACGGGGCTCCACCTCTTGAATTGATCGCGGTTAAAGGAGGCGTCCTTGAAGAGGTATTGTTCGGCAATATCGTCGTCGAAACTGACGTTGAGGCGGGTCATCGTTTCCGACAGAGTCGCCCGAAGTCCCTCAAAGAATCTCATCAGGTCTTCTTCAGACCGCTCCGCGGTCATGTACCGATCGATGCTGGAACGCGCGGTTTCGATGAAATACTGCAAATAGATTCTCGCTGAACTCGGGTCTGCGTCCGGATTCCCCGTGTAGGGCCATAGGCCATTCATGCGCCGTAAAGCGCTCTCGATTTCTCGGAAATAATCTGCGTCGGAAAAGGAGCGGGCGATGAACCGTTCCGCCAGGGGGCTCTGGAGGAGTTCCTTGAGTTCATTGTGAACCGTCCACTTGCTGAGCCCTGCCGGGTTAATGTCCAGTTCCCTCACGCCAACGATGGACGGCCGAAGGAGCTCTTGATTGGCTTCGATCGAACCTTGGGAATGCAATTGCCCGAATCCCTTAAAAACACGATGAATGTTCGGGTGTCGTGCCGCCCGGGGAGAATCATCACTTAGAAATCCTTCGGGTGTCGTCCAGATGTTCGACAATACCTGAAAGAGGGGAGGCAGTCCGCTGCCATGGCTCTGCATGATGCCAGAAAAGTAATAAAAGAGCAGTATCCCGGCTCGCTGGTCGTCGGTCCCGCAGGCTCGCGAGTAGCGATCCAGGAGATAGTCGATTTTGTCGAATAGTTCTTCATCATATCCCCACTTCCCCTTTTCAATCAAGGACGTCAGGTAGCCCCGCGTATGCACAAGCGGGAGGGAATCCAGCAGTTGTTTCCAGCGATCATCAAAGCGGCTGTTCGTTAAAAGGTCGATCTTGTCCGGATAGACGGTGTCTGGAAGCCAGTTGTCCGGTATCTGTTTGGAGGGGTCCACGCGGACTTTGAGGGATCTCATGTAGGCCTCATAATCCACGCTTCGTGCATTTATTTTTGTGAGGACGGTCCGCATATCCCATGAACCATGGGCCATCCCCCCGATGCCGCTCGAGTCGTTCGCCATTCTTTTTTGGGCCGCTTCCGCGGAGGCAATGGGGTTCAGTCCCAGTTTAACCATCAAATCCATGTTGCTTTGATCCGCCTCATATTCCTGAAGACGCTCAAGCCCGATTTTGTCAATGTCGTTTGCTCTCGACGAGATGGTGACATGTCCTCGAACAAAGTGGTTCCTCTCATGGAGGAGGATCCACACGAGCTCTCCCACGTCCCCTTTTCGGAAAAGGGAAGCCAAAGCCCAGGTCATGATGATGGTGCCGTCCGGCAACGAATAGGCGTTCTTCTCTTGGGAGTTGGCGAGGACGAGGATCCGGGTGCTCTTTCTGTCAGGGGATAGATTTTCCATTTTATCCAGGTAACTCTGCAGCCCTTTCACGATGGGGGAATCCAGGGATAAAAACCCCGCTGTTTCCTGCAAGTAGTTGAGATATCTGCTGACGGCTTCTCCCCCCCCGGTCATGGACCTGATCTGTCTCTGTTCGTATTTGTAGCCGTTCGGTAAAGCGGGGCGCACCGCGATATTGTCCGGTTGGGCAAATGTGGCCATTCCCACTTCCGTTGGTTGCAGCGCCGGAGCTTTTGCGGTGAGCGTTGAAAAAGGCCTCATAAACCAGGGAATCTGTCGGCCTTGGTTGGCCAAGCGGACGATCCCCAGCACGATGGGCAGATTCAGTAAGAGAGCGTGGACCCCCAGGCTGGGCAGTGAGAGGTTCAACCCGAAACCCAGGAGGGCCTCGAGGGGAACGTGGATGGTGCCGGGCATGGAGAATAAAGCTATAAACGCCATTCCGCCCACGATGCGGAAGGCTGTCACTGCGAGGAACTGGAGGGGTGTTATTCTTTTAGGGTCCCCTTGTTTTCGAAACAAATCCCGCCAAGAATCGACGTGCAGCAAGGCGAAAATGATCCCGGCCAGTAGAACTCCGCCGATGGTGAAACCTGTGGGGTCGAACGCGAGAGCGCGCAACAGGATGGTTTCGATGACAGGAACCAGCACAACGGCTCCGAAGACATAGGTTTTATGATTCTTCATCCTCGCCAGGAGGGAGGTTGTTTTTCCTGCCTGCACGGGAGCCTTGACCTCATGACCGGTCTTTTTCGCCGTGCGGCCGAAGAGGCCGCGGAGGGCTTGACCGCCGGAGCGGAGCATCGTCCCCAGGGACGAGAGCCCCGCCTTTGCGCTCGAGGCCGTTTTTTCCAGAGAGTCGGAGAGTGAATCCAGCGCGGAAGAATGTTTGAACAAGGTCAGCGCATAGGTCTTGCCGTTGAGTGTGATCTCCGCCTCGTCCATGGCGTTTTCCAGGCCGTCTTTCCGGAGGAGTTCTTTGGCGGCCTTGGCTTTGTCTTGTGACAGGATGGCCAGGCGGGAACGGATCTTGGAGTCTTTCTGCCTGTGGGTGACGTCGTAGACCGTATACACACCTTCACGGCTGAGACCGTCGTTGACGGCCGCGTTGAGTGTGCCGTCGGTTTGGAGTTTCTTGGCCAAGGCGTTGGCCTGTTCGTTCAACGAGTTCAGGTCCCCTTGTCGTGCGAAGGACTTCAGGACCAAACCGTAGGCGTTATAAAGGTTTCGGAAGATGTTCAGGCGCGCCGGAGCGAACTTGATCTGAGCGGTGTCTTGGACGAGCAACCGCTCCGCCGCAAGATAGATCTTTTCTCCGGAGAACATCTGCTCGAGCGGCAGCGGGTCGTGAGCGAAGACATCCAGATAATGGCTTTCTTTCGGCACCTCATTGATCTTGGGGGTCACGACGATATAGGAGATGTCCCGCTGACGGAATATCTGTGTCAGCCCATCGGTGTGGAAGCCGCCGGCGACCAGGATGGCGGTGCCGGTGTTTTCATTTTTCATCTTGGATAAGAGGTTGTCGACGAGCGCGTTGTTCCGCTGCATGGCGTATTGGCAGAACTGTTCATAGGGCTTGAGGATCTCGACGAAGCCGGCCGGCTCCGTGACGAGGACGTCCCGCTTGACGAGGGCCCCCGCCGCGCGGAGGTCGGCGAAGATCCGCAGTATCTCCCCCCGCTTCTCGTTGTAGTAATACCAATCCGGTTGGGTCATATTGTGGGCGGTCAATTTCTCGAGAACGATGAGGTTGCGATTGAGAGAGACGAGACTTTTCTGTTCGGGAGAAACGGCCAGCGCGTTCTGAGAGGCCTCCTCCAGTTTGCCGAGTTCGATGAGGAGTTCGTTGCGGTTGATCTGTTCCGCGAGGAGGACGTAGTTGATGTACGAGTTCAACTGTGAGAAATTGTCCAGGGGGATGTTGTTCTGCCGGCAGAGGTTCCGCAGAAACCGATGGTAATCGCCGTAGCTGATCTGTCCCATGCGATAGGAGAGGCTCTGTTGGACGAGAAAAGAGAGCTTTTCTTCCGACAGCTGCTTGGCCAGAAGTTCCACCAACTGCATCCTGTCTTTTTCCACCTGCTTGAAATCCAGGTTCTCCTCCCATTGAAGGGCGTCGAGCAGGACCTGCAGGTTGAAGAATTTCAGCGTGTTCCCCTCGTAGGAGGACATCAGGTATCGGACGTACGCTCCCAGCCCTTCCTGGCGGTTCTTGTAGGCGTTAAAATGCTTGTCGTAGTTCTTCAGATCGGTCGAATAGGCGTCGTCTTTGAGGCGTTCGAGGGTCGATTTGAAATCGGTCAGGAGTTTGTGGACCACCGGTTTGTATTTGATGGAGTCTTTGAAGGCCTGCACGTTGCTCTCGTAGAGGGCGCCGTTTTCCATCCCCCAGAGCAGGGGTGGATGCGGAGACGTGAGTCCCGCATACTCGGCGCCGCTGACATACCCTTTCTTCATGAAGCAGTCCGCCAGGCCCCGCACGATCTCGGGTTCCGCGTAACTGCGATAGGGTTCCAGCGCGAAAGCCCCTTGGGCTCCTTCCATCCCGACCAGGTTGATCTTTCGTTCCTCCCTCAATCCCTGGATCATGGCCGCCATGTTCTTCTGCGCTTCCTGGATCTCGTGGGCGTCCTGGATGTGGACGACGACGGGCGAATTCGGTTGTCTTGAAAGATAGACGTCTCGAACGGCGCCATAAGGAAGCACGAGGGTCGAAATCCAAGTGGAATTGTTTTTTTCGGGAGAGGACTGTTTATTGACGTCGTCGGGACGGAGAGTGCGGGAGGGGGCATTCCCCAACGAGGAGATGGCGACGTTCTCCGTCACGCCGAAATCGAAATCCGTGGCTCGCGGTAATTGGGCCAGTAACTGGGTCTGTTCCGGCGAGAGGCCGGCCCGGCGGGACTCTTCCGCGGGCGATTCGAAGGAGGAGAAAGATTGGGAGGACGACGGTTTCTCTTTTAACCGTTGAGCGGCTTGTTTGCGTTCGTTCCAAAAATTGGACTCCACCGCGTGGAGGGCGATGACGTTGGAATAAAAAAAGACGATCGCCAAAACAGGCCGGAGGCTCTTTTTGATGAATCGATATGTTTTGTGTGCAAGTTTATTCATAATAGTTACTAATTCAATCAATATAAACGTTACCTGGATTAACTCTAGTATAAGTTTGTCCGAAAAAGGCTATGTTTTCATGAATATATTGTAAATGTAATGTAAATAACTGATCGGGACGATCGGGTGGAAAAAAGGTATCGGTCCTTTGAAAAATCTACAAAAAATCAAACCAGGGGATTGGGGGATGCTTTCAAAAAGAGGTGTGTTTTGTCAGTGATTGAACGAGGTTTTAATGGTGCTTTTATCCCCCCGAAAGGCCCCGGGGGGTGACAGTATTGAACGTGGTTGTGTGTCATGTTGTGGATAAAAACCATCAAATTTAGCTATATCCATATTTTTTTAAAACAGTTGATTGTGAACATATTCCGATAAATCATGAATGTTATATTTTATTATAATCACATCTATCCACAGGGTCATGTGAATATGTTATCCAGATACATCATCAAGATGAATCCGACAATCAGCCATATCTTGGTGGATTTAGCCGAGTGTTCGCGGTGGCATTCGGGTATGATCTCCCCGCTGATGACATAGAGCATGCATCCTGCCGCGAAGGATAGGACGATGGGCATGACGGAGGTGAAGATGACGGTCAATCCCGCGCCGAGGACGCCGCCGATGGGTTCTACCAGGCCGGTCAGAGAGGCGATGAGGAAACAATGGAGTGGAGAATATCCCTGGGATCGGAGCGGGAGCGCCACGGCTGTCCCCTCGAGAATGTTTTGAATGGCGATCCCCACCGTCAAGGCCAAGGCCTTGTGGAGGTTGTCCGTTCCGAAACTGACTCCGACGCTCAATCCTTCCGGGAAATTATGGATGGTGATGGCCAGGACGAACAAGGATATCCGTCGGAGATGGACAGGGATCCCCTCGATCCCCTTCAGGAAGTGTTCGTGCGGGATGAACTGGTCGCACAGTTCCAAGAATAGGACGCCCAGACTGAACCCGATGATGACCGGATAGATTCCTCCCTGATTCATGGCGGGCAGAAGCAGGCTGAAAATGGTGGCGGCCAACATGATGCCGGCCGCGAAACTCAGCATGCCGGCATAAAGCCGCCTGTTGAAGTCCCGAGAGAAGAACACGAAAAAAGCGCCGAGCGAGGTGGCTGATCCGGCCGCGAGCGAACCGAGGAGTCCCCACAGGAGGGTGTTCATGACAACACCCTCCTGAGTTCCGTCAGATGATCGAGGAGAAAGTCCGGTTTCTCGAGGGACAGGTCGTGGCCGCTGCGGTATCCGTAGGTGAGACCGCAGGAAATCATGCCCGCCGCGCGGGCGGCAGAGATGTCTCCGGTGTTGTCTCCGACCATGACGGTCCGGGCGGGATCGACGCGGAGTTGTTCGGCCGCTTTCAGGAGCGGGAGAGGAGACGGCTTCCTTTCGGGGAGGGTGTCTCCTCCGATGAGGACCGGGAAAAAGGATTCGAGTTTGAGGGCTTTGAGGATGAGCCGGCTGTGATGTTCCGGTTTGTTTGTGACCATCGCCAGCCGTTTATGGGAGAAATGGGCCAACACATCGGTCACTCCCGGATAGAGGATCACATGGTCGGCGCAGTGTTGTGAATAGTGGCGGATGAAGAGGTCGCAGCATCGGTCCAGATGTTCGAGGTGGCCCGGTCCCAGCGCCTTGGAGAAGAGTTCCCGGACCCCGTCTCCGATGAACGTGGTGACTTCATCGATGGTGCGCGGGGGCCGTCCCACCCGGGACAAGGCCTCATTGAGCGAATCGGTGATGTCCCGGCGTGTGTCAACAAGGGTTCCATCGAGGTCGAACAGGAGCGCCGAAACGGGGGTCGTGTCCATGGGATGACGGCTTCCGGCGGGATTGAACGTCAACGCCGTTTGATCAACGTGAGGAACTCGTCGCGGGTCCTGGCGTCTTTTCTGAAACAACCCAGCATGGCGCTGGTCACCGTCGGGCTGTTCTGGCTTTGTGCCCCCCGCATCTCCATGCAGAGGTGCCTGGCCTCCATCACGACGGCCACGCCGAGAGGCTTGACTTTGGTGTTGATCACCTCTGCCAACTGCAGGGTCAACCGTTCCTGGACCTGGAGCCGTTGTGAGAAGGCTTTGACCAGTTTGGGGATCTTCGACAGGCCGATGACTTTTCCGTTCGGGATATAGGCCACATGGCACACCCCGAAGAACGGGAGCAGGTGGTGTTCACAGAGGGAATAGAAAGAGATGTCTTTGACGAGCACCATCTCATTGTAGGAGACGTCGAAGAGGGCGTTGTTGATCAGTTTGTCGACATTGACGGCATAGCCGCCGGTCAGTTCCCGATAGGACCGGGCGACGCGGGATGGGGTGTTGCGGAGCCCCTCTCTCTTGGGGTTTTCTCCGACGAGCGTCAGTAGTTCCAAAATGATTTTTTCCAGACGTTTTTCAGGGGCGGTCATGTCAGACGCGGGCGGGAGGCCGTTGAGGTTTTGGGCGATTGTCTGCCCAGGCGCTATGGCCATCGCGGTAGATGATTTTTTTCCAGATCGGGACGCCGCTATCGATCTGTTCGATTACGTAACGGCAGACCTCGAAGGATTCTTTGAAATTCGTCGAGGAGACTCCGATGAAGGAACTCGGTTCTCCGACGGGGATCCTCCCGGTGCGGTGTTGGAGGATCACGCGGGCATTCGGCCATAGGCAGCGCGCGGTCTCCAGGATTTTCGACAGTTCTTTCTGGGCGGGCGCATCGTAAGTTTCGAACTCATAATGGTCGATGGTTCCCTGGCCGCCGTCATCGCCCCTCGTGAGGTTCTGGAAGGAGAGAAGGCACCCGGCGTGGCCTTCCAGCGCCATTTTTTCAAGGGCCGGGATGTCGAGGGGTTGTGTGGTGAGGATGGGATGATTTTCCATGTGGGGATGGACCCAAATAAAGAAGGGGATACTTTGATGTATCCCCTTCGGTCATCGATAGATAATGAGAGAAGATTATTTCTTGGCGGCGGCCGGAGCTTTCGCGCCCTGCTTGTTCTGGGCTTCCATCTGGGCTCTCAGTCGTTCCTGAAGAGCTTCAAGATTCACCCGCTGCTGCTTCTGGAGGTTGTCGATGCGCCGGGCGGTCTGCCATTGACGGATGCTCACGTTGATGAACTGATAAGCTCCCGTGAGGACGATGAATCCGGCGAGACAAAGGGCGATCAGATAACGTTTCGCGTCGGTGATGAGAAAACTGATGATGATTCCTAAGAGCCCCAGACTCAGTACGATGAGCGCGGCGCTGTTGGCTGCAATCGGCATAATGACCCTCCTGATAAAGTTAGTTTCTTGATGAACACGAGAATTATAACAGGAAACCTTCCGGATGACAAGGGGTTTATGAAACTTCCCATCCCCCTACTTTTTCTGCTGGGTCTTCGCTATTTTGGCCCAGGAATCCTGAAGGGTGACGGTCCTGTTGAAGACCGGTCGCGCGGGAGTTGAATCTTTGTCCACGCAAAAGTAGCCCAGGCGTTCGAACTGGAAGAGATCCCCCGCTGTCGTCGAGACGAGGGAGGGTTCGAGGGGGCATGGGTTCAGTATCTCGAGGGATTTGGGGTTCATCGTCGATTTGTAATCGTGTCCTTCCGGGACGTTTTCGGGGTCCGGTTGTGAGAAGAGGTTGTCGTAAAGCCTGACTTCCGCCGGGATGGCGTGGGCGGCGGAGACCCAGTGGAGGGTGGCCTTCACCTTGCGTCCGTCCGGGGAATCCCCTCCGCGGGTGGCGGGGTCGTATGTGCAATGGATTTCGGTGACCTCGCCGGTCTGCGGATCCTTGACCAGACTGACGCACTTGATGAAATAGGCGTATCGGAGACGGACCTCTCGGCCGGGAGACAGCCGGAAGAACTTGGGAGGCGGCACTTCCCTGAAATCGTCCTGCTCGATGTAAATCACACGGGAGAACGGGACTTTTCGCTTCCCCATCTCGGGTTTTTCGGGGTTGTTGACGCAATCCAACTCTTCCGTCTGCCCGTCGGGATAGTTGTCGATCACCACCTTCAGCGGTCTCAAGACCCCCATGACCCGCGGGGCCCGCTTGTTCAGATCCTGACGGAGACAATAGTCCAAGGCGGCCAAATCCACGATGCTGTTGCTTTTGGTGACTCCGATCATCTGAGCGAAATCCCGGATGGATTCCGGCGTGTACCCGCGCCGACGGAGACCGGAGAGGGTCGGCATACGGGGGTCGTCCCAACCCTTCACATACCCCCCCTTCACGAGTTCGAGGAGTTTGCGTTTGCTCAGCACCGTATAGGTCAGGTTGAGCCGCGCGAATTCGATCTGGCGGGGATGGTGAAGTCCCAACTCTTTCACGAACCAATCGTAGAGAGGACGATGGTCCTCGAATTCCAGGGTGCAGATGGAGTGGGTGATCTTCTCGATGGAATCAGATTGTCCGTGGGCCCAGTCATACATGGGGTAGATGCACCAGGTTGTGCCGGTCCGGGGATGGGACGCGCGGAGGATCCGGTACATGACGGGATCACGCAGGTTGAGGTTTCCCGAAGACATATCGATCTTCGCCCTGAGGACGCGCGATCCGTCGGGATATTCCCCCGCCCTCATCCGTCGGAAGAGATCGAGGTTCTCCTCGACCGACCTGCTCCGATAAGGACTTTCCTTCCCCGGTTCGGTCAGCGTTCCCCGGTATTGGCGGATCTGATCGGCCGTCAGGTCGCAGACGTAGGCCTTCCCCTTCCGGATGAGCGTTTCGGCGAACTCGTAGAGCTTCTCGAAATAGTCCGAGGCGTAGTATTCACGGTCTCCCCAGTCGAACCCCAGCCATTTGACGTCCGTCTTGATGGAGTCGATGTATTCCACGTCTTCCTTGCAGGGGTTGGTGTCGTCGAAACGGAGGTTGCAGAGCCCGTCGTAGTCCTTGGCGATCCCGAAGTTGAGGCAGATGGATTTGGCGTGGCCGATGTGGAGATAACCGTTCGGTTCGGGCGGGAAGCGGGTGTGCACGCGCCGGGAATAACGGCCGCTGGCGTTGTCACCGTCGATGATCTCCCGGATAAAATCGGTCTTCACGGGGAGGACGTTTTCCGTCGAGGAGGTGTCCGTTATGGGGTCCATGGAATTATCGGGCGGACAGGAAGGCGATCGTCTTCCTGATCCGGTCGATGGATTTCCCTTTCCCCAAGAGTTCCAGCATGTGGAACAGGCTGGGGCCTTGAGTCCGGCCGGAGACCGATACCCGCACCGGATGGAACACGGCGCCGTTCTTGATCCCCCGTCGGACAGCCAGCGCCTTGCACGCCTCTTCGGTGGCCGCCGCCGAGAAAGAGTCGAGGGCTTCGAAGGCCTTGATCGATTCTTCCAGGAGGGCCGGGACATCCGGCTTGCGGAGGAATTTTTCGACGGCCTCCGGATCGTAAGGAACTTCCTTCAGAAAAATATCGATCCGTTTGGGGACGTCGGTCAACAGTTTGATCTTCTCCTGTTCCAGGGCGATCACCTTTTCCAGTTCCGGACGCATCGCTTCCACGTCTCCCTGGATCAGTCCGGCGTCCCGGAGGAAGGGCAGGGCCCGCTCGGTCAGTTCCCTGACGGACATCTTGCGGATGTATTCCCCGTTCATCCATTCCAGTTTTTGGGGATCGAAGGTGGCGGCGCTCTTGACGCAACGATCGACGGTGAACTTTTGTATCAGTTCATCGAACGAGAACAGGTCTTGACTGTCCTCGGTGGACCAGCCCAGCAGGGCCAGATAGTTCCGGAGTGCTTCCGGCAGATATCCCTTCTGTTGGTATTCCTGCACGGAGGTGGCGCCGTGGCGTTTTGAGAGACGGCTTCCGTCGGGACCGAGGATCATGGAGAGGTGAGCGAATGTCGGCATCTCCTTGTCCCACCCGAGGGCTCGATAAAGGAGGACCTGTTTCGGCGTGTTGGAGAGGTGGTCGTCCCCCCGGAGGACGTGGGTGATCTGCATGTCATGGTCGTCCACCACACAGGCGAAATTATAGGTGGGCACCCCGGAGGACTTCATGATGACGAAATCGTCCAGTTGGTCGTTGTCGAACTTCATGTCCCCCTTGATGTCGTCATGGAACTGAACAGTCCCGCTGAGAGGCGCTTTAAAACGGATGGTGGCGGACCGGCCTTCCTTGGTTTTCTGGGCCCGTTGTTCCGGTGTCAGATCGCGGCATGTTCCGTCATATTTGGGTTGTCTCTTAAGGGATTCCGCTTTTTCCCGCATTTTCTGTACTTCTTCAGCTGTGCAAAAACAAGGATACGCTTTCCCCTCAGCGATGAGTTGGTCGACCGCCTTTTTGTAGAGAGGGAGTCGTTCCATCTGATAGTAGAAGCCAAAACCTGTCGCAGGGCCTTTTGACGGGTAATGCTCTGTACCGGCTATTTTCATCGCAGCAACGGGGCCTTCGTCCCAGTCGAGTCCCAGCCATCTCAGACCGTCGAAGATGGCCTGGACGGATTCGACGGTGGAACGGACTTCGTCGGTGTCTTCGATCCGGAGGATGAATGTCCCCCCCGTGTGGCGGGCGAAAAGCCAGTTGAAAAGCGCGGTGCGGGCCCCTCCGATGTGGAGGTGCCCTGTGGGTGAAGGCGCGAAGCGGACTCGGATCGTCATGATGGACGGAGATTTTATCTGAATTTCAGGCGGGTGACAAGAACGTCCCCCGGGCGGTTGATGGAAAATAATGGGAACAGGAAGGCGGAGATCAGGCCTGGATGGCGATGATGCGTTCGTTCTCGATCTCGTTGAGATAGGAATCGGGAGTTTGTCGAGCCGGGAGTTCCAGATGTTTTTCTCCGTCGGTGTAGCGTTGGATGGAGTTCAGGATCAAGTCGGCGACGCCGTCCGGATAAGTGGCCCGGATGTAGTTCTCCAGCCATTCGCCGGACTGGCCGTGCACGGCGATGGTGACTCCCAGGGCCGTGGAAAGGAGCTGGTTCTTGAGATCGTTGGGCATCAGCGTGATCCAGGCCGACTGGCGCTTTTGCGTATCGGTCAGGGCGGATTCCCACAGTTTCAACTGTGACTGGTCGGTGGAAAGGAAATTGAACTTGATGGAATCGCTCAGGGATTTGCTCTTTTTCGAGAGGAACGCCAGGATGGCGCTCACGATGTTCCCTTGATATTGTTCGATGTCGCCGGCGTTGACCACCAGGATCGCATCCTGAAGTTCCGGCGCCAGCGCCGTGACGGTCTTGACCATGACGTCTTTGTCCATCGCGACGTCGTCGTCGACATAGAGCACGAACTGAAGTTTGTCGGTGGCGCCGGTCTGACGGGCTTCCTGCATGAAACGTTCCATCAGGCGGAGCACGCCCAACGCCTGGAACCGAAGGCCGACTTTGTCGGGGCCGGCGGCCCGGGTTTCAAAGATGGCCTTGGACGAGAGCGTGACCACTTTGAGGCCTTTGGCAGATAGATCCGGACGGTGGAATTCGTTCGATGCCAGGGGTTCCGCTTGGGACAACTCCCTTTCGATGGAGAAGAGTGTGGCGGAGGAGGGCCTGTCCGCTGACGGTTCCTTCACCTCGGATTTCTGGGGAAGGAGTCGGTTCATGAAGCGCGGCGTGAAACCGGAGACCATGTCCAGGCCGATGTCACGGAGCGTTTTCAGCGTCCTCTGGACCGTGTCGGGCCGTGCCAGGCGCTGCCGCAGAGAATAGGACGGCTGGGCCGGCAACGTCATCAGGAGGTTTTCGAGGGAGTCGCGTCCGGCCATGGTCTTGAGGATGGACGGAAGGATGTCCGCCGCCCAGGTGGAATCGTCGACGAAATCGCGGAGTGTCTGGAAAAGGGCCAATCCGGTCAGGTAATGAGGGAACGCATCGTTCCATCGATACAGGCGGAACTGATGGATCAACGCGAGCAGGTCATAACCGGCGCTCTGCCCGGAGGAACTCTGATAGAAGTTCTTCGCCAACCCTTGGAGAGTGAAAAGGAGGAATGATTCCGCCCATCCTTCTTCCAGGAGGGCTGTTTGGGGGGTGTCCGTCTTCTGGAGGCGCTGGAGTTTCAGGTTGTTCTCGAGAGTGTAATGTCCGAGCGAATGGAGGTAGAACACCATGTAATCGTCGAACGTCTTCAGCGTGTCTCGGTTGAGAAGGATGGTGTTGGTCTCCTCCAGGAACAGTTCGTCGGGGGCGTCCCGCAGGATGTCGTCGTTCGCGGCCGTTTGTTGGAAGCGCGCCTGGTAGATGTCTTCGCGGGAGACCACCTGGATCGTCGGCGCGTTGGGAAGAGCCGTCTTCAGGAAGAGTTGCTGTGCGAAAGAGAAGAGGGTGGCGTTTTCCCTCGTGCCGGGAGCCGTCTCGTGGCTCCAGACGGGCGCTTGGACCAGCAGCGCGTTCAGGATCGCCGATTTCAAGGTGTCGTCGAGGGCGGAGAACAGGGTCGGATCCGTCAGGATCTGATCGACGGCGCTCTGGCTCCAGCGTCCGAAATCGACGCCCGTCAACGGGGATCGGGTGCGGGCTGAATTCTCGATATGCTGGCGCAGGACTTCTTTCAGGTGTGCATCCTCCAGGATCGGTTTCAGCAGGAGTGATTGAAGGTTCTCAAGGTTCGGGTTCTTGTAGGTTTTCATGGCCGCCTGCATGCTGCGTTTCCATTGGGAGGGCGTCCAGGCGTAGGAGCGCAGGTGGAGCCGGCTCAGGACGCTCCGGAGGACGTTTTTGAGCGGTCCCGGCATGGATAACTTCTGTTCGTACGAATCCAGGAAGAGTTCCGGGGCTTCGATGACGATGGTCTCGCTCCCCAGTTGGACCCACGACGTGCGGTCGTTGACGCGTCCATAGGAGGACAGCGTGGCCGGTCCCAAGATGAAATCCTTGATCGAATTCCGGCTCGAAGCAAAAACGTCCTGATGGAGGTGCTGGAGATGGCTCGGCAATCCCTTCAGGCCGGGAGTCGCCGGGGTCCATATCGGTGTGCCGGACAAGGGGAGGATGTCGTGGACCCATGTCTTGGATTTCAGGTTCTGCGAGGACCATGTTCGTATCCCGGTGGCGGGCAGTTTTCCCAGAGTGTTCGCAGTCTCCCGATAGACCGCGCGCACCAGGGACGTGGCGGCGATGGCGATGTTGTTGATCCTTGCGGAAAACGTCTGTTCGGAAGTGGCTTGGGCTCTATAAATCCGCTGCGCACGCCAGAGAGTGTTGTGGAGCCACTGCCGCACGCGATTCAGGTGGTCCCGGGTGAAGGAGAAGAGAAGGAACCCCGCGGAGGAGAGTTCCATCGATGACAGAGAGGAGGCATCGAAGAGATAATTGAGCCCGAGAGCGCTGCCGATGAGGAGCGCCAACCCGAAGATCGTCCGGATCGCGCCGGATTGCTTTTGGATGGAGGCCGTGTATCTCCCCCCCACGATCTCGTCCTGGTAGAAAGCCTTCAACGCCTTGAACACCGCGGCCGCCGGCTGTTCCGCGGATTTTCTCGCGTGGGAGAGCGTGTCGAAATTTCCGACGATGAAGAGCTGTTCCTGGGCGCGGGAGAGGGCCACATTGAGGCGGCGGAGGTCCCGGAGGAATCCGATGTCCGTCGATCGGCCGCCTTCCAGGGTGCGTCCGGGATTACCTCGGACCAGCGAGATGAACACGGCTTTGTTTTGGGCTCCTTGGTAGGAGTCCACGGTCGTCACCACATCGGGCATCGCCAATCCTCGTTGGCGTATCAATTGCCTGATCAGCGTCGCCTGGGCCGCATAGGGGCTGATGATGGAGGCGTCCGCCGGAGAGTGGCTGCTCTGGAGGAAAGCGGCATAGGCGTCGACGACGAGTTCCGCTTCATATCGATTGAGGATCGATCCGGTCCTCGGGTCTCGTTCTTCGAAGGAACGATTCCCCGCCGACGAGGTGTCGATCACCCGGAGCGTGTTCTTCTCCAACGCCTCGAGACCTCTTGCGCTCAGTTTGTTGCCGTAGAAGAGGGAGCTGATCATCTTCGCGATGACCGGATGGGAACGGCGATTGACCGTCAGCATGACGACCGTCGCCGCGCGCGACCCCAGGAGCCGTTCGAACAGGCTCTGGTTGAAATCGTCATACGCGTCGCCGGAAAGGTTCAGTTCTCGGGAGGCTTCTTCCGCCGAGAGTCCCGCGATGGGGAAGGTGGGCAATTGTTTCTCGTCGCCGATGATGATCGCCTTTTTCGCCAGGCTGAGCGGGACCAGGCTTCCGGCCAGGTTGTCTCGGCTGGCCTCATCGATGATGACCAGGTCGAACCGTCCGTCGGTCAGGAAAGGAGCCATGTCTTGCATGACCTTTGTGGTGACCACGCCGACATTGGTGGCTCCCACCACGAAGCCACCTTTGGATTTCCCGAACCGTTCGATGAACAAGGATTTTCCAGCGGTTTCGTCGGTGTTGTCGGCCCAGAGAGCGGTCGTCCCGTTCTCCCTCATGCTGTCGGTGATGTCGTTGGAGGCCCGGAGAGCCGGGACATCGGAATCGATGAACCGCGCCAGAGCGTTGTCGACCGCCTGGTTCATCTGGGAAACGATCAGGACCTTTTTGCCCTGGCTGACGGCCTGGCGGATGATCTCCCGGGCGGTGGCTGTTTTCCCGGTGCCGGGCGGTCCGCGCACGAGGAGCAGATGTTGTTCCCTGTCCTGCAGAAGGAGCTGGGTGAGGCCGAAGATGGTGCGTTTGGAAGGGTCGTCCTCGACGGCCTTGTTCTGGATGGCGATGGTCTTGAGGGCGTTCTGGATGTCACGCGAGTTCACCATCGTCTGGGGTTTCGTGAGACCCAATACCTCGTCGACGATCTCGGATCCGGACCGGCCTGTCTTTTGGATGTTCCGATAGATGGCGTCCAAGACCTGGATCTGGACCTTTTCGGACACGATGCTCGGAATGAAATGGATGGACGGGATCGGCGGGGAGCGTTCAGCGATCTCGCCGGAAATCGGAGTGGCCTCGAGGACGTTTTCGACAGGGTCATAGGTCTCGATGCGGAACCGAGGTGTCCGGGGTTCCGTGGAGATGTTGAAGGTCTCCCCGGGTCTCAATTGACTGGAGAGAGAGGCGGCGGATTGGGAATCCAGGGTCAGGGACAATCTCCCATTCTTCATGACCGCCGACCGTGTCTTAATGGATTTGGTCCCTTTTTGAGTCTGATAGAGCACGGATTTGTTCAAGGCGATGAGGTGTTTTCCCAAGGTTTGGATGACCGCCTCCCGAGTCTGTGTCACCGCCTGGTCGGGGATGTAGAAGTCCACGTGATCCAACTGGGGCGCGTCGGCGAGGTCGCCCGTCTTCTGGATGGGCAGGTGCTGTCGGATGTTTTTTGCCGCGGCGACGATCTGGTCGAGACCGAGAGATACCAGGGAATTGTTCTGATCGATGTTCAGTCCCAAGGCCACCACATCGTCGTGGTCCATGCCGGCCGCTTCGGTCATGTCGTGGAGCAGGGCCACCAGAAGGTATTTGAGCAATTGGGTCATCTGGAGTCCCGGAGTGGAGGCGGCGGCGCGGGCTTTGGATTCGAAATGTGACAGCACGTCTTCGTGGACGAAGACCTTGGTGCGGCCTGTTTTCTCATCCCGGGCGAAGGAGAAGAGCGTTTCCCCGAGGGATTTGTCCTGTCCGCCGGAGACGAAGACGAAATCCTCCATGAGCAGGTCCGGCCAGATGAGCCGGGCCACCTCGACGGCGCGCTTCATGAGGGGGGCGTGTCGAGTGGTTTCCCCTGAAGGAGCCAGACTGTGGCGCGTTTTCTCAAGGACCCATTCCGCCAGCACGTAGGGCAAATGGACATGCGGTGGCAATTGCTTCAGGAGTCGCAGATAGTTTTTGCGGTCCGCCGAGGCGCCGAGGAGTTGATGTTGGCGGAGGACGGATTCGACAGCGTCGATGACCTCATCGGAGGCTCCCCTCAGGCCGTTGAGCATTCGGATGTAGGGACTCCAACTGAAGAGCGCGCCGAAGAGAGACGGGGCTTTGGGTTTGACCAGCTCGATCGTCTTGTTGACCAGAGCCGTCCCTTCCCCTTCGAATTGTCCCTTGCTCGAACCGCCGTGTCCTGGTATGAAGACGATCGTTTTTCCCGCCGCCAGGTCGTCCTTCAGCCGTTCCTTCAGGAAGGGAATCAGCGTGTTGTCGACGTATTCCTTGAATTCGGCCGCGTTCATGGTCCCGATGGCGTCGGCGGCTCCCAATTCGAAGATGATGGCGCCGTAACGCAGGATCGTGTAATGCTTGGACCAACTTCCCCAATCTTCCGTCGGGGTGGATACCAGCGCTTCGGAAGTGTTGATTCCCTTGGCTTTCAGAAGAAGCGGTTTGTTGACCGGTTGGCCCTTGGCGTCCAGGTGGATTTCGATGATGATGGCGTTGTCCGTCGTGTAACCGGCATTCTTGATGTTCCCGAAAACGTCGACGAAGTAGGGAGTCCCTGTCTTATCCGAGAGGTTCGTGAAGGACACAATGTCGTTGGTGAAGGAACTTCGGAGGAGATTGACGAGCCTTTCCTGGATGGGCTGCGTCAGGAATTTCTCGCTGACCTCTTCGTTCGGCCCGAAAGTACGGAACAGGGGGGCCAGCGACGTGGTGTCGGCCAGATTCAACGTGTCCGCCTCGTCGATGACGGTGGAATCGACGGGAGTTGTCAATAATTGTTCGGTCTTGTCTTTCGGCGCCGAGGGAAGTTCGGCGTGATGTTTCGCCATGAAATAGGGCCCCAATACCGTGAGGAAGAAGGCGAAGGCGGCGATCGCCACCCGATAAAGGGCGCGATGAGCGAGCGTTCTCCTCGGAGCGGGAGCCGCGCCTGTCGGAACGGCCTCTTTTCTTCCCAACAGTTTCATCAGTCCGCTGAGAGCTTCGGTCCACATGAGCCCGAAGCCGAGGAGCGCTTGATCCAGTTCCAGAAGGCGGGCCGCCCAGGCCAGGGGTTTGATGATGGTATGGGACAATACCCACAGGACGGCGTTCTTTCGGTGGACGTTGTTGACGATGTCCGAGAGCCGGGCCGCGGTGTAGAGCCATTTTTGGGAAAGGGGCGCGAAACGGTAGACCGTTTCGTTGATCTGCGTCATCGACTGAACTTTATTGTCGGAGGTGCGGCCGGTCGTGACTTTTACGACCGCGTACTTCGTGGGGCTCATCGCGGACGGCGGATTGAGGAGGTTCTTGATGTCCTTGAGCGCGGGGATGGGCTGGAATTGACGTCCTTTGAACGGTCCCCACTCGTGGGCGGCCATGAATATCATGAGTTTATAAATCAGAGCCGGAGTGAGGAGGATGAGATACCACACGAACCCGAAAAGGAGTCCCAGTGTGATCCGGATGATCGTGCGCCCGAGGGAATAAACCACGATGTCCCGCATGAACGTGTCACGGAAGAAACTGTAGAGGCGTTCCCTCTTTGTCAGGACCGCTGACGGAAGGACACCCATGGAGATCAACGCCAGTTTTTCATCGAGGGGCATCCCCTCCAGTTTTCGCATACCTTTGATGATGTTATCGTCCAGGGTCGTGGGGCTTTTGCCGGCCAATGCCAGGTAGGTGAGATCGGAATCGGCGGTGAGGATCGCTTTCTTGAACAAGAGCACTCCGTCACGGTAGATGCTCAAGGCCCCGTCCATCGTTTCGGGGTTGACGGGCACTGTCGAGAACCCATACCGGGACGCGCCCTGCTTGGAGAAGATCTCTTCAACAATGTTGAGGTCGTAGCTCAGACCCATCTTCGCGTATTCCTCTTTCAGAACATCTTCGACCGTCGTGAAATAGTAGCGGATCTGACTTTCAAGGCCGTCGGCGGATTTGACCGCGTAGAACGCCTGAGTCGCCGTGTCGAGACGGGCCAGGTTTGTCTCGGAAATGCGGAACCCGTGTTTGATGGACAGGTTCTCGAGCATCTTCGTGAGCGTGGCGGAGATCTCGTTCTGCTGGTAGCTGAAATCCCTCAGGTCCGAGACGCCGGTCAGGGCCCGTTCGAAATCCGCGTCCATTCCCGGCAGGCTGACCTCCGCTGGCCGGATCATCATTTTCGCCAACTCCCTCATGGTGAGGGAATAGGCGACCGCCAGGCTCTCCGTGTCGCCGTATTTATTGTGCAGTTGCTCGAGCAGCTGGCGGAGTTGATAGGAGATCAGGGTGTCGGCGTCGCGCGAAAAAATGTGCCCTCCCGCCCGGTTGGTCGCATCCTGCAGGAGTTTCGAGACGTCTTCGAAGAACGAGAACATCCGCTCGTTGACGCGTCCCTGGGTGATCACTTCGTCCACGGGGGCGTGGCGCCACAACCGGCTGATGTAGAACCAGGCTTTCTCGAAGATGTTGGATGGGACGAAGGTCTCGCCTTGGGCGTTGAAATATTTGTCCGCCAACGCCAACACTTGATCTCTCAACGCCTCATCGCCGTCCGTCAGAATATAGGCCATGTCGGCCAGGTTGGACGCCGTGGAGTGCATGCTGGTCAAGAGTTCCGTGGGGTTCGTGATACGGTCCGTCGTCGATATGATCGCCGGGAGGGCCGTATCGATCTCCCCTGAACCGAACCCGCGGATCTGCAGGATGTTGTTCGCGTTGACGAATTGTCCCGGCCGGAGGGACGTGCCCGTGCTTTCAGAGGCCACGTAGATGTATCCGTTGACGCTGAAACCGTTTTCTCCCGGAGCGGTCACCAACACAACGCGCATGCCTCGGGGGAGCAGGTTCCGAATGTTGTCTTCCAGGACGCGCAGGTCGTTTTCGGTGGCGGCGGCCGGGATGTCGGAGAGGGTCACGCGGGTGCGGTCGCTCAGCACGATGATGATCTGCGATCCGCTGAGCTCATAGTTGTCGACCGTCAGGTTCGGGGCCTGGTTGATGGTGTATCCGTCAGGGAAAGGGGTGGAGATGGCCGATCCGATGAAACTGGCCCGCGTCATAAATGACTGCTCCAGAAGGCCTTGGGCTTTCAGCATGACTTCGTGGTAGACATATTTCTCAACGCTGAGCGGGTCCGCGTTCCGGAGCGTGGCTTCCATTCGAGCCGTCATGGCCGTCTGGATGAGTTCCCCCTTCCGGTAATACATGTTCGGGATTGTGTGGCTTTCGAAGAAGCGGTCCATGCGTCGAATCAAACCATCCAACCACGACGTCAGTTGATAGGCGCTGGTCCCGCTGAATTCGTCGCCCAATATCTCGTCGACCGTCCCGACGTCCTTGCCGCTCATCAGGTTGTAGGTTTTCACGAAAGAGTTCAGGTCGGATTCAACCGCCTTGGGGAGTTCGGCGTAATCGTCCACGTTCCGCAGGTTCTCGCAGAGAGCGGCGGGGAGGTCCGGGAAAATCTGGGCGGTGCACTTCCAACTGTAGACGTCCGTCAGATGCGTGGAGATCCCCGTGTAGAGGGCTCCCAGGCCGAGATGGAGGGCTTCCACGGGGGATTGGGCCAGTAACATGCTCTCCTCCACCTGCTTGGACAGCATGCCGCCGACATAGCGCACTCCGACGTTCTGAATCACGCCATCCACTTTCTCCGCGTAAGAGATGATCCATTGCTTGGTCTGTTCCAGAGAAGCGTTCAGAAGTTCATTGACGTTCGGGGGAGTTGTCAGAAGGTCGATTTGGTCTCTCGTTTCGTCGTTCTGGTAGATCAGTCGGATGTTCTGGAGCATCATCTTGTGTTTGATCTGCATGTCCCATTGGAGGGCGTTCAGGAGAGTGTAACCCTCCGTCCCGTTGAAGACCGATTGGTCGAACAGGTCGGTGCTGGCCATGCCCGACATGTTCAATATCTGCCCCTGGATCAATTCGGTGGAGATCTTCAAGGGGATGAGTTTCGACAGGTTCTCGACTTCCAATAATCCCCTCTTCAAGTCGTTCAGACTGATCTGAGGCGTCAATCCCTGCATCTTGTTCTGGTCCAGCATGACCTTTCTGACGAACGAGTCGACAATCTGTCCCCGCGTGAAGACTTGGTCGGCGCCCGTCTGGGCGGTGGCTCTCTTCAGGATGGATTCGTAGGAGGCCAGAAGATGGGTCAACTGGCCGTAGAGTCCCTGCTCATTGACCGGCGCGGCATTGGCGATGTCCGAACGATAGGTCGTCCAGAGTTCGTTACGATAGGAATTGAAGAGGGAGTGGATCTTTTCCGCATCCAGAGCCGGATGGTTGCTGATGGCCATCTGTTCCAGCCGGTTGAGGTCCAGGATGAATCCGTGGATCACGGCGCCCAGGTGGGACATGTCCCCGAACTGGGCGATGGTGACGCCATCCGGGATGACATTATAGACAGTCAGGGCTTCCCTCCGGTTGTCGTATTCGGTCTCTAAAGTATTTTGGGCCAATTCCATGACTTTCATGAACAGGCTGCGGATCGTCCCCATGTCCTCGAGGGGCGCGGTTTGGAGGGCTTTGTTGAACGTACGGAGCAGAGTTCCGTTCTCGTAATAGCCTCCGTGCGCCTTCACTTGTTGACTGAGGAGAACGTCCATCTTGCCGAAGGCTTTGCGCAGTCCCGGGACCAAGTCATTGATGTCGGTCGGCGCGCCGAAGTCCTGACGCAGAGACTGTTCGAATTCCTGGATGCCGCTATTCTCATCCAGACCATAGACGCGATTCAACGTTTTGGCGTAGGCGACCATGTTGTGGATGAAAGCATCCGGTGCATCTTTCGGATTGGAAACCCAGGAGTAATCGCTCATCTCCCGCGCCAGTGCCGGGAAGATCAAGTTGTTGTCGATGGCCGCATTGGCGATGCTTTTGATTTGGGCATCCACGAAACGGATCAGGGGGCGGAAACCGTTTTGGACGATGTCTTCGGCTTTCCATCCTTCCTGTAACGATTTGGTCAGGAGTTGCGGCAGAGTCCCCTTGGAATAGGTCGGATCCGTGTCCTGCAAGACCTTATCGATGATGGTGGCATAGGAAAGGAGTTTGCTCTTTTGTTGGTCCAAGGGAAGGTTCTGAACGTTCTGCCAGAAGTTATCCAGCCCGGACGGCAAGGCATAACTGGGTCTGGCCGCATGGACCATGCGGATCACGTTTTGATTGAGTTTTTGGACGTCCTGGGCGAATGTTGCCGACGTGACGTTCGCAAACTGGCCGACGGGTTCTCCCAAAAGCGTCTGGACAAGGGCGGCCCCAGTCGGGAGCATCTTGAGCGGTTCCTCGATTGCCTTGGTGGCCAGGGAGACGACATCTTTGATCCCCTTGGAATAGAGAGAGAATCCTTGGAGGGGTTGTTGGGGGTCCCTGGTGGATAGCGATGTTTTGATGCTGGTGACAAGATCCACCTCTTTGCCGCCGGCTCGGACGAGGGCTTCGTTCCATACCTTCTGGAGTTGGCCAACATAGCGGAGGAGGACGCTCTCCATCTGTAATTCCGATGGGCTGACTCCATAGTTGTTTTGATAGATGGACTTCAGTTCTTTCTCATAGTTATCGAAGTCGTAGCTGATCCTCTGTATCTCCGTGTTCGATTTATTCTCGATGATGGCATTCCAAATCGCTTGCCGTTTTAGAATCTCCACGACCCGCAGGAGTTCGTTCGTCAATGTGTTCATCCCCGTCGAGAATCCAGTCGGGGTGGCGACATCCTTGAATATCTCATGGGTCAGCCGTCCGCTCTGGAGGGCATCGACGTCTTGTTTGGCGAAGTTGCCCAGGTTCTGTTCCATGGAAGAGAACATTTCCTCGGTTCCCTTGCCCATGTATTGGGCGATCTTCAGGTTCATGACCTTTTCGCTTCCAGGTGTCGTGATGAGTTTTGTCACCAACGACAAGGGGTTGGACCACAGGTTGAGCAGTGATTCACGCCCCTGGTGGATCATGTTCTTCGTGGTGAGGACGTTCCTCCCGGCGGTGTGCGACAGATCGTCGATTTTCCCCCCAACGTCGTAGTAGGAGTGGGTGACATCGGCGGTTGCTTTCATGAGCCGGTCCATTTCAGCAGCGTAAGCCTCCATCCTCTTGGATACATCGATGAAGTTCTTCACTCCCGTGAAGTGACGTGTGACCGCATCGGCGTAGGGTTTGATCAGGTCGGGGCGCTGCGTCAATCGGGTCACCTGTTCCAGGATGTTGGCATGTTTTATCTGGAGGGAGATGAGATAAGGTTCGATGTGTTTGGGTGACCCCAGAGCGACCGTCAGTGTGTTCACGTCTTCCAGCCCCACAGCCAATGGATCTTTGAGGGTGGGAGCCCCCATGACGTCGGAATAGACGGATTGAACGCCGTTGATGGCCGTCAGGTAAGCCGTCTGCATGGCCTGAATGTCGTTGGGGTCGCGGAAATAGCTGACGCCGATCTTGAAGAGTTCCCAGGCCGGCCGTCCGACGTCCGAGGCGCTGATCTGATCCAGTCCCCCATTGACCAGAGTTTTGGTCACGTTCGAGCCCGGCCGCACCCAATCCCGGTAGTCGTCGTTGGTCAGTCGTGCGTTCAGCAGGGTCATGTTGTTGGACGCCATCTGATAGGTGTTGTGAACGCCGGGCAGTCTGTTGTTGAAGGAATCAATCTGGGTGAAATAAGACTGGAGCGCTTTTTGGAGTTCTCCGGGGCGGTCCACGTCCTTGAAGGCTTGATCGAAAATCTGGGCCATTTCCTGCGTCACCGCCTGATCACCGCTGGAGAGATAATAGACGCTGGGGACGAGGAGGTAATAGTGGATGGTCCTCATCCTCAGGATGAAAGGGGCCATGTTGTTATCGCCGTCAAAAAGCTCCTCCACCCAGCGCTGTTCGACGTTGATCCCGTATTTGCCGAGGAAAAAATTACCGACGGACAGACCCAGCGCCGTCACGTAGTTGGACCAGTTGCGCTCCTTGATGGGATACTCCATGATCTTCTGAGAGAGGGAGCCGATGTCGGAAATCTGGATGCGCACAAAGGAATTCACCGCTTCCTGCGTGGAAAGTTCGATCTGGCGGTAGGCCTCGACGAGGTCGGTGGAGGACAGACCGTCTTTGCTGGTGGCGGTCGGGGTCAACAGGTCCTTGACCCGGGCGGAAAGATCCCCCAGTTTGTAAGGGGTGGACGATTTCAATAGATCCGCTTTGTCCGGGATTCCCGAGATCGTCTCTCGTTTGTCGAGGGCTTCTCCCAGGAATTTCTCGATGTCCAAAGTGATTTGATAGAGCTTGTTGGCCACCGCCTGCGCCATGTCTGGACTGGTTGTCGAGATGTTTTTCAGCGAGAGAAGGTCGTTCTCGATGGTTTTGAAGCGGTTTTGGAGAGCCGCATCGTTTTGGATCATCATCTTGAGGACCGGGAACACGCGCTCTTCGAACGCCGCGCTGATGCGGGTGGGGGTCATGCCCATCAGCTCGTCTTCATAGTCCTGGAACATGAGGGATTCAGGTATCCCCGACCCCAATCCGCTCTGGATGTAACTCTGCAGTGAACTGGAGGCCGCTTTCTCGATCGTCATATAGACTTTGAGGATATCATCTGTTTGCAGCGATTTCGGGTCGGCTAGGTCCGACGGGATCAGACTTTCAATCTGGCTCCGGATGGTGGCGGCGGGGTAATCGATGGAGGGGGCGGTGGTCGCTCCACGGGAATCCAGCAGTTTCAAGGCTTTCAGCCGGCCGAAATAGGCGTCCAACGCGTTGGAGAGGTTCTTCAGGTTCAAGATCATCTCCTGGTTTGAATGGGAACCGGACAAGCTTTGGAGGGACGATTTGACGATGTTTCCCAACCGGGACAGTTGGGTGTCTTCCCCTTCCACGAATTCCATGTTCGGAGCGATGTTGGTCAGGAAAGATTGTTTCATCAACGGCCCGTAACGTTGTGTGACGGCTTCATCGAAGTGGGTGAAATTGGCCGCGTCATCTCCCAGGTTCTTCAGGATCTGGTTTGAAAAGTCGTTGATCATATTGTCCTGCTTCATCAACAACATGCGCATCGAGATCCGGGCCGGCCCGATGTCGGACAGATTCTGGGCAGGTCTCGGTTTGAGGAGGTCCACCGTCATCCCCTCGAAAGATTTGGAGACGTAGGGGGCTGAAAGACCGGTCCCGTCGTTCTCGAAATAGTCCAGTCGGCCGAAGGCGGCCGCGGCCAGTTGATCCATGTTCGCTTCCACTTCCTTCATGGATTTCCAGAACATGTTCGGATCGTTCGAAAAATGTTTGAGAGGGGAGAGGGCCTCGCGAATCTGTTCGTCTGTCAGAGGTTCTTTTCCAGCCGCTTCCAACCAGGCATTGATCAGATGGAATCCGCGATGGAGCCCCGCTTCTCCCGCTTCCATGATCCCGGAATAGGTGTTGGATTCCTCGAGCCGCAGATAAATCTCCTTGTCCAGATCGGTTCCGCCGGTGTGTTTGAACCAGGTCGTTTTGGCGTAGGCGTATCCGATGCGGAGCGCGAACGTCAGGAATCCCGCCACCAGGCCCGGGACCAGGTTCCACAGGATGCCGTGTCGGCGCCGGCTCTGGTCTCCCTTGGCCATCGCCATGATCACCCGGATGGATTCTCTCCGGGCTTTCAGAGGGATCAGGACTCTCTTTCCGAACCCGGTGGCCAAAACCTTTCGGCTGACGAATTTCCCCCCCCGGGCCAGAACATCAAAGAGGCGTTCTTGGTATCGCCGGACCACCGTGAAAATCACTTTGAAGATGGCGTAGAAAGACAGCAACGGGAGCATCGGGGCCACGACTCCCAGCGCCGATGAAAATCCTGGCGCTGACGTGAACACGGCCCATGCCTCCGGAGACCAAAAATAGGAAGAGTTGCTGATGAGGGAGATCCATCCGTAGATGGCGAACGTATAGAAGACGAGCATCAGTTCCCCCAAGGTGCGCCGCTTCTCTTTCGGCAACAGGAGGAACAGGACCGACCCGAACAAGAGAAGAGGGATGCACTGCATGAAGACGGGGATCCACGTCAAGATCGTCGGGGCCGTGAAGAAGAGGGTCCAGGCCGACAGGCTGAAGTTGAGGAAGATGGGAGGAAGGATCATTCCGGCCAGTCCGAAGATCACCATCGACACGACGCCCGCCAGGGCTCCTGCGATGAGCAGTTTTTTCCAGACGGGGATCTTCGTGGCGTTCTCCAACTCGCGGCTGCGGTCCACGGCTTTTCCGGCCGGGGTTTCCAGGATGACGTTCTCCTCCACCTTGGACAGTTTGATGATCGGGGGGACGGACACGATTTCAGCCGTGAGGTCCTCTTTCTGGAAGGGGGCGTTTGATTCCGAGCGGATCTTCAGATCGAGCCGGACGTAGATCTTTTCAAGGGGTGTTTCCCCCTGCAAGACATAGACATAGGCATCGGATTTTAGATTGGTCGGTTTGTTTCCGTTCTCGGGGGGCGTCAACAGGAGAATGGGTTCGGAGTGGTGGAGATAACCGCTGACGTCCCCGAGGAACCATTTCCCCAATCCCTTGATGCGGACGTCTCGCATGTCCTGCAAGGACACACCGCGTTTGCTCGTCTTTTTGACGATGCCGAGATGGAGCAGGTAGCCTTTTTCTGTCAGGGACTCGCTCAGGGGCGCGTAGGGCAGGGATTCGCTGATCACGTTCATGTCGGGGTGCAGGAACAGTTTCATGGAACGCAACAAGGAACGGAATATGATGATGGGTTGTAAAAACATCAGATGAGGCAGATAATAAAAACGTTTCCCTCTTGAAAGCATGAGTCCGAGGAACCCTTTCTTGAACAAGGCCACCTTGGCGTCCATCCAGGCTTGGCCCTCTTCTTGCTCGAAGAAGAAGAGCAGGCGGATCTTGGCCATGGACTCCGTCTTCGCCAGGCCGAACGTGATCTTGTTGATGAACCAGAAAATCTTGTTCTTCTTGAAGAGGGAATAAGCCACGCCCAGCGCCTTGGAATTGATGTAGAGCCTGCCGTTGTCTCCGTATCGGACAAAGGCAAACTCTTTGGCGGTGAGAGGGTTGTCGTTGAAATTGAATTCGGGATACCGTGCGATCTCCGGAGGCAAATCGGAAGGAGCGATGTCGTTATTGACGACGGTGTGGCGCATGGCCCGGTATTTCGTGAAAAGATGCAGGATGAAATAGTGAACGAAGCTGATGAAGATGACGATCACATGGGATGCGATGAATTGCAAGAGCCCCGGGGTTCCTCGGATGAAGAAGAACAGCCCGTACCGGAGGAGACGGACGACAGTGTAAGTCCCTTCCAATTCCAACACGATGGCCGGGGCCCAATAGACCAGCGTGGACGCGAGGATGATCAATCCGGCGAACAGGGCGGAGTAGAGGAACATGTTGGACAGGAAGAAGGACGGCACCTTGACTTTATCCAAGGCCGGATAAACCTGGCCCTCTTCCACGATTTCCTTGGGTCCCTTGGCGGTCTCGTCGGAGAGCGTCGGGGCCTGCACGGAAATTTGGCGTCCGGCGAGGAGGTCTTCCCAACGGTTGTCGTCGATCCGGACCGATTTGACGAAGGAGCTGAGGACGTTCAGTTTATCGAGGATGTAGCGGGTCTTGTCAAAGGGAGTGCCGTTGGCCCCGAGTATCTGAACGCGGTCCGTATCCGCGTAGACGCGCATGGAAACGTCCGCCAGGATGTTCGCGAGGGAGTCGGGCGCCGTGGGTTGGGCGGCGAAGATCACTCGTCGTCCGTTGGCCACGAATACCCGAGCCATGTTTCTGGCGACCGCCTCCTGTCCCTCCGCGTAGGCCACGAGGACCGGTCGCGGATCTTCGGGGGCCTCGATCGTCCAGTAATTGACCATCCCTTGGGCTGCGCGCAGATATTCATCTTTCATGGAGGTTTTCAGCCAGCCGTTCGCATCCACATTCACCCAGGACGGGAGGTTCTCGCCGAGCCTGTAAATCCTCAGCCCGTTGGCGAGATCCTTTAGGGCGTTGATGGATTTATTCAGGGTTCTTGAAGGAGGGTTCCCTCGGATCTTGTCGAAAGAGGATCCTTGGGATAGTTCTTGGATTTGGTCAAAATAAAACTGGACGATGGTTCGCAGATCCGCAGGGTCGAGCTTCATCAACTCGGAATTAAGGACGAGGTCATACCGGTCGATATCCGCGGTCAGTGTCAACGGGCCGGCGCGGGTGATGGATCCCAGGAGGTAAAGGTCGGATATTTTCTGAGGTGTCGGCAGGGATCGGTCCGCCCAGCGGATCCGGACCTCTATTTTGGAATGGGTCTCTTTCCAGGGGAGGACGAAGATGTCCCCACTGGCTGTTTTCTCGGCGGACAAAATCTTGGTCAGGCGTGCCAGGGATTCTTTCTGCCTTTCCGGGGGGAGCAGGCCCAAGTCCCCGTCTGTCAGCGCCTCGGCTTGTCTCTCGTTAATGACGTTGCCCCAGAGGAGCCCTCCGGTCGGAGCCACGCTGGAGCGCGTGGCATAGAGCATGGCGGCTTTGGAGAACATGTTCCTCAGTTTGACCTCCGACGCGAAGCTCTTGGCGGCGCCCTTGTCTTCGGTGGCGACTTGGATGCCCCACTCCAATCCCAACGTGTCGGCGACGGACGTGTTGCCGAATTGGTCCATGACGGATCGGATCAGCCGGATGGCCATGTCGGTGTTCTCTTCGGCGGCGCGCAGTTCGGCCGATTCTCCGGAGGAGCCTGAGACAGTTTGGTCGTTCCAGCGTCCTCGGATCATGTTGTTCGCCTGAGGGGTGAGCCTCCTGGCTTTGGAGAGGAAGGAGGTGGCCGCCATGATGAAAAAATCATCACGGGTTTGCCAGTCCCCCTTGGGGACCAGGAGCCGTTTCATCAGGCCGCCGAACATCGTGATCCCGTTGAAGAACTCATAACGGAAGCTGTTGGTCTCCGGATCCTGTGTCCGCTTCCTCATCCATTCGCCTCCGACACGTGTCGCCTGGACGCTGACGCGCGTCGTGGGGAATCCGATCACGTTGACGGGGAGATCTCGAGGATCGATGGCTCGGGGACCCTGATGGGCTTTTTGGTCCTTCCCCAGACCTTCATCCACCAGGAGGACGCGCAGGGTGAGGGAGCCGTTCCATCGTTCGGGTCTGGCTCCCATGTCCGTGCTGATCATCCACCGGATAACCTCGAAAATGGTGACAGGGCTGACGATCAGCGTTTTCGCGTCGGGGAATTGTTTCCTCATCTGTGCGGTGAACCCGGCCAGGAGGGCCAGGGCTTTGATCATCTTGTCGGCCCAACCTTCCTGGATGGCCACTCGCCAGAGCCACTGCTCTTTGGGCTTGAGTTGGGTCAGGATGGCGGTGTCCGTGCCGGCTTCGCCGCCGGTCAGATAATCCTTGATCTCCCGACCGCTGAGTTTCCAGATATCTTTGTCCCCGCCACGGTCGGCTTTTTTGCGGATCCCGAGCATGGAGACGACGCGTTGCTCGATGATCTTCCGATGTTTATCCTCGAGTTCCCGGTAGTATTTCACGCGGAGTTGTCCCTCCACATCTTCGGGGAGCCGGACAGGGGATGCGATCTGGTCGACGGGTTTGGAGATGGCGAAGGTGTCGATTCCTCCCTTCTCTCGGGCGGCCCATGTCCGGAGGATTTCAGAAGGGTCGATTCCGGCTCGTCGGAACTGCGGCAGTAGATCGTTCCACCCTTGCAGGGTCTTGGCCACTTCTTCGATGGACAGTTTGTCCCAGTCGCGCCCTGTTTTCAGGGAGGCCAACGTGGCTTCAAAAAGAGAATTCAGGTTGACCGGCACGGTCGTTTGTTGTGTGACCCCGATCGCGGGCGTGGCGGATTGGGCCTCTTCCACCACGAGGGCTTTCGGCGCCGCCTGCTGTCTTTGTGTCTCTGCGGAAATCTGGCCGATATACTTGGGCGGTTTCTTCGCGTCTTTGCTCATGTCTCTGTAGCGGTTGTCCCACCGGACGCCTTCCGTCTCCGGTCCGCCCATGATGTCTTTCAGCTTGTCGCTGACCAGGACCCATCGGTCCGGATTGTCGGGGTCGCGGATGTACGCGTGGGCGATGTTCCGTTCATAGGCCGTGACCGGCTGTCCGTTTCTGTAAAACATGAGGACGATCATCTCTTTGTTCGTCAGCAATTCGACGGCCCGCCGTTTCGCTTCGGCTCCCCAGTATTCGATCTGCTCCCGGGTGAGGATCCCCTCATACATCTTGACGTCCCCGTCCACTTCCCTCATCCCCTGGCTTCCCCCCTCGGAGTTTCCGAAAGAGTTGTAGTCCATGAAACGCAGGGAGAGGTCCCGTCCATCCGGAGTCCGGACGCGGGCGCCGTCTCCGTCGCCGACCCGGTAGGCGATACCGGTGGTGATGGAATAGTTTCCACCATTGGCCATATCGAAGTCCTGTTTCAGCTGGTCCACCGTCATGCTTTCCCCATCGCTGACTTTGACCTGTTTCCTCCGGAACAACGGTTTGAACAGGTAGGACAGGACGAGTTTCAAGTAAGAGATCTTGATGAGCGGAGACATCAACGGGATCATGAGGAGCCCGAAGAGGATACCGCTCATGGGGGGCCGGGGCATGGACATCTGTTCCATGAAATATTTGCCGATGGTGATGTCCCTGGCGTAAAAGAAAACTTGGAGGACCGGGGGAAGATGTTCGACGCCTCTATAAACTTCCACGGTGCCGTTGGCGCGGCGGTTGAAGAAACCCCAGCCGTTCCTTTCGGTCGGCATGTAGTCTTTGAACACCACCCGTTTGTCGTTGGCGATGATGGGGTGGATGGAATAACGGGTCCCTTCCCCTCGAACCATCTTCGTGAAATAATGTTTGCGGATGGGAGTGAAGAAAAGGTAGCCGATGGCCGACGAGACGAGGATGGCGATGATGAATTCCAAGACATACAGCGAGATGGTGACGAAGGAGCGCATGTAGTTCATCAGTGCCCCCAGGTTGTCCAGGACGAACCAGGAAATCTGCGGATAATAGAGGGGCGTCAGCCAGAGGGCGATGGCCGCGAGCGTGACGCCGAAGAGGAGCAGGAACGCCCAGAAAACGGTCAGGCGCTGCCCGGACGGTTTCTGCGCTTTCACCCAGCGCGATCCGGCTGTGAGAAGTTTTTTCGGTGTCCGAGTGCTCGGAGGTTTCCCGGCCATTCCCGGCGCTTCCGCTTGGATCACCACCCCGTTCTGGAGGGTTTCCAGGATGGAGAGGCGCTCCCCTCCTTCAAAATCCACGCGGATCCCCTTCAGCCCTCTGTCCGAGAAAGAGGTGACGTTATCAACGGGTTTTCCTGAAAGACGGGTAATCTCATCTCCGATGGTCTCCAGATCCTCTCCCTGAAGACGGTTTTCAAGAGATTGCTTGTGTTCCGGATAGAGCGTCATGGTCTTGTTGACCAAGTTGGGATGCCCGAATTCAGTGTAGATCCCCTGGAGATTCTCCTGAAGGGTTTTCCCGGTCATCTCGACGATCTCTGCGGCGAGGAGCGCTTGAGCCATCACATCGTTCCAGGGCCGCCAGCTTTCCATCACGAAACTTCCTTCCTGTCCCTTGGCCCGCGAGAGTTCCTGATAGTCGACGCCCAATTTCTGGGCCATCGTCTCGAGCAGTTTCGTTTCCATGGGGGATTTGACGATGGCATGACGTCCGCCGCGCTGATTGATGTACCATGCGAACAGGAGGGCCAGCGATTCGGAGGAGATTTCCTGCCCGTCCACGTCCAATAGGGTCATCCGCTGGGCGCTGGGATCCAGTGTGATGCCGATCCGACGGTCCTGTCTGTTCTTTTTCATCCAGCTTTCAAGGGTATCGTTTGTCCCGCCATCCACAAGGTAGCGGCTGGCGACGCCGATCCGATTGATCAGGTTCTTCAACGGGGCCTGTGTCTGGGTTTCGACTTTCCTCATATCGACGACGATGCGCGTTTCCCCGTCTCTGAGCCGGGCCAAATTCAGGAGGCGATCCGTCTCCAATCCGGCCAGATAGGCGGATTCCATGTCCCAGGGGAGGTTTTGGATCCTGTCCAGCGTCTCGGCTGATTCCCAGGAGAGGATATCGACGGAATCCAACGCGGAGGAGCGGCTATTGATCGACAGATGCTTTTCTTCCGGCAGTATGTCTCCTTGGGGTCCCAGGATGACGTCACCGGAGATGGCCAGCGAATAAATCCTGGAGGTCTTCAGGCCATAGGCCATGGCCGGGAGCGAGAGGTTCCTGACCAGATGGACGGTGATCCCGTTGGCGGCCAGCACGCGGGCTTGAATGGAGGCTTTTTCACCCCCGTCATCGTTGATGAGCACGAGTTTGGGGAGCTTTAGATAATGGATGTAATTGGCCAGCGACTGGGCAAAACGCATCGTCTGTTGCTCGGGAGTGACGGCGCTCAATAACGGTGCCACCTCCGGCTTGATCAGTTTCTCTTCAGACGTTTCCTCCAGCTCGTCCACCATCGGTTCCTCATCGGCCTCTTCGTCATCTTCCACGTTCACGTCGTCGGTGACGGTCGGCTCCTCGGTGGTTGTCGGAGTCTCCCCCTCCGCCGTGTCCGGGGAGTCGGGCAGGGTCACGACGGCGTTGGCATCTGAAAAACGGACGTTGCGGACGCCCAGGTCATAGCGATAGACTTCCTGCCTGACGAAACTGCGCACTTTGTCCTGAAGGGATGATAAAATGGCGGACGCCGCCTTGTGCGGGGTCTTCCCGTTGGCGATCTCCTTGATCTGTTCGATGATGGATTTCACGACGAGGCCTTGGATGCCCGCCTCCATGTCCAGCAAGGCGGATTGAAAGTAGACCACGTAACTGTTCTTCGGTCCGTTGGGCTTGGGGAGGACGATGGCCAGCTGATGATATTTTTCAGCCATCAGTTCCGAGGCGTCGATCAGTTTGACGTCGAAGGTGACATCCTCATGGAGAGTGGACTGGGTTTTGAGCGTGGTGCCGTCCAGGCTGACGAGCTTCAGCCCTTTCCCGTCTTCTCCGAACGTCTCGACGGCTCTGGAGACGTATTTGACGAAAGACGCGGTCTTATTCTCGTCGGGCACGGTCCGTTTGTCGAGGGTCCGGGCGATGGAAACGGCATCCCCTTTCGTGAGGGAAGAGGGGGTTCGCCCCGTCTCGATGCCCGACATGTCCAGCAGGGTTCCGATGTCGCCTTCGCTGAATCCGCCCATCCATCCTGTCCGAGCCTCCGTTTCTTCAGTCCCCTTGACGGCTTGGTAGACCATCCGGCGGGCGGCTTCTTCCATCAAGAGGTTGCGGACGGCGGTGAGCCGCTCGTTCAGATCGGCCGCATATCTGTCGATGGGCGGTCGTTCATCCACCAATTCTTCCCGATGCTCTTTGGGTTCCGAGACGAAACGGGAGGCATAATCCAAAATGGAATCAGCCAGACTGAGCCGACCGTAGGCCAGATCGTCGGATATCCCGGGTTCCTGCCGCACGGAATCGATCAGTTCTCCCGCGATGTTCCAAAGGTCGATCGGCGGGATGTTGTCCAAGATCCGGAGCTCGTTAAATTTGGGCCCGGCCAGCGTGATGCCAGTGCTCATCATCAATGCCAGGAGCCGGCTCCGGCGGTTGGCGTCAATCGTGATCTGGTCGTAACGCCCTTGGCCGAGGAGCCAATCCATTTTCACGAGCGTGACATCCAGTTCAAGTCCGAGGATGCGCATGATCTCCCGCACGGTGTCCTGTCCGATTGACGGAAGGTTCGTCTGGATCGCTTGCCTCGGGAGGGTTTGTGCATTCCCGGTGATTGTCTCATCCAGCAGTGCCTGGATATGCTCTTTCCTGAAGTCCACATTCAACTTCTTCAACACCGTCTCTATCTGAGTGGCTTTCCAGGCTTTTTCCATCCCGACAAGCCAGGGATGGTTGGGCGTCAGGGTTTGGATGTGGACGTTGTCGGGCGTGTTCGTGAGTCCGATCACAACCTGGAGTTTGTTGGATTGGCCGGCGGTCAGCAGGTAATCGCCGACCACGGAGAAGAGTTTGACATTCTTGCTGGCGCGATAATGTCCGGACCATTTTAAGACTTCTCCGAACATCTTCTTCAATCCATCGACGAGCCCGTAGCGGAAGACATCCTGCCAGGCGGTGTTCATCTTGTCGAATAGCCAGTAGTTCGCTTTGAGGACGCGACGTTGCATGTATCCGGCCGTCAGTTCCTCGAAGGCCGTTTCCGGAATGAATCCGGCAAAAAAATCGGCGATGTTCCGGGTCGTCGATCCGAAGGACATCGGAGTCGTATACCCCAGCGGTTTTTGGATTGAAACGCTGTAATTGCGCGTCCCATCCTCCCCTTGGAAAAACCCGGCCAGTTGGTCCTGTATGTCCGATCCGGAAAGGCCGTAATACCGGAGGTCCGCCAGATTCGCGGCGGCTCTGAGTCCGTTGTTCCGAAGGGTTTGCATGACCTGTCCGAGCAATTGCTCGTGTTCATCGGACAACGGGTATTGTTCGCTTAACGGCAATACGGGGACCGTTTCCGTCATGCTTTCCGGGTCGCCATATTGGTCGTATTCGTCCCGCGTCTCCAGATTCGTCGGAGTCGCTTCCACGGGAACGTGTGTTTTCCACGGTGTCCAGTTGACGTCTTGTCCTTCTCGGACCTGCGCCATGAACACCAGCAGTTCTTCCTGTTTGAGTCGTTCGAAAAGGGCGCGGATCTGTTCGTTCTCGATCTCGTCGATCGACGAGATCCGTTCGATGCGGTCCACCCATGTCTCAGAGGGGTTGCTTCTCAACGAGGCCAGGAGCGCCTCCAGTTCATCCTCGTCGATCTCTTCCCGGAGGGCGTCGAGCTCGGCCGGATCCAATCGGTTCATGAGAGCTTCGATGTTCTGGGGGATCGTCCGAACCAACTTGATGGCGGTGGACGGATCCAGTCCCCCGGAAACGTTCTTTCCCGCCGGTAATTTGCTCTGGGGCAGACGGAGAAGGACATGGGCCAGGAACTGCATCGTGATGGGGTTTGCGTCGGCATAGTAATAGTCGAACCCGGTCCGCCTCGGTCCACGGCCATAGGTGTCCAGGGTCTCTTCATGTTTGCCGGTCATATAACTGCGGTAATGCTGTGACAGGCGGTTCAGGAAATCATCGTAATCCTTATAACTGGCGATTTTGAAGGGGGTCGGCGTCCCTTTCCCATCCATCATCTCATGGATGGTCGGAGTCGCAAAGAGCCGCGTGTAGGCCCCGAAGGAGAGCTGCGAGAGGCCGCTTTCCAGTTGTTTCAACTGGGCCATTTTCTTGAAGGGAAGCTGAGAAAGCTTGTCCCTCAATTTTCCCAAGCTCTTTTCAATCCGGGCGGCATCCTTCTCGTTCTTCGGTTGCTTAGTCTCGAGTTTCCTGATTTGCTGCTGGATCTTGTCCACTTGCCCCCTTGTCTCTGTCCGTAACTTATGGAGCTTGTCCCGGGCTCCGCCGCCACCCATCAGATCCATGGTCGCCGCGATGTATATTCCCTCTAAAGTGTTCATCAGATCATTGTGGTCGTTGGCAGAGGACGGCGTCGCGGTCCCCATGAGTTCGGTGACGATCTCTTCCGCTTGGTGCCGGAACATTCCGATCTCGAGCTTCGGGCCGATCGTCAGGGCGATCTCTTGTATCCGACGAATGATCTCCTGGACGCTCATCCTGGAACGGGCCGCATACATCGACAGAGCCATCCCGTCGTTGTGCGAGGCGCCCAGAAGTGTCACATCCTCCCTGAAGAACGTCTCCGCCTGCGGTATGAGTCCGACGATCTCCGAAGTGTTGACGGGGACTGGAGTGTAGGCCGGTGTGGCTGCATAGTACCCGGCGTCGATCTCGTCCATCAGTCCTGCGAAATTCTCGATGGCGCAGATCTGATGGAACGCGCCGTGTTGTGTGGCCGTCAGATCCATGACCATGTCGTCCGCGTTGAATCCGTAGTCGACCGGGTATTTCGTGATCCCGCCAGCCCGGTAACTGCTGTATTCATGGTATCCATCTCCGGGTTCCCAGACGAAATTGCAGAGGTTCAGGAGGGCTTCCCGTGTTTTACGGTCCGTTTCCCTCTCCCCGTATTCCCTTGCGTAGAGACCGTATTTCTTTTGAAAGCTCGTCAGGTTGAGCCTCAACAGGGCTCTTTGGTAGAGCAGGACTCCCAGAGAACCCGGGTTGTCGTTATAAAGGGCGGCGGCTCGCTGGGCGAGAGAGATGAGAGCAGGGATCTGCCGCGGGAGATAATCGATGTCTCCCGATTCTTGTGCCAGAACCATGTCATCCAGGGTTTTGATGTGGGACACCCACTCCGGCCCGAGGATCGATCCCTTGAGGATCTGTTCGATCCGGCGCAGTTCCTGGTCGGGGGTGTTGATGAGGCGGCGGAGTTTTTCCGGAGAGAGTCCGAAAGCCAATATGCGCACGAAAGATTTTCTCCGCGACATTTCCAGAAGGTCCTCTTCGGGGATGGCGTCGGCGAAAGGGGCCTCTTCGTTGATCGCGTTGGAGATGACGCGCGCCATCAGCGCGGCGGCCCTGTCGGCTGTCGTCAGCCGTTTCTGATTGTCGAGCAGGCTCTTCCAGCGGTTTTTGATGTCGTTCTGGGTGATCTCGTCGGCCTGTCCGGCTTGGAGGAGTTCCTCGACGATTCGGATGAGGTCGGGGAACGGGATGGAGAGGATGTCTCGCTGGATCTGGCTGAAAGAGATCCCGCGCGTTTCAAGATAGGCTAATTTTTTCAGTTTCAAAAGAACTCCCCGCTCGACTTCGGCGGTGCGAACCGCTCTTTGACCGGTCGTTCGTTCCAGGGTGACGTCCCGGATATAGGACAGCATCAGGTCCACCAACTCTTTTTCGGAAAGGACTTTCAGAAGATGGGCCCGTATCCTCAACATGTTGACGTCGGGGTGCGTGGGGTGTGGCACCGTGAATCCCCACAACCAGGCGATCCGTCCCCCGTCTTCTCCGGCCCAGGGTCTCGGTCTGTCGACCGAGTCTTGGACGAAGGCGACAGATTTGATCATGTCGATGATGTGTTCGGGAGTGTCGGATCCCTCCAAAGCGCTCAAGACGAGCAATTGCACGCGATCCCATTTGGCTTTCATGTTCTTCGTGGCTTGAAGGGGCCTGAGGCTGGCCACTTCTTCGACCAATGCGTCCGACAGGGCCGATCCCGTGATCAGCGTCTCGTGGAATTCCGGCAGGATGGCTTCCATGTCTTCCACGGGTTCTTTCGAGGAGAGCGTTCGGAAAGGCTCGATCAGTTGGAGCAGGGGTTCGAACGAAACAGCGGTGCCGCTGTTATGGGAGTAAAAGAGGACGACGTCGATGATCTCGAGCAGTTCGCGGAGAATCCCGGACCGCAGGTTCTCCATGTCCGTCAGTCGTGTGAGGATCGATTCTTGTGTCACGCTGCCGTCGGAATGGAGGACGGGGTTCCGGCGGTTCAGACCCTCCATGACGGTGATCAGTTGATTCGGGGACAGCTTATAGTTCGCATCTCGGATGAGGGCTTTCAGACTGTCGTATTCGTCGAAAAGGTTCTGAAGCTCTTGGCTTGAGAAGGCCGGGGTCGGCGGGGGCGTCTGGATGTTGGAAAGGGAATTGACGACCGGGATGGAATCCTCGATGAGCGGGACGGCGTTCTCGGCGGCGTCGGTCATCGGGTTGCGGTTCCGAGCCCGTTCAATCAGTGCGGTGTAGACGTCGGCGGAACGTTTCGTCTGGGCTAATTGGGTTTTCGCTTCCTCGAACATCCGGGCGGCGGCGTCTTTTTCAGGTCCCGTCGTTTTGGAGTATGCTTTCTTCGCGTTTTCTTTGACGAAACGCCATTGTTCGACCTCGTCGAGCAGTTCGGCCCCCTCCACGTAGAATTCACGCAGAAGTTTCATGGCCCGATTGAGGGTGATTTCTTTCATCGCCCCTGTGAGATAGAGAATCGAGGGGATGCCCCTCCCGGTCCGTTTCTTCAGTGAGAGATGTTTGAAAATTTTCATCGCCACGTCGACGGGAATACCGTCGACAACCAGTTCCCGATAGTCGGTCACGGAATTGATGTCCCGTTTTTCGGAACGCATATTGCCCACCAGATCCAAGACAGCCAATTCATCGGTGTTGGCAATGGCCCGGAGATCGTCCAGTGCGGGGATCGTCTCGTCTCCCAGGGAGTCGAGGAAATGGGCGGTCGGATAAAGGTCCCGCGCCTCTTCGAGGATGGATGCGAAGAGGTCTTGGAGTTCCTCGGGAGTCTGGGGGGCTGTTTGTTCTCCGAGCGCGATCTTGGAGGCCAGGGAACGTGATTTCTTCATGTGGAGGTCCGAGAGGGTGTTTGTGAGTTGGAGCCAGATGTTGGCATCCCCGGGTTGGAGTTCGAGGGCTCCCAGGAACGCTCGCAGGGCGTCGAAGAATTTCCCCTCAGCCCGATACATGACGCCGTTCTGATAGAAGTAGGAATGGCCGCTGTCGGAGACCAGTAGCTTCTCGTCTTCCGCCGCCCCGTCGGATAACACCGTCTTGCTGTAGCCGATGATCTCCATCACGCGCAGGATGAGTTCGACCGATAGGCCGGTAAAATCCAGGGCCTCCTTGATCTGTTCGGGCGCCGTCGCGTTCTCGATGGCGTCGGCGATGGTCCCGTATCCCATCCGCTTCAGACAGATGATGACTTCCCGTCGAATGAAGGGCCCCGTTTCCAGGAGCCGCGTCAGTTCGTCGAGTCCCGGCAGCCAATAACGGATCCGGAAACTTTCGCTTCGGAAAGGCGATATCTCCACGGGATCGGAGAAATAGGGAGGGGTGTCTTCCGTCGGAGCCTGGGCCATCTCGATCATATATTGGAACCCGCGCTGATGGGCCAGTTTGCTCAGTTTGTCGTGGAGGATGGAAGGGAGATACCGCATGATCTGCGGCGGGATCTTCGTGTGAACGGCGCTCTCGATGAAGAGCGTCTGGGCCGGATTTCTCGCGGCGGTGGCGTAGTCGAAATTTTTGAGAGGGACGCCGATCACATAGCCGACCAGCCGGCCTTCGTATCGGAGGAGGAGCACGATGTGCTTTTTCGACGTGAAGTTCCTCTTGAGGTTTTTCAGGAGGAACTGGCGCCCGACATGGCTGCTTCGGATGGCGTCCAATTCTTTCTTGACGGATTTCCAATCGATGGTTTTGGCGACCGGTTCCACGCTCACTCGTTGGAGAATATCGTCCAGGGTGATCTCCTTGGAAGGGGTCGCCTCGTGTTCGGGGGCGATCGATTGTGTCATCGATTTTTGGATCTCGGCCGCTTCTTTCTCCTCGCCGAGGGCCGGCCATTCCAAAGTGAACCCGTTGCGCAGGGTCTTCTGCTCCTCATGCTGTTTCTGGAAGAGGATCTCCTCGACATGGGCCTCGTTGCCGGGGATGACTTCCCCCAGCATCCGCTGGAGCGGGGTCGGGGCCGTCGGGTTTGCCCCCCCCCATTTCACCATCAAGGCTCCCAGTTCGAGCACGGCGTTCTCATTCCCCCACCGGTAGGGCCGGGCGGCGGCCTGGTCGATGGTGGACGGTTTCCACGGTTTGTCGAAATAGATCACGGTGTTGCCCATGCTCAAGTTGATGCTCTCGGCGGCCGTGTCGATGGTGGCGACGAAGATGGGGGCTTTCTCCTTCTGGAAGCGTTCGACTTCGTCCATCCGTTTCTTCAGCGGGGTTTCGCCGTCGATGTAGGCCACGTCGGCCCTGTAGAGGTCCCGGATCTTCTTGGTGATGCTGGTGTAGTTGGAATAGATGATGATGTGTTCGCCGGCCTTCAGTTTTTCATCGACGATCCGTTGCAGGGCGGCGAATTTGATCGAGTCCGCCGGGATGCCGACCAGGAGCGGATCGTTGAACGCCTGGTTCACGCGGGTCATCAGAGAGGTCCCGTTGTCTTTCGGGAGCGCTTCGCGGAAGCGGTCGTTGGTTTTGATCAGATCCTCAAAATAGGAGTTCCATTTATCGAAGTCCGTCCCCCACTCTTTGGAGAGTTTGTCGTCGATCAGCGAGTGCCCTTTCTTTGTCCACCGGTGCCCCAGATACCATTGGATCAGACGGGTCTGTATCTCGAAATTGCCTTCCAGGAGGGTGCTGGAGATCCGGTCTTCTCCGATCCATTTCTCCATGGAGCCTTCCTGCAGGTTGAGGATGTAGTTCACGTCGATCTTCGTCGGCAGTCCCAGCATGACGTCTTCCGATTCACGGCGGATCATGACGGCGTTCAGGATCCGATTGAGTTCGACTAGGAGTTCCGGCCGGGAACTGTCCTTCTCGAAAGTGCTCCAGAAGGAGGCGAAATCCGCGTAGGAGGAATTTTGGAAGACGGAGCGTTCGATGGCCGGGTCTTCGAAGATCATCGACAAGTATATCTGGACGTCCTTGGACACGTTCTCGATGGGGGTGCCGGTGATCAGCGCCAGGTATTTGGATTGGATCTTGCGCATCATCTTGGTGCGAAGGACGTCGTCTTTGATGTTCTTGATATTGTGTGCCTCGTCGATGACGAAGTAGTGCGGAGCCAATCGTTCCAGGAGGCCTGGATTCTTCTGTTCCATCAAGAGGAGCTGGTCGTAGTTGGCGACGACGATCCTCTTCCGCCCGTCCGCGGGGGACACTCCGCTCTGGAGTTCCAGAATCCACTTTTCGACGAAATCCAGGGCTTCCTTCCCGCTGTAGTGGGAAATGGAATAATCGCCCATTCCAGGGATCTTCTGATATTCGGCGGAGAGGATGACGATCTCCCGTTTGCCTTCCAGCCGCTTGATGGCGTGGTCCACCCACGCATCAATCCCTCCGACCGGGGACACCACGAGCAGATCGTTGGCGTCGGGGGTGTTCATGAAGGCCATCAACGCCTGAAGAGTTTTCCCGGTCCCCATGACGTCGGCGAGGAGCGCCCGTTTCATGGTCAGGAGGCGCATCATCCCGGTGAGCTGGAACAGGCTGGGTTTCGTCTCGGAATTCAATCCCGCCGGTTTGTATTTGGAGGCAGTCTCCCATTCCGAGAGGATCTGGTTGGCTGCGATCTGCATGAAACCGGGGAGGCTGTTGATATGTTTACGGATGTAAGAGAGGGTGTTCCCCACGGGGTTCCTTGATTTGGATTTTGCCTGCCCCAGAAGGACCTGTGAGTAGACTCGCTCCAGATATCCCCGGAAAACCGGGACGATCTCGGCCGTGATCGCGGTTTGTTCCGTTTCCGTGAGGCCGCTCAATCTGTCTTGAATGGATTTGGCCAGATTGAGGAGGTTCCTCTCCATCGTCTCCCGCCGGATCGCTTCATTGGCGTAGACGACGGGGGTCTGCGGCTGGATCCCCAATTCCAAACACGTCGCGATCTGGGCACGTAACGCAGCGGGGTCCGTGGCTCCGAAATCTGCCCGGAGGAGGGGTTCCAACACGCGGATCAGCGGGATCATGAAATCGTTGATGACCGCTTTTTCCCCCCATTCCGGCGGAACCAGGGTCCACACGGCTTCGAAAAGTCCTTTCATCTCCGCTGGGATCGTTGAGGGGGTGACGGGTTTCTGGATCTGTTCGATAAAGCGTTTGGCTTTCGATTTGGCTTTGGACCCTTTGGGAAGAGGGTTTAGCTGTCCGCGGACGGTGGTGATGCGGAGTTGGACGCCCAAGGCTTTCTCGACGTCCCGCTTGACGTTTTCCAGAAGAGTCTCAGTCCCGTCGGAGGGGGCGACCTCATAGCCCATCACGGAAAGGACCGCCTTGAAGACGTCGAGCGGAAGAGATTGGATGTTGAGGTATTTTTTAAGGGTCCGGAGCGTGACGGTGTCCGTCAGGATGTCGGCCGCCGCGTGCATGTTGGCGTTCCTCAGGATCTGGATCACCTGCAGCCGGACCGCGGCGTTCAGTTTGACTAACTGGGCCAACTCGCTGAGGAGAGGGAACCAAACCTGTTTGAGGAAGACATCGGAACCGAAAGCGGAAAGATCTTTCCCCTCGATCAATCCTCGGTAGGATCGGAGCGCGGCCTCGATGGTCTGTTCTGGAATGTCCGCCGGTTTTTCAAGCTCTCCCCGCTCCTTGAGGATGGGGATGATCCCCGCCAGGTTTTGGAACAGCGTTTTCGGGACGATGAAAGGGGTGATCGTTTCGCCCATCCGCTGAGCCAGTGTCTGGAGGGTGGTGGCGTCCATCCCGAGGGCTTCTGCCACCGATTGGAGGACCGCTCGATTGGCTTGGGTCGACCAATCGACGGCGCGGAGGAGTTGGGGATCGTAGAACCATTCGCGGCCCAGACTGAGGAGGTCGCTCACGGCGGAGAGGACCGGCTTTTGTCCCAGGAGCCCGGCCGCTTCGAGCCGGAGCAAAAGACTGTGGTTCCCATAGACCCGCATGTTGAACCAATTCCCGGTTTCCAGCGCGTCCCGGAGGGTGGAGAAAGCTTCCAGGTTCTGGGCCGATGAGACCGGTAACATCTCCACGCTGACGCGTTTCCACTCGCCGTCGATCTCGATCTCGAGGTTTCCCCAATCGAACCATTCGGGATACAGCGTCCGCGAGACATCTTTGAGGACGTCTTCCCGTCGGAGCTCTCCCTGGATGGGCGAGATGTGCAGTTCCTCGTCGACGTGGAGGGAGGCGGCCGTGCGCCCTTCCTTGCTTCTCTGCATCGACAGTTTCTGGGGCATGGTGAACGTATATCGGAAATAACCCTTCTGTTCGTCCGGGGTCGAGGCGGCCCTGGCATAATAACCGACCCTGACTTTTTTGCCGCTCAGGGCCTGAAGGGGATCCGCCCAGTCGGTGGACAGTGAGATCAGGAGCAAGTCGGCTCTTTGGGGGTTCTTGGAAAATTGTTCGTAAGTCTGCACGATTTCCTGAAGACGGTTCTCCGGATGATCCAGGGCCTCGTCGTCATCGATGGATTGGAGGACGTTCTCGATCGTTTCGATGGTGTTCAACAACCGGGTGTAGGCTCCTTTGGCGGCGCCCTTGAGCAGGGGGCGCGGGTCGATTCCCGCTTTCCCGTTCGGGACTGAAAGTTCTTTTTGCCGTTTCTGTGAAAGGGCGTCATCCAACTGCTGTTGGACGACTTTCTTGAGTCCCGCCCTGTCCTTGAGTTTTTCAGCCACGGTCTTGATGATCAGGGCGACCTGCTCTTGGCGCGGGGCCAAGACGGCGACACCGTCCAGACCGCTGCCCGACTTGTAGAAATTACGGACGATGGCGCGGGCGATCTTGTCCGCCTCATCCGGACTCGTCATCGACAGGGGGAGGGCTGGTGTCGTGAAGAGGATCGGAGTGAGTTTTTGGAGAGGATGGATCTTCGCCAGGTCTTCGGCGGCTTTTCGACGATCTTCCTGCGATGCTTGCGGGCCCAGCCCCTTCAATTTCAGCGCCAGCCGGACTTTGAAGTCTTGCTGGAGGAGTTCACGCAAAAGACGCTCATCGACAGTATATCCCGGCATCTTCTTCTCGTTCTTGTCCTTGGGGGCCAGACGTTCCTGTTCCCGCCATTTTTCAACGAGGAATTCCGGCAATAAAAGGACATGGTCTTCCGTCACCATGAGGGGCATCTCCGGCGTCCCCCGGAGGGTTTCAATCTTAGAGAAGAAGGCATCCCCGAGAGGAACAGGATCGGTCGGGGTTTCAATGACGGCGGCATTCTCCTTCCGCGTCTTTTTGGGTTTGAGCTGTTTTTCAACGACCGTTTTTTCGGGGGTGGATTTTTCGACGGACTGGATGATCTCTTTCCCCTCTTTCTTCGAGCGTTTCCTGGCGGGTTTTTCGGCCACGGGGGCCGACTCCGCCGCTTTGTCCCCCACGATCCGTATGGAGAGCGTCACTCCCAGGGCCGAACCGATTTTGTTCATCAGGGCCTCTTCGAGGAACTGTTTTTCATCGGAGACGGAGAATCCCGCCTGTTGCAGGACCAGTTGCGTGATCTCCAACGGCAATGTGTCGAAAGCCAATAGTTGCGACATCGTTTTGAAGGAGCGGGCCCGGGCTATTTTCTCCGCTTTGACGTATTCCAAAGCTTTCAGACTCGACACAAAGGCGGTCCAGACATCTTTCTGTGTCTTTCTGATGGTCCAGAGGGCGTTCAGAACGGGCAGCCAGAACTTCGCATCGAAGTCCGGCCCGAAAAGGGACGTGTCCTTGGATTCCTTATCCATGGAAGGCATGAGAGCTTTGGCGATTTCGATGAGTTGGTCGGGTGTCAGGTTCCGGGTGTCTTCGGATCCGTCCAAGGTCAATCCGGCGCGAACGAGCGTTTCATGGCCGACGCCCGAGGACGCCAATATTTCATGGAGGAGAAGTCGCGTCCTGGCAGCGAGGTCCGTTCCTTCCGCGACGTCGCGGTGGATCAACACCGTTACCTGGTTCCCGCTCCTTTTATGACTCGCCAAGACTTTGGTGTCGATGGTAGCGGAGATCGGTTTTTGAGTGGGTGTCTTTGTCTTGCGGGTCTTGGGCGCCGCCGGTTCTGTCGGCGAGGCCCCGATGGAATTCAGGAGAATCTGAGCCGATTGTGTGAGGGAAGCCGGATCCAGGTCCGGAGTGACGGCATCGATGTCGAAACCGGCGGTCCGGATCTCTTCGTGGGTCAACCCCGCGGCGGCCAGGACTTCGTGGAGGAAGATTACCGTGTAGAAAAGTCTCTGCAGGGATTGTTTGCTGCTCTGGTAGGCGAGCAGTGTTTCGTCGTCGGGCGACCTGTTTTTCGGGGGTTCTCCGATGAGTTTTTGTATGCGCGCCTCGATGGTTTCTTCCACGGAGGTGTGCATGACGATGTCGGTGATTTCCGCCGTTTTGCGGGTGGTCAGGAAAACGCCCGTGTTGACGGCGTTTTTCTTTGAGCGCGGACTCTTGACCTCCGGGGAGGCGGTGGATTCATCGAACGTCGGGATCGGAAGGATTTCAGGTCCTTGTTCGGTTTCTTCGACGAGAGGCACCGGGGTCTCCTCCACGGGAAGAGGGAGAGCCACGCGGTCAGGGAATAGGAAGAAACGCTGTATCCGGTCCCAGGATTTTTGTCCGAGGCCGATGTGGGCGTTCAGGAGCTCTTGGACGGAGTGGATCCGGCCGTTTTTCTCCTGATAGGCTTTCAAAGCGTTCGCGATCTTGTTGTAAGGGAGCATGACACCCGCCAACCGGAAAATCAGTTTCAGGTCTTCGGCGGTCACCTGATTGATGTCCACCGGGGAAGGATCGGGTTGTTGGACTGTCGTCGGCTCTGTTTCGGCTTCCGTTTGGAGGATCGGTGTTTCTTCCTCCGTTTTTTCCTCTATTATTGAGACGGGTTGATTTTCCTGCTCCTGATCTGTTTCCTCCTGGACGGCGGGGATTTCTTCGGCCGGAGGGGTGATCTGGACCGGTTCCACCCGTTGTTCTTCGACGACGGGCTTTTCATCTTCGATGACGGGGGGCACGACCGGTTCGACCGGGGGTTGGGTCTGCTCCGCTGTTTCGGTCTCAACCGATGATTCTTCCGATGAGGTCTGTTCCCCCGGCGTTTCGGCCGGTTTTCCGAAAAAGTTTTTCAGACGAGAAGGCAGGTCCTTGGTCAAATAGTCGCGGAACGTCAACGGCGCACCGAGTTGGGCCTGGCGTTTTCGATACGATCGGTACACAGCCACTCCCAGCAGGGAGACGGCCATCAATCCGATCAGGAGAGGCAACACGAGGGCCCCCATGCCGGTCTGGTCCGCGTCGGTGGGCATTTGGAGCTGATCGACCGATTCCGGTACGGTGACCTTTGTGACGGTGTCCATCGGTTCCGCTATCGATCCGGAAACCGTATCGACAGGAGCCGGAAGGGTGTCGGTGTTCAAGTCGGGGACTGTATCCAAAACGGAGCGATCAAGCGAAACGGGCGTGCCGGTATTGGACTCCAGGGGAGGCCGCAATATTTCGTCGCCGGCCCGGACCACGTTCGGATTCCAGTTCGGGTCGACTTTTTCCTGCATGAGCCGCGTGTATTCGTTCACGCGGTCTTGGATCAGGGCATTATAAGAAGCCTCCGTGCTCCCCTCGGGGATCGCGCCGGAGTCCATGAGGTCCCTCTTCGCCAAGTTCCAGATCCAGTTGGACGGGCCCGAACTGAGCTTCCAGGCCAGACCGTTGTTGACGAGTTCCGCGGCGGCGGCCACACCCGTGAAGCTCGTCATCATGACGGGTGTTAAAAGGACGATCTTCATCCATTTAGGAAGTTTGGGGGTGATTTTCTTCAGCACGAGAGCCAGGATCACGGAAAGGCCGATGAACGGCAGCGCGTGCAGGAGCCCTCCCGTGGCGGCCAGTCCGATGATGAGGAACCCGATGGGAGCCCAGCGGTGAAACGTTTTCCACTCGGGCAGGAACTTTTTGGCGACGAACGACAGGGCCCCCACGACCAGAGCCAGGGGAGAGATGGCTCCCGTGAGCACGGCGGTGGACATGACGGCCAGTCCGGCGATCCAGACGACGAGGGTCACTTTGGAAGAAAGGGTTTTCGACGCGGCGGCCGGCGTTCCTTCTTTCTCGGGGGACTTGTCCGGTTGAGAGCGGGTTGTCAGGAGGGAGTCGGCGTTGTTTGATTTTAAGATGGCGCTGAGAGCTTTCCGCGTCTCTTCCCTGGCGTCGGCTTCCCGGCGGATCGTTCGGAGGGCTTCTTCGGCAGCCGAACGGACCAGGTCTGATTTCTGGCGGTCTTTGATGACGGCGATCAGAGCCGGAATGGCGATGAACTTCTGCCACTGGAGCAGGTCCAGGGCCGTCGTCCTGGTCTTGGCGTCTTCCAACAGGTTGATCAGATAGCGGGTCACACGGGGGTCTTGGACGTTGGGGTCCAGGCTCCGCTTGATCAGACGTACCGCCGTCTCTCTCACTTTGGGATTCGGATTCTTCAGGGCGGCCAATAGGACTTCCGTCGGGGTGTCCTTTTCGGTGAGAGGGGCCTCGATCGCAGAGGCTTTCTTGTCCACTTCGCGGACGAACCGTTGATAGGCCAGGGTATCCCTGATCCACGCGATCCATTGCGTCGGTTGAAGGCGAAAATGACGGCCGAAGAGTCCCCAATCGGAAAATTTGTTCTGAGCATATTCGATGACCCACGGGGCGTTCGACCACCGGCTCGATTGGATGAACTCCCGGACGGCGTCTTCCCCTTGGGCGTAGACGGAGGGCTGTTCGTCCCTCTTTGTCTGGAAGACGACGGGATGGCTGACGTTATTCTCGCCGATGATCCGGACGACGATGAACCGCTCCTCGCTCCCGGCGTTCGCTCTTTTCAGGACCACCGGGGCGAAATCGAAGGATTTCAGGTGCTCGTCCGCTCCGTATTGGCGGGCCCATTCTTCCCATGTTTTCTGGAAAACCTCGGAGGCTTGGTCGGTGTTCCTCACGTGGAAGAGCTTTCGGGTCAGGAGTTGAATCGCCAGTTCCGTCTGGAAGAATTTTTTGTGAAGGTTGGGGCGGTCACGCAGGGTGCCGACGACGTCTCTCAGGTTGTCTCGGAGTTCTTGTTGCCCCCACTGCCGGGTGTCTGTCAGGGCCGGTTTGTCGTCATCATAGATGTTCGGCCGCACGACGGCGTAGGAGACGCCTTCTTCCTTCAGGCGTTGGATGATTCCGGGAGTGTGATATCCGCCGGCGACCAGCACGCCGACCGTCACGTTCTTCTCTTTCATGCGGCGCAAGGCGTTGTCGACCAGGAAATCGTTGCGCGCTTCGGCCAGTTGATAGTATTTTTCAAGTTTATCGGCTTGGTTCAGCCACGGCCCCATCTCGG
>ENA-UOWG01000099-UOWG01000099.1-activated-sludge-metagenome-genome-assembly--contig:-NODE-99-length-149833-cov-14.802661_pt1 | contig 149833 bp, 111 predicted proteins | sample MGYA00238147_ERZ761563 | MGnify/ENA primary metagenome ERZ761563 (study PRJEB28884, sample SAMN05720216) | anaerobic digester metagenome | isolation source: active sludge of municipal...
CCAATTATGCGATACAGATACGAAACAGAAGCATGAAGCCTTGAGAATGGCGTAGAATGCTGAGAAAGCGGGGATTTGCATAAGTCTGAAGGTGGTGGGCACAACCCAACGAAAACGAGGTTCTCCAGCAGGTGGCCGGAATTGATTAAGACGCCTGATGAAACCGAACTGACCATTGAGTGATCTACGCAATAGACCTTCTTAGGGTTGACGTGGCTATGCGCAAGGGACGCGTCGAACAGCCTGACGCTGAACAGGAAGTAAGCGTCCTCAAACCACGCCAGATAGTCCGACACTGACGACTTGGGGACCTTGTGTCCCAGCGACTTGAGGCCCTGATCGGGGAGCATTATTATGAGCACCATAATTGGGATATTGGTGCTCATCGGGGGCGCCATCTTCAGACGGACCGCAATCGTGAGTTGACAGTCATACGTGACATTGAAACAATACAGGTAACTGGTGAAACGGAAGCAGTCGCGGACTCTGCGAGTCCGAATGCTGGAGAGCAAACCGCCAGAGATAACCGGTCGGGCGGTGACGGATATCGTCAATGGGGAGCGCAGCCGCTCCCCCAGCATTCCCGAATCGAGTCGTTGGGATGATATTCGGAGCTACCCAAATACCTCAGAAAACTCAAAGCTTGCCGAAGGCAAGCCCCTGCCGCAGGCAGGTCACCAACCAAGAATTGGAGCCGAAATTCCGATTCGCGCTGACACAGTACACTTTGATCTGGGAACTACACCCCATGAAGCAGCGAGTTGCGCGTGCATATAGGAATCGCGGATTGCTGGTTGTGCTTCTCTTCTGGACGGCTCCCCTCTGCTCGGCGATCCATATCTCTGAGTTCGGTGCCCTTCCCGATGACGGCAAATCGGATACGAAGCAGATCTATCGAGCGATACAGGCAGCCGCAGACCGAGGCGCAACGGAAATCCGCTTCTCCGCCGGGGTCTACGATCTGATTGAAACGGTGACCGTGGAGGGGAAAGGGCATCGAAACTACATCGACATCACCGATTGCGAAGATCTGGCCATAATCGGAGAGACGGCCTCCGATGGACGTCCAGCCACACGGCTGGCACGCCATATAGAGTTGAATAACTACAGCGCTCCTTACCATCACCTTTCCATCAGCGAGTCAAAACACATAACCATTCAAAACGTCGTCCTCGCCAATCATCCACCTCTGGGATCAACTGCCCGGGTGGTTGACGTAGATCAACAGGAAGATGAAGTCACGGTCGCGGTGCTGGAAGGTCTTCCTGCTTACGACGGTATGCGATGCGCATCCGCACACACCTGGAATCTGGAAACAGGCGATCTCAAACGGTTCGGGACTACCCCAAGCGAGGGAACGCTCACCATTGGCCTGAATATCAAAGCGTTCTGGCAGGCCGTTCCAGGAACCAACGCGCGGCGTTTGAAGATGCGGGGCGCCGGGTTCTCATCCAAAGTGGAAGAGGGCGACGGCATCTCGTGGCATCACAAAGCAACGGATTCATGGAATCAGGTCCAGGTGATGCACTGTGAAGATCTGGTGTTCGAAAATGTGATTCTGCCCAATGTCAGCAACGCAGGTATGTTTCTCGCCTACAACCGGAACATCATCCTGAGGAATGTGCGCTTCGAGCCTGAGAACGGGAACCTTGCGGTGGGAGGACGCGATGGAATTCACCTTAGTAACTCGTCAGGCCAACTGCTGATAGAAGACTGCTACTTCAAAGGCCTGCGGATGGATCCGCTGGTTCTCCGCAAGACCTTTGGGATCGTAGAGGAGATCCCTTCGAACGGATCCATCATATCCAAGCCTGGATACGCGATTCCGCCCGGCGACAAAATCCGTTTCTGGGTAGGAAACGCGCCGCAGGATCTGGTTGTGGACCGCGTGGAAGCCGTCCATGGAGGCCGTTGGCGTTACTTCTTCCAGGAAGCCCTTCCGAAGGGGGTGAAGAAGGGCGCCGCCATCAGCTTCATGACCCACATGATCACTAAGGGAGTCATACGCAACTGCGTGTTTGAGGGGAACTTCGCAAGCGCCATCGTCAACTTCGAGGAGAACATCACGGTGGAAGACTGCATATTCAGGAATAACTCCTATCAGATCAAGTATGGAGCCAATCCTGTGTCTGGCGCCTTCGCCCGGAATAACATCTTTCGCAACAACCTGTGCGAGGATACTGGTTGGATTGACATCGCCAGCCGCGGACAGCCCGCAACTCTTCTAATCCATTCCCTCAGCAACTTCTTCGTGGATCCTCAGTACAACCAGCACATTGAGATATACGGGAACACCTTCCGGAATCCTCACGGAACGAAAGACGCAGTTGCGATTCATGTACTGAATGCAGAGGACGTGAACATATATAACAACACCTTCGAAGGATTTCACCGTAACGTCTTGGTGGATAGCAAGACGACAGACAATATCCGCATTTCTCCATCCCAGGGCAGCGCTCCGATGCCGGCTCGGTGAAGACTACGGGTTTCCCGGTCTGGACGTGTCACTCAGGAAGACACTCTATGGCGCTCGATTTGGACCGGGACAAAGGTCTGGTTCGGGACAGAGTTGCTGGAGCCACTCAAACTTCACCGGTCCGAGCAGCCCGGACGGAACGAGCGGGGAGTCGGCCTCGTAGTACTTCCAAGTGCTGAAGCCGTGTCGCTTCCGGGCGGCTCGCCTTGACGGATCGTAGAGCCACTCCGGCAACGTGAGCAGACGCCCGTCAGTGAACTTACTGTCATTGAGCGGTCAAACCCAGCCAGAGATAAGCACTTGAAAACCAGCCACATTGAGCAGGGACAGCGCGGTCTAGCGCGATTTCCTGGACACCCACGTGAAGCTATGGTTCTTCCTCTGACTATACCAGCCGGAATGATGGGAACTCCACAGTCCATGATCCAGCGATTGAGTATTGCGCGGATCTCGCCGGAAGACTCGGCAAGCCCGGTGGATTGTTCGCCGACGTGTCCGGGCCTGAAAAACCGGTATGGTGGGGCTGTTGAAAAAGGCTCTGCATTGAGTTATAATGATAACGAGACATGAGAGAGAGGCGGATAATGTGAAATGGGGGATGGATGGAGGGAGCTGGTGATAGGCAAGAAGCAACGCGGGCAGGAGGAGTTGTTCCTGTATTGCAGGCTCGGCGACCTTGTGCCGGATGAGCACATACTCAAGCGCGTGGGCAGGATCATTGACCTGTCGTCAGATTCTATGGTGTCCCCCCAATCCCGGCCTCTATCGAGTCCACGTCCCCCCCCGCTCGGAAATGACACCTCCGGATTCTGCATGCTGCGGCGACGGGGGAGGATGCCACGAACGTGACGGGAAGGGGGCTCCGGAGTGTGACCGTTCGAACCCCCGTCTTTTGCATGGTCTTCAGTGTTTTGGTGCTCATAGCCGCCTTCCTCTTCATTACATATGTTAATGGGCGGACCAGGCGGTCAAAGGGCTTCCGCGACCATTGTGGCCAATTGCCCCTGGACGTTTCTCTCCCGATCCCTGTATATCATCAGCGTGCTGACATCGGAGTGCCGCGAAAAATCGCATACCTCTTCGAGGTCAATCCCGTTGGCTTGGGCAAGTCGACACGCCTCCGTGATGGCGCTGTGCCTTAACCCGTGGGGTGTAACCTTGAGCCCGACATCTTTCCCAAGCCTTCTGATGTTGCGGTAAAGGCTACTGGCGGTCAGTCTCTGCCCTTTTCCCGCGCGGTCGCAGTTGGTGAATAGGGGGCCCGCCTCGATACCCCGTAACTCCAGCCAGGCCCGAAGTGCCGCCTTCGTAGGCTCGGGGATGGAGATCACCTGCCGCTGAACCCTACCCTTGCCCATTATGGATAGGCTCCCAGCCTCCAGGTTAAGATGCTCCCAATCAAGGGACACCACCTCCGCGCGGCGCAGGCCAACGTCATAGAGCAAATGCAAGATTGCGCGATCCCTGACGGTCTTCTTCCCGTGGCGGCGGTCAAGTGCCCGCATCAAAGATCGGACACCATTCTGCCCTGGCCCGCGGGTGTCCCTGAGAGTCCGCGCCTTTTCGTTGGCGACCACCAACTCCCAGGTCACTATTCCCACGGTACGGGCCATCTTGACGAGGGAGCGCAGGGCAGCCAGCCGAATATTCACGGTCAAGGGAGACAACAGCCTCTCCTTCAGGTCGGCCTTGTACCGAAGTGCCAACAAATTCGCGCGGCATTGATCACATGATAGGAGCAGGCCGATTGCATCTGACAACTGGGGGAATCGTCCCTCCGCCTCTGGCTGTCTGTTAAGGTAGCCTCGGAAATCTTCTAGGGCTTGCTTGTAGACGACAAGCGTCCGCGCATTCTTGCCTGCCAGAAAGTCCTGTAGCAAATCATCCGCACCAGGGATAGCGACCAACTGTACAGGGTATCCTTCTGTCCTGACTATCTCGTTCATCGGCTGCCTCCTTCGTATCAGTATGCCAGTAACATAGAGAGGGGGCGGGAAGATGTCAAGTCAACCGTGGGTGATCAGAGGAAAGATTCAGGGCCGCGGAATGGATGGCCTGAGACTAGAACTACCCGCAGTAGTTGACTGGATAGATGTCTATGTTGGCTATGGGACATTCGCCTGCGCTTTCGTGGGCGGCGCGAATGATACATGCCTTACATCTGTGGTCGTCAGGACACCACTGCACTCCTAGTCCCCAACGTTGAACTGGGCAGCGGTCAGACAGTAGATTGAGCTCTGGCCTGCCGAACCAGCGCCGTAACGTATCGACTGATTCGCCAAGCTCCTGGGATACCCTCTCGAGCAGGACCTCGTCCATACTCTCAGATGGGCCGTGGCAAGCAGACAGGACTCCATCCAGCAACGGTTTCACGAGTGCCGCGAAATTCTGTGGCTGCTGCCCAGGAACACTAATCTCGATCTCGACAGCAATGTCGCCTTCAAGCTGCGGAAAGGTGAGGTCGGATTGGGAAGCGTCCATGAACCGCTGGACTGCCAGCCAGACTTGTGATGCTTTCATATCGGGACGTAATCGATGGAGCTTCACGTTTGTGAGCTTGGCACCGTCTGTCTTCTTCTCCCACGCACTGAACATGCCTGGAGACTGCAGCATTTCGTAGCGGTGGTAGTGGGAGAACTCGCTTCCGTCTGGCGCACCCACGGGGTCATCAGGCAGATACTCGAACACCAGCCCATCTTGGGCGACCTTGGCGAAACAGGCTGTGCCCACGTTGTAGAAGAGCAGATTCTCGACATCACAGTTTTCTTCCTCGCATGCTTCTGCCGCTTTTCCTGGACCATGGCTGGGGAGGTGCGGTGCAGGATGAACAGGTCAACTGCCTCGAACCCCAGTTCGTCGGTGATCTTCAGAATCTCGATATGCGACCATCTCTGCTTTGAGGAAACGATCTCGTCACAGCACTTCACCCAGGCGTATCCCCCTGGCTTCAATACCCGCCAAGCCTCTTTCAGCCCCCCGCCGTACAGCTCGGAAATGATCTGGTCGTGGGTCATATTCCCCACAGTCCTTCTGGCGTTGTACCGTGCCCCCGTGATCGGCAGCGCTGCGTCATGCTGATGAGGCGGGTCGAGGACAAGAACATCCGCGAAACCGCCAGGATACGGCAGTTTCCTCAGGTCCACGGGCTTCTCCATGGCGATGTCAGTGCCGTAGAGTTCGATCTCATCAATGTTGATCTTCTGCCAGAACACCCCCAGCCCTATTGTCACGTCGCAGACCACGGCACCTGGCTTGAGATAGATGCGGGCTATCTCGGCTATCAGGTCGGAGCTGTCACCCCGAACGACGGTATAGACTGGACCGCCAGACGGTTCAACCCCATACTCCACCCCGCTTCCGCCCTCTGGAAGTCGGGCTTCCCTGGCCTCGTTACGTAAGTAACGGGCGGCAGCGCTCACTGACTGCCTTCCGCTCAGCACATCCTGGAGAAGATCGTCATCCCCGGATTCGATGAGCGTCTTCATTGCGCTGACCGAGTAACTCGACACGCCGGCCTTTTCAGCGGCGGCCTGCCGCGCGTCAACCTTTGTAGAATTCTCCAAAGGTTCCAGGTCGGTGCGCCTACCCGCCCCGACACTCAGGAGCTGCTGGTACTGATAGGCGAGATAGGCCCGTTGCCCAGTGTTGAGCTGACGCCGCGCCAGGTTGTCGGTCAATACCACTGGATGCTTAGCAGTAATATCATCGGAACAGTGGGTTCACTTCGCATCATCCGATTATGTTATCTTGTTCCCGACGTAGACGCGGGCCATGAGCTGATCGAAGGAGTTTATGACCCCATCGCCGTTGATGTCGCACCGGGCATTGGCGGCTGTTACCGCCTGACCGACAAATGCGCGGATATTCAACAGGTCGAAGCTGTTGACCTGACCGTCCCCGTTGGCGTCTCCGCGAAGGGCCTTCACCGTGATCTGCTTCGGACCGCTCATCTGGTTGCCGGCGACGTCCCGCACGTCCTGACCGAGAGTGATCGTGTATGTGTCAATGTCCGGCAGCGCCGCGCTCAACTGCACAGTCACCTTGTCCTCGGACGCCGTGACGCTCGATATCAACCCGATTTGGTCGCCGTTGGTTACGCCGACGACGGAGAGATCGCCGATGCCGACGCTTGCCGGGTCGAGAGCTTCGTCGAGGTCTATGACCAACTTCGTTATCCCGGCGTAGCGGCTCTCGACGTAACCGTTGGCGATGACCGTCGTTATCTCTCCCGCCGCCCCGTGCGTCTGCTTGGACTGCCATTGCTGCACGTTCGCGCCGATGGTGTCCACCGTGAACGGTATCGCCGACGCGTCGCTCAGATACCCGGCTGGCGTGGCGTCCTGAGCCTTCACGTAGAGTATGTGACTGCCGTCGCTGAGAGCGGGCAGCGTGGCCATCAGCTCCGTTGTGAATATCCCGCCGACTTCGGGATTCGTATTGTCCACCGCCCACCAGTATCCCGCTATCCCGCTCATGTCGCTTGACGCCGTCCACGTGAATGTCGGGGTATTATCGTTCGTTATGTCGTCGCTGTCGCTGACCCCGCTGTCGCTGCCGGCGGATAGGTCCAAGCTTCCCGGCGCTGTCGGGTTCGTGATGATGACGTTCACCATGACGATGTCCGGCGTCTCGTCTACATTGCCGTCCGGATCAGTCACCGTGAACTGCACGTAATATGTCCCGGTGGCATTGAACTGCACATCGCCGGGATTCTGCTGAGCGGAGTCCGATGCCCCCCCGTCAAAGTCCCATTCGTATGTGTGTCCGTCTGCGTTGTCAGGATCGCTCACCAATCCGTTGAACGTCACGCTCTGGCTTGCCTCTATCGTGATCTCCGTCGCCAGACCGTCCATCGTCCCGTCCGGCGCATACTTCTCTTTCACCGATTGCGGCGACACCGTCTCCCCGTCGCTGAGATACCCCGATCCGGCGAAGAATCCGACCGCCCCCCCGGCCCCGTAACCCGCGCCATCAGCAAGGTAGTCGTCACCAACTCCCGTCAGATCAACCGTGTAGGCCGGGTCTCCTGAATTGAAGATCACGAGCCATTCAACATCCCCGTCCCCGCTGTACCATGCGTTCGGTATCTCGTTCAACAACCCCCCGACCGGGTCATACCCGCTACGATTGCCCAGATTATCCGTGACGATGAAGTCCACCGGGTCAAACCCGAAGATCGTTATCCCCCCAATGTCCTCGTCGGGGAGCATTGCCCCGTCCTCGGAATACCCGCCGGAGGGATCAGGCAGGCCAAGCAGCGCGAAGATCGCGTCCTGCGCCTCGTGGTCGTGGAACAGGTTCCTGTGCTTGACGTGCGAGACCGTGATGTCGGTTATCCCCGTCAGCACGCTCCCCTTCTCTCCGCTCGGGTCCTGGATAACTATGCCATCGCCGTCCATCATCCCGTTGAGCTTCATCCTCCCGTTGGTCTTGATGATCAACTCCGTCGCCGACGCATGGCCCGTGCCGGAAATTGTCGTCACGTCAACCCCCGGCAAGGTCAGATACGACAGCTCGGCGTTGATGTCCCTCAGGAACGTGTTGTCGGATGTTGAAATCGGGTCGTTGCTCACCCCCTGCTGAATGAGAAAGTCGTAAGTCGGGATGATGTCCTTGTGTACAAGTCGGCGTAGACTGGGGCGAATGGACCATCGCCAACCGCATAGTTGATCCCGGTCTGGAAGGTACCGTCTCCCCGCAGGGCGGTGAACTGATAGCTTCCCGCCGAATCGGGGAATATCTTCTGATCGGTTTCTCCATCCCCGTCGTAGTCAATCTCGATCCGCCTGGGACCGTTGACCGTGACGTCAAACGTCGGCGTGTTGTCATTGGTAATATTATCCGAATCGGATACGCCGCTGTCCGATGCGGCCTGCAGTTTGATTGCGATTGCGGGAGGTTTCTGGTTCAGGAGGATGGAGACATTGTCTTTATCACGGTTGCCAATCGCCAGATCTGCCGCTTCATCCCCGTTAAAGTCCCCGATCGCAACGCATCGTGCCCAATCCCCCGCTGCATAAGTGAGGTAAGTCTTGAAGGTGCCGTCGCCGTTTCCCAATAATACGGACACCGTGTCGTTGATGGAGTTTGCGGTGACTAAATCTGCAAAGTTGTCCCCATTACAGTCCCCGGTGGCAATACTGTAAGCTCCCGGTCCTGCAGGATAAGTCACCTGAGTTTTGAAAGTTCCGTCGCCGTTGCCCAGAAGTACAGACACATTACTTTCGAGATTAGCCGTAGCCAGGTCTGCAAAACCATCCCCGTTATAATCATCAACAACTACGCTCTCCGCGGTGTTCACCGCATAGGATAAATGAGGCATGAATGTTCCGTTGCCGTTGCCCAGAAGCACTGAAACCGTGTCGCTGTTGCTGGCGCTTGATGCTGCAATATCTACAAGTCCATCCCCGTTGAAGTCCCCGACGGCGATACCGGTCGGCCAGTAATCAACAGCATAACTTACCGGAGCCATGAAAGCGCCATTGCCGCTGCCAATCAGCACAGACACATCGCTGCTGTTAGCGTTCGCCGTGGCAAGGTCTGCAAAGCCGTCCGCGTTAAAATCCCCGGTGGCGATGGCATTAGCCTTATCGCCGGCGGGATATGTGTTTTGAGGCATGAAAGCGCCATTGCCATTGCCCAGAAACACGGAAACATTGTCGCTGTTTGAATTTGCCGTGGCAATATCCGCCGCCCCATCCCCGTTATAATCGCCGAAAACAATGTCTTCGGGGTAGTCGCCAGCCGAATATTTGGATTGAGGCATGAACGTGCCGTCGCCATTGCCCAGGCAAACGGAGATATTGGCGCTGAAACCGTTTGCGACAGCGAAATCCAATACGCCATCCCCATTGCAATCTCCCACTGCGATGCCATATGGGGCGTCGCCGGCAGCATTAGCTGTCTGTGCTATGAATGTGCCGTCGCCATTACCCAGAATTACGGATATGGTATCACTTAAGTAGTTGACTATCGCCAGATCCGCTGCTCCGTCCCCATCGTAATAACCGGCAATAATACTCTGAGAGTCACCGCCCGCAGCTACGGCGATCTGTGGTCGGAAGGTTCCATTACCATTGCCCAGGAGCACGCTGATCCCGTTAGCGTTCCAGTTGGCAGTAGCCAGGTCTGACGCGCCGTCTCCATTGAAGTCAAGTGTGTAAATGCTATTAGGCGAGTCAGATACGGCATATATGCTTTGAGTTCGAAAAGTCCCATCGCCATTGCCCAGTAATACGGAAACGCTGGCGTTCCAACGGTTTGCCGTCGCCAGATCGGCAATTCCATCGCCGTTATAATCGCTGACAGCTATGCTGATAGGTCCATCGCAGGCGGCATACGTGGCTTGAGACCCGAAAGTCCCATCGCTATTACCCAGAAATACGGAGACGTTGGCTGTATATAGGTTTGCCGCCACCATGTCCGTATCCCCGTCCCCATCAAAGTCCCCAACCGCAACACTCATAGGGCCATCAGCAACAGCATAGGTGACTTGAGTACCGAAAGTCCCGCCGCCATCGCCCAGAAGCACGGAGACGTTATCGGCATTGAAGTTTGCCGTAATCAGATCTGTATCTCCATCCCCGTTAAAATCCCCTACGGAGATACCATCTGGACCATCACCCACGGCATAGGTTGTTTGAGGCATGAAAGTCCCGTCGCCGTTACCCAGGAGCACAGAGACAGTATCGTTACCCTGGTTTGCGGCAGCCAGATCAACAGCGCTGTCGCCGTTAAAATCCGCAGTTACGATACCTTTAGAGGCTCCGCCGACCGCGTAGGAGACTTCTGTTCTGAAACTCCCATCGCCATTGCTGATAAGAACGGATACGCTGCTGTCGCCGGATATGGTGACTGCCATATCCGTTGTGCCATCCCCATTAAAATCCCCCGCTATGCTCCTGGCAGGCGCATGGGACACGTCGAAAGTCGGCGCCGGGAAGAGAATGCCATCGAGCAGCAATCGCGGTTCCAAGACTTCGACATTCCTGAAGCCTGGAAAGTGAGGCAACCTACGATATGCTTCAAATAGCTCTCTTGTTACCATGAAAATCGGCTTCAATATTTCATGCGCCACATTTTTGTGGATTGGACATTCAACGTCGTTCGGTTCGATGGATGTCCTGGATAATCTCGATCTATACAAACTGGTTTTCTTAGACTCTCTGCGAATAAATCTCATGGCTATTCTCCGTTCTGTTTCCCCATGCGGACGGTAAAAACCTCTTTCCTCTGGAATTCAAGACTTGAGTGATGATCGCAAAAATTTTATTCTACATAAAAGCCATCTTATTACTCAAAGGATTTTCTCAGGCCGGATGGTATTATTAATCCCTATTATGCGAGCCGTTGGCTTAGCTGAATCACGTTCACCATCTTCGGGCAAGGCTCAACATGGTGAACGATTGACCACTCGACCAGATGACCTATTGATCCCTGAGGACACGGTCAGCATTTCTTTTCCGATCCTGCAAGGGTATCCTGTCAGTCATGCATCAAAGACCTCCATCTGTCCTGGTTCTGCCGACTTTCCTGTCAGCGGTGTCTGCACTGGTCGCGACGGCCACAGCGGGCGAGGCGCCTTTCCAGATCAGCGGCGTGTATCCGCATTTGGCCATGTTCAACACGCAGAACGAGTGCGGGACGGGAGCTGTCGTTCCATGGGCAGGACGACTGTGGGTGATCACCTACGCCCCGCACAAACCAAACGGCTCGGACGACAAGCTCTATGAGATTGACGACGATCTGCGGCAGACCGTTCGTCCCGAGAGCGTCGGCGGCACCCCCGCAAGCCGCATGATCCACAGCGAGAGCGGCCAGCTCTTCATCGGCCCATACGTCATTGACGGCAGGGGCGATGTTCGGGTCATCCCGCCGTCTGCCATGCCCGGACGCCTGACGGGCGCCGCGCGGCATCTCACGGATCCTGCAGGCAAGATCTACATTGCAACAATGGAGGAAGGCTTCTACGAAGTGGACGTCCAAGGCCTTAAAGTCACCGAGATCTATCCCGATGCGAATTCATCGAAGGACATCGGCGGCGACCTACTGCCGGGGTATCACGGAAAGGGGCTCTATTGCGGGCAGGGACGGCTGGTCTACGCCAACAACGGGGAGAACTCCCAAGAGGCGAAGCACAATCCGCACATCGAATCAGGTTGCCTCGCCGAATGGGATGGCAGACAGTGGACCGTCATTCGTCGCAACCAGTTCACGGAAGTGACCGGCCCAGGCGGCCTGAGCGGCAACCCGAGTTCTGAAACTGATCCGATATGGAGCATCGGGTGGGACTTCCGCTCGCTGATATTGATGCTGCGCGACGGCGGGAAATGGGAGAGTTTCCGCCTTCCGAAGGCCTCCCATTGCTACGACGGAGCGCACGGGTGGAACACGGAATGGCCCCGAATCCGAGACATCGGGGAAGGCGACCTGCTGATGACGATGCACGGCATGTTCTGGCGATTCCCCCGGACGTTCCGCTCCGGGCATACAGCGGGCATCGCGCCTCGGTCCTCATACCTGAAGGTCGTCGGAGATTTCTGCCGATGGGGAGACTGCGTCGTGCTGGGTTGCGACGACACCGCCAGGGCCGAGTTCCTCAACAAGCGCAGGGCGAAGGGCAATCTTGCCGCGCCGGGGCAGTCACAGTCCAACCTCAGATTCATTGCTCCCGAACGCCTGGACGAATTCGGCCCCCCGATCGGCCGCGGTGCAGTCTGGCTGAACGATCATGTTCGGTCAGGGGAACCGTCAGATTCATTCCTGTTCTCCGGCTTCGATCACCGGGGGGTTCATCTCGCCCACAGCAACCCGGCTCCGGTATCGTTCACATTCGAGACGGATCGAGAGGGGGATGGACATTGGGATGTTCTGAAAACGCTCACGGTTCCCGCCATGGGTTACAGGTGGCTCGATTTCGGGCGGGAGGAGGTCGGAGCATGGGTTCGTGTGCGTGTTGACCGTGACTGTGAACACGCCACGGCCTTCTTCCAGTATGCCGATAAGGATCAGAGAACATCCATCCCCGACGCCATGTTTGACGGGCTGGTTCGTTCGGACAGTGTCCAGGTTTCGGGAGGACTGTTGCGCGCTCAGGGCGAGGAGAAGAAGACGTTGCAGTTCTCTGCCGCTAGTCCCGGAAAGGATGGGGCTCGGGACATCGGCTACTACGAGATGGGCGTTGACATGAAGCTGTGTTCCGTCAATGACCCCAAGGCCATGTCCTGGATGAAGAAGAACGTAGCCGTCCCCGCAGGAATCGTGGTCGCCGATTCGGCCTCTGTCCTCTATACCGACGAGTCGGGAAAACGCTTCAGGCTCCCGAAGGGAGACCCGTCTTTCTACAACACGGGCCTCTTTGGTCCCGAGCGGCTTGACCGTGAAGTCTGCACGGAGCGCGACCTGTTCAACTGTCACGGGACCTTCTACGAGCTGCCTGCGGAGAACGCGGGGGGATTCGTCAGAATCCGCCCCATCGCCACACACAACAGGCACATTTCCGACTATTGCTCATATCGCGGCATGCTGATCATGTCGGGGATCGAGAATGACACGCCGAAAGCGAATGGGCACATCATCCGCTCGGAAGACGGGAAATGCGCATTGTGGGTAGGGGAGGTTGACGATCTCTGGAGGCTAGGCAAGCCTGTCGGCAGGGGCGGCCCATTGAAGACCGCCAAGGTCAAGGCCGGGGTTCCCTCAGACCCATATCTCATGACCGGTTACGACAGAAAGCGGGTGGAGTTTTCACATGACGGTTCAGAAACCATCCGCTTCACGGTTGAGATCAACGCAACTGGAGATGACTGGTTCAGATACGGGACTTTCGATGTGCGGCCCGGCGAAACGCTGCCCCACGACTTCCCGGAAGGCTTCAACGCCTACTGGGTTCGGATCGTCTGTGACGCCGACTGCACGGCAACGGCATGGTTCACGTACGAGTAGTTGCGGACGCCGAAGTGATAAGGCATCATGTTGAGGATTGATGCTTGGCGTTACTGTATCCGTGCATCTGTGGTTGTGTTCACGCGGTCAGATAGCGAGGCATTGGCGGAATATGACAGAGAGACCATATCCCAAGACCTGGTGGGTAGAGGAAGGAAGCTTACTGGCCGGTTGCTATCCTGGTGACATGATCCGTGTAGAAGCCGAGAGAAAGCTCACGGCGCTGCTCGACCTGGGCATACGAGCCGTGATCTGCCTTCAGGAGGAGGATGAACGCGGCTATGACGGAGGCCCCTTTGTCCCCTACGAGCCTGTCCTGAAAGAACTGGCGAACAAACGCGGGATCGAGGTGGACTGCAGACGGTTTCCGATACGGGACTACGGCGTCCCGAGCATCGAGACAATGAAGACCATCCTTGACGCGATTGACGGCTGCATGTCGCGCGGCATGGCGGTCTATGTTCATTGCTGGGGCGGCCATGGCCGTACAGGAACCGTCGTCGGATGCTGGCTTGTCAGGCACGGGATGACGGGCGAACAGGCCCTCGAAGAGATTGAAAGACTGCGGCGGCAATATAATGAGCTTCGAGGTTGGCCCTCACCTCAGGCGCCCGACCAGATCAGTATGGTCGAGTACTGGAAGACAGGACAATAACCTGAGCAGGAACGGAACCCACCAAGAGCCCTCCTCAGTGACGGAAACGGCATCGGAAACGACGCCATCGCAGCGATAGTCGGGGCTTCCGTGGGCGCCTTGCACGGAAGGAAGATGCTGCCTTAGCGATGGATCTCAGGATTGAGCGGACGAACGGGTCACAGTGATGAAGGCAAGGTTTTTGAACTGCTGGAGTGGGCGAGTATTCTCTGGTGGCGCTGATCGGCAGGCCGATCTCTGATATGGACCGCCCCGTAATCGTATTTCTCGTTGACGGGCCTTCCGTAAGTGTTTTTACTGTGGCACAATCATTTTTCTGGCACAAAGAAGCAGCTATCTTTGCAGAATCGCCGTAGTCATTGATCCTGACCTTGCCAAATGCGCAGCAGATCTTCTCGTATGGCAATCTTTTCGGCACAGAAGATCATGACTGAGAACGGGAAAGCAAAGATAACTCACAGGTTGTATGTTTGCTGCAGTATAGCGCGTTCAAATGAATAAAGCGCTCAGATATTGCTCAGCGACTGATTTCGGGCAGGTCATCAAGGTGGCGCTATAGTCATTTCGTCCAGGATTCCGCTACTACCGATTGTATTTAAAAGAATTACCGCATGATATCCTGTTTTCTGCTTGACAGCAGTTTCTGCGCAGGAAAGAATAGGATCAGAGAGCAATTACTGCAACGACACCCATTGTAAGCATCACATCTACTCAGATTATGACGAGGGGAGATCAGGATGAGCACCCATGTCATCACCACAAACAGCGTTGACGGCGCCTGCGCCGCAGCCGCCGTTCTCTTGAAGCGCCCCGACGCCGACATCCAGATAACCAGCCAGTACGCTGTCGGCAAGACCCTGGGAAGCATACTCGACCAGAATGACCAATCGCCCTGTGTGCACATCTGCGGGGTCGGCCTGGCGGGGGGTGAGGAGGACAGTATTGGCATGAGGGCGGACGTGGCGGCCAAACTCTCCCGAATACGCGGGATGGGCGGCAAGACCGTCTGGCACTGCGGGCGGAACTACATGGACGTCCATCAGAAGAGCCTTTCCGAGGTCTGCGAGGTAGTCTTCGACGCCGCCAAAGCGACGAACACTGCTGCTGTGCTGGCCTATTTGAACCTCGGCAGCCATGCGAGAGCGGAGCTTCTTCTGTCCCTGGCCGATGAATACTGGACCAGCCGCATTGACGGGCCAGATCACCAGTTCTGGCACGATCTGATTGACCTTTCACGGGAGCGTTACTTCGGAGAGGGAGACCGCGAACACGCCGTCAGAACCATCAGGAAGCTGTCCGGAACAATCGAATATACCGCTGAGGAGATGCAGCGGGATACCAAGGAGATTGAACAACACGAGAGGTTCGGCTTCCACTACGCGCTTCTCGGCTCAAGCGAACAAATGGTTCGGCTGCGCAAAGAGATCATCAACGTGGCGCAGACGGACAAGCACGTCCTGATCGTGGGTCCCGTCGGCTCTGGAAAGGAGTTTGTGGCGTGCGCCATGTGGAAGCGGGGGGCCAGAAGGGGCAAGCCATTCGAGAAGGTCAATTGCGCGGAGTTCGTCGGTGATTCCCGGGAGGCGGGCATACGTCTCTTTGGCTCCAGAGGCGGCGAGGAAGGCACAATCGAAGGCGTTTTCGAGAAGGCCAGGAACGGCACGGTGTTCCTTCGCAATGTGGATGAACTGCCGCTCGAGATCCAGAGCAGGCTCCTGCTCCTGGTGGAGGAAGGGGCGTTCCGCCCCGTTGGCGCGCGCGAGAAAGTGGACACCCATGCCCGTATCATCGCGTCAACCAGCAGGGATCTGGCTGTTGATGAAAGGTTCAGGCGGGACCTTTACTACAGACTCGGTGTGGTCAGGATACAGGTTCCGTCATTCCGGGAACGGATTGACAGCAATCCGTCGGACGCATGGGTCGTCGGAGACGGGATACTTGGGGAGATGGGACAGAACGGACTTAGCCTGTCGGAGAGAGATCGCCAGGCGGTACTGGAGTACGACTGGCCCGGCAACGTGGCTGAGTACAAGGGCGTTCTGACCCACGCGGCATTTTCCCGCAGACCAGTCTGGGAGATACTCGAAGGGACCGGGGGCCTTTCACATGCGGTCAGACACCGAGAAGCGATGTATAGCGCAATGCAGGAGTCACCCGCGCGTCAGGCTGCCTGCCATGCCTCTCCGCCCGAGAACCGGGAGCCTGTAGAAGGGATGGAAAGCCTGCCGGACGAAGCATCAGAAGGTCCCCTTACGCCAATCTATAGCAAGGAAGATGTAATTACAGACAACGACATCCGCAAGCTCTACATGAAACAGGTGTGGGAGATCTGCGGGCGGAACTATCGCGATGCAGCAAGACGGCTTGATGTATCCGAGAACACGCTCAGGAAGTACCTGAGGATGCCCTGAGCCCATCGGGCACGCGCCCATCATTTCCTGCGCGCATCTACCGCAACAGGCAGATGACGGGGGAATCGTTCTCAAAATATTCGCTATTTTTCTGACAATTTGTGCTTGGACGGCAGGAAACTCATATAGAAATGCCGCCGTAGTATCGGCGTATATTATTTGATATCAATCACTTAGATTGATAGAAGCCACTCCGGGCAGATCATTTATTTACTGCGCAGAGAAATATTTGCTTTTTCCCTTGACATATTCTGACGTGGTGTTATATTACGGGCAGTGATGAGCAGATGTTGATGCGCAGGTGCTCAGCATTTGAGGCCGCAAGGAATCGGGAGCCTGTCACGAGGCTCGGTGACAAAGGTAGTTCATCAGGAAGAAGGAGCTGGACATGGCGATCACGGCAGACAGGTTCATGGACCTCAACGGGTTGAGTGAGCTGAGGATTACGGGACACGCGCTGGACCGCATCCAAGAGCAGGTCGGGTGCGAGGTCAGGGCGGACGACATCGCCGATACCTTCCTGTCGTCCAGGCAGGTAAAGCCGCCCGAGATGCTCATCCTCGGATACCGTCCGAAGTACGGAACTAGGAAGAGCAGCGGAGAGAAGTCGTGGTACTTCCGATTCCTCTTCAAGGCATGGGAGTTCATCGCGGTGCTCAGCCAGAAAGGGGACGGACAGATCAAGTGGGTGACAACCTATGCCCGCAACCCCCAGAACGACGCGCTGCGGCTGCTGGACTTTGACGAACTGATGCCGGCGGCGTGAGGAAAGACGATGAATGCCTTCTGGGCTAATGGCGCACGAGACGCCGCCCGTGGAGATCGGGCTGGATGAGATCTTCTCGGAGGCCCGTGAGCGGGTCTGTCAGAGCGCCTGAATCGAACCGTAGAAGATTGTGAGACCTTTTTACTCTGGAGAGACGCAGATGAACGAGAACATCAGTCAGATCGTGAATCAGGTCGAGGTGGGGAACCCCATAGAGATGGGCGCGTTGACGGTATTTCCCCTGAGGTGGCGTCAGGAACGGGCCGGGCAGGACCAGGTGGTCGTTCTGGACGAGGGGCTGGGGACCGGCAAGGTTCTGGTCGAGGAGATCTCGGAGGGGGGCAGCGTGCCTGAACTCTCCGTTCAGAACAACCTCGACCAGGACCTCTTTATCCTCGAGGGCGAGGAGGTCAGGGGCGCAAGACAGAACCGTGTCCTGAACATCTCCGTCTGCATCGGGGCGAAATCGAAGGTCATGATCCCCGTCACCTGCGTCGAGCAGGGGCGGTGGCATTACAAGGGCAGAAGGTTCAGTTCGGGCAGCCGGGCCAGCTGGAAGATGCGCAAGGACTCGTCCAAGTCCGTCAGCGAGTCACTCAAGCATCGCGGCGTGTTCAGGTCCGACCAGGCGAAGATGTGGATGAACGTGGACATGGAGCTTAGGGACAAGAAGGCCATGAGTCCCACCCGCGCCTACTCGGACGCTTTTGACGCAGTGGAGCGCGACATCGAGGCATCGCTTGACAGGAATGCCGAACTGCCGTCGGGCACGGCCGGCGTGGTGGTTGCCCTGGCGGGGAAGGTTGTGTCCGCCGAGTTGTTCGGCTCTCCGTCCCTTTTTGCCAGGATGCGGGACAAGCTGTTCAGGTCATACGCCTTCGACGCGTGGGGGATCGAGAAGGATCACAAGCGTCCGGGGCGCGAGGAGGTCGAGGGCTTCCTGAAGAAGGCGGAGACCATGGAGGCCATCCCGCGCAAATCCCCCGGCAAGGGGGAACAGATCCGCCTGGACGGTCGGGATGTCACAGGCGGGGCGCTGGTCGTTGATGACGAGCTGGCCTACGCCTGCCTGATGTCGTCGGATTAGGGCGACGCCTGCCCGAATTAGGGCGTGGGATGAGATGCCGCCGTGTCTTCCCTGAGGAGACTCGGCGCTCTCATCCGTGGTGACACTGACGGGACATGCGGCCCGCATGCGCGGTCTGCATCGGCGAAGTCGCGTGGAAGCAAATGTGATAACGGGTTCCGTTCGCCGCGACATGGTGTTGCGGCGCGGAACACATAAGGAGAGGCTGAGATGAATAACAATCTCACCGAAATCGTCTGTATCGTGGATCGTTCGGGCTCGATGAGCTCTGTCCGAGAGGACGCTGTGGCCGGGTTCAACAGCTTTCTGGGCGACCAGAAGAAACAACCCGGGGACGCAAACATCACACTCGTGCTGTTCAACGACGGTTACGAGGTCGTCCATGACGGCAGGCCCATTGCGGGTGTTGATCCGCTCAATGATCAGACCTACGTGCCAGACGGTTGCACCGCCCTGCTGGACGCCGTGGGACGAAGCATTGACGACGTAGGCAAGCGTCTGGCGGCGACGCCAGAGGACGAACGCCCGGGAAAGGTCATCGTGGCGATCCTGACCGACGGTCTGGAGAACGCCAGCACGGACTACACCCGTGAGCGCGTGTTTGAGATGATCAGTCACCAGCATGAGACATACAGCTGGGAGTTCATCTTCCTTGCCGCCAACCAGGACGCGATTGCCGAGGGCGGGAAGATCGGCATCAAGTCCGACAACTCCATGAACTTCGCGGCAAGCGGGGAAGGCACAAAGGAAGCCTGCTTGTGCATGAGCGACGCCGTCATGGGGTTCAGGACGACGGGCAAAACCGGCGACTGGAAGAAGATGCACAAGCGCGTGCCGGGCAGCCACAGGCGGAGCCGCAGCAGGACTCCGAGTCAGGGACAGACCAATGGCAATAACGGTCAATGACTTCATCCGCGTGGTGAAGGGCTACATCACCGACCGCTTCCTGGAGGCGGGGCATCCGGATGGTCTGGAACCGGAGGAGATCGAAAGCATGGGGCTTGCGATCTCTTCCGACCAGGCCGACGAAGACAATCCGTCACAGTGAAGGAGAAGTCGGATGGCAGTCACAATTGATGATGTCATAAACGAAACGAAGGACTTTCTGACGGAGGGGTTTCAGAAGCACGGTAGAGTCCGTCCCACGGTCTATCTCTTCACCAGCGATTCAAGGCTCTTTCCTTTGCCGCCAACAAGGGGCATGGGTATGATGGAGGTCGAAAGAAGGGTGGCCGCCTTCCGCCGATTCTGCAACATGGTTCAGGCTGAAGCCCTCCTGCACTTCTATCTTGCTCGCGTGGGGAATCCGGAGGACGTAGAAGCCGATAAGGACGGAGCCGATGCGGCCCGCCTGCATGACAGGGAATGCCTGGTTCTTGAGATTGAGACCAGGCAAGAGCACTACTGTTTCGTCTGGCTGTAAAGGGTGAAGAAAAAAGCCGATGGAAACGAGATGAGCTGGCATGGGACATTCAAGACCACGAAGGATGACAGCAGACGGCTGGCAGTGGCTTTGGGAGTTTCACTGCGCGGAGTTCCCAAATTGCATGACGATCTTACGCAGTTCGTCGCCAGAGCGTAGCGACACATTCAAGCGTTTTTTTTATAAGACGGGAGCGTAACACATGATCTTTGCCCACACGGCCGACTGGCAGATGGGGATGAAGGCATTGAGCGCCGGGGACAAGGCCGGCGAAGTCCGCAAGGAGCGGATCGAGGCCGCTGACAGGCTGCAGATACTGATACTCACCTGCCATCCCGAGCGCTACGCCGGGCTTTCCGATGTGGAGCGGTTCAATCTCGAAGAGATACTTTCGAAGTCCTGACGGCATGGGGAGATGACATGAACGAAGGGCAGATGAACACATTCATTGCTGGATTGAGGCGCATCTGCGCCGAGCGGCTGCTTGACGAGAAGCGGCTGATCGCCCCGAACATCCGCGTCGGCTACCAGTGGACGCGGTCCGTGGTCAGGGGCGGCCAGGCGGTTGTGAACTGCCGCGTCATGACAATGACGAGCCTTGCGATGGAGCTTGCCGCCGATGAGATACAGACCAGGGGGCTGAGGATACCGGGGCGTCGGATGATGGAAGCCCTCTGCGACAGCGTGTTCAGCCGATTGCAGGCGCGCGGGGGAGGCTACCTTTCCAGGCTCCAGTCCAGCCAGGGGTTGACGGAGACGATAGCCAGGACGGTGCGGGACATGAGGCTGGCGGGGCTGACGCCGCCCGATCTTGACAAGCCCGCGTTCGAGCGACCCGACAAGGCGGGGGAGATCAGGGAGCTTCTTGAGGCCTACTGCGATGAGCTGGGAAGGCGCGGGTTCGCCGACCATGCCGACGCGCTGAGAATGGCGGCGGAAGCGGTCAAGAGACGATACGGCAGGGACGGGGATGGAAGCGGGGACGAATGTCCCCTCTTCATCATGCCGCAGGACATGCTGGAGCGCCTTGGCAGACTCGAGTCCGATCTCTGGAGGGCAATACCGGAGGAGCGGAAGGTACTTGTCCCTGTGGATGCGGCGGGGACGCTTCCAGAGGGGGACTGCCCCGACATCGCCCTGCTCAGGATGATGAAGACACCTTCCGAGGCGCCGCAGCCGAGGAGGGACGGCACAGTCCGCTTCCGGAGAATGATAGGCGAGGTCAACGAGGTCAGGGATGTTATCAGAACCTGCATCTCCGAGAGCATCCCGTATGACGAGGTCGAGGTCATCCACACCGACTCCGAGACCTACATCCCGATGCTCTTCGAGGAGGCGTGCAGGTACCACGCCGATCCCCCGGGGCAACCGCCCGTCACCTTCGCTGAAGGCATACCAATCGGCTATTCGAGACCGGGCAGGGCGTTCAGGGCGTGGACGGACTGGATACGCGGGAACTTCCCCCAGGCGACGCTGGTCAGGATGGTGCAGGACGGACTTCTCCTGATACCCGAGGCCGATGAGGGTGATCCAGCCAGAGGGCTGGACTGTTCCAGGCTCGGCACGATACTCAGGGCGGTAAAGATCGGATTCGGGGCCGACCGTTACCTGATGATGATTGACAAGGAGTTGAACGCCGTCGAACTCGAACTGAGGGACGGGGAACGAGTTGACCCCGAAGAGAGAGACGAAAAGCGGGAGGACAAGAGGCGCAAGCTTGAACTCAAGAGTGGCGCGCTGAAGAGACTCAGGACGCTCTGCGAAGGGCTTATCGCCGTCATTCCGAAAGACAACGGACAGATAGCGGCTCTTGAAAGTGCAAGGGACTTCCTTGAGAACCGATGCAGCAAGGCCTCGATGCTGGACAACTACGCACGAAAGCGGCTGCTTGACGAGATACGGGAGCTCTCGGACTGCGTGCGGGAAAGGGGCGAGATTGCGGGACTCGATATCTGGGCATGGCTGTCCTCTCTTTCATCCGAACTGACCATCTGCGGACAGGGGCCTCGCCCGGGATGCATCTATGTCTCGGACATCGAGACGGGAGGGCATTCGGGTAGGAAGCACACGTTCATCATCGGCATGGACGACACCCGCTTCCCCGGCGGCGGGAGACAGGACCCGCTGCTGCTGGACAACGAGAGGAAGGAACTGTCCGATGGTCTCGCCACATCTGAGGCGGGGGTGGCCAGGCGCGTGGAGGGGTTTCACAACCTGCTTGCCAGGCTTTGCGGGGCAGTGACGATGAGCTACTGCTCCCGCAGCCTTGCCGACGATCGCGACATGTTCCCCAGCAGCGAGTTCATGTCCGCGTTCAGAGCGGCCACGGGCATTCACGACGCCGACCAGAACAGCATAGCGCAGGCGCTCAGCCCGCCGGTGTCCTTTGCCCCTGAGACTGAAGGAGGATGCGCCGCGGCGGACGAGTGGTGGCTGGTCAGGCTGAGGGGCGGAAAGACGGTAGCGGACGCCGAGTCTCTGATAGCGGACATCTATCCCAATCTCGGACGCGGATTCAAGGCCAGGGACGCGCGAGACAGCGACAGGTTCACAGAGTATGACGGGCATGTGCCCGAGGCAGGGAGGGACAGGAACCCCTCGAAGCCCGACGGGCATCTGCTGTCTTCAAGCCAGCTTGAGATGCTGGGGCATTGCCCGATGGAGTTCTTCCTGAAGCATATCCTCGGGGTGGAGCCGCCGGAGGAACTCGAGGTTGACCCCGCCGTCTGGCTCGACCCGAGGCAGAAGGGAAGTTTTATTCATGACCTCTTCTGCGAGTTCATGAGAGGGCTTGTCTCGGAGGGGCTGAAACCCGAGCTAGAACGGGACCGGGAGAGGCTGCGGGGCATGCTCGACAGGAAGATTGACGAGTACAGGGAACTCGCGCCGCCGCCGAGCGAGGAGGTGTTCAGGATCGAATGCAACGAGCTGCGCAACATGGCAGATACATTCCTGCGCAGCGAAGAGGAGATGCCGGGCATCCCCAGGTGGTTCGAGGTTTGCATAGGCATGAAGCCCGACGGGGAGCCGTCGGAGCTTGAGCGGGCCGAGCCGGTCTGGATGGAACTGCCCGACAGAACCCGTATCAGGATTCGTGGGATAGTTGACAGGATAGACGAGGTCGCGGGCTCGAAGGGGAAGCGGTTCAACATCTGGGACTACAAGACGGGCAGCGCCTGGAAGTACAACCAGAACCCCCCCTTCGACCATGGACGGGTGGTACAGAACGCGCTCTACGTCAGGCTGGTCGGCCATGTTCTGAAGGAAAAGCGGGGACCCGAAGCGAAGGTCGAGCAGTTCGGATACTTCTTCCCTGGCAGTCGCGAGCGAGGGCTGAGATTGACCTGTTCCGCCACAGGCCTTGAGGCGGGATACGACGTGATAGCCAGGCTATCGAGGATGATACGGGAGGGATGCTTCCCATTCACGACGAAGGCCGAGAAGGACATGCGCTTCAGCGACTACGGCGACGTTTTCGATGATCCGATAATCGAGGAGGCGCGCATAAGGGCCAAGCTTGCCAACAATGAGAACAAGGCGCTGTCAGCCTACAGGGAGTTGAGAGCAGATGAGTAACGGACAAAAGACGACCCCGCTTGTGGACCAGGAAGCCAGGGACCAGATCCTGACTGAACTGGAAAAGAACATGCTTGTCGAGGCGGCTGCGGGAACCGGCAAGACGACGAGCATGATGGGCCGCATGGTGGCGCTCCTGAAGAACGGCAGGTGCAAGGTCGGAAGCATTGCGGCGGTCACGTTCACCCGCAAGGCCGCAGCGGAGCTTCGCTCAAGGTTCCAGATCAGACTCGAGCAGGAACTCCGCAGATCCGAGGGAAAAGAGAGGGACAACCTCGAGGAGGCGCTCAAACACGTCGAGCAGTGTTTCATAGGGACCATACACTCCTTCTGTGGCAGGCTCCTGAGGGAACGCCCGGTGGAGGCCCATGTTGATCTCGCATTTGAGGAGATCGAGCCGGATGAGGACGAGAGGCTGCGGCGGGAGGCCTGGAGCGGCTTCTGCGCGAGGTTGACGACCGACGATCCGGAAGACTGGCTCGGGGAACTGCAGAGGCTGGGGCTGAACCTGTCGGACCTGGAGGACGCCTTTGTCGCCTTCTGCAACTACCCCGACGTGGAGGAATGGCCCGCGCCCCCGCCCAAGGGAGAACTGCCCGACATAACGGGCATCAGGCGGTCCGCGCTGGACTACGTTGACCACATCCTTGTCCTGCTGCCCACGCTGCCTGATGACGCCGGCACGGACAAGCTGATGCCGATCTACAAGCGCATTGCCAGGACAGCCGGGCACGTCAATCTGGACGATCCCGTCCAGTTGATGGCGCTGCTTGATGAGTTCAGACTGAAAGGCGATGTCACCCAGAAGATGTGGCCGGGGAAGAAGCCCCAGGCGATGGAGGAACTGAAGAGGTACGACGACTTCAAGGAAACCATCGCGGGACCCGCGATGAAGCGATGGCGGGAGGTACGCTACGGCTCCGCGCTGCCGATACTGACGCTGGCGAGGGCGGAGTATGACAAGCTCAGGCAGGACCGCGGCAAGCTCAACTTCCAGGACCTGCTCATGAAGGCCGCCGGGCTGCTCAAGGGCAACCCGAACGTGAGGAGTTACTTCAGGAAAAGACTCACACACCTCATGGTTGACGAGTTTCAGGACACGGACCCGATACAGGCCGAGGTCATGATGCTCCTGACGGCTACAGAACCGAACGAGGACAACTGGCGCAGGTGCATTCCAGCCCCAGGATCGCTGTTTGTCGTGGGCGACCCGAAGCAGTCAATCTACCGCTTCAGGCGCGCCGACATCGTCACCTACAACGAGGTCAAGAGGATCATCACCGGCAATGATGGCGGCATGTGTGTTCAGTTGAGCGCCAACTTCCGCTCCACCCCTCGGATCATCAACTGGGTCAATGAGACCTTCAGCCCTGCCTTTCCCGCAAAGGCGACGGACGAGTCCCCGGAGTATGTTAGCCTCGGGGTGGGCAAGGCGGACCTTATCGGGGGATCTCTGGATGGAGTCTACAGACTCACCCAGACGGAAAAAAAACAGAAGGACGACCGTCTGGACGAGGAGGCCGAACGCATTGCGCGGATCATACGCAACGCGCTGGACGAGGGGCTCACGGTGGCGTGTTCGGAGAAAGATGCGCGCGGCGTCGCAGACGATAGCGACGGTGACGCGCAATCTCCCCTCACCCACCGCAACCTGCCCGCTACCGGGCAGGCGCGGTCCCCCTTCTCCCCCGGGAGAAGGTGTCGTCTCGCTTGGCGAGACGCCGTCGCTTGCGACACGACGGATGAGGGGCCTCGATGCGCGTCTGCTCCCGACATTGCGCGTGATGGAGGAGGGCGCAGGATCAACCCCGGCGACTTCCTCATCCTGTCACCCGTGCACTTTCCGCTGAGCCTCTACGCCTCGAAGCTTCAGAAGTACGGAATCCCCCACCGCGTTACGGGCGGTAGCGCCCTGAATGAACTGGCGGAGCTGAGGTTGCTCTACAAGTGCGTCGGCACCGTCGCCAATCCCGACAATCCCGTTTTCCTGGTCGGAGCGCTCAGGAGCGAGCTGTTCGGCGTCAGCGACGCGCAGCTCTACGCGTTCAAGAAGGCCAAGGGCAGGTTCGACTATCGTGAACCGGTTCCTGACAAACTGGATGATGCGACACGCCAGTCCATAGGTTATGCATTCGACAAGCTGAGCAGATACAGCAAGTGGCTTGACAGCATGCCAGCCGTATCCGCAGTGGAACGCATCGCATCGGACTCGGGGCTGATGGTTCTGGCGGGGCACCGGCCCGGGGGCGAGGTTGACGCCGGCAGCCTCTCAAAGGTGTTCGAACTCCTGAGAGAGTCTCGGGATGACATGTGGACCGTCGCTCAGATGGTCGAGTATCTGGGGCAGCTCATCGAGAAAGAAGAAGAATACGACGCCGTTTCGGCCTTGTCGGAGGACAAGCCGTGCGTGCGGGTCATGAACCTGCACAAGGCGAAGGGATTGGAGGCGCCCGTAGTCTTCCTGGGCAACCCGCTGTACCAGTGGAACACGGACGCAACCACGCACATAGACCGTTCAGGCGACCGGGTATGCGGCTACATGCTGATACAGAAGAAATCAGCGTCAAGGTTCGGCGGGGCGACGCTGCTGGCCCAGCCCGAGGGCTGGGACGAGCTGGCCGAGAAGGAAAGCGCATTCCTGTCAGCCGAGATGACGCGGCTTCAATACGTAGCCGCCACCCGGGCAGGCTCGGCGCTGGTGATTGCCCGCCCGTCGAAGTCACCAAAGGACTCCACAGCGGATGATCCCTGGCGAGACAACCAGCCCGACGGCGAGATCAAGGCTCCCGACGAGGCTTCCGCCCCGCAGGCGGAAGAACAGGCGCTGACTTCCGCAGAGGTAAGGGAAGCGCTGGGAGAGATAGAGTCAAAGAGCGCAAAGGCTGGAAAGCCGACCTTCCTTGAGGGGGCGGCAAAGGAGCATGCCCTTGCCGCTGGCAGGGATGGGGGGGCGCAAGCGTCAGCGGGCGGCGGTGCCGGCGGCTGTGCCGTTCCGATCCTCAATCCCGAAGGCGAGCACGGCATGGAGAGGGGCAGCGTCATCCATGCCCTGCTTGAGGCCGCGATGCGCAACCCGGGGGACGACCTCGTGCGTCTTGCCGAGTCGTCCTGCAGGGAGCATGGTCTTGAGGTCGAGTCGGCGCAGGGGCTGGCGGAGATGGCCCGCGTCGTGGCCGGGTCGGAGACCCTCAGACGCGCCAGGGCAAGCCTGAAGTGGATGGTCGAGGTCCCCTTCGAGACCATGATTGAGGAACTGACCCCCGAAGAAGGCCCAGTCTGTCGTCACATGAGAGGCGGAATTGACCTCGTCTTCAGGGAGGCCGACGGCTGGGTCATCGTGGACTACAAGACCGACCGGGGCAGGACGCCCGACGAACTGGTCAGTCAGTACGCCCCCCAGGTCCGCCTGTACGCCAGGGCGTGGGAGAAGATGACGGGACAGCGGGTCAAGGAGATCGGCCTGCTTTCAACCGAGACGATGTCCCTGATCAATGTCCCCCTGGATAGGTGAGACAGGAATTCAACCTGTTACCCGAACGCCATCGCACAGTAGGTGGGCGAGAGTGATGAGAATCTCCTATACGAGACATTAACACCAACGTAGAATCCTGTTCACGTGATGTGTTCTCGGTCCAACGTTGTCCGAAAGGTAGGAGGAAGGCAAATGTCTCAGGCACGAAAGGAATCATGGGACAGAGAGCAGCTTGATTTCAAGCCGGGCGAGCGATACGAGAACCGAAAAGGCACATACGAGGTAATTACGATATCTGGCGACGAGATGTTGATCGAATACTATGAGGGGTTGTCGAGCGGATGGCCGAGAGAGTCCGTTCCGAGGAAGTTTGTGCTACCGGTGTGCACCAGGGAGCGGAGGCCAAAAGCGGGGTTGTTGTAAATGGCGGCCAGGCAAGGGATATAGAACAAGATGAAGATGGTGGAGGATACGGGATTCGAACCCGTGGCCTCGTGAATGCCATTCACGCGCTCTCCCAGCTGAGCTAATCCCCCACGGGAAGACAAATATTCATACTCAATGCCTGCCGGGATGTCAAGCGCGTTTTCACCATGATTTCTTCCCTTGATGTCCAACTCAATAGAAATATCCGCGCGCAGCGGGGAGCCATGTTTCTTTGTTCCGCGGGCCGCACAATCGCAATATCATGTCGCCTGATGAGCCATTCGTGCCCGCTCAATATCAGGCTGCGATATCCAGGGATTCCTGAATGGTTGACATTCTCACCGGCTGAGACGATTCTGGCGTTTGCCGCCCCGCGCCGGGGCCAGAGCATATTCTTTACGTTTCACCCGCGCGGGATGCAGTCTTCCCTCCAGCAGCATTCCTTCTCCGGGCATTCGGCCCGCCCGGTGTCGAAGCACTGCGGGTTGCCTTCCGCCTTTTGGATATCCCTGATCAGTTCCCTCTTGCTGCGCGTTATCTTGCAGTCAATCCCGAAACATTTCGCCTTTTTCCTGACTTCCGAAATCTTCATCTTTCCATTCCTTCCGTTCTCTGAATGCCGCCGGGAGCGTCGCAAGCCCTCTCGGTTTCGATTTCTTCCCGGCTTCCACCTCCTGCCTGTGCATGCGCTTTCTATTCCTTAATTATAATCGCTTTGTCAACAACCGTCCATCGGCCCGCCCTTCTGCGTTGTCGGCGGGTGTCTTGCCGCGTCCGTGGCTGGCGCCGTGCCGATTTGCCGTCAGAGCGAGCGTATGCTCTCGATCAGGTAATCCAGCGCCTCCCGCGTCTGCCGGGGGTTGATGGGCAGCGTGACCAACCGCTCGCCGACCGAGTCCGCGACCGGGAACTGCCCCGGTTCATAACCGCGATTGCGGAACGCCGTGGTCCAGTGCAGCGGGATATAGTGCGTCCCGATCCTGACGCCCTTTTCATGCAGCATCCTGTAGACGAAATCCTCTTTATTAATGCCGAGCGAGTCCGGATCGAGCATGACGGGATAAAGATGGAATACGTGCTTGCAGTCCTCCATGACCGTCGGCGTCCGCAACCCCTTGACGCCCTTCAGCCCATTCGTGATGTATGCAGCGTTTTCGATTCGCCGGGCGTTCAGCGCGTCAAGTTTCTTGAGTTGCTCGACGCCGACGGCCGCCTGTATGTCCGTCATGCGGAAGTTGTATCCTGTGTCATCGAAGTCCTGCCACCAGAAGCGCTTGCCCATCGGGAAGCGCATTTCGTCCAGGCTGCAGTATTTCGTGCTGCGCCCGTAGACGCGCGTGCAGTGCGAGCGATAAAGCGCGACGCGCTCGAAAAGGTCGCCGTCATTCGTGACGACCATGCCGCCCTCGCCCAGCGTGGAGATGTTCTTCTGCTCGTGGAAGCTGAAGCACCCCGTCGCGCCCATCGCGCCCGCCTTGCGCCCCTTGTATTCCCCGCCAAGCGCGTGGCAGGAGTCCTCCACCACGGCGACGCCGCGCCGGTCCGCGATCTCCAGAATCGCGTCCATGTCGCAGCACTGGCCGTAGAGATGCACGGGGATGATGGCCCGCGTGTCGGGCGTGATTGCGTCCTCAAGCTTCGCGGGATCGAGGTTGTATGTGACGGGATCAACGTCAACGAAGTCAATCTCCGCTCCCAGGACCTCCGGCGCGGCGGCGGTGGCTATCCATGTGAGCGGCGTCGTGATGACGCGGTCGCCGGGCTTGATGTCCAACGCCACCATCGAGAGGAAGAGCGCGGCGGTTCCGTTGGAGCAGGCGCGGGCGTATTTCGTCCCGCAGTACGCCGCGAAATCCTTCTCGAACTGTATGCACGCCTCGCCGCTGGTGGGGGCGTTCTTGTGAAGAATATCCAGAACGGCGCGCTCCTCCTCGGGGCCGTATTCGTTCCCAAACTTGATTTCCAGACCGTGTTTTATTTGTGGAGATGCCATTGTGTCATTTCTCCCTTGATGAAAGTATCAGTTCCAGCGCGTCGGCCAGTTCGAGCATGGGCGTCCGAAGCGTCCTTCGCGCCAGAGAATTGTCGAGCGAAGCGTCATTGGGCCGCGCAGCACGCCCCGGCATCGAATTCGAGTCCGTGGCGACGACAAGCTTGCCGGGGTATCCGAGCCGTTCGGCGATCCGCAGGCCCATCTCGTGCCGGTTCAGTCTCGTGCATCCGGCCAGGTGAATCGTCCCATGAAACTCGGAACCTGCAAGTTCCAGCAGGGCGCGTCCAAGCGTGATAACGTCAATCGGAGTGCGGATTTCGTTCTGCGGGAAACGGACTTCCCTCCTGGCTTCGAGACTTTCAACCATCTTCGCCAGGAACGAGTTCCCGGCTCCCAGAACCGGCAGTCCAACGACGAGAGACAGTCGCGCGACAACGCTCCCGGGGGCCAGTTCCCTGACTGCCTTCTCGGCGCGGACCTTCGTCTCGCCGTAGAAGTTGACGGGATGCGGTTGGTCGTCTTCCGTGTAGCGTCCCTTCGCGCCGTCGAAGACGGTGTCCGTGGAACACGCGATCATTTTCGCCCCGCTCCGTCCGCAAAGGCGGGCGATTTCCGCGGTGACGCCGACGTTGACCTGCTCGGCCTCATCCTGATGATTCTGGCAATAGTCTATGTCCGCCAGCGCAGCCATGTGGATGACGGCGTCGGGCTTCTCTTCGGCGAAGAATTCTCGAAGCCGCGCTGTGTCGCGGAGTTCCAGTTGACGACGGCGGACGCCGGGGATTTCCGGCGCGGAGTCGAACTGATGGACGGCGCAGACGTCCCATGCGCCTGCCGCCTGGCGAACGACGCTGCCGGCTACAAAGCCGCCGTATCCGGTGACAAGCAGGCGTTTCTTCATGCGGTTGCCGCCTTTTCAGCAGGCTGATTCTCGAGGCGATTGCGGGCAATGCTCACGCGCCAACTGACAATCAGCATCAACACAATGAAAGCGACGCTCATGCCCAGGAAGAGGTGGTTGCAGTTGCTGACGCTGCGGACGGGGTTCTCCTTGTCAATGATCCGTCCGATGACCTCCTCCTGCACGACCGGGCCGATGCTGGCGATGCCGTTCACCAGCCCGGCGATTGCCACGGCGTTGCGCTGACCGGCCACGGAAATCGCGCCCGCCGCCACGAGGATGCTGTCCGGGCCATACACCATGAACCCGACCAGCCCGTAGCAGACCGCAAGCGCGACCGGATTGCCGCCCAGTACCATGACGGTAATGTAACTGGCGACGATCCCTATCCCCATGACGAGGCAGAGCCTCTCCCACTTGCCGCGGAAAATCCTGTCCAGCATGAACCCCGCCGCGATCATCCCGGCCACGCCCGCCCAGTTGAAGATCGAGGAGTAATAAGCCGCCCTTCCGACGTCCATGCCCTGAAGATTGAGAAACGTCGGCAGCCAGGAGTCGAGGGCATAGCGCAGGAACTTGATGCAGAAGTAACAGCAACCCATGATGGGGACGACGGGATTGAGCGCGAGTTTCAGATACTGGACGAACGTGAGGCGCTCCGCCGAGGATGCGTCAATCGCTCTCTCATTGGAATGGGCGTGGTCAACAATCGGTTCAAGGCCGACGTCTTCCGGCCTGTTGCGCTGCCATAAGAAGAGAATCCACCACGCCGCGAAGGCCAGCACCGTGCAGCCCAGGAACGCGTAGCGGACGCCGTAATGTCCGCCGAGTTTTGCCGAGAAATGCGCAAGCAGGAATCCCCCCAGCCCTTTCACCACGATATCGCCGACCGTGTAGCTGGTGGACCATATGCCCATGACCTCGCCGCGCTCCTTCTTGCGCAGCCATTCGGCGACCGAGCCGACCGTCGCCGGCCAGCCTGCGGCCTGGACCAGGCCGTTGAAGAACATGAATGCGAGGAAGGTCCAGTATGAATTGGCGAAGCCGAAGACGATGTTGATTGCCATCGAGACGCCAAGCCCGCCCAGCAGCAGAACGCGCGGCCCCCACTTGCGACCGATGAAGCTGTTTATGAACTGGCCAAGCATATAGGCGAACAGAAACGCGCTCCAGATATGCGCTATATCCTTAAGCTCAATGCCGTACTCCTTGGCGATCGTCGTCTTGCAGATCGGATAGACCTTGCGGACGAGGTAGAAACCCGCGTAGCCGCAGTAGGTCGAGATTAGAACCTTCCATCGCCAGACCCGCTGCTCGCGCGACAGCGCGCGGTCCTCTATCGAAACGAAATCCTGTGCGCTCACCTGGACCCGCCTTCCTTGTCTTCAGCGATTGAACGACTGCCCTGCCTACCGGCATCAGGATACCCGTTTGGCCATGAAGAACAAGCAAGGAAAACATGAGTATCTCATCAGACGCTCGCGCCCCTTTTGGACTGCGGCGGCTTGACGCCGCTTTCAGCGGGCGAGGCACGACTCGCCCGCTCTTGCGAGAACTTGACCGAAATCACCATGCGCATAATCTTGATGCTGCCGCGCGCCGTCTTGTTGGCGGCGGAAAGCGATGTCGTGCTTTTCAAGCGCGCAGCCACCACGCACCAAAATAAGCGTCGGGGATGCAAAACCTATACCGCGTTGCAATGTGTCCCTGCCGGGACAGCGCGTCCGTTATCGACTCCATGCTCGAGTTCCCCCCAATCCCCTTGCGCCACGGCAGCGGCGAGCATATCATCACACGTAGTGGGTTGCCGGCGGGCGGAATTCCAGCCGGCCTTTGATCTTCTCCCGACATGGTGACTTGAATGAAACGTCCCATTGACCCGAGACGCTACCTCGTCCAGTTCAGCAGTCACAATCTGCCGCACATTTTCACCGACGTTCTCATCATCGGCGGCGGGATTGCCGGCCTTTCAGCGGCGCTTGAAGCCGCGAAGTCCGTGAAGGTCACAGTCGTGTGCAAGGAGGGGGCGCGGGACTGCAACACGTGGCACGCTCAGGGCGGAATCGCCGCCGCAATCGCGCCGTGGGACAGCCCGGAGAAACACTTCGAGGACACCATCTCCGCCGGGCAGCAACTGGCCGATCCTGAGATCGTCAAGCTGGTCGTGGAGCGCGGGGCTGAACGCATCCGGGAAATGATCAAGGAAGGCTTCGCTTTCGACCGCGACAACGGGGAGCTGGCCTTCGGTCAGGAGGGCGGGCACGGGCAGCGCCGCATCCTTCACGCCGACGGCGACTCCACCGGCTCCGCCGTGCTGAAGTTTCTGCTGGCCTGCGTGAAGGACAATCCCAACATCCAGATGCTCACGAACGTCTTCACCATTGACCTGCTGGACGTGCAGAAGCGGTGCGACGGGGTCGTGGCATATCATCCGGATCGCGGCGTCTTCCTCGTCCGCGCGAAGCAGACGATCCTGGCCGCCGGGGGATGCGGGCGCATATTCCGCGAAACCACCAACTCCCCCGTGGCCACCGGCGACGGCCCGGCGATGGCCTGGCGCGCCGGGGTTGAGCTGATGGACATGGAATTCATGCAGTTCCACCCGACGACGCTTTATGTGGCCGGGGCGACTCGCGCGCTGATCTCCGAGGCCGTTCGCGGCGAGGGCGGACTGCTGGTCAACTCCCGCGGCGAGCGCTTCATGCCCAACTACCACGAATCGGCGGAGCTTGCCCCGCGCGACGCCGTCAGCCGCGCCATCGTCGAAGAGCTTGCCCGCACGAAGGGCACGTGCGTCTACGTTGACGTCCGGCACATCCCGGCAAAACAGTTCAAGGCCAGGTTCCCGCTCATAACGCGCCTGTGCGCCGGTTTCGGCATTGACCCGGCGCACGACCTGATCCCTGTGCGCCCGGCGGCGCATTACATGATCGGCGGCGTCAAAGTCGGCCAGGACGCGCGCACGAGCATGCCGGGCCTGTTCGCCTGCGGGGAGGTCGCCTGCACCGGCCTGCACGGGGCAAACCGGCTCGGAAGCAATTCCCTCCTCGAAGGGCTTGTCTTCGGCGGCATCGCCGGGCGCGAGGCCGCAGCCGCCGTCTCGACCGAAAAGGAGGAAATGTTCCTCCACAGCGTCCAGGGCATCCTGGGCGAGCCGAAATACGGCCAACTGGACCTTGAGGATGTGGGCGCGGCGCTGCGAAGCCTGATGTGGCGCGACGTCGGCGTCGTGCGCGATCAGAAAAACCTTGACGACGCGGAGGAAATGATCAATTTCTGGTGCCGCTACGTCATGGACAAGATATTCGACTCCCCGGAAGGCTGGGCGCTTCAGAACATGCTCACCACGTCGAAACTCATTGCCATGTGCGCCAGGCAGAGGGAGGAAACGCGCGGGGTTCATTTCCGCGCCGACTTCCCGGAGACCAAATCGGAATGGCACAGACATATAGTAGTGCGCAATTCCGGACGCGGGTGGCTGTGAGCGTTGCCGGGCAGCAGCGTTCTTCCTTCTCTCCCGGGGAAAAGGCGGCGCGTCCGCAGAAAGCGCCGGATGATATTGTGATCCTGCTGAATCGCATCGCCACGCCCCGTATAACCACCCTTCCGCTGATATCAATTCCGGCATCGGAAGTCTGATTTGCCCAGGTGTCCTGCAAATCGCGTTCGTCGGATTAATCCGCCGATGGGGATGGTTTATGGCGGATAGTCGCGACCTGTTCTCCCTCCGCAATGCGCAGCGCCCGCTATCGGTTTGACAATCCCATCTCCTGAAAGAGAATTATATGCGCAATCAGAGGGAAACAGTTGCGGGGGGCTTACGGTGGGAACCGGTGTTGGGTGGGGTCGGCGCAATACCGTCCGGCGTGTGTCAGCATGCCTGCTTGGAGGCTGGCTCTCGGCGGGATGCTGCGCCACGCTCGGGGACGGGGGCGTGATCCATAAGATAGGGTTCGGGGCTGTTCTACAGAAGACCGATGCGCGCACAACCGTCATCCACAATCCGCTCTCCCTCCTTGACCTCAGTTTAAATACCGGCGACAACGGTATCTGCGTCGGACCTGGCGTCAGAACCACCGCGACGCCGACTCAACGCGCGGGGGGAGAGCGAATCGGAGCGCGGCGCTTGTTCTTCGTCCCGCCTCTGGCTCTGGCGGTTCGGAATGGCTGCGCTACGACCACGCTTGGTTTCTCCTTAATGACAATCCAGGATTGGCCCAACGCCGACTCCGGCAGGAGGTGGCAAACCCGGATGGAGGCGATGACCGGAGCCGGTCTGATCCTGGATTTCGCATCCGCAGGACGTGGAGTGAATCTCGGGTGCATGCGCAGTGTCACGGTTATGGCCGATGCTGAAAGCGACCGTGTTTGGACTGTCATTTACGACAGCCGCAGTCCGATGGAAACAATGTTCAGAGAGGAGAGGTTGGAGAGATGAAGATTCTCATAATCACGGCGTGTCTGTTGTTCATTGCGGGTCTTTCCGGCTGCGCCGGGGATTCGCTAGTGTTCGTCAGTTGCACGAAGCTCGGTGTCAGCGCGTCCGCCGCCCGGGAGGCCCCGGCGGAGGCGCAGATCGGATATCACCGATTCGAGGGCGCAATAATCCCCGTCGGCAGGGACGACGCAGGCGGCGCGAAGGCCCCGCCCGTTCTGGCCGTCGTGGACATACGCAACAGCCTTTTCGGCGAACTGGCCGTCAGGCACGTCTTCGCCACGGGAAAGGCGGCGTCGGATGCCGGGGGGGCGGTATTCAGCGAGGCGGTCCGAAACTCCGCCGGGAAAGACAACCAATCTCAGAACTTGCCGGACGCGGAGGGAAACCGGGATCAATCGCCGGAATAGAGAGGGGGGGGATATGGAGAAGGCACATCACGCGCTCGCCGTCCGGGACGCAGCAGCGCTCGTGAAGCGATGGGCGGAAAATCCATTGGAGGCTCCACAAGGGATTAACGTCAGCGCCGTCGCAGATGCCATAAGAGACGATAACTCCGCGCGAAGGCTTGAGCGCCTCGTCAAGGCGGCGGATGAAATCAGGGACCTGCGCGTCAGCCGGGGCCTGACAAGCGCTGTCATGGAACGGTTCGGCAATCCGACCTGCTTCCAGCACTTCGCGTATTGCGGCTCGATGGGCGACCTTGCCGGAGGCGGGAAGGTCGCGCGCATGTATGACGGCTACTGCTGGGACTGCGATCCGTTCATGCAGTGGCCGGGAAGGATCGCCGACCTGTCGCAGGCGCGTATCCGCCACCATCCGGACAGCAAACCGTTTGACCCGGAATTCCTGAAATGGAGTCCCGGCGCGCGCATGGTCGCCGGCGGCGAAGCGTGGGACGATCAGAAATACCCGTCCGCGATTGACCTTGCGGAATTCTATGGCGGCGGCTTTTTCCGCTACTTATCACGCGGAGACCGGGACAAGGCATTCGCGAGCCTTATGTTCGCGGTTCACATGCTTCAGGACCTGTGCGTTCCGCATCACGTTCTCGGCACGGTTGACCTCGGCCATGCGGCGCATGAGCGGAAGGCGCTGGCGCGCTGGCGCGAAATCCGGCGCGGCCTGCCGCGGAAGACCCGCAGACTGACATGGTCGCGTCTTTCGCTTGAAGCGCGCGAGATGCTCGACGGCGACATCGGAAGCGCAACCGGTTTCAGGGAGCTTGGCGAGGCGGCGGTCCGGGCGACGGCCCTGCGCCTACCCGCTCCAGACCGCGCGCCATCCCCGACCCGCGCCGAGACATGGAAAATGACGCGACAGGCGATTGCCTGCGCGATCAAGGCGTTTGACCTTATTGCTGCCGGCCTTATGCCGCGGCAGACTCTTCCCGCGTAACAAGCCGGCCTGTTATGATTACAAACAGTCCTCAGTTTTTACGATTTCAGGGCTAAATGCGATGGAGACTTCATGCTCGTCATTTCCTGCCATGCCGACACGGGTTTTATGACGCACCGTCTCGCCCGGGAGGCGGACGGAACGGTCTTCGGCCACCTCGACAACTTCTCCGGCGTTTATAGCGTCATGCAGGCTTACTTCTCCGGACGCATGGACCGGGAGAACGTGAGAATAGAATTGACCTACGGCGAGGAAGTGGATTTCGCCGGGGCGCAGGAGGTGCTGGAGACGCTCAGCCCGCATGACTTCGTCATCGTCGTTGACGTGACGGGCACGCCGACCGGCAAGGGACTCGTCATTGAGAAATGCGCCGACCCCCTGATGCGGGAATTCGCCACGGTGGCCCTGCGCGGGATGGAATACGATCTCTATGAGGGCTGCCCTGATCCGATCGCCAATCAGGATGAGGTTGACGTCTACCGGGACAAATGCCGCGCTGTCTGCTTCCTGGGCTTGCCGTGCGCCGGGGGGGATTACAACGCGGGCCGCGTCCGCTGCCGCGAGGAATCGCTCAAGGCCGTGACCGAGGCGCTTTGCAGGATGGTCGAACGCTTCCACGATTTCTGCGCGGAGAAAGGAATCAGGGAGGACTGAGCGCCTTCGGATTCTGCCTGTGCGGTGTCATCGTATGTGTTCAACGCAAATGTTTGTTTTGGACTGCGGCGGCTGCGCGCTTGAAAAGCGCGACGCCGCTTTTTGCGGGCGAGGCACGACTCGCCCACCGTTGCTGGCTTTCAGCATCCGCGGCAACAGTTATAATGTCAACTGGCTTTTCCGTTCAGCCGGTTCCCCGAAAACCCGTCAAGGAGACACGGCATGAGTTATCGCCATGCAGCCGCTGCGCTGTTCGCCTCATTCGCGCTGACCGCCTCCCCGGCCTTCTGCGCGGAGGCAATCGAAATCGGCTCGCAGCTTGAGCCGTTGGTTGACGATTTTCTGATTGAGCGGCTAGACGGCCTGAGCCTGACGCTCCATTATCCGGTCCCGCACGACGTCGCCATAGTCCACGACGCTCCGTGGGAGGGCAATACCTGCTGTTACCATACCATTTTTAAGGACGGCGACATTTATCGCCTTTACTACCGCGGATCGCACTACGTCCCCGGAAAAGAGACGCACACGGAGTTCGCCTGCTACGCGGAGAGCGGCGACGGCAAGACGTTCACAAGGCCGAATCTTGGTATTCATGAGTTCAACGGATCGAAGGACAACAGCATCATCGTCGCCGGCGGCGTCCATAACTTCGCTCCGTTCAAGGACGCCAATCCCGCCTGCGCGGCGGACGCGCGATACAAGGCGCTGGCAAGCGGCAAGGGCGGGCTGATGGCATATAAATCCCCGGACGGGATCCATTGGTCGCTGATGTCCGACGCGCCGGTCATCACCAAGGGCGCGTTTGATTCTCAGAACCTGGCTTTCTGGGACACGCACCGCAAACGCTACGTCGAATTCCATCGCGGCTTCAAGGACGGATTCCGCGACATCATGACGGGGACGTCCGACGATTTCCTGGTCTGGACAGATCCGGTCTGGCTTGAATATCCCGGTACGCAGATGGAGCACCTTTACACGAACCAGATAACGCAGTGCCCCCTTGCTCCGCACATTTTCCTCGGCTTTCCGAAACGCTTCACTCCGGACCGCAACGTGGACGGGCACGAACACGCGGGAGTTTCCGACGGCATCTTCATGACGAGCCGCGACGGCCTGAACTTCAACAGGTGGGCCGAGGCATTTGTCAGACCGGGGCTTCAGGGCGAGCGCTGGGTGAACCGTAACAACATGACCGCATGGGGCGTCGTGACGACGAAGTCCGACCTTCAGGGCGCGCCCGATGAGCTTTCAATCTACTCCACCGAGGGTTATTACCGCGGCGATGCGTCCCGCCTGCGGCGCTTCAGCATCCGCGTGAACGGATTCGTTTCCGTCCAGGCCCCGATGAAGGGGGGAGAGATGACGACGAAGCCCCTCGTCTTCAGCGTCGGGGAGAAGGTCGCGCTCCGCATCAACTACTCCACCAGCGGGGCCGGCAGCCTCCGTTGCGAGATTCAGGACGCCGACGGAAAGCCGATACCGGGATTCTCGCTCACGGAGGCGGACGAGATTTACGGCGATTCGCTTGATCGGACGGTGACATGGGGCGGCAGGTCCGAATTCGGCAACCTCGCCGGCAAGCCCGTGCGACTGAGATTTGCAATGAAGGACGCGGACCTCTACTCGGTGCAATTCAAATGACGAAACACAAGCGCGACGGGCCGGCCGCGGACGCCCAACCCTGGAGTGCGGCAGACTTGCTGCCGCCCTGTTGTCGGGCGAAGCTCGCTTCGCCGCGCAGCCTTGCGGCTGCGATTCATACGGCCATTGAGAAAGTCTCGTTCCTGAAGGTAACCCGCAAAGCGCCATCTGTCGCTCTCGCCGGCATGGCGTTAGCGTTGATGATTTCCGCCGCTGCGGCGGATTCCGTTACGGAGACCAACATGAACAAATTCTCGGATAACCCCGGCGTTCCGTGGCCGGCTGTTGACGGGCTGGGGCGCGCGCTGCCGACCCCTGAGTCCGTCGGTCCGCCGAAGCCCAACCGCTTCGTGGGCATATTCTACTTCCTTTGGCTCGGCCAGCACGACCAGCCCGGCGCGGGGCCGTTCGACGTCTCGAAAATCATGGCGGGGCATCCCGACGCGTTGCGGAATCCGGATTCGCCTCCGTGGGGGCCTGCCGGCCACATGCACTTCTGGGGCGAGCCGCTCTACGGATATTACCTTGTATCAGATCCATGGGTGCTAAGACGCCACGCCCACCTGCTGGCGGACGCCGGCGTTGACACGCTGATCTTCGACACCACCAACCGCGTCACCTACAAGAACGTCTACATGAAGCTCTGCGAAGTCTTCGCGCAGGTCCGCCGCGAGGGCGGGCGAACCCCGCAGATAACATTCATGACCAACACTGAGGCCGGCGCGACGGCGGACGAACTCCTCAACGACCTCTACAAACCCGGCCTCTACCCGGAAATCTGGTTCCGCTGGGAGGGCAAGCCGCTTCTGATCTGCGATCCGGCCGCGGCCGGTCCGGCGGTCAAGGACTTCTTCACGCTTCGCAAGGCCCACTGGCCGTTCCAGATGATCAACACGCCCTATGCCTGGCATTGGGAGGCGGCGTATCCGCAGCCCTACGGATACACGACCGACCCAGACAGGCCGGAGCAGGTCAACGTCTCCATCGCGCAGAACCTCCGCGCAAGCGACGGCCAGGTCACGAACATGAGCCGGGGCGACGCCCGGGGGCGCAGCTTCCACGACGGCAAGCTCGACCGCTCCCCCGGCGCGGTCAACCACGGCCACAACGCCCGCGAGCAGTGGAAACGCGCCCTGGAGCTTGATCCCCCGTTCGTGATGGTCACGGGTTGGAACGAGTGGATCGCGGGGCGCTACGGCAACGAAAACGAGCCGGTAATGTTCGTGGACCAGTTCGACGAGGAGTTCAGCCGCGACATCGAGATTATGAAGGGCGGGCATCTCGACCATTACTACTACCAGCTTGTGGACGGCGTGAGGCGCTACAAGGGCGCGCCGCCACTGCCGAAGGCGTCCGCCCCGAAGACGATTGACGTTCGCGGTGGCTTCGATCAGTGGAACGACGTCGGCCCGGAGTTCAGCGACCACGCGGGTGAGACCATCCCGCGCGATCATGCGGGTGTGGCCAACCTGCATTACAGGAACGACACGGGCCGCAACGAACTCATTGCCATGAAGGTCGCCAGGGACGACAGGAATCTCTACTTCCTCGCGCGGACAGAAAAGGCGATCACGCCCCGGACCGATCCGAACTGGATGATGCTGCTCATCGAGGTCGCCGGCGCGAAGGGCGCAAACTGGGAGGGCCGCAACTTCATCGTCAATCGGACACCCCCCGGCGCGGACAGGGCCATCCTTGAGCGATGCGTCGGCGGGTGGAACTGGGAGAAGGTCGCCGAGGTCGCCTTCCGAGTCGAAGGCAATCGGCTTCACCTTGCCGTCCCCAGAGCGGCGCTCGGGCTGCCGGAAGGCCGCGCGGCATTCGCGCTGAACTTCAAGTGGGCGGACAACGTCCGCCCGGGCGACGTGATGGACTTTTACATAAGCGGCGACGTCGCCCCGCAGGGGCGTTTCAAGTTCAGATACGCGGCTGAGTGACACCCTGCCGGGATTTCCGGAATGTTCGGAAGGCCGGTTGGACGCAACGCGTAGGGCGGGTTCTCCTGATCCGCTCGGAATCATTACGCGCCGAACAATACAGCATGGGCGCAGAGCTTCCATCCTTTACTGCCGATCATTATTTCCCGCATTCCAATCCGCCTCACACCCGCAGCAGCATCTTCAGCCTGCCGCCTTCGGACGCCTTCCTGAGCGCGGACACGCCGAGTTCCAGCGGATAGGTGTCCTCGATGAGCGCGTCCGTATCAATCGCCCCTCTCTCCAGCGCCCTGAGCGCCGGCTCGAACGGCCCGCAGCGCGATCCGATTATCGTGATCTCGTTGACGACCGCCACCGTAAGGTTGACCGCGTGATTCCCAGCAACGGTCGTCTTCAAAACAAGCTTTCCCCCCGGACGGCAGAGCGGGAGGGCGTTGGCCATCGCGTCCGGATTTCCGCTGCACTCGATCACTACGTCGTATTGCACCGCCGGCAGGTCGTCGCCGAAGAAACAGCGGACGCCTTTCCCGGCAAGCGTCAACGCCCGCTCCCTGTGCCGCCCCAGGAGCGATACGTCCGCGCAGGCCAGGCTACAGACCTGCGCGACGAGCAGCCCGAGCTTGCCGTCCCCGATCACCAGGACGCTGTCGGACGGGCGGACGGCGTCCTGCTTCAGGACCTCGAATGCGGCGGCTAGCGGCTCGGTGAAAACCGCGCGCTCGTCAGGAACATTATCCGGAATCTCGTGAAGGTTGGCCGCCGGCAGCGTCAGGCATTCGGCGAACGCGCCGTCCCGCCCGGAGATCCCCAGCACGGTTCTGTTCGGACAGTGGTTCCCGCGCCCGGCCATGCAGGTTGGGCAGGAATTGCACGGGCAGTTGATCTCCCCGACCACGCGCCGCCCGGCGAGTTCCGGACGGCTTTCGCACGACTCGACTACGCCCGCAAACTCATGCCCGGGGATTCCCCGAAAATTCATGTAACCTTTCGCCAGTTCAATATCCGTTCGGCAGATTCCCGCGAGCGTGACGCGGACCAGCGCTTCTCCCTCGCCTGGGACAGGCTCCGGGCAGTCGTCCCGAAGCGCCGGTCCGCCATTCAGCATTATTGCCTTCATCAGCAATCCCGCAGCGCGCGATCTTAATGGTACTTAGGCAGGTAGTCGCCGTGGGCCTCGATGAGGTCGTCGCACATGGCGACGATCTCGTCAATCGTCAACTCCGCCGCCGTATGCGGGTCGAGCATCGCGGCCTGGTAGATGTGATCCTTGCGCAGCGTCAGCGCCGCCTCGATCGCCATCTCCTGCACATTGACGTTGGTGCGCGTGAGCGCGGCGCACTGCGGCGGCAGATCGCCGACGTAGGTCGGCGTGACGCCGTTACGGTCCACGACGCAAAGAACCTCGACACAGCAATTCGTCGGCAGATTCGTTATCAGCCCCTTGTTCAGCACGTTGCCGCCGAGCGTGAACGGCTTGCCGGTTTCGACGGCCTCAATGATGTATGAGGCGTATTCCCCGCCGCGGTTGTGCTGGAGGGGTTCGTCGGAAACGAGCTTCTCGCGCATCTCCTGCCATCCCTTGATCTGCCCGATGCATCGCCGGGGGTATTCGTCCAGCGGGATGTGGAAGCGGTTAATAAGTTCCGGGGCCTTCGTCTTGATGAACCAGGGGACGTACTCGCTCGTGTGTTCGCTGGATTCTGTGACATAGTAGCCGAAACGCTTCATCAGCTCGAAGCGGACGGTGTCCTTGTGCTTGTACTGCTCCAGTTGGGCGCGGCGCTTGATCTCCGGGTAGAGGTCTTCGCCGTGCCGTGAAATCTCCAGCAGCCAACCCTGGTGGTTGATGCCCGCGATCTTCCATTTCAACTCGTCGTGCGGGAGTTCAAGCATCCAGCAGAGGTGCCTCGCGCAGCCCTGGACGCTGTGGCAGAGGCCGACGGTGTGGACGCTTGTCGCCTTCAGGATCGCGCCGGTGATCATCGCCATCGGGTTCGTATAATTGAGCAGCCACGCCCCCGGCGCGACCTTCTCCATGATCCGGCAGTAGTCGAGCATGACGGGTATCGTGCGCAGCGCGCGGAAGATGCCGCCGATGCCCAGCGTGTCGGCGATGGTCTGCTGAAGGCCGTATTTCTTCGGAATCTCGAAGTCTATGACTGTTCCCGGCTCATAGCCGCCGACCTGCACGGCGTTGACTACGTAATCCGCGCCCTTCAGCGCCTTCTTCGCATCGGCGGCTGGGTAAGCCTTGATCGTCGTCTTCGCGCCGAGGGTCCGGTTGATGTTTTTCAACATCTTCTCAGAATCGGCCAGGCGCTGGGGGTCAATGTCAACGAGACTGATCTGCGCGTCCTTGAGGATGTCAACGTGCATGCAGTCGCCCAGCACGCTCTTGGCGAACACGGTGCTGCCGGCGCCGAGGAAGCAAATCTTGACCATTGATGAATCTCCTGAGGAATGGAATCGCTCTTATTATCACGCATGCGGCAGACGCAATGCCGCGGGTCCGCCGCATGATGGGCATTATCACAACGGGCGCCTGGTTGCGCAATCCTATTCAGGAACGAGCGGACGCGGTGTAGAATTGAATGCGGCGAGACGATACCGGAGGCGAGACATGCGGCACAAGAAATGCGGAATGATTCTGTTTTGCGCGGCGATACTTGCGCTTATGACGCCGAGATCGGACGCGGACTTCCCCGCCCGCCGCGCCCTGACCAGCGATGAAGAGATTGCCCGCCTGCGCGCCGATCCGGCGGTTCAGGAGGAGGCGAAGAAGCTACGTCAGTCGCTGGATCATTACTTCGCCATGAGCTACGAGGAGTTGTGGAACTTCATCCCCCCGGCGGCGCAGTTGCGGGCCGTGAACGTCGCTTTCGACCGGGGCTGCCCGATCTGCGGGCGGGAAATCTTCCGCAAGGCCGGGCATTACCCCTGGAAGCGCGGTCCGGATCGCCCATTCAAGGTTCAATGCCCCATCTGCAAAACGGTCTTCCCGTCGAATGACTTCAAACCCTGGACAACGGCGCGGGGGCAGCTCAAGCCGGGGCCGGACGACAAATATTTCGACGACGGATTCGGATACATCAACGAGAAGGGGGAACCGTTCTACTTCGTGGCGTATTATGTTTTCTGGCAGGTCTGGCGCGAGCTTGTCCCGGGCGCAATCTCCGGCATGTCGCGACTCTATCTTATAACCGGGGATGAGGAGGCCGGGCGGCGCGCCGTCATCATGCTGGGACGCCTGGCAAGCGAGTATCCGAAGATGGACTACAACGCCCAGGCGGTGCATATCGGCAGGTGGCCGAGCGGATACGCCGGGAAGATTTGCGACTACGTCTGGGAGAACAGCAGCGCGACGACCTACCCGGCAGCCTACGACAATGTCCGCGATGTCCTGAGCGATCCGGCGGCTGTCGAATTCCTGAAGACAAAGGGAATCGAGGATCCGCGCGTTTACATCCTCCAAAACCTCCTGCAGGAAATAGTGAAGGCCTACCTGGACAGGAACATCCACGGCAACATGGGATGGCAGCAGCATCTTATGCAAGCCGTCAGGGCGATCAACAACGACGATCCGGCCTATGGCCATACCACGAAAGAGATGGTTGACTGGCTGCTGTACGGGGGCGGGGAGATCGCGGTTCTGCTCTATAACGGCGTGACGCAGGACGGCGCGGGCAGCGAAGGCTCCCCCGGCTACAACGGCATGTGGTGGACGAATCTCTATCGCCTGGCCCGCCCCATGAAGGAGCTTGGCTATGACATGTGGAGCGTCCCCCCCTGGGCGCCGAGGCTGAAGAAGATGAGCGATTATTACATTGATAATATCGTGGCTGAAAACTACGTGCCCAGCATCGGGGACACCGGCCACGCCATGAAGCCGATGGAGGAGATCAAGTCGCCTGTGAACTTCCGTCTTGCCTATGAGAAAACCGGCGATCTTCGTTTCCTGCGCCAGCTAAGGCGATGCGGCGAGGACGTTACTCCCCTGTTGGACAGGCTTGACGAGCCGACGCGCAGCGTGTTTCTTGCCGAAAAACCGCCATACTTGCTCTCGCCTCGAACGCGCGATCTCGGCGGTTACGGCCTGGCCGTCCTGGAAAGCGGTTCGGGGGATAACGCCCGCGCAGTCGCCATGTATTACGGCTCGCAGGGCGCGTGGCACGACCACAAGGACCGGCTCAACATCGAATACATCGGAAGGGGCACAAGCTACCTGCCGGAAATGGGCTACCCCGCGCACTGGGGGGACAAGGCCTACGAATGGACGATGGGCACGGCGAGCCATTACACCGTCCTGATTGACGAGAATGGCCACGCGGGAAAGCCGCCCGGATCGCTGCATATGCTGGCGGACGGGAAATGGGCGCGCGTCATGGAGGCGTCCGGAGAACGCCTCTACCCCGGTTGCGATCTCTATCGCCGCACCGTTGTTATGATTGACCTTGGCCCCGCCGATTCATATCTGGTTGACGTCTTCCGCGTGTCCGGCGGGCGGAAGCATGACTATTCCTTCCACGGACTGCCGCGCGCGGAACTTTCCTTCGAGGGTGTGGAGTTCGGGCCGGAGCAGCCGGGAACGGTCTCGGGCAGGGACGCGCCGTTCGGCAAAAGGCCGACGCTCGACTATCGCGGCAACGGGTATTACTACCTGGAGAAGCCGCGCTACAGCCGTCCGGCGGGGGCATGGCGCGCGACGTGGCGGGCCGCAGGCGATGCGGAGAAGCCCAGGGGATTAAGACTGCATGTTCCGGAAAACGCATGTTCGGAGGCGATACTCGCCCTTGCTGAGCCGGAGCTGGATCGCGGGAACCCCGAGCGGATGGAATGGCTCCTGCTCAGGAACGCGGCGGGGAAGGATCAGACCGCCCGCAGCGATTTCATCAGCGTCATCGAGCCTTTCGAAAAGGATGCGTCAATCGCCGGGGTTGAAAAGCTGACGGCGAAGGACGAGGCGGCGGCGCGACAAGCAGGATGGGTCGGTCTGCGGATTCGCCACAGTCTGGCGACTGACACAATCTGCAGCGCGCTTGACGAGACCGCAATGATTGAGACATCCGACGGCGTTCGCTTCCAGGGGCGTTTCGGCGCGATACGGAAAGCGTCAACCGGCGAGGTCTCGACCTACCTGGCGGGTTGCAGCGTCATGGAAGCCGGCGGCGCGGCGGCATCGGGCGGCGGGATTGTCCGCGCGAAAGTGTCCCGCGTATTGTACGATAAGAATGCAATCGAGATTGAGCCGGCGCTCGCCGCCCCGGAGCGTTTCATCGGGCGCGTCGCGGTGATTTCCAGCGGAGACCACCGGACCAGTTACACGATCATCAGCGCGGAGAACGCGGACGGGCGCAGCCGGTTGTGTTTCGGCGACGTGACGTGCGTCATCGGAATCGTCGAGGCGAGCGAACCCGGCCCGGCGCCGGTGTCCAAGGACCGCCCGGCGCTCGGCCCGAACGAATTCGTCACGCGGACGCGCCTGAACGGATACGGGATCAAGTTCGAAGCCGTGCCGATAGCCGGACTCTCTGCGGTGAGCGAGGACTTCTCCGCCTGCGCTCGAATTGTCGCGCGCGATGTAAAACGTATTACATTGGAAGAGGGCGCTGCCGTCTCGGCGTTCGGCGACGCGGACGGAGACGGACGCCGGATGATCTACCTGTCCGACATCAGCGTCGGGGAGGACGTCGCCCTTCCGACGATTATTGACACGCCGTAAGCCGCCGGTCTGGTCCCGCCGGGGATTACTCGCGTCTCTCCGCCCATCCGTCCCGCCCAATCAGCGGCACGAAGACGCAGCCGCAGACCTCGCGCTTGATGACCGCCCCGCTCCTGCGCTCGAAGACAGTAAGCTGCTGCAAAGACTCGCCGCCGATCGGGATTGCGAGCCTCCCGCCCTCGGCAAGCTGTTCGATAAGCGCCTCCGGGCAGCGCGGCGCGCCGGCGGTGACGATGATGCGGTCATACGGAGCATGTTCCGGCCATCCCAGCGTCCCATCCCCGATCATGAATCTGATGTTCGCATATCCCAGCCCGGACAGAACTTCCCGTGCCCCTTCTGAAAGCTCAGCGATACGCTCGACCGTAAAAACCTCCCCCGCAAGCTCCGCCAGCACAGCCGTCTGGTATCCCGAACCGGTTCCTATCTCCAATACCCTACTCGCCGCGGCGGGAGCAAGCTCCTGCGTCATCAACCCGACGATGTAAGGCTGGCTGATCGTCTGGCCGAGGTCAATGGGCATGGCGCTATCCGCGTATGCCCGGATTCTGTCCTGCGGGCGGGTGAACAACTCGCGCGGAATCCTGCCCATCGCGCCCAGGACCCTCGGATCGCCGACTCCGCGTCCGCGGAGATGATCCTCAAGCATGCGTTCGCGCTGTTCTTCAAGGGGCTGCTTCATAATGCGGCGGCGTAAGCGGACAGGCTCAGATCGTTTCCGGGATTGCGGAATACATTTGCGCGCCCATCTGCTCCAGATTCTTGCGCGTCTGCGCGGAGAGGAAGGCGAACTGAACCTCGCATATGAACGGGAATCCCGGGGTCGGATGCTTATCGGCGCGGCACTTGACGACCGACCCCTGCAGCTCCAACCCCGCCACGACGCCCTTGCATTGCAAGTCCTGGACAACGTATTTCCCGCGCGCAATGTTGTCCTCCGTGCGCATGATCATGCCACGGCTGTCCAGCTTGATAATGCGCCCCTTGCGCAGCGGCTCGTCGGTGAGGATCGTTCCCGGAAGCGGGGCCTTCGGCAGCGCCCGGAACTGGAATTCCGGCTCTTCCTTCGCCGCTTCCTTCTTCTCCCCCCCGTCCTTGCCGGCGCCCATGCTCCCGCGCGCCTCCTCCATCTGTATCGAGAACCACGGCGACGCCGGCCCGCTGCTGGCGGACACCGGGGCGCGCACGACGTGCGACCTGCCGTCCTCGCTGCGGTACGTAAGACTCACCCTGGCCCCCTGGTCCAGATTGGCCCTCTGGCAGTCGTCCTTTTCGCGGCAGAGCATAAGCTCGTCCTTGTCAGCGGAGAGTATCCTCGCCCTGAAAACAACCGGTCCTTCGGGGGAATCCGTCTCGCACACGACAAAGTGATTCACCCGCAACCCGACCGTCGGGGTTACGTCCGTCGGCACATTATCCAATGGGGCCATTACGCCGGAATCCTCCAGCGCCTTCAGGAAGGAGCCGACGTCCATGACCTGCTTGTTGACAGGCTCCTGGAAGGGATCAATTCCCGGGCCGTCTTCCACCGGCGCGGGCGGCGTCGCGCCCGTGCCCGTCAGCACCGGATCATTGAAGAGGTCGTCCTCTTCTTCCTTATCCATTGACTGGAGGAGATCCTCGGCCTCCTTGGCAAGCTCCCCGCCCTCGGGGAACTCGTCAAGCTCGATCCGCTCGCTACTTTCTACCTCCTCGAAAGTATGGATGGGCGCGTTGCGGACCTCCGGGGGGGGGTGCCATTTGTCGCTCCCGCGTTTTTCGCTGAATGCCGGGAGCTTGTGCGGGGTGATGCCTGCTGCGCGTCTGGTGATCGCCTCCTCGTGGATGGGCGTCGCCGGGGCGGAATCGGGGGTGTCCGGCGGCGGGGGCGGTGGAGGCGGGAAGGATTCCTTCGGAGTCGGTTTCGCCGGCTTCGTAGGTTTCGTCTCGATCACGTCATCCATCGGCTCCGCTTCCGGCAGGGCTTCCGCCTCAGCCTTGCCCAGTCCAGCGCCTGCCGGGCGGGGGCTGCCGCTGATTTCCACCTGTTTCAATCTTGCCATGAAGGGGTCTTCGGCAAGGTCTTCATCGTCATCAATTTCAGGGATAAGCAGCCTGCCCGGTTCGTCGGCCTGAGGTTTGCGCCTGTCCTTGAGCATCCGCCAGACCAGTTTGGCCAGCAGAACTATGAGCTTGAATATGCCCTTCAATATGAACAGCAACAGCCGCCCCAGCAGCCTGAACAGGCGTTTGCCTATTCCGGGCCTGGGAGATTGGGCGATGACGACTGGCACTTCGGCTGGAGCTTCGGTCATGGCGTCACGGAGTCCGCATTGCTCGGAAACAAATTCCCAACCTTAATTGTAGAGTCGCGGTTCAAAACGTGTCAAGAAAATCCGGCGCGATGGAGTATCCCATCGGTCGAGCCTGTCAGCAACCACATTACGCGACGGAAGGCGGATGGGACTCACAACTCCGAGTTCGCCTTCACGAACTCAATCAACTCATCCACCTGGGCGAAAGCCAATCCCACAACCGTATCCGCCCCGCCGTAGTAGATTGCGATGCGGCCCGTCGCCGCGTCCGTGAGGGCAGCGCAGGGGAAGACGACGTTTGGCGTGTCCCCGACGCATTCGTAAGTCTCCCACGGCGACATGATGTACGGAGCGGTGCGATAGAGGACTTTCCACGGCTGCTCGATGTCCAGCAGGGCCGCGCCGAAGCTGTAGACGAAGCCGTTGCAGGACGTCAGCACGCCGTGATAGATCATCAGCCAGCCCTCGGTCGTCTCGATCGGTATAGGTCCCGCGCCGATCTTCGTGGACTGCCAGCCTCCCTTGCGTCCCATGACGAAGCGATGGCAACCCCAGTGGATCATGTCCGGACTCTGGCTCAGGAAGATGTCCCCGAACGGCGTGTGGCCGTTGTCGCTGGGGCGACTGAGCATGACGTACTTGCCCCCGATCTTGCGCGGAAAGAGGACGCCGTTGCGGTTGAAGGGCAGGTAGGCGTTCTCAATCTGATGGTAGGTCTCGAAGTCGTGGGTGTATGCGATGCCGATGGTGGGGCCGTGGTAGCAGTTGCACCACGTGACCCAGTAGCGGTCCTCGATCCAGCAGACGCGAGGGTCGTAACCGTAGCCCCAGCGGGCGATTTCCGGATCGTCGCACTGGAACCTTATGCGCTGCTCGTCAATCTCCCATTTGATCCCGTCCCTGCTGCGCCCGGAGTGCAGTTGCATGTTGCGGCAGCGGTCGTCGCAGCGGAAGACGCCGCGGAACTCGCCCTTGAAGGGGACGACGGCGCTGTTGAAGATGCTGTTGGAGGTCGGGATGAGGTCGCGCGGGATGATGGGGTTGCGCTTCGATCTCCACGCGGCGTCCGCGCAACCCTTCGGCCTGTTCTCCCACGGTATGTTCGGGAGGTCAGGACCAATTATCGTTTTCTTCGCGGTGTTGGCCATCTGGCGGGTTCCTTTCGCATCTCGTGATTCGGAATGTCCGGATCCGGTTTCCACATCGGGAGTTTATTCAGATCAGGCCCGGCATACAAGACGCAATGCCGGCAGGGCATTTTGCGGGAAGCCATGCGTTGCATCATTCAGCGCCCCCCCCATCCGTCGCGTCCATCCCCATATCTACTATGAGCGCATCTTGCGCGCTACTTGGGATTCTCCGTCTTTTTCGGCGGCTTGCGCTTCGCGGCGGACATGACTTCAAGATACTTTTCCAGCATTCCCGTCCGCTGCGCGAAGACGGACATCTGGACCATGATCGTCGGCATGTAATCCTCCGCGCGAAGGTCGAAGGACGTCTCCCGGGGCGGAAGCTCGCGATAACCCTCCACCTTTGTCTCGCCGGCGGATTTTATCGGAAACGGCAGGTCAATCTTCTGATATTTTTCCACTATCCGGAACCGGCCGTCCTGCCATTCAATGCTCCGCGCGGCGATGTGGCGCTCATGAACCTCATATACCTTGAAGGGGTAGCGCCCGGTCTGGCCGAATTTCGGCGCGCAGATGTGCTTGACCCTCCCGAACTTGAACTCGACGTCGGGGTGCAGATGCCCGGTAAGCGTCGCGGCGACGCAGGGGGACGCCTCCAGAATCCGGTCCATCTTGCCGGCGTCGGAGAAGTCCGGAGGCCAGACGTTCTCGTGCATGAGGAGAATGACGGGCATGTCCGTTTCCGGTTGGAATTCCTTCTTCATCCACGCCCATGTGTCTTCAGCAAAATAGCCGATCCCATGGCCCTCGTCGTCATGGTCCAGGCCAGTGAATACGAATCGGATTCCGCCGCACTCGAAGGCGTACCGGGTTGATCCGAACACCTTGGAAAAGTTGCGCGCCCAGTTGTCCCCGCGGATGATGTAGCAGGGGGCCTTGAGATTTTTATCCAGCAGGTTTTTCAGGAACTGCTGACGCTCCACTGCGCTGTTGCCTGCGTTGTCGCCCGTGATCGCGACGAAGGCCGGATGAACCTCGGAATCAATGAACTTCAACGCTTCAATAAGATACGGAGGAAGCGCGTCGTGCATGTGAATGTCGGTGATCTGGGCGAAGCGGAAAATCGGCTTTGCGGCGGGGTCATACCAGTCCGGCGGGGCGGGGACGTCCTTGATCTCCATATCATATACGATTTCCGAGAAGGCGTCGAACAGGGTTTTCGGCGGCTCGCCCCGGGCGGCGGAAGCGCCGAAAAATGACGCCGCAAGAAAAGCGACAATGACTGATAATGCCGGACTGCGAAACACGCGTGGAAACCTGCGCGGGAGTGTCATGTTCGGTCTTTGCGGCGCCGCCGGCCCGGCATGGACCGGCGAAAGGTTATTCCTTTGCATCGGGCGGTTTGCCTAGCTCGCGCTCAAGCTCGTCAACGCTGAGAATACGGGAAACCTCGCTGGGGTCCCGCTTGATGAATATCTGCTTGGCCGACAGTTTTCCGCCGCACCTGCACTGTCTGCCTTCCTGCTTGCCGTTCAGGACGAAGTTCTTCCGGCAGGTGTCACAGTGATGGAGAACGGGCTGCGGAACCTGTATCGGCTTCCCGCAGGAGGTGCAGAACGCCTTCCTGCCGAAATGGCTGGACGGAACTTCCAGCTTTGCGCCGCATTCCTTGCAGCGGAACCTTACTGGCACGTTAAATCCCCTTTCCGGTTGGAGTTCATGTGCGCTGACCTGAAAGGTTAACCGCCCGGAGCGGGGTTAGTCAAGCGGCAAACAATGTCGGGATCTTCCGCGCCGCGGAGACTTCCACGCCGTTGCCGAATGCCGCGCGGCCCGATATAGTGTGCAAGCGGCAACGCCCGGGAGACGCAGACAGCCTTGAAAATACTCTTCATCAAAAGAAACATCGCTTTCTGGGAACCGCTGGGCATCATGTACCTTTCCGGAGCGCTAAGGAAAGGCGGACATGAGACCGGCTTCCTGTTCAGCACGCGCAAGGACTTCCTGGACCGCGTCAGGGAGTTCAGGCCCGACGTCCTGGCGTACAGCGTCACAACCGGATCGCACGCCTACTACCTGTCCCTGAACCGGGAGATCAAACGCCAACTGCCGGAGCTGCGCATGATCTCCGTCATGGGCGGGCCTCATCCGACCTACTTCCCGGAAATTGTGGAAGAGGACGGTATGGACGCCGTTTGCATGGGCGAGGGGGAGGAGGCGTTTGTTGAGTTCTGCGACCGGCTGCGGGACGGGCGCGACCCGGCGGCCACTCTGAACTTCTGGGTCAAGACGGCGAAGGGCGTCGTCAGGAACGAGCTTCGTCCGCTGAACCACGAACTTGACGCCCTCCCGTTCCCTGACCGTGAGACCGTCTACGCCGGCGCGCCGCACCTGGCGCAGGACAGCCACAAGAGTTTCTTCCCGAACCGGGGTTGCCCGTATTCCTGCACATACTGCTTCAATCACGCGCTCAAGAAGATGTACAGCGGGCGCGGCCCCTGGCTGCGGACTCACTCCGTTGACTACATGATCCGCCAGATCAGAGAGGTCAAGGAGCGTTACCCGCTTGAGCTTTGCGCGTTTTCCTCGGACATCTTCACGCTCGATCCGGAGTGGGTGCAGGAATTCCGGGACAAGTTCCCGCGCGAGATCGGCCTGCCCTTCTGGGTGAACATTCGCGCAAACCATGTTGACGACCGCATTGCCCGCCTGCTCGCAGAGGCCGGATGCCGCGCCGCCTACATCGGCGTCGAATCGGGCGTCGAACGCATCCGCAACGGCATCCTGAAGCGCAGCATGAAGCGGGAGACAATCCTGACCGCCTGCCGCGCGCTGCGCGAGAACGGCATCCGCATCGCGACCCAGGCGATCATAGGACTCCCGGGGGAAACCTTCGATGACGCGCTGGAAACCTGCCGGATGAGTTCGGAATGCAGGGCGGACTTCGGCTGGTCCTCCCTTTTCCAGCCCTACCCGCGCACGGAGCTGTGGAAGTACGCCCGCGACAATGGCTTCTTCGAGGATGGCGCGGACATACCGCAGACCTTCTACGCCGTCTCGAAACTCAAATTCCGCGACCGGCGCGAGAAGCTCATGATCGAGAACCTGCACAAGCTCTTCGCGCTCGGGGTCGAGTATCCGGGCCTCCTGCGCGTCATGCCTTTGCTGTGCAGCCTGCCGATCGAGTCGCTATACAAGCTCCTGTATCAGTTCGCTTACGGATACGCCCTGCAATGGCGCATCTTCCGCCAGCCGTACGGCCCCGCCGAGTTCCTGAAGGTCTCGCTGACGCGGTATCTGACCAAGGAAGTGCATTGAATCCCCCGCCGGCCGTGCCAGGTCAGTCACGGGCGCGGGCTGCCGACTTGGAGTGCGGCAGACTTGCTGCCGCCTTGCCGTATTATGCGGCGGTGGCAGGCAAGCCTGCCGCCCAAAGGCGCAAGCAAGCGCGTCAGCCTTGCTGACGAGCGCACTCCAGGACTTTGCGGCCGTCACTGACCTGTCTCCGCCGATCCCTTCAGAGGAGGCAATCGAATGTTGGGTTGCGGATTGAAGGTCCTTTCCCCGGATGACGCCGCGCGCATCCACGACGCCGCGCTTCGGACGCTTGAGCGCCGCGGGGTCTGCGTCGGCGACGCCCGCTTCCGCGCGGACATGCTCCGGCGCGGCGCCGCGCCGGGGCTGAGGGGAGATGAAATGCTCCTGCCCGGGGAGCTTGTCGCTGAATGCCTGGCGACCGTCAACCGCAGGCCCTTCCTCAAACGCTTGGACGGGCGCAGGCTGGAACTTCACTCCGATAACCGTCATTACGGCTCCCTGGTCACCGATCCGATCATAATCGCTTATCCGGGAACGCTGCGGAAGGCGACGCTGGGCGACATAGCCCTCCACGCGCGGCTGGCCGACTCCCTGCCGCTCGTGGACAACATTCACCTGATGGACGACACGATTCCCGGCATTGACGCCGGGGTCAGCGTCCTGAAGGCGCTGGAGGCGCTCGTCTCGAACACGACATGCAGTTATCACTGCGCGCCGGGGACGCTGCGGGACACGGAGCATTGGATTGACATTGCCGAGATCATGGCCGGGGGCGACCTGAAGGAAAACCCGATCCTCGCCGCCTATGTCCCGGTCGTCAGCCCGCTGATGCTGACAGAGTTCAACCTGACCCAGTTGCGGATTTTTCTGGAGCGCGGGGTGGTCTGCAACGTCGGGCCGTGCGCCATCGCCGGGGCCACCGCGCCCTACACCGTGGCGGGGCTTATTGTCCAGTCCTGGGCGGAATATCTCGCCATGCTCGTCGCGTCGCAGGTCATCATGCCGGGTTCCGCCGCAATCGGCGGGGGAGGCGGCGCGCACGAGATGAACATGGCCACGATGGACAGTCTGTACAGCGGCCCGGTCAAGTATCTGGCAAGCGCGGCAATGAACGAGCTGTGCGAGGCGCACGATCTGCCGACGATGACGGGGAACTTCTCGTGCCTCTGCTCCGGCTTCGGCGTTCAGAACGGGCTGGAGACGATGATGGGCATGTTTGCCACGTTCTTCTCCCGCTGCAACCTGGCGCACGGCATGGGTTCGATGGCCAACGCATGCGGGATGAGCGCGGCGCAGATCGTCATCCACCACGACGTCATCGAGATGCTTGAGCGCTTCAGGCAGGGCGTTGACGCGGGCGATGAGAAGCTGGCCCTGCGCTCGATCTTCGAAGCCGGGCCGGGCGGTAACTTCCTTGAAGACGGAATGACACTGGAATACCTGCGGTCAAAGGAGCATTTTTACGCATCGTGCTACGAACTCTGCGCCGGGGGGAGGGACGCGAAGACGATGGAGCAGCGGGCGCATGAGAAGGCGGAAGACCTCATCGCCTCCCACACACCGCGCCCGCCGGAGGAGCGCGTCGAGGAGGTCAGGCGTTACGTGGAGCGCGAATTGCCTTTTTCCGGGAATTCCTGACGCGACGGCAGCGGGTTATTCGGCGACGATGATTTCCAGTCTTACCACGTCGGCCATCTTGATCTTGATCTCCCCGTCCTTCCCATTGCCGACAAGCAGGGAATCCGCGAGCCAGCCTGAAGCTTTGCGTCCGTCCCGTAATTCCGCCGTCGCGACGCCGTCTTTAATGCTCAGTTCCTTGACGCAGGCAAGGCGGATGCCCTCCGCCCGGCCTTCGGATTGCTGGAGCGCGATCATCGGCAGGCTGACTTCCTGCGGATCGTCGTCGTCCTCATCCCGCCCCAGAACAAGCATAAGGGACGCGGCGTCCCTGTCCGACGCGGACTTCGGGAAACGCCCCTTGCAGTCGTATGACACGCGGCACTCCGCCATATCCACGCGACCCTTCAGCGTCAGCGCGCTGATCCTGACGGGGGCATTCGATGCCGCCGCGCCGGCTTCGCCGTCGGCGGCCGGTTCATCGAGAGCCGCGATCTTCGCGCATTTCGAGTATGGCATTGCGACCGCGCCCACCCTGGTATCGAAAAGCAGGAACGCCGACTTCCATTGCTCCTCCCGCTTGAATCGCATGAAATGGTCAATGTCGTCCCTGCTGTGCTTCGGGTGCGCGAATCCGCGCAACCTGTGCGTTCCCCCTTCGCCGAGCGTGACCGTCCCGTCCGTAAGATCAAGTTTCTTCACTTCCTTCATTGCGAAGTGCAGTGTGGAGGAGCCATTGTCAACCGCGACGCAAGGCCCGCCCAGCAGCGCATCTTCGGTCAGGTATCCGCCGACGTAGTAGTATCCCGCGCCGGGATCGTCGTAATCCTTCCCGAAGTGATATCCCCGAAGGTTGGAGACCGTTATTTCCCGCCTGTCGGCGTCGGTAATTTTCCAGCGACGCGAGGCCGAGGCGGTGATGCCGTCATCCCACAGCTTCAGTGCGGCGGAGGTGTCGGCGCGTCCCTTTGATACCATGCCCTTTATCGCGTCCGCCGGGCAGATGAGGCGCATTGACACGCCCGGGCGGCGCTCGCAGACCAGGACGTGCCAGCCGCCCGGCCTGGCCGTGACGGGCGCTCTTTCCCCGCCGGGGAAGATCACGAAATCAGGGCCGAAGCCGTAGATTTTACAGCCCGACGTTACGATCAGGTCCGCGCCTCCGCATGAAGCGTAAATATTCTGATGCGGAGACGAGCCGCCGTTCTCCAGAAGCCTGTCTGCCAGGACGAATGACATGCCGGGGAACGCGGCGATTTCGTAGAGCATGTTGTCCCACGATGCCCCGGGATCGTCGCCGGTTCTTTCCGGGGGCGGTCCGTCAACCTTCTTCCATGTGAATTGGGCGCGCTCCCACTTCGCGGCCTCGGCGAAGAAGCCTTCGGCCGTGCCATTCAACTCCTGCGCCTTTGCGGTTCCGGTCAGGCGTCCGCCGTTGTCGCGTTCCAGCGTTGTCTTGCCGTCCTGGACGGCAATGGACTTGATCAGCGAGAGCGGGACCGTCTTTTCGCCCTCGTTTGTCGCGATCTCGAACGTCTGCTCCCTGCCGCCGTTCCAGTTGACGCAGACGCCTTTGTCCGAGACCTTGCCCACGAGAATTTCAGGCGAGGCGACGCCGCCGGCCGAGGTGAATACGGCGAAGAGCGCCGTCCCGGCCTCGCGCGCAGACCCATCGGCAACCGGCGCCGCTTCCGCCGCCTGCCATCGGAATTCCGCGCTGTCCCACTTCGGAGCGTCGGTCTTCAGCCCTTCGCTGGTCCCGCGGATCGTCAGCGGCAGGCCCGTTCCCTTGAGCGCCGTCCCGTCGCTCAGCGTCAGGAGCATGTCCCCGCGCGTGATCGCGTCCGGAACCGGGGCGGCGTCGGACTTTGGGGGCTGATACCTGACGCTTCTGATTGTTCCCAGCGGGCATCTCACGCGGGCGTCGCCGATGGCTATCTCGAGGGTCTGGCCCATCGCGCGGGCGTTCTCCCTGTCCGGATCGTCCCCGGCGATGAAATGCCCGACGGTCATCTCGACCGCGCGGTCTTTTCCGGACAGTACCTTCGCCGACAGCGTTGAGCCATCCCCGGGGGGATTCCCTTTTCGCGCGTCGGCGGCGGCTCGCTCAAGGGATGCCATGGCCTTCAGGCGAAGGCGAACCTCAATCGCCATTTCCAGATCAAGGCATGAGAAGGCGATCTCTTTCCCCGGGCTTTTTATCGCCCCGTTGACGGTCTTCCCATCGGTCAGAATGATCTTCGCCTCGCCGCCGGTCCCGGTCCATCGGAAGGTTGCCCTGCTTACGCCGGATAACGGAACTCCTCCGGTGGGGCCACCCTCGATCTCAATCTTCTCCCCCGCCGCGGCAACGAGAGTTCGCTTTGAGAGAGCAGACAAATCCTTGCTGATCGGCTTGAATCTGAAGGCGACTGTTTCGCTTTCTGCGCCCTCAGCCGTTGCTGCGGGCATGGCGGCGCGGATGAGCAGGACGACGAGGAGCACTGCCGCCCCGCGCGGCATCCGGAGTTCGGACGGCTTCCGAGGTTCGTTGGCTGGCATGTTACGGAATCCCGCTGATTCTCGCACAATAAGGATTATGTATTCCCGGCTCGTTACCCGAGCGAAAGGACGATTTTGTGCCCGTTCAACGCAACCGCAATGCGCGAGCATCAGTCAGACCGGATCATGATGAGCATCATCTTGAATTGCGAGAGGGCCTTCAATGCGTGGGGTTTGTTGGCGGGCATGATGATCATCTGGCCGGCGCCCAGGGCGCTCGCCTTGCCGGAGATGGAGATTTCCACCTGCCCGTCAAGCACGCACACCAGCGCGTCGAACGGGGCGGTATGCTCGCTCAGTTCCTGATCCGCGTCGAACGCGAAGAGGGTCACATTGCCGGTTCCCTTTCTTAGTACTTCGCGGCTGACGATGGCCCCGTTCTGGTAGTCAACAAGCTCCAGCCAGTTCAGGGGTTTTCCTTTCAGGGTTGCCTGTTTCTTTGTGGACTTTGCCATTTTCCTCTTCTCCTTGCGTTTGTTGCTTTGCGTCGCGGCGCGACCATGCGCCTGCCGGGATTGCATTCTACCACGAAACCCCTGATTAATTCCGCCATGCGAGTTCGCCATTCCGCGCGCGGCGCGAGGGCGTGAGGCGCGAGGGCTTGCAAACGGCGCGCCGGGGGCATAACCTCATGCGGGATTCCGGAGGATCAACAGATGAAAAGACGCGACTTTCTGAAATCGCTGGCGGGCGGGGCGGCTGCTCTTTCGCTTGCCCCGCGCGCCGGCGCGGCGGAGGAAACCCGCATGAGCCGACGGCCGAACATCCTCTTCCTGTTCACGGACGACCAGCGATTCGACACCATACGCGCCCTGGGCAACGAGGAGATCAGGACGCCCACGCTGGACGGCCTTGTCCGCGACGGGACGACCTTCATGCGCGCGCACATCATGGGCTCGACCTGCCCGGCCGTCTGCATATGCAGCCGCGCATCGCTCCTGACCGGACGCGGGCTTTATCGCGTTCCGCATCAGATTCCGGGCGACATGCCCACCTGGCCCAGGACGCTCAGGGACGCCGGCTACGAGACTTTTGGAACCGGGAAATGGCACAACGGCGCGCCGTCATACGCGCGGGGTTTCGCCTCCGGAGCGGACATCTTCTTCGGCGGAATGGAAAATCACGCGAAGGTTCCAGTCTTCGATTTCCAGCCGGACGGGAAATATCCGAAGGAGAGACAGCGCATCGGGACGAAATTCTCCAGCGAGCTTTTCAGCGACGCGGCGATTGACTTCCTCAAGCGATATGAAGGCGACAAGCCTTTCTTCATGTACGTCGCGTATACCGCCCCTCACGATCCGCGAATGCCGCCCAAGCCGTTCGCGGACATGTATGACCCGGAAAAGATCGCCCTGCCGAGGAACTTCATGCCGGAGCATCCGTTCGACAACGGGGAGATGAAAATCCGCGACGAGATGCTGGCCCCATTCCCGCGGACGGCGGAGGTTGTCCGGCGGCATATCGCGGCATATTACGGAATGATAACGCACGTGGACGATCAGATCGGGCGCGTGCTCCAGGCTCTGGGCGACGCCGGCCACGCCGGGAACACGATAGTCATCTTCGCCGGGGACAACGGGCTGGCCGTCGGGCGGCACGGCCTGATGGGCAAGCAGAACATGTATGAGCACAGCATGCGCGTGCCGCTGATCATCTCCGGTCCGGGCGTCCCGAAGAACGCCCGCTCCGACGCGCTCTGCTACCTGCACGACGTCTTCCCGACGTGCTGCGAGACGGCCGGGATTCCGATTCCTCCGACTGTCGAGAGCCGCAGCCTTCTGCCGCTTGTCAAGGGGGAAGCGAAGACGGGGATTGACTCGGTCTTCGGGGCGTACATGAGCGTTCAGCGGATGATCAGGGAGGAGCGTTACAAGCTGATCGAGTACACGGTGAAGGATATGCGGATGACGCAGCTCTTCGATCTTGCGGAAGACCCGTGGGAGATCGTCAACCTGGCCGAGCGGACGGAATACCGGGAGAATCTGGAGCGGCTTCGGGAAAAGCTGGCCGGGTGGAAGAAGACTGTGGGCGATCCGACGGCTGGTTGAGTGATTTGCCGGTCTTGCCCGCTCAAGGAGCGTTCCGCTTCAACGCGCTCCTGCTTCTGATTCCGGTCTCTGCCGCCGCGTAAAGCGCAAACAGGATCGCCGAGGCCAGGTACGGCCACCGCAGTCCGGCGTGCTGCGCCAGTACGCCCCCGAAGAACGATCCGGCCAGCAGGCCGACCATGACCACGATCTCGTTTATTCCCACGAGTTTTCCCGTGTTGCGCGGCGTGTTCATGCACACCGCCACCGCGTAATGCATGCGCAACCCCATGAACCCGCCGAACAGCCCCATCCCCAGGCCCAGCAGGACCGGGTGCGAGGCGGCGGACAGCAGCATCATTCCCGCGATCCCGGCCAGCGTAAGCATCGGCCCCGTCATCGGGCGCGCCAGCAGTCTTTCCGCCCAGGCGGAGCCGGCGAAGTAGATCAGCCGCGCAAGCCTGAGCATGAACAGGATGTCCGAAATCGTCGAGGGCGTGAATTGCAGTTCCGTGCCGAGCTTCGGGAATTGCGTCCCGATGGACCCGCCGGCGTACACCGCCACGAAGCAACCCGCCCAGCCGAGCAGGAGGTCCTGCCGCGTCGGCATCTCTTTGCATGACGCAGGCGCGGTTTCTGGATCCGTAGCCTGTGGCGCGGGCTGCGGCGCGGGCATCGGGGACGGCTTGATTTCGCGCGGGGCGGATTGACGGGCCTTGAAGGCCAGCGTGACCGCGCAGGCCAGCGCGCAGCCCCCCACCGCGCCCATGACGCCCATCCACGGCGCGATCTGGTAAAGCCTGCCGCCGATCAGGATGCCGATCGTCTCGCCGCCGCCCCAGCTTATGTTGTAGTAACTTGCGCTGCGGGAGATGTCGCCCTCGCGCTCGTGCCGCAGCCAGGACTGGAAGGGCGCCCAGAACAGGCCGTTGCACACGCCGCTGAACACCCCCAGGGCGTAAATGTGCCACTTTTCCGACACGAAGACGTAAAGCGCGCACATGGCCAGACTGCTGACGGCCCCGGCTACGACCAGCCGCTTCGGATGGGACCGGTCGGAGATGTGCCCGGTGACGTAGGACACGAGCATGTAGAACGGCCCGCCGACGCAGCCCAGCAGGCCAAGCTCGAAGGAGTTCATTCCGACGCGCTGGATGGCGATCAGCGATCCGCAGATGGACAGGACGCCGCCCATCGCGACGGACATTCCCAGCGGGGCCAGGAACAGGAGGTATTCGCGTTTCATTGCCGCAGTGGATCTCAGGCAGGCAGGTCGGGAATTTGCGACTGAAAAGGAAGGCGGCATTGTCCGCTTTCGCCGCCGCCAGCGCAAGAGCGGGCGAAGAGGCGCAGTGAAGACTCAATCAATAATTCTCACACAAGCTCCAAAGGCTCCCCCTGCCGAATCTTGCGCTTCTGTCTTTCATCCCCCGCTGTCTTCCGCGCCATCATCTGCTATACTTATCCAAACGCTCCGAGAAGCGGCCCTGCGCGCCGCCGAACCTGAATCCGCCGGAAAAGAACCCACTGAAAAGGGAACTGAGTCATGCGAATTCTTTACCTGGACGTTGACACGCTCCGCGCCGATCATCTGAGTTGCTACGGCTACTGCCGCGAGACCACGCCGAACCTCGACCGCCTGGCCGAAGGGGGGACGCGCTTCGAGAACTGCTACGTCAGCGACGCCCCGTGCCTGCCCTCGCGCGCATCCCTCTTCACGGGGCGATTCGGCATTCACAGCGGAGTAGTCAACCACGGCGGAACCTCCGCCGACCTGCGGCTGATGGGGCCGGAGCGCGGCTTTTTCCACGGGGCCAATCACAATTCCTGGATTTCGGCCATCCGGGACGCCGGGTATCACACCGTCAGCGTCAGCCCCTTCGCAGAACGCCATGCCGCGTGGTGGTTCTATCGCGGGTTCCGCGAGATGTATGACACCGGCAAGCGCGGCATGGAAATCGCGCAGGACGTCTCCCCCGTCGCGCTGCGCTGGCTCACTCAGAACGCGAAGAGGGACAACTGGTTCCTGCACGTCAACCTCTGGGATCCGCACACCCCGTATCGCACACCGCTCGAATACGGCAATCCCTTCGAGGGCAAGCCGTTCGATGAATGGCTCACCGAGGAGCAGATCCGGAAGGACTTCGAGGGCTACGGCCCGCATTGCGCCAACGACCTTTACGGCAACGGCCCCGTCCCGGATGGGTGGCCGCGCATTCCCAGACAGATCACGAACATGGACGATTACGTCCGCTGGATTGACGGCTATGACACCGGCATCCGCTACGCCGACGAGCACTGCGGCATGATCCTGAAGGAACTCGAACGCCAGGGAGTTCTGGACGACACGACCGTCATCATGAGCAGCGACCACGGCGAGAACCAGGGCGAGTTCAACATCTACGGCGATCATCACACCTCCTGCCACATCACGGCCCGCGTGCCGCTCATCATCCGCCGGCCCGGACTGCCCGGCGGGCGCGTTGACACGGCATTACATTATCAGACCGACATGGCCGCCACCGTACTTGAGATGATCGGCGCGCGCGTTCCCGCCGACTGGGACGGCGTCAGCTTCGCCCCGGTCTTCCGCGAGGGACGCCAGGCCGGGCGCGAAACGCTTGTCTGCGGCAACTGCGCGTGGAGCTGCCAGCGCTCCGTCCGATGGGACAACTGGATACTGCTCAGGACCTACCACGACGGATTGAAGGACCTGCCGGATGTCATGCTCTTCGACGTCGCCGGCGACCCGCATCAGACGAAGAACCTTGCCTCCGCAAGGCCGGACCTGGTCAACGCCGGGCTTGCGCGGCTTGAGTTGTGGACGGCGGACATGATGAAGCGCTCCGCTTCCGATGTTGATCCCATGTGGAACGTCATGCGGGAGGGCGGCCCGTTCCACACGCGCAACCAGCTTGAGCCGTATTGCAAGCGACTGCGCGAGACCGGGCGCGAGCATCACGCCGAAGCCCTCATGCGGCGGCACGGGCGCAAGTTGTAGTCTCATTGGTGGGTCAACGCATCGCGCTTTGCGCGCCGCGCCTTGCGCGCTGCTAACGACCCACCCTACTTGCTGGACCATGACGGGCAGGCGAGACGCCTGCGCTAAAACTTGAGGCTGAGCCAGGCCGCGTGGGTTCGGAGAACCCGCCCTACGCGCTAAACACGCACAAGCGATCCGCCACATTCCCGGACGGCTCCGTAATGGAACCTGAAGACGGCTCTGCGACAACCGATCTCGCAATTGAAGAAACCGGGAGTCACGATACTCCGGTTCTGACGGTCAGGAGTTTTGCGGTCGGCGCGGCGGGCGCGGTTTTCGTCTCCGTTGCGGATTACGTCAGCGGCGGCGTTCTGCAGAACAGTTTCATCGTCGGAACGCAGCTCGGCCCCATCGTTGTCGCCTTCTATCTCTGCCTCCTGCTTGGCAATGCGCTGCTGCGCCGGGTCGCTCCGTCCGCCGCGATGAGCGGCAACGAAATTCTCCTGAGCCTCGCCATGGTCTGGGTGGCCGCCGGAGTCGCCGCGTGGGGGACGGTACACGGAGTTCTACCGGGCCTTGTCATGCCATTCCGCCTCGCGCTCAAGAGTCCCGTTCCATGGGCCGAGATCGTAAAGGATATTCCCGCGTGGATGGTCCCCTCGACCGATCCCGACAGCGCGATCTGCGCGGACTTCGAGAACGGGACGCGGACGTGGGGGACCGTCGCGTGGCTGCCGTGGGCCAGGGCGCTCGCTCTCTGGGCAATCGCCTTCGGGGGGCTTTACGGACTTGTTCTGAGCCTGGGCGCGATCTGTTTCCGGCAGTGGGCGCGCTCGGAGCGGCTGCCCTTCCCCGTCGCGCAGATTCCGCTCTCGCTCATCGAGGCGCCGGAGCCGGGGGCGCGATTCAACCGCCTTCTGTCCAGCCGCGCCTTCTGGATCGGCCTCGGAACCGTGGTCTTCCTCGGCCTGCTGCGGGGTATTCATGATTATTACCCCGTCGTGCCGGAGGTCGCGCGCCGCTGGACGCTCTGGCAGTTTTACCTCGTCCGCCCGTTCTGCTACATGCACCCTTATATGTTCGACGGATACATTTTTTTCTCGATCATCGGCGTCACGCTCATAAGCCCGCAGCACATATCCCTGAGCATCTGGCTGGCGTTCGTTCTGATGCAGGTTTATTACGTCGCCAGTTACATGCTCGGCGTGCCGCCGGATTCGATGGGCTGGAAGAACTGGTCCGCGCAGTCCGGCGGCTGCATCGTCTATCTGGGCGTTCTGCTTTACGTCGGGCGGGTTTATTACGCCGACGTGCTGCGGGCGTTTGCGTCGTCTGCGCACGCCGCCGCGCACGACCTGCGGCGGGAGCGCGCCTGGGCATGGGCGGCGTTTCTCAGTTGCGCGGTCATCGTCGGCTGGTTCAAGGCGGCGGGGCTGCCGCTCTGGACCTGCCTGCTGCTGACGTTCCTTATGACGCTGATCTTCATCATACTGATGCGCATGCTGGCGGAGAGCGGGCTGCTCTACATGCAGCTCGACTTCCGTCCGAGCACCTACGTCGTCGAGCTTTTCCACGGACGGGGGTTGAGCCACCAGCAAGCGGCGATCAGCATGATGACCACGCCGCTGTGCCTGGAGCAGCGCGATCATCCGACGCTGGCCGCGCACACCTCGATGTACTGCAACTCCGGGCCGGACTGGCGACCGCGGCGGGGATTCTTCTTCGCCATAGTCGCGGCGATGGCGCTGGCCTACGTCGCGGCTTCGGCAGCCGGATTATTGAGCATCTATCGCTACGGCAGTTTTCACGTGGACCGCTGGTGCACGATAGCGCCGGACGCGCTGGGGACGCCCGCGTGGCACGCGCTGAGGATGGGGCGGAGCGGCGCGAGTTTCACGGCGGCGACCGCCGGCGCGATCATCGTCGGCTGGCTCTCCTTCATGCGGCTGCATTTTACATGGTGGCCGCTGCACCCGGTCGGGTTCCTGATCGGGATTACGTATCCCGGCGCGAGGATATGGTCGAACGTCGCGATCGGGTGGTTCCTGAAGTGGGGCATGATCCGCTACGGCGGCACGCGGATGGTTTCAGTTGCGAAACATCTGGGGATCGGGATCATCATCGGGGAGGCGGTGATACAGATGTTCTGGGTGCTGGTCGGGACGGCGGTGTGGCTGGGGGGGGGAGAGGCGATGAAGGTGGAGTTCAGTTATTATTAGCGGGCCGCGCGGGGGGCTTCGCACGGCGTAATACGCGCGACGCGCGGGGGAAGGAAGGATTTATAAAGCATTTGCGGCTGACAGCGGTCCGCTTGTTTGTTTTGAAATGTGTAACGCGGGAAGCATGGCTTCCCGCTTTGAAGGCTGTAGCATGGCTATAGCACTCCAAGATTGCGCCGTCAACGCCTCTTTCATCGGCTTACACACCCCGCGCCTTTCTGCACACGACCAGCGTGTTGGTTGAGTTTATGACGGCGATGTCCCTGACGATCAGAGTGTCGGACGCGCAGAATCCGCTCTCCTGCGCGTCGCTCACGACCGGGGCGCAGTCGAGCTTGTGCCGCGTGACGACAAGCCGGGTGTTGTCCAGGTCCTCCGTGAGGCCGACGGCGACGTAGTCCCCGTGGCCAGCTTCGTCGGCGCTTTCCGCGATGTCGCTGGCATAGCACGGTATGCGCAGGCGTTTCAGGTGCGGATGCGCCGACCGGTCGGTCGTGTGAAGCGTGCATTTCGTCATGGCGTACGAGCCGGGCACGGACATGTCCCCCTCCTGCGCGCCGGCCCCGTCATACCAGTCCCCGGCCCAGAGCGGGTACCAGAACAGTTTCACGTCGCGGTCGTCATCGCCGCCGCCGGAGATTTCCGAGGAGCCGCCGAAGATGACGCCGATGTCGCTCACCGAGGGGGCGGCGCCCCAGGCGTCGAGGTATGCCGTGAACTCGCCTTCGCCGTTGACGGGAATGGGCCACTCCAGGCCGATCTTCGGGCGGTAGAATCGGCACTTCACGTAATTCAACTGGGAGTAGACCGCCGTCACCATCGCCAGTCGCCCGATGAGCGGCTCGATTTCGACGTATCGCCCCGGCGGAAGAGCGTCCGGCTGGGAGGAGTGGCTCCATTCCTGTTTCGCCAGGCGCGTCATCATCATCTGGTTGTTCATGTCCGCGCCGGAGACGTCTATGCCCCCCCGGTAGAACACCTCCCCCTCGACGGGGTATTTCCGCGAATAGCCGATCACCTTCCGGACCAGGGCGTTGGGCGCGAAATCGCTCTCCGAGGCCGAGACGACCTTGAGGTAATCCTCCGTGTCGGGCTGGGTCGCCAGCGCCTGGCGGACGAGGCAGCCGCGCAGTTTCTCCTCCTTGTAGAGCGCGTTTTTCATGAACGCGGAAAGCTCCATGCGACGGCGGGCTTCGCGGTATCCGTCCAGGGCTGTAATTCTATGCGCGACGGTGTGGGTCACCCGTCGGCGGGCCGGCTCCCAGTCCGTCTGCATGATGCCGACGTCCAGGTCGCTCCACTTGTTTCCGTCGAGATTGGCGAAACTGATGCGCCTCTCAAGGTCAAGGTCCGAGCGCGAGGCGGCGTCAATCGTCACCGTCCCGCATATCCGCGCATCCCCGTATTGCGCGACAAGCTCAGCGGCAAGCTGCGCCATGGCGTCGCTTGCCGACTGGCTCGACTGGGGCCAGCCCGTCGGACTCTTCCACTCCGGGTCGTAGATGACGTATTCCGCGTCGAAGCCGTAGTCGCTGTAGGCGCTCCCGGACGGCCCCGCCGTCACCTTGAATGGTGTGTTGTAGTAATACCATCCCCAGAGCGTTTCGTCCTCGCCGAGTTCCCAGTCCGCGCCCGGCCAGACGTAGATCATGAAATTCTGCGGGTTGTAGAACCAGTCCGTCGGGGCCAGCGCGATTTTGCCGCCCTCCCGCGTTCCGCGATAGAGCCTCGGCCCGTTCGGGAAAGTTCCCCAGCCTTCGGGGACGTCGCTTGAAACCGGACGCCAGCTCATCCGCTCCTGATCGTGCGGGAGCCGCCAGACGGAATGCCATCCCGGCTCATCGGAGCTGACCAGCAGGACCTCTGAATTCCCGGTTTCCTCGTTCTCCCCCTCCAGGACGTTTGCAGGCATGACCATATCCGTTCCATCATCGCCCTGGATGGTCACCCTTGTGAAGACGCCGTCGAGGTTGAAGCTCAGGCGGTTGTCCTCCAGGTTGTAGTCCTTGCCCGCCTCGTCAACGTAATGGCCCTCCTCGCCCGCGCGCACGCTCACGGTCGGGCAGAGGCGGTGGTTCACGACGCGGATCCGGCCGTCCGGAGCGACGCGCCAACCGTAGTCCCCCCCCGTCGCGTCAACCAGTCGCGTTATGGCCTCCGCCAGCGATTCGCCGTTCACGCTGAACTCCGTCACCTGCGCGTCCATCGCGAGGACGTCGGAAGCGATGTATGTGTAATCCGACGCGCTGAGGAACGGCTCTGTGACGTATGAGGCGTCGGCATGGTGCGACGGGATCGCGCTGCCGTCCTCCGGAACGCCCAGGGCGTGCTCGAGGATGTCAATCAGGATTTCGCCCGTTGTCCAGAGCGAGTTCAGTCCGCCCGGGCCGGCGGCTCCGGCGCCGTGATCGCAGTGGAAGCCCCGGCGGTTCCAGGCGTATGAGTAGCCGCCGTTGACGCGAACCTTCGCGTCGGCCAGCCGCGCGCGCCTGTCAAGCGCGAGGTAAGAGACGCCTTCCGTCGCCACGGAACCAGGTATGACACGGTATATCCATCCGTGGAATATCAGGTTCTCCGACGACTCAGAGGCGTGCCAGATCTGGACGAGGTCGTTATTCTCAAGCAGGCCCGACGCCGCGTCCAGCCTGTCCGCCGCGAAGAGTTCGGCCCGCGACGGGCCGGTGTAGCCGAAGCTTACGCGCCTGACCTCGACGTCATTCCTCAGCGTCCCGTTGATTTTCAGAATGCAATCGTTCATTGTCTATTCGTCCTGCGGCGTGTGGACAAAGGTCACCTTGAATTTGCAGATGCCCCAGTGGTCATTCGGGGTCGAGGCGATTCGCTCCAGACGGCAGTCGCTCCATGAGTTCCCGTTGCCTGCGAGAGCAACCGGTCCGGGGCCGATGCCCTTGTGGATGTCCCTCAAGTATGCTTCGATCTCCGTCCTGCTTCCGGCGCGGGAATGGACGCAATCCAGCGTGAAGCGGATTCTCCGCCCGGCGATGAGCGGCGCGATGCGAGCGCCGTTGCACCTGGGGACGCGCTTCAGCGTCGTCCGCCGCGCGGCCTCGACTTTCATCGTCGCGTAATCGCCAAGCTGGATCCCGTTCGCGAGATAGAGGTTTCCCGTCGTCGTTCCTTCGTATGTCTCCGCCTCAGCGGGGATTGATTCCCAGGCGTTGTCGGACACGCTCAGGTCATGCGCGGGCCGGATGAAGCGCAGGAGCAGTTTCGCCTCGGAGTTCGCTTCGACTCTGCCGCTTCCTCCCACGAACCAGCAGCCGGAGAAGACGACCCTCCCCCCCGCATAATCCTCGATTCCGACGTCGGCAATGCCTGTCTCGCTCAGCGCGAGCAGTTTTTCGATGAGCCAGCGTTCCGCGTCACCGGCGTTCGCCCGGATCGCCTCGCATTGGACGCGCAGAAGCTGCGCATCGCCGCCGCGAAGGCAGTATCGCAGGTCAACCTCGGCGGCGCTTTCGACCGCCAGCGGTCCGCCGGAATAATCCGGCGCGGCGAAGGCGTAATCGCCCAGGCCGATCAAAGTCTCTCCATCCGTCACGTATCCGCCAGCCATATCCCCCCCCTGCGCGATTCCGACGCGCTAAGGCTGTTCCGTCGAGCTTCGCTTCAACTGTTCCACGTCGCCGCGGATTTGCCGCAGGCTGTCCTGAAAGCGCTCCTCCGCCTTCAGGAACTCCGCCCTGACAACTTCCAGGATCTCCAGGTTCGTCTCAAGCGCGCGCGTAATCGGGGCGACGATTTCCGACGGATCGGGAAAGGCGTCCGCGCCAGGCTGTGTATCGCGGGAAGGTGCGATGCTCCCCATTCCGCGATTCATCCAGCGCGGCGGGATCATGTCAGCATCATCAAGCCCGCCGTTTGAAGGATTTGCCCAGTCAGGCATGCCGTCATTTGAGGTGAATGCAGGCATTGACGGATCCGGCGCGGGCGTTATCTGCGGCGCGCCGTCTTGTTTTTTCCGGCGTTCGAATCTTCGAATGTTGTCGCTCATTTTATTCACCACTACAGATGCGGAAGCGCGTTGCAACGCGGCGACGCGCTTGTCAGGCGCGTTGATGCCGCAGTCCAAAAAAACGCTCGCCGCGTAGCCCCTCACCCGTCGCGCCATACGGCGCTCCACCCTCTCCCGAGGGAGAGGGAAAGGCGCGTGAATCGTATTCCAGAAGGAAGACGCTAAACACATACTCGGGAGAGGGGGAACAGCGACGACCGGGAGAGGGGAAATCACACCGTCGGCGTCTACGCGACCGTCGCTTCGATGTCGTCGTGTTCCGCGGTCGCGCGGGCCTGGAAGCAGAGCGTTTGCCTGACGACGTCGCCGGGGCCGCCGCTTCTGGGAGCGTCCCGCAGCCATATCTTCGGCAGCCTGATGACGACGCTCCCGCCGCTCCCGCCAAGCGGGTGCGCGAAATTCAGCGTCAGGCTGGTCTCCTCGAACTCCCTGAGCGCGTCATCGTAATCGTCCGTATCGTGCGCGAGCCGCACCCATCCGGACACGCTTCTGCGCCCGCCCTTCAGGAAAACCGGCTCGTAGTCGCTGAAGGCCGGGCCGACGATGACCCCGTTGTCAACGTCAACGGCAAACGCCTCCACGCCGGCCGCGACTGTCCCGTCCGGAATCTGCGCGACGCCGTGCTGGTACGAATACGGTATTTCGTCGGCATACACGAAGTCCGAAGCAACCGGCGCGTCTTCTGTAATGCGCTCCTCATGTTTGCCGATCAGTTGCGCGGAGAAGGTCAGACGGCCGGACGGAGCGTCTCCGGACAGGCGGAAGCGCGAGAAGACCAGGCCGCGCTGCTCCGATGTTTCCACCGGGCCGCAGTATTGCGCCGTGAAGGAGCGGAGGTCCCAGTTTTCGTCACGCGACAGCGCGGCTTCCAGCAGGAAGGCCGCCTGGTTCCGGAAAAGGCGCGTTGCGAGCGATCCGCCAAGCTGCCTCATCAGCGGCATGACGAAGCGGCGCCGATATCCGCCGACATTCAGCGCGGGCGTGTGCGGGACGCTCGCCAGGCGGACGGCGTACCCCTCCCCCCAGAGTGGGCAGCACGTCCACTGCGGCGACTCCGGCTTTTCGCACCATTCATCCTCAAGACACAGTCGCAAATGGCGCTGCGCCCCGATGTGCGCGTTAACGATCGTTCCAGTCATTATTTTGTCCCCCTCTGCGGAAATATACCGTATTACGCCCCGGTCGCCGGCGAATGGAAAAGCGTCCCTGCCGTCCGGGCGTTGACTACGAACATCACGTCAATGCTGAAATCCAACTGCCAGACGACGCCGTAGCGTCTGGCGGGCGCGGGGCGAAGGCTCGGCGCGCTTATCTGGAAGCGGTTCACCTTCTCCGGGTAACCGAGGTGGCTGTCGGTGCGCCCCATCAGGGCCTCCCAGACGACCGCGTAACGCCGCACCGGAACGAATGGGTTTCGCGCCGAGTCCCAGATTGAGGCAGGGTAAGCGACCTTGAATTCCTGTGTTGCGTCGCTGCGCCATTCCGACGGGAGGTCGCCGATGCGGATTGAGAGCGCGGGGCAGTCAACGTCCGCCGCGCCTCCATCGGCAAGCGACGGGGAGTCAGCGTCCCCGCGCGTCCAGCGATAACAACGCCCGTCCCGGAACGCCTCACGGAAATTCGCGCTGGCGTCCAGCGCGCTCCAGATCAGATCGTGCGTTCTTTCGAAGATTGTCGGTCGCTCAATCATGCATTTCCTCCGTGCTGGGCGGGCGAGTCGTGCCTCGCCCGCTGAAAGGCGGCGGCGTGCTTTTCAAGCGCGTGGCCGCCGCAGTCCAAAACTCAAAAATCGTCCAACTTCCTGCTGAAGTCCGCATTCTCGACCGCTCCGGATTCGCGGTTCATTCTGGCGGAACTGAGATTCGTATCGGCTGTCCGGGTTGTGGAGTCCAGTTCGCGGCGACGCGCAATTCCGCCGCTCAGGGACAAGCCCCGCGACGCGACGGCATCCAGGAAGGCCATGTCCCGCTCCCATGCGGCGCGGTATCGGTCATCCTCGCCGTCCGGGAATCCTTTTCTCGCGGAGAGCAGCCGGATCGCGCAGCGCGACGCGATTGCACGAATTTCGTCCGGCGCGGGACAGAACGGGACGACGTATGACGCCTGCGCGATGGCGTCAATTTCCGCCCCCGCCGCCAGCGCGGCCCCCGCAATGCCGGATTCCTCCTCGGCGCTCAACTCGCCGTCGTTGTCGTCGTCCGCCCACTTCAGCAGCAGCCTGTCGCTGACTCTCTCCCGAAGGTCTTCGCCGCAGCAGTATGCAAGCGTAACATCGGCCAGGAAGCAGACGTCAGAGACCGACGCGCAGGCATACGCGAGCCTGACCATCGGGAGCGGGAGGCGCGCGCAGGCGCGGTAACGCCCCGCGCGGCTGATCGGACGGAAAGTTTTAATCTCGTGCCATTCCGATCCGTCCTGGGAGACCTGCACACCGAAAACCACCGACCCGCCGGACTCCGCTTCGATCGAGACAACGTCAACGGTCACGACCCCGGCGGGATACGGAACGCCTCCATGCACGGGGCTTGCCGGTTCCGTCGCGCCGGCGTCGTTGACCTTCGTCAGACATTGTATCACCGTCTCAGCCTCAGCCATTGCTTCAACTCCTCGATGCAAAATGACGCGGGGGGGGAACCCTGTCTTCGGCATGTTCGGGGGCGGCTGAACAAGCCGCCCCCGAGGGTTTTTACGCCACGGCCGCGGTCCAGAGGAATCCGCAGCTCAGGTCCACCGCCTTCTGATCGTAGTAGCGGCTGATCCTCACGCGGTCCGACTCCCGGGCCGGCTCGCGCCATTTCTTGACGACGAACCCCTTGATACCGTTTGGTACCTGGCCCCACTGGAATGTGTAACCGATGCTGCGTTTCAGCAGACCCGGAGAACGCTCGCTGTAGCAGAGCAGGGCGAACTTTCCCCAGATGTAGTCCGTCGCCAGGGCCTGCCCGCGGGCGTTGGTCGCGTAGAGCGCGCTGGGGGTCAGCACATGCTCCACGTCGAAAAGGTCCGCCAGCGCCGCGCGAATCGCCTTCGGCGTTGACTGCTGGACGTACTTCACACGCTCGATCACCTCCGGATGGTCAACCACGGCGTTGTAGACGAGCTTCGGCAGGACCAGCGTGTTCGGCTCGACGCCCGTTTCCTTGTGGATGACGGCGGCAGCGGCGCGGACGGCCGTGATGGGATTCGAATCCGAGTGCGACCACTGGTCGCTTCCGGAGAGCGTTGCGCGATGGCCGGAGGCGTAGAGGTCGCTGTCCGTCAGGGCCGCCGCGCAGGCGCTTTCCTTGCGCCTCATCAGTTTTTCCATGATGAAGTCCACGCCGTCCTCGTCGGCCTTCTCGGCCGGGTCGGAGTTGCGGCGCACCTCGTCCGGGATCAGATGGTCCAGGCTGTGCTCCTCGCACGAATAGGAATCCGTGGAGGTCGCCCAGTCAACGAGCTTCGCCTCAACTCCCGGAACCCTCAGATCGCCGTCCTCGATCATGAAAACCTCGCCCGCAGTGTCGCGCTTGAAGTACTTCCCGCTTGATTTGTTGACGGAAACGACGGGAAGCACGCGATCGCAGACGAACGACTCCTTGCTGGACTGCCAGCCGACCGAGAGATTGGTCAGCGCTGCGTCAATGTGAACTTGACTTGGCTCAGGCATTCTTGACTCCTTTGGGAATTAATTCCGCGTGGGTTCAAAGAACCCACCCTACATGCCCTTTTTATGTTCCGACGTAATACGTCCACGGGCCGGTCACGAGGGCGCGGATGACGTCCCCGTCGCTGCCGGCGGCGTCAAGGGCGACGCCGATGGCGCAGTCCCCCGCGGAGGAGATTGCGGCGGCCTTGCCGCCGGAGCCGGCGCCGACGTAGGCCCCCTTGCCAATCACTCCCCCCGCCAGCAGAAGACTCACCCCGAGGACTCTGACCTTCAGCGCCCGGCCGGACGCGCCGGCGGCCTCCTGCGCGACGCCGATGATCCCCTCGCCCGCGCTCGCGCAGGCAACCACGTTATCGCCGGAGAACTTCACGGGGCCGTACTGCCCGATCGCCCCTCCCGACGTGAACACCAGATCAAGAACCGGATGCTCAGTGTAAGACATCTTTTCTCCTTTCAACTGCGCCTAATGGCGCGCAACGCGCCAAGCCGAATGACAGGCTCCCCCCCCCCGTCTATTCCCACCCGCGCTCGGCCCCCCTGCGGAAGGCCTGAGCGAAACTCGTTCCCGGATTGCCGCTCATGTGCGCCAGGCACCACGCCGTCTTGCGGTCGCCGTCCTCATCCCTGGGTATCCCCCCCGGGACCGGCTCCCCGGCTCTGATGTCCACGCTGCCGTACTCGCCCGCAAGCTCTCCCGCGCACACGCGGTTGGCGGAGTCGGCGATGTAATGGAGCGTCTCCCACGCCACGTCCCCGCCATCCCGCTCACCTTCTGCGAACTTCATCGGGCCGCCGCCCGCGATGAGCGCGGCCATCTCGTCAAGCTTTGCCGTGCCGAGGCCGAAGCGACGGCACAGATCGAGCGCTTTGATTTTTGCCGACTCAATCCGCTCCGCCGCCGCGCGTTTTTGCTCCGATTCCCGATACGCCTGCAATTCATGGCGGATCATCACAAGCTCTTCGTTGGCATCATCGGGCTGGCTGCACGGCTCTTCGCCGACCGCACTCGTGACGGTGATAACGTCGTCAGGCGTTCCGGTCTCCTCAAGGTAGACCGTCTCGACGTCCGCCAGTGTTTTGATTTCCGGGAGTTCCGCGCCCAGGAGGGCGACGCGCCTGAGAGTCAGGCCGTTTCCGCCGTAATCACGGTAAAGCTCAACCGAGCGTTTGCGGTAGGCGGCAGAGGCGATCAGGCGGGCCACCGTTTCCGGCACGCTCCGGAAGTCCGCCAGGAGCTTCCTTCCCGCGCGTCGCAGTCCGCTGACCCATCCCGCAGCCGGAAGGCCGCTGTCCTTCAGCAAATCCTGTCCCTCACCGTGCCCCAGCACGAGAGGCGGGTGCAGCCCCTCATCCGCATGGCTCTTCCAGTTGGCGACAATCGTGTCGAGATCGGCCTCGGAGAAATTCATTCCCAGGCGCTGTCCGGCCTCGAAGACTTCCACGTCTCTCAACTCCGCGAATTTTGCTTCATCCGGTTTTACGGCATCGGGAAGCCCAAGCGTTGAGCGATGCTCCGCAAGATGCTTCAATGCCTGAGGCGCGGCCCGGGAGACGTCGCCGCCGTTCGCATCTTTCCATGCGGTTTCAAGTCTCTCGCGGTGAAGGAAGAGCTTTCCATCGCGGATCCAGTGATGTGGATAGCCCCACGTTGTGGATTTCGCCGGCCTGCCGACGAACGCGAACGCCTCCTGCGGCAGTTCCGCAATGTTCACGTCCTTCCACGCCGGCTCATCGGCGCGGACTTCCGAATTGTGCATGTAGACCTCAGTTTTCATTTTTTCCCTCCGTGGAATGCGGACGTCTGCTTTACATTCTCATTGGTGGGTCAACGCGCCCGCCGAGGGCGTGGCGCTAACGACCCACCCTACTTTCTCCAAAATTGCCCACGATCTCCTCGCCATCCGCCGGGATTCGCCAGCCGTATTTCCGGTAGACGTCCGCCTTCGGAAGCGCCATGCCGAGTTGCTCCACGAGCGCGGCGTCAATCGAGACCTCGGCCCGGCGGTCGGGCGGCTCAGTCGTCTCGAACTGGAACTCCGGCGTCAATCGCCGCGCCGCGTCCGGGCCGAAGTTGTAAAGCGTCATCCAGCAAAGCAATTGGGAGCGGACAGTCGCCGCGAGCGAGCGCCCGTCCCAGAACATGATGTCGCGGCGAATCCGCTCATGCACGCCGCCCAGGGCCTGGGTGCCGTGGCGGCCCTCCCCCCCTGTCAGCGTGCCGCCGAGGACGAGTTTCGCCATCCACGAGTCCATCACGTTCACGAAGCTCTCGTAGACGTTGACGCTCGCGCTCCGGGCGCAGTCCATCAGCTCAAGCCTGACGCCTTCCGGAAGCGCGACGCCCGTCGTGCTCATGTAGCTTTCCAGCACGTTGAGCGCCTCCTCCTTCTGGCCCCTGGCGCCGGCCCGGTAGGTAACAGTCGCGGTCGGCATACCGAACCGGTCCATGAAGACGGACCAGAACTTCACGGCGTTTTTCTTGAACCAGTGCGGCCAGAACGCCCGCAGCGCAAGCGGCTGACCGAGCGGGTTTTCGTGTTGCGGCATGTGGACGTGAAGGATGAATTTGCCCGGCGGGATCGCCCTGCTTCGGCCCGGCCCCTGATGCGAGCGCAGGCGGAGCGCGCCGCCGGCGTCGAACGTGACGCGCTGCTGCGGCCTGCTCCTCAGCGAGTCAACGATCCAGCGCCGCCCGTCCAGGCGCCACATGATTTCAGAGACCGCGAAGCCCTTCGACACCGCGTCAAGCAGTTCGAAGAGGTCCTGCTCGAAGTTGGGCAGTTGCTCCAGGCACCGCCGCGCGAAGTCGGCGATTTCCTGCGCCCGGGCATTGTCACTCCTCCCCGACCGAGCGGCCTCGACCTTCCATCCGCGCTCCAGCAGGCCGAGCTTGCGGCTTTGAATCAGGCTTGCGTATTGGGCGTCGGCGTGCTCAAGGTAATCGAAGTACCACATCGCCATAGGCAGATACGTCCAGTAGAAGGCCCCCGCGTCTCCCGGCGGACGGTTGCAACAATAAAGGTAATCGTAGAGCGTCCGCACTGCCGTCGGGTCTTCGCTGGAGCCGACGAACCACGTATAAAGGGCGCTGTCTGTTTCCCTCGGCGCAAGCTCGCCTGTTTCCGGCCTGATCTTTTTCATCTCACACCTCCCCCCGTCGCCGCGACTGCTTCCACGCCGGCAGGAACACTGAATGGGGCATGGCCGCCGGCGGCAATCGCCTCGTATGCCTGTTCCCACATGCGCCATTTGTCGGCCATGTTCCAGTTGCGTCTTACGCACTCGAATGCGCGGCGGCGCATGTCGGCGCGGTATTCATCGTCAAGGATCAAGCGCGCGAGCGCGTCGGTCCATTCCGCCGCGCCGCGGCAGAGCGCGCACCCGTCATTCGGCTCGACCGCATAGGTCTCGATGGTGGTCGCGACAGAGCAGGCTCCGGCGGCCGCCGCCTCCAGGTATTTGATGTTCGACTTGCAGGCGTTGAAGCTGCGGTCCGGCTCAGTGACGGCGTTCAGGGGGGCGACGCAAATATCCGGTTCAAGCGCGGCAAACGTTTTCCAGTAATCATCAATGTTCACGCGGGGGAGTCTGAAGCCGAGAGGCGCGTCGCAGAAGGACTTGACGATGTCGCGCGGAGCGTCGCCGAGGACGGCGAATTCGGCCCGCCGCCCCAGGAGCGCGCGCGATCCTTTCAGAGTGTTCAGCGCGCGGCCGATCTCGCGGAAGTCGTTGTTGTGCGTGGCCGAACCCGCCCAGACGATTCTGACTTTTTCTCCGTTTCGCGGCGCCGCCTTGAATTCGCAGGGGCGGATTTCATGCCCGCCCGCTCGCGTGTCCGGCCAGAAGTCGAAGTCAACACAGTTAGGCAGGACGAAGACCGGCTTGCCCGGAAACGCCCTGCGGAAGCGGGCGGCCAGCGCATCCGTCGTTACCGTGATCGCGTCAGCGACGCGGATCACCTCGGCCACGCCGACTGGATCAATAGCCCCGCGGGCGGGGTTGGAGGGGGGGACTGCGAAGACCCAGTCGTCGCATTCGTAGACGATGCGGGCGCGGGCGCCTTCGGCGCGGCGGCGATCAATCTCGCGGGCAAGTTCCGGGTTCTGGCCGCGCGGGATGACGATCACGTCGTGCCGGTTCATCGTTCGTCGGTCCAGGTCGGCAACCCGCGATACATGATGCCATCCGGCGCGGGCAAGCCATTTCATGGGCAGGCCGACGCGATAATGGAACGTTCCGGAGTTGTCGAACATGACGCCCTGGACGCGGGCGGCGGCGTAATACATCGCGCCCGGTCCTCGCCAGCGCCCGATCATCCGCAGAAGTTGCTCCCGCTTCGCGGCGTTGAGCCAGTCCGCGCGGGCAAGGCCCACGAGGTTGAAGCGTTTGCGCATGTCTTCGAGAAAATCGTTCCACGACGGCAGAAGAAAAGCGATGTTCATGTTTTGCCTCCACACGGCGCGCCGCAAATCCGGCGCGGCAAACCACAACTCACGACAACCCCCCGCCTCTTTCCCCAAGGGGGGGCACGTATTCAGCGTCAAGAGATGCGTTGAAATGGGACGCGATAGCACACCGGGGCCGATTATTGCCCCCTTCCGTCGCCTCGACGGGTGAGGCGACACCTTCCCCCGCTACTGCGTGCGAAGCGCACGGCGCGGGGGAAGGAAAGGCGCTGTTAGAACGATCATGCGTAAAACAGATGCCGCGGCGCGGCGAACGCGCCGAACCGATGCGGCGCGGCGTCAAGCCGCCGCACTCCAAGGTTGGGCCAGGCGCGTCAGCGGCCCCTAACCCAAGTTCGTCTGACTTTCCCCATTCACAATTCAAAGTTCCTCCTTGTCCTCCCACTGCCGCCAAGCTCGATTCCGGGGGGGGCGTCTCTTTCAGCCCAGAGGGCAAGGAGAAGCGATTCTCCGGAATCGGGGCTGCGGCCCCGACGGGATTTGATGTCCGCCTTGGCCTCGATCCTCACCCGTCCGGATTCCGAATAGCCGGTTTTGACGCCGGACAGGTCCTCGACGTCCTCTTCGTTGATTCCGCCGACGCTTCCCTCGCGGAAGCGTTCCCGCCCGTTCCACCACAACTCGTCCCGCAATCGTTCGAACCGATCCGGATTCCGGAGCGCCCTTCCGCCGAAGTTCATCGCCAGGGGATCAAGCCCCAGTTCCCTGAGCTTATCTGTAACTCCCCCCCCCAGGCCGGTGTCGTCAACCGCGATTCTGACGTCAGCGCCGGCGAACTCGCGCGCCATGTCCGCGATGCGGGAGGCGGTATCCATCAGGTCGCGCCCCCGCATGGCGACACGCCGGACAACCCGCCCTCCGCGAACGGCAGTGATCACCGTCCGGTCGTCCCCGAACCTGGCCACGTCCGCCCCGATTCCGACCGATCCGCCGCTTGCCTCTCCACCGGCCTCGTCCATTGCCCGCTCAAGCAGAGACAACGCAATAAGCGTGTCCGGCCCCTCCTCCGGAAATTCCCCCAGCGCCCGCGAACGGAAGAGGCTGGACCCCTCCCCCCAAACATCTCTGCGCTCGTCCACCCATCGCCGCGTCACCAGCCCGGGCCACTCGTCCGCGCCTGAAACGGCGTTGGGCGACTCCGTCGCCGGGACGCGGATCGTTCGCCATATTTTCGACCGGCACGCCTCATAGAACGGCCCGCCCGGGCTGAGGGGATTGCCGATCGCCAGCATCCTGCAATGCTCCGAAGTCATCAGCCCCTCTGCCGCCTCCCACACGCATTCCCGCACTCCCGGAGCCTCGTCAAAGATCACGAGCATGCGGGGCGAGTGGTATCCCTGGAAGCGTTCCGGCTCCGCCGTTGACAACCCGACCGCGTACCACCTGTCATCGCGTCGCAACTCTGTCTCCTTCAGTATCCCGCCGAAGCCGCCGATCCCCATCTCCTCCAGCCGACGCTCCGACCGCTTGAACTGCCCCCTGACCTCGCCCCAGAGCAGCGTCTTCACCTGCCGCCACGTCGGCGCCGTCGTCACCACGATGCACGGCCCGAACCCGTGAAAGAACCAGAGCAATGCGTCCGCCGCGACAAATGTCTTGCCCACCCCATGGCCGCTGGGCACCGCTGTGCGGCGGTTATCCCTCACCGACCTTAGTATCTCCCTCTGCCTGCTCCACAGCCGGTTCCCCAGAATCGTCTCCGAGAACCACTCCGGGTCCTCCCGGCACTTCCTCTGGAACTCCCTGATCGCCTTCGCTTCGCTTTTCATCGCATTTCATCGCCATCTCGAGGATTTCAACCAGGCTCATCTTCTTCGCCGTCTCTCCGTCCAGAGTCTTGCGCCGCGTCTTGAGCACACCAGCCCTGTCCAGAAGTTCAACGCACGCCCTCAGCCTTACCTGTTCATTCTCCGCCCTGTCTCGCAGCGCGATCAGCGCCTTCACCGTCCCCACTGTCTCCGTAAGCAGTTCCGCGTCGGCCTCGGTAAGGTTGCTGAGCCACTTCTCACGGTAGTGCCCCACCATCTGCTGAACGTCAGGTCTTTTCAGCAGTCGGGACGCGCCCTTGTGGCAGTCGGATGGAGTCTTCGCCATGAAGCCGGCCCGGCGATAGGCCTCCGCTCCACATCCCGTGCGCACGTACTCCCGCGCAAAACGGTCGTACCTCTGCGCCATCGCGTCGGAAGCGCTCACGGCATATCCCCCCCCCCAACTCGGCGGCCTTAATCCGGCGAGGCGTGGCTGGGCCTGAGCAGTATCACGAACCTCCCAAGCTCCGCCTGGCCGCCGTCCGTCGTGTCGAACAGTTCGCCCTGGAAGGGCGCGTCGCTCCGGACGCGGCCCGTCCACGCCGTGTCATCCCGCTCCAGCGTCACGCTCAGTTGCCCCTGAGCCGCTTTGCTCTTGTCGAAGTCCTCGTCCTCTTTGGCGAAGAGCGCGCGCCCGCCCCAGCCGTACTGAACGCGCAGGGACACCGTCCTGCCCGTCAGGTCAACGGGCGCGCCGAGGATGTCCGTCACCGTGAATGTCAGTGTCGGCGTGGTGTATTGCGCAAGCTCGTAGCACGACGATGACAGGTTCGGCGCCCTCAGGCTGAGCAGGGCTGGGATGGCGTCCGTTTTCGCCCGCACGGCCTCGATGCTTTCGCGCAGGGACGGGAGATCAAGCTCGCCGTCCGGGGTTCTGCACCTTCCGTAATCCGCGTAGGCGCAGATGTCCTGTGGCGAAGGCGATTCGCCGGACATCTCGTAGTAGAAAACGCTATGCGACTCTCCGGATTCGGTCTCGGAGAAATTCGCGTCGTCAATCTCTGCGCTGTACATCCCGCAGGACTCCGGCGATTCAAATGCCTGGTGCGCGAAGTCCGACCACGTTTCAGCGGTCAGCGCGGCCCAGTCGAACGCGGTGTTGTTCAGGAATTGCCCTGAGGCGTTTCTCACGAGGCAGTAAATGATCTTCCCCGATTCGTAGGACACCGGGCTGAGAATGAATGCCATTGTTTTCCCTCCAGTGATGGGCCGGTGACGGGCGCAAGTTGAGCGGCGGAAGGGGGCCGATCAATGCCCCCTTCCGGCGTCTCGCCCGTGATGTTCCATCACGAAGCGAGACGACACCTTCCCCCGCGCACAGCACGGGGGAAGGAAAGATTTAAAAACAATTGCGGCGGACAGCGCTGCATCGCAGGCGGGCGGCGCTATTGCACCTGCCCGCCATCCCATTCCGCGTTGCCGTCGCCGGCGCTGACGTTGTCGCGCCTGACGTATGAGTTCATGCTTGCTATCACGCGGCCGTAGTTGCTCCCGCCGCAGGTTGAGCAGTAGAGGAACGAGAGCCTGTCCGCGCGAATGGCGTCGCTGTTTTTTTCGACCGTCGTCCCCTCGATGTCCAGTCTCGAACCGTCGCACGCCTGAATCCCAAGTCCGCTGTAGCGCGCAAGGGAGTTCTGGATTTTCGCGTCGGACCTGTCAAACCACCATGCGCCCCCCGCGCCCAGGGCGGAGCCGAAGCCGCGCCCCCCCTCAGCGCACACGCCGTTGAAGACAAGGTTCGTCCCCCGGATTCCGCTCACTTTGAGAACCGTGCTCAACGACGTTGTGGCCGCCCCCGTTCCGCTGGAGCCGGCCTCGGCCGCCCCGGACGCGTTCGTCACGTCAATCGTCTTTGCGCCATCGTCATGCGCCTGAACGGTGAACTGCCCGTTGTTCCCGCTCTGTGCGCACCCCCATGCCGTGAACTGGCTCTGGCCGTCCGCGACGGCCGACAGGTCCGGCCCGCCGCCGAGCGAATAGCGCCACACGTTGCCCGAAACATTCGCGACTGCGGTTATCACGAAGGTATTACCGGCGTTGGCAAGTCCGCTGAATCTTGCGTTGGCCGGCGCCGCCGGATCGCCGTAGACCTCCACCCTGCCCGATCCGACCGTCTTGGCGCATTTCGTCAACTCCTGCGTCGCGGAGAGAAGGAAGAGGCCCGAAACGTTTATGCGAAGCGTGGCCGAGTCCTGGACGACGCGGTTCGCTGTGGCGGACAACGCGTGGGAAAGCGTCGCCCACGCCTGGCCAACCGAGTTCCCGTTGTTGGCGTCGTTTCCAGTCGGACGGACGTAAAAGGTGACCGTGCCGGAGATCGTCGCGGGGAGGTTGAACCTTACCCCCGGGGCGAAGAGGATAACGTGTCCTTCACCCAGGATAAGGCCGCATGCATCATAGAATGCCACGCCGGACGGGGCCGTCTGCGTCCACTCTCCGCCTGAGCCTGCGGAGACGTAAAGCGCTCCAGGGGAGAGACCGGACGTGTCGAAGTCCGTCCATTCCACTGCGCGCGCCGCCCATCCGTAGGCCTCCGGGTCAAGGTCCTGTAGCAGGATGTGCGTCGCCGGGAAGAATCCGCTCAACGCGCCGTAGGCCACGCCGCGCCCGTCGGACTCACCGCTCAGGAAGACCGGCGCGCCGCGGCTCAACCCCGCCGTTCCGTTGCACCTCACCCGCGTCAACCCGACATATCTGCCCAGATACGCCGTCGCGCCCTGAACCGTCGCTGTGGGGCCGCTCATCTTGCGCCCTCCGCTTCATGTATCTCGCTCTGTATCGCCGTCGCCATGCAGGAGACCGTCCCCGACTGCCTGACGCAGACCATCCCCGCGAGGCTGGCGGCCTTGTGATTCTGAAGGCGGATCACGCAACTTCTTCGCCTGCCCCACGCTTTTGCCACATCCTCGGAAAGTTCCCAGGCGTCCTGCCTTAGCCGCCTGGCGTCGGCAGGTGCAATCGTCGCGCCGCCGGACGCGCCCATGCCCGTTGAAATCATGTCAGTGTCTCCGGATTAAAACCCATGCTCGAGAACGGAATCTCGCGCCTGAAACGCATCCGTCTGTCGAAATCAATCACGGCGTTGCGCGCGATAAGTCGCGCCAAGGCAGTCGGATTCGGATGCCTCCCGATCTCCTCAACCCGCGCAAGCAGCGCCGCCCGCGCCTCAGACACCGCGTCCTCCTGCCACGACTTTGGAATCAGGCCCGATCGCGTCATCCTCAGCGCCACGACCGCCGCAATCTCCATCCCTTCGCAGAATGTTTCCCTCACTTTTCTCTACCTCCTTAAAACGCAAGTTTTCGCGCCTGGACCGAAGATTTTCCGGAAAATGTTTCATCCCTTTGCCCCCGCACGACTTGCGCCAGATAAAATCTTTTGAGAATTTGATTCCGGCGGCGGGGACAGCGCGAAGAATGCTCCGATTCCCTGTATGTACGTCAACTATAGTCATGCCTTGCACATGCCGTTGCTATGCATCATTAAGCCCACTTATGCGCTGTTCAGAGGCAAATAGCGCATTACACATCATATGTATAGTATATCATGGCGGACTATAGTTGCAAGCAATATTCGGGGGAATTATGGCCCGGCAATTTTGGAGCGCGGGCGACGACCATTGCCCCCTTCGCCCGCACTGCGCGCGTCGCGCGACGCGGGGGATAAGGAAAGTTTTGTAAAAAGCGCTCGGCGCGGGTTCGGCCTGCGGAGCAAACCCACCGTGTATGCTGTTACACCATATCCGCGCCCCCCCCCTCACCCGGCGTGCCATACGGCGCGCCACCCTCTCCCCAAGGGAGAGGGAAAGACGCGCGCATCGTATTCCCGAAGGAAGGCGCTAAACACCGACGAGGGAGAGGGCGGGAAAAGCGGAGGCGAGTCGCGTGCGCCCGCCTTTACGGCAACTCAACCTCGAATGCGACGGGCAGTCCTTTGCCCGGCTCGACGAGGAAGTTGTCGGCGATATATTTCAGCATCGCGGTTTTGGCGTTCTCCGGGGGGCGGAATCGGATAAGACCGACGCTTCGGGGTTTAAGCGTCATCGTTCCCGGCCCCGGCCCATCCGTCCGCGTGAGGCGAATGGTCATCTCGCTATTGTTACGGACGCTCGCCCAGGCGTCCTTGCCCCGGTAATGCGGCATTTCGATTTTCACGCACTCCCTGAAAAGCGGGGCTATAACCTCCTCCAGACCGATCAACTGATCGTTGACCCAGACGGCAGTGCGGCGCTCATTCAGCGCTTCGCGAATTCCCGCCTCCGCGCGTTCCTTTGCGAAAATGAGGGTCACGGTTCTGTGGTCGGCATCGGTATTTTTCAGGCGCAGGTCCGGGTCGTGGATGTCGGAATTGCCGAGCATGGTCATTTTTTTCTCGATGCACCAGCGATGGGCGTCCGGGTAATAAGTTCCCCCGTTGGCGACCTCAAGGCCGTGAAGGCGTTTGGCGTCATAGAGTTTCTGCTGCGTGTCGGTCCAGCGCCCGGCCTCGGCGCCCTTCCACGTGTGATGGTTCCAGAAGACAAACGCGCCCTGCTCGTTCGCCCGGTGAACGCATTCCGGGAAGTCCGCGACAATGAACGCGTTATCGCTGAGGAACAGCGCATTGTAATGGCCCGGCGGGGTTTCGCGCGTGATCTCCGCCGCATGAATCAGGATGATGTTCCGCTCCTTCGCCGACTCCCGCGCAAGCTCAAAGGGACGATTATGGTTTGTCGGGACGTCGTCCTTGTGCGGCTGGTATTCGATGTGGTCGGTGATGGCGATGGCGTCCAGGCCGGTACGCCAGGCTTCCTCGACTCTGACCGGCGGCCAGACGTCCCCGTCGGAGAAGACGGTGTGCATGTGGAAGTCGCATTTGAGGGTCACATAGCCCGGCACGTCGGGAAAGGCGATTTCGTTGCGGACTTCCTGCGCCGACAGCGAACGGGCGAGGACAAGGGCCAGGACGAGGATCAGAAGCAATTTTTTCATGGCGCGCTCCGTGGCAAAGGGTGTGTTTCAGACGGCGGACTTTCGCGCAAGTCAGATCGGCATTGGAGCATTATAATCGTCTCGACTCAAACCTTCCAGGCTCCCGGGAATCTGCAACCGGAAATCGTCCGACTCGAGAGCCGTCCGAGCGGGCACGGGAAACATGCCTTCACGCGTGTTCAGCATCAAGTGATCCGGTAAGATGGGACGCGGTAGCGGAGGGGCGGCGATCATTGCCCCCTTCCGTCGCCCCGCGAGACGGGGCGACACCTTCCCCCCCGCGCCGCGTGGGGGAAGGGAAGTTTTAAAAAGCGGTCCGCGTGGGTGCAGGCGTCTCGGAGCGAGACGGCACCCACCCTACTTGTTGGCGCACTTTTCATACGCGCTCTTCGAGTCTTTTTGGCGCGTTTTTCCCCGCACAGTCTTAACCGATGTCGCAACCGGATCATAACCAGGAAATTATCCGCCATCGCGAATACGGCGGCTCCGGCCCGCGCGTGGTACTTCTTCACGGCGGACCCGGCGCGCCGGGTTACATGGCCGCGCTTGCCAACCAACTCCAACACGCCTTTTGCGTTCTGGAGCCGTTCCAGCGTGGCAGCGGCGCGGAGCCGCTGACCGTCGCGCGCCACGTCGCCGACCTGAGCGACTTCATCGCGTCCCGCTGCGCCGATTCCCGCCCGGCCCTGGTAGGCCACTCATGGGGCGCGATGCTGGCCCTCGCCTTCGCCGCCGAGCATCCGGGAGCCGTCGCGTCGCTGGCGCTCATCGGTTGCGGGACATTCGACCTTGCGGCCCGCGCCCGCATGAACGAGATCGTCCGGGAGCGCATGGGGGAGGACGTTCCGCGCCGGCTGGAGCGACTGCGCGCGCAATGCGACAATCCCGACGACGCGCTCGCCGAGATGGGCAGACTCATTGACCCGGTCTACTCCTTCGACGCGATCCCGGATGAGGGGGAACCGGTCCGGTGCGACGCGAAGGGGCATGAGGAAACATGGGCGGACATGCTGCGGCTTCAGTCCGACGGGGTTTATCCCGCCGCCTTCAGGCGCATCATCTGTCCGGTCGCCATGCTGCACGGGGCATTTGATCCGCACCCCGGACAAATGATCCGCGACGGTCTGCGGTCGCTCATGCCGCAACTGGAATACGCCGAATGGGAGAAATGCGGTCACTACCCCTGGCGGGAGAAGGCTGCGCGGGATGGATTCATAGCCTTTCTCACATCATGGTTGGCCGAGCACGCCGCCGGATCAGACAGTTCCTTGCGTATTCAACCGGCATGATGAATAATGCTTCGTGTCGTTGATTGGACCGCGTGGGTGCGGAGCACCCACCCTACTGCTTTGAGTCTTTGTGGTTGAGTTTTCGTGGTTGAAATAGTCATTCAGAAAGGCAGTTAAGAATGCTTCCCAATCTCATCTGCGCGTCGTTGCTCTGCCTGGGGGCGGACGCCCCCAAGCCGCTCGACGTCCCGGCGCGGTATCGCAGGGCCGTCCAGATTCACCGCGTTTTCGGCCCGGAGCACCCCGGCCCGTACAAGCACCCGGCCTCGATAACCCAGCTCCGCAATGGGGACCTGTACATCGCCTACTACGGCGGCTCTGGGGAATATGAGGACGACTCCGCCGTTTTCGGCTCCCGTCTGCGGGTGGGGGAGACCCAGTGGACTCCGCCTGAAGTCATCGCGGACAGCCCCTTCCACGGCGACGGGAACGCCGTCGTCTGGCAGGCCCCGGACGGCGTCGTCTGGCTCTTTTTCGTCAGCCGCTTCGGGGACACATGGTGCACATCCCGCGTAAAAATGAAAATCTCCCTCGACGGCGCGCAGACGTGGTCCGACTCGACCATGCTCACTTTCGAGGAGGGGACAATGGTGCGCGGGCAGCCCATTGTTCTGAACGACGGCGATTATCTGTTACCCCTTTATTCGGAGAAGGGCGGCGACCGGGAATGCACCGCATCCACGACGTGCAGTTTCTTCATGCGCTTCAATCCCGCCACGCGCAAGTGGAGTGAGACCAACCGCATCCATTCAAAGGAGGGAAATCTCCAGGCGCAGGTTGTCCAGCTTACCGATGATTACCTCGTCACCTACATACGGCGGGGGGGGGACTTCCTGCCGACGACGGAGGGGTATACCCTGCGCGCGGAGTCACGCGACGGGGGGAGGACATGGACGGACGCCGTCCGGACGAAGATTCCGAACCCCAACTCCGCCGTTGACTTCATCAAGCTGAAGAACGGGCATCTGCTGCTGGTCTACAACGACAACATGTGCGAGCGCACGCCGCTGACAATCGCGATTTCGACCGACGGCGACAAAACATATCCCCACAAGCGCAACATTGCCGGGGGGGACAACAGCTTCGCCTACCCGTACGCGATACAGACGGCGGATGAGAAGATTCACATCATCTACACCACCAACGACCGCACGACCATCATGCATGCCGTTTTCGACGAGACGGCCATACTGGAATGGCCGGAGCCGGAATAAGCATCATGGAGGGATCAAGCGTGAAACAGGCCGAACTCAGGAAGGCGCTGCATGAAGGCAGGCGGGTCTACGGGACGTGCGTCGTTTCCACTTCTCCGCAATGGCCTCCGATGATCGCCGCGACGGGGCTGGACTTCGTTTTTCTGGATACGGAGCACATGCCCATTGACCGCGCGCAACTGGGGTGGATGTGCCGTGCGTATTCGGGCGCCGGCCTGCCGCCGATCGTCCGGATTCCGAAGCCGGATCCCTTCCTGGCCTGCATGGCGTTGGACGGGGGGGCGGCGGGGGTCATTGCGCCTTACGTCGAGACAGTCGAGGAGACGCGGCAGCTTGCCGGCGCGGTGAGGCTGCGCCCGTTGAAGGGAGATCGCCTTCAGCGCGTTCTTTGCGGGGCGGAGCGGCTTGACGAACCGACCGCGCGATACCTTTCCGAGCGGAATGACGCCAACCTTTGCGTGGTCAACATTGAGAGCGTCGCGGCGATTGAGCGCTTGCCGGAGATTGCCGCAGTTCCCGGCCTTGACGCGCTTCTGATCGGTCCCCACGACCTTTCGATCAGTCTCGGAATTCCCGAGCAATACACGTTGCCGGAGTACACGGCCGCAGTCAGGCGGATAATCGAGGTCGGGCGGGCCGCTAGGGTGGGGGTAGGGTTCCACTACTCGTTCGGGGTGGAGATCTGCGTCGAGTGGGCGCGAATGGGGGCGAATTTCATCATTTACAGCAGCGATTACTTCGTTGCGCGGGACGGGCTGCGCGCCGACATCGAGCGGATTCGCGCGGCGCTCGGAGATGATGATTCCGGGCGGATGGGGGCAGAGGGGGCCGTTGTGGTCTGATACGCGAAGCAGGTTTTCAGCGGCATAATCGGCGGCTAGCGTGTGAGCGCGTTTTCCTTCAGCATGGAATTATGATAGAATACTCTGAGCGAAAAGAGGCAGGGTTCGGCGACGACGACGCGCGCCGTCATGCCGGCGCGCGAAAAGCGGTGTCGTGCCACCGCACTCCAAAATTGCGCATCGTGAATGCTGAACACATGCCGTGACGCACGGCGGCGCGCGGAAAAATGCCCGGGGAGATTCTGAGCAAGGGAGACACGGCCAGTGGCCGACGCCGGGGAAATTAACAGAGAGATGGAGCGGCTGAAGAAACGCGTAGCCGAGATGGAGACGCGCAACGCCGAACTCCTGCAAACCCTCGCCGCCCTAAGAAAAAGCGAGGAGCAGCATCGCTCCCTGCAGGAAAACCTGCCCATCGGCGTGTTTCGCTCGGATCTGGAGGGAAAGGTCATCGCCGCCAACGCCGCAATGGCCAGAATGGTTGGCTACGAATCCGTCGAGGCGATGCTGGAGGATGCCCCGACAGAGGCGGACTTCGTCGTTCCCGGAAAGCGCGCCGAACTCATCCGCATCACAGACGAGACTGGCTTCATCACTGATTACGAAACCAGACTCATACACAGGAGCGGGACCGAGTTCTGGGCCTCCATCAGCGTCCGGGCCGTCAAGGACGACGCCGGCAACGTCACGCACTACGACGGAACCGTGACCGACATCACCGAACGCAGGAAGACCCAGGAAGCCCTCCGCAACAGCGAGAGGAAATACCGCCTTCTGGCCGACAACGTATCCGACGTCATATGGATCATGGACATGAACCTGAGGTTCACGTACATGAGCCCCTCCGTCGTCCACATGCGCGGATACTCGCTGGATGAGGCGATGGGGCAGACGATGCAGGAAGCACTTACGCCGCAGTCCGTCGCGCTGGCCCGCCGCATCATGGAGGAGGAAATCACCCGCGAAACGACGGGAACCACCGATCCATTCCGCACCCGAACGCTCCTGCTTCAGCATAGGTGCAAGGACGGCTCCGCGATCTGGTGCGAGACGAAGGTGAGCTTCATCCGGGACGAACGGGGGGAGCCCGCCGGCATACTCGGCGTTGACCGCGACGTCACGCAGCGCAGGCTCATTGAGGATCAGATGGAGCGCCTGAATCGCTTCCTGAACCTGGTCATCGAGAGCGTCAACGTCATGCTTTACGTGCTGGACGAGCAGGAGCGCGTCATCATCTGGAACAAGGCGGCGGAGGAGATAAGCGGATATCCGGCCGACGAGGTGCTCAACAGCGACCACGTGTGGGAACTGATTTATCCGTCAGCCCAATACCGGGAGGACCTGAGGGAACTCGCTCCGGGCCTTTTCGACGGGCGCCGCCCCGTCAACGGATTTGAAACGACCATCCGCGCGAAAGACGGACGGGAGCGGCACATTCTCTGGCAATCCAGAAGCATGTGGGACGACAACCGCCGGCTTCACGGCTGCGTCGTCCTCGGCCACGACGTCACCGAGCAGCGACTGGCCGAGAAGGCGCTGCGGGAAAGCGAGGAGAAGTACCGCACCCTCGTTGAAAACGCGGAGGAGGGCATCTGCGTCCTCGGACCCGACGGCATGATTTCCTACACCAACGAGCTTGCCGCGCGCGAGCTTGGCATCGTCATGAAGGATATCGCCGCCGTCCCCGTCTGGGATCTCCTTCCCAGGAAGGACGCGGACGTCGTCATGGCCGCGGTCCGTTCCGTCATCGCGACCGGGAAGGGCGTCACGCGCGACATCAACCTTGATCTCATCGGCGCGAACCGCTGGCTCAGGCTCAGCATCCAGCCCATCCGGGACGCCTCCGGAAAGCCCGTCTCCACACTGGTGTTCGCTTTCGACATCAGCGACAGGCGCCGCCTTGAAAGTGAACTCCTCAACGTAAGCAATGTCGTCCACAAGGGCATTGGCGAGGACCTCGAAGAAGGCCCCGTCAAGACCCTCGAAGAACTCTCGCGGGAGTGCGCCGCGCTAAGGGACGCGCTTGCCGCCGGGAGGATTCCCGAGGCCGGGCAGGCCGAAAGGATCGCCGCCGCCGCGGATCGCGCCATGACCCTGACGCGCGACATGGCCAACATGCTCAACCCCCTGGCTCTGAACGCCGCCAACCTGGAAATCGCAATCAGAGACCTCGCGAAAACGGCCTCGGAACTCTACGGCATCGAATGTTCGTTCAAATGCTTTGCGAATACCACCCGGATAAGCCGCCCGACGTCCGCCAACCTCTACCATATCGCCGAGGAGGCCGTCTCCACCGCCGCCAAGCGCCACAAGGCCAAAACCGTGCAGATCGGCCTGTTTGAGAAGGATTCCAACTTCGTTCTCATGGTCCGGCATGACATTGGGGCAGAAGGAGGCTCAGACGAAGAGCGCCGCTCCCTGGACACCATTGAATCCCGCGCGCGCATGATGGGCGGAACGGTTGAGTTCCGGAACAATGACGACGGCACGCGGACCATCACCTGCAAGATTCCCGCGGCCGCGTGATTATATCCCCCCCCCCCTATTGATTCATGAACACCGCGACGCACTCCGCCAGCGGCTTTGTGGCCGGTTTTGTGCAGTATGACGGGAACAGCAGCATGTGATGCGCCCGGATGTTCTCGCACCCCGACCTTTCGCGCAGCATGTCCATCGCCCCATGCTCCTTCAGATCCCCCCTCACCCACTTGTCAAGGTCGCTCATGCAGACCGTCCTGCACCGGACCTCCTCCCCCCCCATCGGGTTTCTGACACGGTAGATTTCCGCGCGCTTGTCCTCGGGATAATGATCCGCAAGGACGACCTTCGCATTGCCGTCTCTTCGGATGGCCTTTACCACGTCCCGGAAATCCGTAGGCCCTCCGCCCTCCAGCGAGTATTCCATGTTCGCCATGGAATCCTCAGCCAGGCAGACGTCGCGTCCGTCCGATTTGACCTGAACCACCACGAAGACATGCGTCGGGAAGCTCTCGAATGGCTCCGGCAATCCCCAGCTTGCCATGATGGACTCGTATCCGAATCGGCTATAAATCTTGCTCAGGAAGACGGCATGTCCATAACACACGGCGCCGAACTCCTTCCTGTCGAACCCCTCGATGATCTCCTCAAGCGACATGTCGAGAATATGCTTCCTGGGAAGGCATCCTTCCCCGGCTCCGTTAGCGTTGCGGGCGGCCCAGCGTCTCAACCTTCTGACGATGGTCGGTTGATCGCCCTTGCGCATCGCATCCTCTAGGCCCGCAGTCTCGCTTATGATCCGCGTTTTCACTGCGTCATCCGCCCAGGGCGGGCGCATGATGATGGAGGCCTCCCCCCCCGCCGCTACAAGCGCAAGCGACAGCGCGATCAGGATTACTGGAAACAGGCGCAACACACGCATTTGCATACCGAGCATCTTACTTTTTATGACATGAAGAGTCCACAGTGATCATGCCAAGGGACGCTTTTCCGCGCGAACGGCAGCTTGTGGCGATGCCGATTCGGCGCGCACACCCGCGGTCATTTTACGTTCTCGTTGTAGCAGGCGTAATTGACGAACGCCTCCTCGCTTCCGCCCGTCGCGTCGAACTGCTTCCAGTGCGTCGGGAAGTAGAGATCGCGCGCGTCCACGTTTCCACGTCCGCCGCCGATCGGCAGGCAGCACGGCCCCGCCATCGGCGGATATTTGTTCCACCATCCACCCTCGACCGTTTCCGCGTGGCCGTCCGCAAAGAGAACATTCGTCCTGTTCCTGCCGTGCCAGCCTTCGGTCCTCGCACTCTTTGCCGGGTCGGCGGGATCGTCCCAGTCGTAATGCTTCGCCATCTTTCCTTGCTTGTGGTAACGAACCTTGCCGAATTCGGCAAACATGGGTTTCCTGGCGGAGCGTTTTATCCCGACGCGCGTCTCCCCCCGCGCGGTGGGATAAAGATCGTCCTTTTCGTCCTCTAAGGGGCGCGTTGTTCCGTTCGATCCCTGCTTGCCGGGGGGCATGAGTTTGATTTGAAACAGCTCCCATTCCCCGAGCGGCCTGTCGGGGTCGGCCATGGCTTCGAATAAGGCGTCCCTGTCCCATTTCCCGCCGTTGTCGCGGATCCACCGTAGAACTTCCTCAGACGCCGCCAGCCCCGTCATATCTCCCGCCATCTGGCCCGACCATGAGGATGAAGCGAAGAAGTAGCTGCTTTCGATGTGCCGAAGGACTTCTGAATCCATGTCGGGCTTTATCCCTGATTGTTTGCAAAGTTCCCCAAAGCCCGACAGGTCTTCGCTCATCCCCTTTCCTCCCGACTGGAACGGATGGTCGAAGCCGCTGCTCCAGTCGGAGTCGGATGGGCAGTGAAAGATTGTATTATCAGAACTGGACGGACGAACTGTTCCGTCGGGGTAAACCTTTACACGGTCTGGACATCCGATGATGAATGGAAACATCTGTTGCCTTGGGGACATCATCATGACAGCGCTGATGTAATCCCAAGCGCATTGGGCTGAACTGTCACCGCCGGTTGTTTCCCAGATGGTTTGAAGCCGATTGCATGCGCCCAGGAGATATGGGCCGCCGTACAACTCAAACGCCCCCTCCTGTTCCCGCGATGTTCGCAACGGCTTCCACGAATTCATCCGAGCCGTGAGGGCGAAAGGAGGAGAGGCGTCGTTCTGACTGGAGTAGAGGTTGACCGCAACTCCTATCTGTTTCATGTTTGACAGGCACTTTGAGTTCCTCGCGCTTCTCCGCGCAGAATAGGCGCTGTGGACAATGATGGCTAGCGAACTCAGGACGACGGCGGCGACGATGATCGCCTCCTTGAGCGTGAACCCCGCATTACGTACATGGATTTTCTTCCGCATTTCATTATGCTCCGTTTCAGATACGCCGTAATGTCCCGCCGCTCCGATTCCGTACAGCCTTGAGTATAGCCATTATCCCGCTACCCGACAAGCGTCTCAGTGCGCGCGCGTCTCAGTGCGCGCGCCCAATATCCCCCGCGCAAGTCCGTGTGCGTTCGATCTTCCTGCGGATTTTTACGGATTCATTGACGGGGGGCGGGGCGATGCTATAATTCCGCGCGTTCGCGCCAGTGCGCATCGGCGCGCGTTCGCGCTTTCGAATGTTTCCGGGAAGGCATAGGCGCAAGCCCATGCAGGGGCGCGTTGCAACGTGCCCCTGCAGATTCGCGCCCAATTATCGCGTCCGTTGCCGACCGGTTACATTTGCGAATGAATTGCGCTTCATTTATGTCCCTCAGGTGTCGCTTTGATGGAAATCAGAAAAGCCGCGATTGCAGACGTGCCGAACATTCACAAACTCGTGAATCACTGGGCCGGGCGGGAGCGCATGCTCGCCCGCGCGCTGAGCGAAATATACGAGAACCTCCGCGATTTCGTTGTCTGCGAGGAAAACGGCGCGATCATCGCCTGCGGCGCTCTGCACATAATCTGGAGCGACCTGGGGGAGATCAAGTCGCTGGCCGTCGCCCAGGAGCGCGTCGGCTCCGGCGTGGGCCGCGCCGTTGTGGAGGTCTGCCTGACGGAGGCGCGCGCGCTGGGGCTTCAGCGCGTCTTCGCGCTGACCTACGAGCCGGAATTCTTTGAAAAATGCGGTTTCCGCCGCGTCAGCAAGGACAGCCTTCCACAGAAAATCTGGTCCGAATGTGTGCGCTGCCCGAAATTCCCCGACTGCGACGAAGTGGCGGTTATTTATGGAAACGGCGCGTCCCTTGCCCCTGAAACCCGCGGAGGCGGTCAATGACCGTCCCCGTCGGTCCCGCTTTCTCCTCGTATGACGACGCCGTCGCCTTCCTCATGGCGGCGATTGATTATGAAAAGGTCGTCCATTTCAAGTACGACTCGGACGGCTTCAACCTCCGGCGCGTCGAGGACCTTATGGCGGCGGTCGGCTCCCCGCACCGGGGGCTGTCCTGCATCCACGTCGCCGGAACGAAGGGCAAGGGAAGCGTCTGCCACATGCTATCCGCCGCGCTTACCGCCTGCGGGCTGAAGACCGGGCTTTTCACGTCTCCGCACCTGGTCAATCTTGAGGAGCGCATCCGAGTCAACGGGGAGCGCATTTCCCGCGACGCTATGCGCGAGCGCATCTCTGAGATTGCGCCATATGTCGCCGGGGCCAGGCGGGACGCCATGGCCGCGTCCCCGACCTATTTTGAAATGCTCACGGCGATCGCCTTCCGGCACTTCCGCGCGGTCGGGGTTGACGCAGCCGTCGTCGAGGTCGGACTCGGCGGCAGGCTCGACTCGACAAACGTGGTCAGTCCCGCCGCCTGCGGCATCACGACGATCGAATACGACCACATGGACAAGCTTGGCCATACACTGGCCGCAATCGCCGGGGAGAAGGCCGGCATCATCAAGCCGGGCGTCCCCGTCGTGAGCGCGCCGCAGGTCCCCGAGGCGATGGGCGTTATCGCGCAAGCTGCGGCGGAGAGGAAAGCCCCGCTCTGGGCGGTCGGGAAGGACGTATTCATCGCGGACGGCCCGGACGGGAGTTTCAGCGTTGTCACCCCGGCGTCCCGACGGGAAGGTCTGCGGCTTGAATGTGACGGGGGGCATCAGAGGATCAACTGTGCCGTCGCGCTGGGGCTTCTGGACCTTTACGCCTCCGCGCGCGGACTGAAACTGCCGGACGCTGCGGTCCGGGCGGCGCTGGGGAGCCTGGTTATTCCGGGACGGATTCAGGTCGTGGCGCGCAATCCGCTGACGGTGGTTGACGTCGCGCACACGACGGGTTCCATGAGCGCGCTGACGGAGGTTCTGGGCGGGCGGCGCGACTGGAGGAACGCCTGCTTCGCGGTCGGATTTTCAGGGGATAAGGACGCGCGCTCGATGCTGCATGTTCTGCGGCGATGGCAGTCTGGACAGTCCGGACGAAGGATTTCCTTCTGCTTCACGAAGGCGCCGAGCGCGCGCGCGGCCGAGCCGGAGACGCTGGCCGCCATCGCGCGCGAATGCGGGTTGAGCGATTGCGAGGTCAGGCCGGACGCCGCCGAAGCGCTGGCCTTCGCGCGGGTAGTTGCCGGCCCCGGCGACCTCATCTGCTGCACGGGGTCTTTCTATCTCGCCGGGCGGATATTCGAGCTTCTGGGCGTGGAGCCGTGAGCGATTGCGCCTACCTGCCGAGCTTGCGCCAGACGCTTTCCATGAGTTCCCGCAGGCCCGCCCCCGTCACCGCCGATACCGGCACGATCTCGATATCTCCGATCTCCCTCAGCCTTGCAAGATTTTCCTCTGAATCCGGCAGGTCCATCTTGTTCGCGGCGACGACCTCCGCCTTTGAGGCGATGGTTTCGCTGTAGAGCGACAGTTCGCTTCTTATGGACCGATATGCGTCCGCCGGGTTTGAACCGTCTGTCGGCGCCATGTCAATGACGTGGATGAGAACGCCCGTTCTTTCGATATGGCGCAGGAACTCCTCTCCCAGGCCGACGCCCTCGTGCGCCCCTGCGATCAGGCCCGGCAGGTCCGCCATCACGAACCGCCGGAAATCGCTCAATTCCACGATGCCAAGCTGCGGCTGAAGCGTCGTGAACGGGTAGTCCGCGATCTTCGGACGCGCGTCGGAGAGCCGCGAGAGGAGTGTTGATTTGCCCGCGTTGGGAAGGCCGACCAGCCCGACGTCGGCCATCAGCTTCAGCTCCAGGATCAGGCGGCGCTCCTGCCCCGGCTTGCCCTCCTCGGCCTCTCGCGGGGCGCGGTTGGTGGGCGTTGCGAAGTGACTGTTCCCCCGGCCGCCCTTTCCGCCGCGCGCGATGATGACCGATTCCCCGTCGCTGCGGAAGTCCTTCAGCGCCAGCCCGGTCTCCTTGTCCTTCACGACAGTTCCGACCGGGACCTCGATCACGATGTCCTCGGCGGACTTTCCGTGCCGCCCGTATCCCATGCCGGGCTGTCCGTTGCCGGCGAAGCATTGCGAGCGGGAGCGCATGTCCATGAGCGTGCCGAGGTGGCAGGACGCGCGGATGACGACGTTGCCGCCGCGTCCGCCGTCGCCGCCGTTGGGGCCGCCGCGCGGGACGTATTTCTCCCGCCGGAAGCTGATGCATCCGTCCCCGCCCCGCCCGGCCTTCACGTGGATTTCCGCTTCGTCAACGAAAAACACTACGTTGCGCCTTCAGCCTTGCGACCATTAAAGAAAACCGTCCGTACTGAAAATCAGGACGGACGGTGTCAATGCGTTTGCCTGACGGGCGTCAGTTGCTTTCCGGGTAGACGCTCACCCGGCGGCGGGTCTCGAACTTCACGCGGCCTTCGACCAGCGAGAAGATCGTGTAGTCCCGCCCCAGGCCGACGTTCCTGCCCGGGTGAAACTTTGTTCCGCACTGGCGCAGAATGATCGCGCCCGGCTTGGCCGTCTGTCCGTCCGCTATCTTCACGCCTCTGCGCTGCGCGTTGCTGTCGCGCCCGTTTCGCGAGGCCCCTTGTCCTTTTTTATGTGCCATGTTTTCAGTCTCCGTTGCCGGCCTCGGCTAGGCGCGGATTTCCTCTACTATGACCCTGGTGAACTGCTGGCGGTGGCCCTTCTTGCTGCGCGAATTCTTCTTTCGGCGGAAGTGGACCGAGTAGGTTTTCTTGCCCTTCTCATGTCCTTCGATCTTTCCGACCACCGTCGCGCCCTCGACCAGCGGCTGGCCGACGCGGATGTTCCCGCCGCCGTCGCTGACCATCAGCACCTGGTCAAACTGTATTTCCTGGCCTGGCGCCGCGTCGCGAAGCTCGATCTCAATCCGGTCTCCGCTCGATGCGCGGTATTGTTTGCCGCCGTCCTTGAAAACCGCGTACATTGTCGTCCTTCTCCTGAATCCGTCCTAACGGGGGCCGACGTCGCTCAGGAACGCTCAGGCGACGCATTCCCCAAAATAGAGAGACACGCCATTATGCCACAACGGATTCAAAGGTCAAGTCTTATGTGGCGGAATTTTTCCGGATTCCGGGACTGGTCGGCGACGTCAGGATCAGTAGCTCCTCGACCTTGCCCGGACGTATTCCCGGTCCTGCATGTACCCATAAATGAAATTCTCGAAGGCCTGCGCAGTCGTGAACTTCGGCGCGTAGCCCAGCAGTCGCTTCGCCTTCTCAATGCTGAAGACGCAATCGTTGAGCAGGTAGCCGATCTGGTGATCGGGGCAGTCCGTCAGGCCATGTCGGTTGGCAAGGCGGACCAGCGGGAATACCGAGAATCTGGGTATCGGTATCAGGCGCAGCCTCCTGCCGGCCGCGCGGGCCATCGCCTCCATGATCTCCCGGTGGGTGGCCGGAATCTCGGCGGCGACGTTGAAGGCTTCCCCGGTCGCCTCCGGCTTGTCCAGGGCCAGCAGGAAAGCGTCAATCGTGTCGTCAAGATGCACGGCGCTCCCCCTCGGCCCGCCCGCGCCGACCACCGGCAGCGGCTTGCCCTCGATGATCCGATCCATCACGTCCAGAAACGGGCCGTGGTTGTAATGCCCGGGGCCGCAGATTATCGGCAGGCGCAGCATCGTGACGGGCAGTCCCTCGGCGATGTATTTCCGGCAGAGCCATTCGCATTCCAGCTTGTGGCGTCCGTACCAGCCTGTCGGCTCATCGGTCGGCGCGTCCTCCCCGCAGGGGACGGGCGGCTTCACGCCGTAGATTTCGATGGTTGAGGTATGCACGAACTTCGCGACCTTGCGCTCCGCGGCCGCGCGCAGGAAATTGTCCGTCCCGGCGATGTTCGTCACCCATTTGTCGTCTTCCGGACGTTTCGAGAGCGACTGCAAGAAGGCGCAGTGGATGACGCGCTCGACGCCCTCCATCGCGCGGCGGACGTCGGCGATATTCTTCATGTCGCCCCTGACGAAGTCGGCGCCGGGAGGGAGGTACTTGCGCTCCTCGACGTCGAAGACGCGCACTTTTTCCCTCCGCGCGAGGAGGCGATTGGCCAGGTGACTGCCCAGGTAGCCCGTTCCGCCGGTTACGAGAATCATTGCGTTTCCCCCTTTGCGCCTGAAAGCTCCGCGACGTGCCGGGCGGAGCGGATGTTGATTATCGTCCCGACCGACGCCACTGCCGCGCCGAACGCTCCCACCGTCCACAGCCCGCCGCGATCAACCGCATACCCGAGCAACGGCGCAAGCGCGACGGTCACGATCCTGTTGACCTGGGAGTCAATGGACAGGACCGTCGCTGTGGAGCCGCTGTCCACGAATACGTTATAGCGGCTCAGGATGGTCGGGCTCCAGAGATTGTCAAGTGCGTACAGCGCCACAAATAGAAGGATGGCGGCAATTTCCAAGCCGGTCAGAAGGAGAGGAACAAGGGCGGCGTATCCGAACAGGGAGATCAACCATATGATTCGCGCGGCCTGGTAATCCCCCCCGGCGCGTTCGGAAAGGACGTGGGCGCGGCGGGACGCCTGGCCGGTCAGAATGTAGACCCCGAAGAAGACCACTCCCACGGCCGCCGCCGTGCGCCTCTCCCCGCTGAGCGAAACCATGATCGGCAGGGAAAGCGCCGCCGCCTTCAGCGCCGGCTGGAGGTAGTCCTTTGCGAGCGAGAAGATTCCGTCGTACAGCGCCGACTCAATCAGCAGGCCGCGCGTAGAGGCCCTGGACACGGTCTGCCGGAAGGAATCCCACGTCACGCGGAAAATTTGCCCGAGGGACGGAATCTTCGACTCCGTCGTCCCGTCCAGCGACGCGGGGTATCCCATGAAGTTGATTATATTTGCCAGGTAGGCCGGTATGCAGATCCAGAAGACGTGGCGATAATTTTCTGTCAGGAAGACGATCAACGCCCCGATGATGACCGAGACGGCTGAGCCATATTGCGACCATGAGCGCGTGAAGCCGTAGACCTTCGTTTTCTCCTTTGTCCGGCCCTGCTGCTTCAGCCAGTCGAAGATCATGGCCTTGTGCGTGCCGGTGCGGAATGCCTCCCCGACGGCGAAAAAGAACATTCCGGGGAAGAACTGCCAGTAACTTGTCCCGAAGGAGAACAGGACGAAGGACAGGACGTAGAAGGCGAAGGAGAGGATCATGGAACGCCGCCTGCCCCAGACGTCCGCGAATGCCCCGGACGGGGTTTCCATGATGTTTATGCAGATTTCCCGGAAGGCGACGAGCCAGCCGATCTGAAAATAGGTCATGCCCGCCTGGAGGAAGGCGAGGTAGAGGAAGCTCTCGAAATAACGCTGGTTCTTCAGGAACCCGTAGAGCGAGAAGCGGAATATCATCCAGTCCCGTTTTTCAGGCCCGGCCACTTCTCATGCCCCCCTGCATAGGGAATCGTCGGCGCAGACGCGAACACGGGACTCGCCGGCTCATTTTTTCGCCGCCGGCGGTTCCCTGCCCGCCGGCGGAGCCAGATTGAGCTTTGAAATCTTGTCTATGGCCTGCGTTGCGGCGTCCATCGCCGCGTCGCTCATCGCGCTGACCAGGGACGGGATGTCCTTGTTGACAAGCTGCTTCTGGGAGCGGACCTCCCCGGACCAGATTATAGCCCACGTGTCCGCGTCGCGCAGTCGCAGGTCAAGCGCGCATTCCGCCAGGCTGCCCTCCGGGCGCTCCACCATCTCGAAGCTGACCAGTTCGCCCTCCAGCATGTAAGCAGGGGGGCGGATTTCCTCTGCGGGGACAACCTGCTCGAACATGCCGCAGGACGCGAAGGCGCTGCGAAACGCCCGGGATACCATCTCCTCCGGCGGCTCGATCCAGCGCTCATCCTCGTAGAATTCCAGCTGGTAATCCGACGTTCGCTTAAGGATTTTATCCCTGAAGCGGCTTGCGCTCATGAACGCGCGTATCCCCAGCCTGGCGTTTGCCGGGGGGAACTTTTTCGTCGCCAGCGGGTGTGTGTCAATGCTGTAATACCGCACCGGCAGGGGCGGTTGCTGGGAAAGGCATCCCGTAGCCGCGATAGAAAAAAGCATGACGGCGCATGCAGTTCTTGCCTTCGTCATTTCTTGCCTCCGCGCTCCTCCATCGCCTCCTCCTTGGGCAGCAGACGCCCGCGGAGCATGGACGACGGGTCGCGTTCAAGGTAATCAACAAGCCTGCGCACGCTCGCCAAGGTCAGGCGCAGGCTGGTAAGGCTCTGGCGCATCTCGTATTCAAGGTTTGCAACATCCCGCCGCAATTCCACCACGGTCTTGTCGAATTCGACCGTCGCGGTCTGAAGCTTGCCGATCAATTCTTTCGTCTCATCGGCGGTTTCAAGGATTGTCTTGTTGGCTGTTTCAACGTCCAGCGTGTCAACCTTCTGCTCGACCTTGGCGATAAGCGGTTCAAGTCTCTCAGTGGCCTTGCGGATGTTTTCGCGGTTCTCGGCCAGCGCCTCATTGGTCAGCGTGATCGTCTTGTTGGCGTTCTCGCCGACCTGCTTCCACGTCAGCACCAGATCGTCGGCATCCTTGACCAGCTTTGTCAGTTGACCCTCCTCCATCTCGCCCAGCCCGGTGTTGACCTTGCCGATGATTTCGTAGACCAGATCGCTTGAGAGGAGGGCTTTTTCCTCAAGCGTGGTAAGGAAGGAGGGTTGGACGGGGATATCGGAGCCGGGCTTGAGTATCTCGCCGGGCGTCGCGCCGCCCGGGCTGGTCAGGTCTATGATCTTCTGGCCGGTGGCAATACTCTTGTAGTTGAGCTTGGCCTCCATCCCTTTCCGTATCGGAACATCCTTTCTGATACTGACGCGGACCAGAATCATGTTGCCGGCGCCGAGGTCAATCTTCCTGACCTTGCCGATCGGCACGCCCTTGTAGAGCACGTCAGCCTCCCGGGAGAGGCCGCTGATGGATTCATTGAACTTGATGAAGTAGTCATAAGTAGGCTCTCTATTTTTGGTTAGGATCATTATCAGCACGCCGGCCAGCGCAGCCGCGCAGATCAGCATGAAGAACCCGACCGAAATCTTCTGTTTTACTGTTGCCACTTTTTCTGTCCTCTCCCCGAATCCCCCGGAAGGCCGCGCCTTCTGCGCGCTCCGGCGGGCGCGGGTCAGGCGTTTCTTGGCGCAATGTGCGCGTCCGGCTTGCGCTGGAAGAACTGGCTTACGCGGGGATGGTCGCTCTCAAGGGCTTCGTCCAGCCGCCCGTTGAAAATCACGCGTCCCTTGTCCAGCATCACCGCCGTATCCGCGATCTCCTTAATCGAATCAAGCTCATGGGTTACGACAACGACCGTGATCCCCAGCAGGTGTCTGAGGTTCAGGATTAACTGATCAAGCCCCGCCGCCATGATCGGATCAAGGCCGGCGGAAGGCTCGTCAAGGAACAGGATTTCGGGATCAAGAGCCAGCGCCCGGGCGACGCCCGCCCGCTTCTTCATCCCGCCTGAAAGCTCGCCCGGCGTTTTATTCACAGCAGCCGAAAGGCCGACAAGCCCCAGCTTGATGCGCACGAGCATGTCAAGCGTTTCCCTGTCAATGTCCGGGTTCTTCTCCTTGATCGGCAAGGCCACGTTCTCGCCCACGGTCATGGAGTTGAAAAGCCCGCCTGATTGGAAGGAGATGCCGACGCGGGTGAGCATGGGGCGCAACTGGTCTTCGTCCATACGCGCAATGTCCTGTCCCCAGAGCAGGATTTCGCCTGATGTCGGCCTCAGTAATCCGATCATATGTTTAAGGAGAGTGCTTTTGCCGCATCCGCTTCCGCCGAGTATCACGACGATCTCCCCCCGGCGGACCTCCATTGAGACGCCGTCAAGCACCAGCGCCTCCCCGTAATGAGTCGTCAGGTTGCGGACTTCGACTATTGTCTCGTTGGCCACTTTATTTGAACACGAAGTAGAAAAGGATCGCGAAGATCATGTCCGCGACGATTATGAAGAAAATGTCCATGACGACCGAGCGGGTTGTCGCAAGGCCCACGCCCCTTGCCCCGCCCTTCACGCGCAGCCCGTTATGGCAGCCGACCAGCGTGATGACAAAGGCGAAGACCACGCATTTGATCAAGCCCTGCGCGATGTCGCCGGCTTTCAGGTAGGTCTGCGTCTGCTGGAGCCAGAGGTTGGTTGATATTTTTAACAGAACAACGCCTACAAGGGTTCCGCCCGCAACGCCGGAGAACATGGCAAGGACGGTCAGGCACGGCATGACGGCGATCATGGCGACCAGTTTCGGGGCCACGAGGAAGCGCGCCGGATTCAGGCCCATGCCGCGCAGGGAGTCAATCTCCTCCTGGACGACCATGGTAGCCATTTCCGCCGCGATGGCCGCCCCGCTTCGCGCGCTAACGACCACGGCGGTCATCACGGCGCCAAGTTCGCGCGCAAAGCCGATCACCACGACGGTCGCCACGTAAATGCCAAGCCCGAAGGGTTCGACCTGGGCGATGGACAGCATTGCGATGATCAGGCCGAGAAGGAAATTGATCAGGCAGACGATTCCGACGGCCCGGACGCCCATCTCATGCATCTCGTCGAGCGTGTTTTCAATGCGCAGCCCTTTTCCGGTCAGGGGGCCGATTACGGCCCAGTAGACTGCCTCAATGACCAGTTCAAAGGCCTCGCGGGCTTCGGACAGCGCGTTCAGGAATGTTCCGCCGATGTCCTCAAAAAGGCCGATTCGCCTTGTTCCGGGCGCAGGCTCGGCGGAAAGGGTAGGCGCGAGCATATCCAGCAGTTCAGCCGCCTGGCCGGTGGCGCCGGAGATTTCCACATTGACCTTTTTCAGCCGGGCGTTGGCCATAAGACGCCCAAGCCACGCCCCGCCGAGGCTGTCCATATTCTTAACAGAGGAAAGGTCTACCGTGATCTCACAGGCCTTGCGGCGGATGCAGCCCTGAGCCGCTGCGAACATCTCCCGACCGGTCTGGTCGGTAAGGTCGCCCTCGACCCTGATCATTTCTTTTGCGGCTGCGGCATCGGACACGGCGAAAACCCCGGACGGTGGAATTGAAAAAAAAGCGTATGAAGCCGCTTGACATGGAAACCAAGTTCGGATAAATTACCGCAATGCAGGGTTCCGGTCAAGCGATGTCGCAGCGCCGTTTGTCGCGTTCTGTTGCCCGCGCGGATGTAAAATATCCGTTCCGGGCGAAGAGGCTGGAACAGGGAAAATTGCCAGAAAAAATTTTGGCAAAATCCCTTGAAACGGGTTGAATTGCCTGATACAATCAGGACAGTCGGGCGAGGGCTTGTGGTGTTTCTCGCCTGTTTGTGTGGTTGAGTTTGTGGGTCATTCCCGCTCTCTCAAGCGACATACAACCCCCAAGGGGCAGGGATACTTGATCAGGAAAACAAGTCGCCGACCCGGTTGAGTCGAGGAGGCAAAGCATGAAGAAACGGATTCTAGGCTGGATTCTGGCGCTGGTGGCTCTGTGCGCGACGTGGACGGAGGCGCGAACATACCTGTTCGGCGTCAATTCCACGTACACCAACTCCCTCAGGCTATGGGCTAACGCGCCCGCCTACGGTAACCTGGGCACTCGCGGCACACGAATCACGGGATGGTTCGTCCTGAATGTTGACCCCTTCTATACCGGCACAAAACGGGTGGAATGGGTTTCACTGGACATCCGCAACATTGACCGTGTGACGTTCGAGATGGTCTACAGCGGTTACGTTGCTCAAGCATACCTGAACCCGAGCGCTGGGACGACCGACGGCATGCTGCTTGATCTTAACAACTGCTCGCTTGACGGCGCCATTCCGATGTCAACCGCCAGCACATGGCGGATGATTGACAACCTCGGCGTCCAAAACCAGCAGATGCGCATCACGTATAATCTGTGGTACATCCTTTCAGGTATTGAGGAGTGGCAGACCATCTACGGAACCGAATATTCCGGAAACAACGGCGAGCAGGTTATCTGGGATGGTGCATTCACCGGATGGTCAAGCACACAGGGCGGAACATTGACCGCAAGCATGGCACTGACGCAGGGGTACAGGCTGAGTCTCGAAGACGGCTTGATCGTGTTGTATGCCTGGGCCTCCATGTCAGGCACTGCGACGGTCACTGCCGAGCCAACCCAGTTTGCAGTGCTGGACGTAGGCCGCACTTATTACGCGGGTCTGGCCAACGGATATGACCTCAGCCGCATAACGATGAGCACGGCGGGGATGACATGGTATCCCACGATCTACCTGTCCAATACCGTCAGGCGTTACGCGGCCTATGAAGGCGGCGCGACTCAGGACGTGGCCAACTACGGCAACATCCTCTGGCAGGGCTTGAACTCTCAGTCCGTCGGCGCCAGGCTGTATCGCTCCGGCGACACGCCTCCCGGATACACCAACGTGACGACGACCTGGGGTTCCGCCAGCTACGCATTCGGCATCCCGGCCAGCTACATCGGAACCTATCAGGTTCAGATGAACTTCGCCGGCGGCGGCAACTACCTTGCCAGCAACCCGACGGAGCAGATCGCCATTTACCACCAGACCGGCGTGTCCTACACCGGCCCGGGCAGTGGGCTCCAAAGCAGCACGATCAACGTTTCAGCCCAGTTGAATGATCTTCCGCTGGCAACCGGACTGGGAAGTCAGGTCATCACGTGGGTGCTGTCCAGCGGCACGACTCCGGTCAGCACTGTGACCGCCGTGTCCAATGGATCCGGTTACGCATATCAGGCGATGACACTGCCGTTGACACCCGGAGGCTACACGATCACGACGACGTTCACAGACAGCGGGTTCTATGTCGGAAGCAGCGATTCCGATCCGTTCACGGTCAACGTGCCGGAACCTGCTTCAGCCGTCCTGATGCTCGGCGGTCTTGGCCTTGCCGGGATGCTCCGCCGCAGGATTCGCGAAAAGAAGCAGGAAAAGAAGTAATAGCCCTCTCGACTCGACTCTTCACAAGGCGCATTGCGGACGATCTGCAATGCGCCTTGTTGTTTAATGGCTGCTGCTGTAAAGGTGGGTTAGCCCGCATGTGTTCAGTGAATGAGAACTCCCGGAAAAATCTTCCTTCCCCCGCGCACGCGCGGCGTGGGGGAAGGTGTCGTCCCGTCTCGCGGGACGACGGAAGGGGGCAAAACGCGCCCCCCCATCCACCAGCCTTTGGCTGGTCCCCCTTCCCCCGATGTACGGCACGGGGGAAGGTCGTTGTATTTGGCGCGGCGTTCCTGGCATCGCGTGGCGCGCCATGCACATACAAGAACCAACCCTACATGGAGTGAATCATGAAGGGATTGCCGCCCAAGAGATTCGACGTTCTATGGTTTATAGACGACTATAAGCGCCGGTCCGGCGAAAGCCCGTCTTATGACGTCATAGCCGGGGCGATGGGAACGACCAAGACCACCGTCGCGGAGCATCTGGACGTTCTTGAAAGCGAAGGCTACATCGTCCGCCAGCCGGGCAGGGCAAGGTCAATCCGCGTCGTCAAACTTCCCCCGCAGACCGTAATGCGCGATCCGATTCTCAGCGGGTCGGTCCTTGCGGGCAAGTCGCCGATGCCTACCTTGAATGAGCGCGTTGATCTGTTCCGCCTTCTGGGGCACAAGCTGCGCGTGGAGGTTTTGATAGTGCGCGGCGATGAGTTGAATCATCTGCATATCGCCGACGGCGACCTGCTTGTCGTGAACCGGGATGCTGAACCGGAAGAGGGGGACCTTGTGGCTGTAAGGATCGGGCGGGGGCGTCATGCCCTGGCAAGAAAGGGAAAACCGGGAGAACCTCCGCAGTATTGCCACAGCCTGCACGGGGAAATCCCGGAGCGTTATGCGGGCGCGGACGAGGTCGCCAGAGTGACAGGCATTATCAGGAGATTCCCGGAGCGAATTTCAGATGTCGTCCGGCCTGAAGAGGGCGGGTTGTAGGCGCGACTGACGGATGGCGGCGATATCGTGCGTGAATTCCATCTGCAGCCTGCCATGAGCAGCGCATACGCGGATCGGCATTGCGCCGCGGCTTATAAGTATCGTGTTACCGCCGCACTCCCCGAAGGGCGGTGAATAGAGACATGCGCGCACTGCTCTTCCCATCCGGAGCGCTTTGGAGGCTGTGAACATTGTTCCGCCGCGCGGTTCGGCCTGCACGGCGATGACCATTCTCGATAGCGCCGCGACAGTCGAATTTCTTATGAAAGCCCACCGGGTCATCCAGCCGGAGAACGGCGGCGCGTGGCTGATGATCAGGGAGTTGCCGGCATCGGCGATTCTCCGGATTTCCGGATGATGAACGAAACAGGCTATCCCGCAGGCCGGCACGAACACGCTGGCCCCGCCGGATTCGAGCACGGCGAAGTGGGCCGACCTGTCAATGCCGTCGGCGTTTCCGCTTATCACAACACCCTTGTCGGCAGCGACTTGCGCCGATATCGCTCGCGCGGCGAAGACGGCGCGGGGAGCAGGCTCGCAAGCGCCAATTACGGCGACAAGCGCCCTTCCCAGCAGATCAACATTCCCGCGATAGAAAAGCGCGCATGGCGCGCCGGCGCCTAGGTCCCGAAGTGATGAAGGATACGAGTCGTCCGTATCAAGAATGACATGAACTCCGCTTGCGCTCAGGAGCGACAATTTCCTACGCAGGATTGGAATCTCCTGCAACAAACGGCCAAGCCCGGCAGCGGCGGGGAGGCTGACGGAGTCGGCAAGCCATCGCGGGAACGGCCCGCCGGGGCGCAATATCTCATGCAGCGGCGCGCCGCGCGCGCGGCAGGCAGCCAAAATTCTCCGGTGATTGATGGGGCCGATTTCAGGAACACAGGCAAGCAGAATCCGGGCGTCGCGGATGGCATCGGCTTCATGCAACGTAGAATAATCAACCATTATCGTTAGTATAACATCTTATCAGTCATGTTGCAAGTCTTGCGCCGCTGCCTGCGGCGGTATATTCTGAGAATACAACGGACGAAATTGAGCCACAGATAAACGCGGATGGACACAGATGATGTTTTGGATGACCATTAAAGGAGCGAGACAGTGCCAACGGTGAGAAAGACGGCGGAAGTTGAAGCGAAGACGGTCGGGCCGGAGGCTCCGGGCGTGACGATGCGCGTCCTGATCGGGCCTGAACAGGGGGCGCCGAACTTCGTCATGCGGCGCTTCGAGGTCGCGGAGGGCGGTTCGACCCCGTTCCATGCCCACCCGTGGGAGCATGAGGTCTACGTAGTTTCCGGGACGGGCGCGGTCGCGGGGGAGAATTCGCGGCAGGCTCTTGAAGGCGGCGACTCGGTATTCGTTCCCGGCGGGGAGAAGCACAACTTCGTGAACATGGGGAAACAGCCTTTCGTGTTCCTCTGCGTCATACCCGGGGAACAGAGCTGCAAGAGAGGCTGAAATACGTAATGGGTAACTAAAGGGCGCGCCTCTTTGGAGTGCGCAAGCTTGCTTGCGCCTTGTCGTTGCACAAGCTTGCTTGTGCGCGTCTGCAGGCGCAGACGACCGCTCCAAATCACGGCCACGCGCCTGGTTGAGGCTATACGTCCAGGACAACCGTTGTCTCCCAGATCCCGCCGCGCTGAATGATTGCCGCGTTATGCCACGTGACGGCCTTCGCCACGTTTCGCAGCTCGTGGCGGCTCGGGTCATATTCCTCCCCCTCGGCAAGCGCGGCAAGTTCCGTGTCGGAAAATGTTTCAACCTGTATCCGGCTGAAAATAAGTCGGCGCGTTTCGAATATGAAGAGCAGTTCATCAAGCAGGGCGATGAGCAATTCGCCCGGATCGCTGCCGGTGACTGTGATTCTTTCCTGAATGGCCGGACGCGCGCCGGATGTGTCAACGAGTATGTCCTCCAGGGCGAAGGCCGCATTCTCGTAAAGCCCGCGCAGCGAATCAGTTCTGACCCGGAAGGCAATATCGGCGGTATGCGGAAGGAGTTCGTATCGCATCATGCGAGTTCCGGGGCGCGGTAGACAATCCGGCCCGCGACCATTGTCATGACCACCCGATATTCATCGCCCGGAATAAAGGCTGTGAGATCGGCGTCGTATCCCGGCTGGATTCGGCCCTTGCGTCCGGACATACCAAGCAGGGCCGCCGGGGTTTCCGAGGCCATGCGCAATGCGTCGGGCAGGGCGGCCTTCCCGAAACGAACCATGCCGCGGACGGCCCTGTCCATCGTAAGCGCGCTGCCGTAAAGCCCGCCGTCAGAGTTGCGCGCCCCGTCGCCTTCGCGGATTGTGATTTGAGCGCCGTCGGGAAGGCGATAAGCGCCGGAGGGAAGGCCTGCGCCCGTCATGCTGTCAGTGACGAGGACGATGCGTTCCGGCCCCTTGCAGCGCAGGCATATCCGGAGCCACGTCGGCGGGACGTGAACGCCGTCCGAAATTATCTCCGCGAATATCCGGTCATCCGCCAGTATGGTTTCCACAATGCCGACCGGATACACGCCCGGCTCGGTCGTCCGCCCCTGTTCATAGACGTCGAAAAGGTGCGTGGCGAGCGACGCGCCGGCGTCTGTTGCGGAGTTCAACTGCATGATGTCGCAACGCGTATGCGTGACGGCGACGACGATTCCCCTCGCTGTCAGATTCCGGATGTTACCGGGGGCGCGAATGAGTTCAGGAGACAGCCCGATAATGCGTATGCCGCCGCCGCCCGCCTCCATGATGCGTTCACGGAGATCGTCTTCCATGCTTTGCCGCAGGAACCGATCATTCATCCCGCCACGCGCGGCCAGCCAGGGGCCTTCAAGGTAAATGCCCGGGCAGCCTGCTCCCGGCAGATCGGCGCGCATTTCTTGTCGAATGCGGCGGATGGTCGCCAGAAATGCCTCCGCCTCGCGCGGTATCAGGGTCGGCAGGAAGGACGTGACGCCATGCCGGGCCTCCACAAGGCTGTATTCCGCAAGCGGCGCGTCTGCGGCGTATAATCTTTCGATGCCGTGCGTGTGAAGGTCAATGAGGCCGGGCGAGAGCACCGCCCCGTTCAGGTCAACGCTGATTCCGTCCGGAGCATCGGAGTGGGGGCCGACGTATGTTATCTTTCCGGCGCGAACCGCGACGTCCGGATTGCGCAGCCGCCGGCCTTGCAGGACCCGCGCATTGGTCAGGATAACGGTTTTCCCGTCGGGCATGTGAGCGCCTCAACCCAGCCGTTTTCTAAGCCGCCGCTCCAGTCCCGGGGGGAGGGGTTTGCCGCGCGGCTTCTCCGCCGATTCGGCGGGGGGGGCGATGTCGCGCCTTTTTCGGATCAGCGGCTTCGGTTCATAAGGTTCCAGGCCGAGGAGTTCGTGCAGGATGACGAGCGCGGCCTCCTTGTCCGGAATCCGCCCCTTGGTTGTCGCGTCAACGTCCGCGCGGGAATAGACGGGCATCGGCGCGCCGACACAAGACGGGCATCCGTCCGGGCAGTCGCAGCCGTGAGCCAGGTCGCATCCGGCCTTTAATATCTTCTCGATCAATTCAAAGCTCTTGGCGGCGAAGCCCATGCCGTCGGGATACTTGTCATAGATGTAGGCGCCTATCCGCCCGAAGCTTGCCGAGCTGACCGTCGCGCCGACGTCCATCGCGTCGCACATGACGAACAACGGCGCGACCGACGCGATCAGGTTCGCCACGCCGGTCATGCCCTCGACGGCCACGCGCCCGTGGGCGTCCACCTTGCGCAGCGTATCGTTCGACGGCATCACCCACGTGCCTGTCGTGTTGAGCGTCTGGACGGGCAGGTCAAGGTTCTCATAACCGATGCTGTCGCGCGTGCCGAACTTGATCTTCTTGAACATGTAAATGGCCGTGTTGACCTCGACCGGGCCGAAGCCGCAATCGCCGTCGGCGCAGAGCTTGCGCTCCTGCTCGATGTCCTCGACGCGGATGCGCGATTCGGACATCGCCTGCGTGTAGTAATCCAGGTCCTGCCGCTCGACGAAGGCCATCTTCTTCTCGGTGTCGAGGGCTTTGACGTGATAGGTCTCCGCCTCATGGATATAGACGGCATGGTTGTGGACCTGGCTGAAGGCGGAATACTCGTCCATCGTTCCGATGACGCGCCCGTTTTCCCCCGCCTCCATTATGACGTAGACGGCGTCGGTGACGTTGCGAAGGTTGACCTCGGACGCCGGGAAGCCGCTGCCCTTCCAGTGGTATCTGTCCCGGATGGTCCGGACCTGGTTGCCCTCTTCGAGGAGTTCCATCAGGGAGGGCGCATATTCTCCGAAAAGCTGTATCTCCTCATACCGCAGGGGCAATTCGTTGACGGCGGAGCGCAGGTGGCCCAGGACTATGAACGCGTTGTCCGGGTTGATGACGGCGTTTTCCGGGGGGGAGCCGAAGAAATATTCCGGGTGCTCCATCAGGTATTGGTCAATCGGATCGTTTTCCGCCAGGAGGATGACGAGGGACTGTTCCTCGCCGCGCCCGGCGCGCCCGGCCTGCTGCCACGTGCTGGCGATCGTTCCGGGGTAGCCGACGATGAGGCATGCGTCCAGAGTGCCGATGTCAATGCCGAGTTCAAGCGCGTTGGTGCTGGCGACGGCCAGGAGGTCGCCCTCGGAGAGGCGGCGCTCTATCTCGCGGCGCTCCTCTGGAAGGTAGCCGCCGCGATAGGCGTGAACGGAGCGGGCAAGGCGGGGGCTGACGTGGAGAAGGTTCTCCTGCGTCGCCTTGAAGAGCAGTTCCGCGCCGCGCCGCGTTCTGGCAAAGGCGATAGTCTGGATCATCTCCGTCACCAGCAGCGTCATCAGGTCAACGCCCTCGGTGTAGGGGCTTCTGCGTTCTTCGAGGTTGACGCCGTGGCGCGGGGGATTCCAGAGGGCGAAGATTCTGGGACCGTGCGGGGAGGAGTCCTCGGCAACCAGCTCCGCCGGCAGGCCCAGGAGCGTCTCGGCGTGATCCTTCGGATTGGCGATTGTGGCGGAGCAGCAGACGAAGCGCGGGCTGGAGCCGTAATGCGCGCAGACGCGCTTGAGCCTGCGCAGGACGTTGGCGACGTTGCTGCCGAATACGCCACGATAGGTGTGAATCTCATCGAGGACGACGTATTTCAGGTTGGTGAAAAATCGCCCCCAGCGGCTGTGATTGGGCAGTATGCCCTGGTGGAGCATGTCCGGATTGGTGAGGATGAAGTTGCCCTCGTCGCGCAGCTTGCGGCGCAGGTCGGTCGGGGTGTCGCCGTCGTAGGTTCCTGCGCTGAAGTCCAGCGATTCGTCCGCGTTCTGGAAGGTCCGCAACGCGCGGAGCTGGTCCTGCGCGAGGGCCTTCGTGGGGTAGATCATGAGGGCCGTCGTCTTCTGCTCCGCGCTGTAGCTTTCCAGTATCGGCAGCAGGTAGCAGAGGGTCTTGCCGCTGGCCGTGGGGGTGACGATGACGGCGTTCTTTCCGGCGCGGACATGCGCGACGGCGGAGACCTGATGCTTGTACAGGCGGGCGATGCCGTTGGAAGCGAGGACTGCGGCCAAGGGGGCGGGAAGAGGGGGATCCAGGTCGCCGAAGGCGGCCTCCCGGGCGGGGATTTCGCGGACGTGGACGATCTGCCCGCGATACTCGCGCCGGGTTTGAAGGTGGTCTATGAACCTGTAGGCGTCCATCGCGTCGCGACGCGCATTTCAGCGTCCGGCAAAGCGCCGGGCTGCGAAAGCGCGGATTGCGTCCTCCTGCCGGGAGGTTTCGATGCTGCCGGGACGCCTTGCGCGGACCTCGTTTATCGCGTCGTCCGCCTCGCTGCCCGCGTAGACCAGGTAGCAGGCCAGCATGGTTCCGGTGCGTCCGTAGCCGGCGGCGCAATGCACGGCGACCTTCTCGTTGCGCGAAAGCGCCTCGTCAACGAAGGCGACAAAGGCGTCAATCTGTTCCTGACTCGGGGCCTCGAAATCGGGGATTGGAAGATGAAGGTAATGGAAGGCGAACTCATCCAAAAGGGTCTTGGAGAGCGGGGTCTCGGTCAGGGACACGATGGCGGAGATAGCCTGGTCCCTGAGGAATTCCAGGTCGTTGACGCCCTTTCCGGGCCTGGACATGCCGGCGAGCCGGTTGTCCAGAAGCCAGCCGAAATTCGGAATCATGCGATGCCGTTCTCCGCGATCCGGGCCGGGGCGAACCCCGCCTTTAGCAGGAATTCCGCGGCAAGGCCCAGCGGAAGCCCCACGACGTTTGAGAAACTGCCCTCGATCCTGGCGACGAAACGGTCGGCCGTTTCCTGTATGGCGTATGCGCCGGCCTTGCCGTCGGCCTCGCCGCTTTCGACGTATGTGGAAATTTCCGCCTCGGACATGGGGCGCATCCAAATCCTGGTCTCCGCGCTCCCCGCAAGCTCCAAACCGGAATTCCTATATATCAGAGCGAGGCCTGTGATTACAAGATGCGCGTTGCGGGATAGTGCGCGAAGAATCTCCCGCGCGTCCTGGCGGTCTCGCGGCTTGCCGATAATGCGTCCGTTGAGCCAGACCACAGTGTCCGCGCCCATGACCGCGCAATGGGGGCGGGCGTCGGCCACGACCCGCGCCTTCGCCAGGGCAAGCGCGCGGGGTATGAAATGGGCGTCGTTCGCCGCATCGGCTTCCCCCGCGGCGCGATCTATGACGGCCTGCTCGTCAACGTCGGCGGGGACTATGTCGAAAGGGATTCCAAGTCGGGCCAGAAGGACGCGGCGGCGCTCCGACGCGGAGGCGAGAATAAGTTTCGGGGTTGACATGGCGGATATGATACAGAGCGGGAGAGGGTTTTCCAGCCGCAGGTCGGAAGCCTGCGCATTTTCCGTCGCCGCATTCGTCCATCCTCGATGCCTGCGTTTGTCCGTGTCGGTCCATGTTGTCGTCCCGGAGAAAATCTTTGCATTCGTGTTTCATTGTATATAAAATTCCTTCCCTATGAGGTGATGGCGAGATTACCGGCAGAGAGAGTCGTTGGTTCATGCTTCACCCGGAGAAAGGTCCCATGGGGACAAGTTTTCTGACAAAACAGGACGAGGCTTTCGCCCGGCGTTGCCTCGGGTCGTCCACCCTGACCATGAAACAGGTGGAGGAACTCCTTGCGGAGCAGCGCAAGGAGATCGAAAGCGGCATAACGCGCAGCCTTGAAGATCTGGCGCTGGAATCCGGGGTCATATCCCAGCTTCACATGCTTGCCGTCAAGGATTCAGATGCCGGCTCCATGGTCGGCGACGAGGAGATACCGGGGTTCAAGCTCCAGGACCTGCTTGGCCGGGGCAGCATGGGCAGCGTCTACAGGGCGTGGCAGACCGCGCTGAACAGGACCGTCGCCATAAAGATCATGAAACCCGAGCATACGCTGGACAGGACTCTTGTCCAGCGCTTTGTCTCTGAGGCCAAGGCACTGGCCCGGCTTGATCATCCAAACATCGTAAGGGCATACATCCTCGACGAGGTCAACGGCTTCTACTACCTGGCGATGGAGTACCTTGAGGGGGACGACCTCCGGGTGCGAATCGAGAAGGAGGGCAGAATTTCGGAACTGGAGGCCATCCAGATCGGCATACAGGTGGCCGGAGCGCTTCATCACGCCCATCGCAACGGGATCATCCACAGAGACGTCAAGCCGTCGAACATCATCCATCTCGGCGACAAGGCGCAGTTAGCTCCTGGCGTGCGGACCGTCAAGTTGACCGACCTGGGCCTTGCCCGGTGGAAAGAGATCGGGGGTTCCATCCAGGCTTCACAACACGGCATGATCGTAGGGACAGCAAGTTACATGTCCCCCGAGCAGATTGAACGCCCCAGCGAGGTTGACGGCAGGTCGGACCTTTATTCGCTCGGCGCGTGCCTCTATCACATGGTATGCGGGCAGGCTCCTTTCAATGGCGCCATCACGCAACTGATGCTTCAGCACGTCACGGAGCCGATGCCCGATCCGCGGGATTTCAATCCTCTGGTGTCCGCGCCGATGTGCGGCGTTTTGCAGAAGGCCATGGCGAAGAACCCGGCGCAACGGTACCAGACCGGGTTGGAGTTCGTCGCCGCGTTGCGCGAGGCGCTCCAGCATCATCATTACGCCGCGCAGATGCCTTATATACCCGGGCTGCGGATGATCGAGGAGATCGGTCCTGCGACCCAGGAAGGGAGAACGTGCGTTGCCGAGCACGTCGGCATGAGGCGAAAGGTTACGGTAAAGGTCATAAACAGCCGCCTGCTCAGGAAGCCGGGCCGACTTGAAATGGCGCTTGAGAACGTCCGCGCGACGGGCAGGCTGCGCGTGCCGGGCCTGCCGCCAGTGCATGACTGCGGTTTTTCCGCAAAAGGATTATTCGTCGTCAGCGATTTTGTGGAGGGCAAGTCCATCGCCGAGACGAAGCTGGACGAGGAATCGGCCCTGCTGATCGCGTTCAAGATCGCACAGATGCTCAAGGCTCTCAGCGACGCCGGGTTGTGCCACGGATCCCTGATTCCGGGCAACGTCATCATTGACAAGGATAATAATCCGTGGCTCCTGCACGCCGGCATCCGGGCCGGGATAGGGCGCGAGCCGGATGATGGAAGGAAACGCGCCGCCGATCCGCTGAAACGTTATCTGGCGCCGGAAGTGCGTGTCGAGAACGCAGAGGCTTCGATAACATCGGACATATATTCTCTGGGCGTAATCCTGAATGATGCAATGCAGATGAAGCCGGCGGTCGGAAAGGGAGCATCCGCAGATGAGTCTTCGGCGCGGATAAGCGACGCCACGGGCTGCCTGAGCGGGCTGCTCAAGTCCATGACGGCTAAAGACGCCGCGGAACGCATCCAGACCGTGGACAAGCTGATTGACGCCATATTGGAAACGCGCCGGCTGCGCAGGTTCGGCGCGATGGTGGACGACGAGGTCGAGACTGCCCGCAGGGAGCAGAAGCCGCGCGCGGCGCCCGCGACTCCAATGAAGATGACGGGTGGACTGGGGGAGCCGGCGATAAGCCCGTTCATAACCCAGGAGCTTCCGCCGATAGATCTGGACGAGGAATCCGAAAGCGGCTTCACGCCAGCCGTCTCTTGGCCCCCCCCGGGCAGCGCGGAGAACGCGGGCGGCTTCATCCTGGAGGTTATGAAAGGCCCGCGCAAGGGGGTTGCGTTCCAGCTTCGGGAGGGGGAGGCGCTGACCTTCGGACGCGTGCGGTCGGATGGAGTCATATCCCTTGACGATTCCGCGATGAGCGCCCCGCATTTCAGCGTCAGCCTTATCAAGGGGGAGGCCGTCCTGACCGACTGCGAGAGTAAGAACGGGACGTTTGTGAACGCGCGTTCTGTGACACAGACCGTATTGAGAACCGGGGATCGGATCAGGGTGGGGCGCACGACAATGGTTTTCCGCGGATAAAGTGACCCGGCGAGCGCCCCCGCCAACTCTCCATTGACAGCCCCGGCGCGGCGTTTCATAATGACCCCTTGTTCCAGCCGGAAATCCCGCCTTCGCGAGCGGCGGATTGTCCGCATCAGCCGGCTCGAAGAACCTTCTCCTTCCAGGCAATGAAAGCGATAAGGAGCGACTGCGAATGATAAAACTTGGAGCCAATTCCGTCCTCTTCGGCGCCTTCGATCTGAAGACCGCCATGAAACACCTCAAAATGGCCGGCTACGACGGCGTCGAACTCTCCGCCATCAAGGGCATGTGCGAACACCTGAACCTGGACGACTGGAAGTCCCAAGCCGCGGACATCCGCAAGATGTCACAGGATTTCGAGCTTGAGCTTCTGTCCATGGAGGAAGCCGGACTTGACCTTGAAAGACTCAAGCTGGCCTTCGAGGCCGGCGCGGAAATCGGCATTCCGATCATCAATATTGGTCCAGGCGGCAAGAAGGATGTCGAGGAGGACTTCCAGCGCCAGACCGACCTGATGATCAAGGCTGCGGAGATGGCCGAGGGGTACGGCGTGACTCTGTGCTGCAAGGCGCACGTCGGCGGGTCAATATATAATACGGCAACAACGCTCAGGGCGCTGGAGAAGATCAAATCTCCTGCGTTCGGCTGCGACATGGATCCAAGCCACATTCACCGCGAGGGCGACACGCCGAGCGAGGCGCTCAAACAGGTTATCTCCCGCGTGAAGCACATCCACATCCGCGACTGCCTGGGACGCCAGCAGAACCCCGGCAAGCCGGAGAACCAGGCCTGCGGGCGCGGGGACATTGACCTGCTGGCCTACGTGAAGGTTCTCGTGGACGCGAAGTGGAGCGGCCCCGTCTGCCTCGAGGTCATCGGCGCGGGAAACTACGAACTGCCCCAGGTCGTCACCATCGCCGCCGAGACTCGCGGCTTCCTCAACGCATGTCTGAAAGCCTGCGGCGCGCGCTAGGCGCGAGCGCGCGATAAACGCGCAGACGCGTGGTAAAACACGCGCGCGCGGCGCGGAAAAACCTTTTTCGGAGACAAACGAAATGCCGTCCAAGAACAAGCCGAACCTGATCTTCTTCGGAATTGACAGCCTCAGAGCAGACCACATGAGCTGCTACGGCTATCGCTGGGACACGACGCCGCACATGGACAAGTTCGCGTCCAAAGGCGTCCTGTTCGAGAACACGATCAGCCCGCACATTCCCACCACGCCGGGCTACGGCAGCATGCTGACGGGGCTTGACTGCTTCTCCACGCAGGTCGTCGCCCTGCGACATCAGGGCGGGATGCCGGACAAGGTTCAGACGCTGCCGGAAATCCTGGCCAAGTCAGGGTATGAGACGACATGCGTCGGCTTCCGCGGGAACGCCGGATCGCGCGGCTTCCAGAATTACCTGGACTTCGCGGGCTGGGGCAGCTGGGCCGAGGGACGCAGCCCGAAGGCCGCGAACCTGAACGCCGTGACCATGCCGGAGCTTGAGAGGCTTGCGAAGGGCAAAAAGCCGTTCTTCCTCTTCATGCGTCACATGGACCCGCACGCGCCGTACCTCCCCCCCCTGCCGTTCGACCGGATGTTCTACCACGGCAACGAGTTCGACCCGGCGAACAAGTCAATGGAGCCGGTCTTCGAGTTCAAGCCGTTCTGCGATTTCTTCGCCGCGTGGATGCCGCCCGGCATCCGCGACAAGGATTACGTCATCGCCCAGTACGACGGCGCGGTGGCCTACATGGACGCATGCATCAAGCAGTTGTTCACGGCCATCGAGGACTTGGGCCTGGTTGAAAACAGCGTCGTCGTCATCACCGCCGACCACGGCGAGACGCTTTACGATCATCAGTGCTGGTTCGACCATCACGGCATCTACGACACCGTCCTGCACGTTCCGCTCATCATCCGCTACCCCGGGCATCTGCCGGAGGGCAAGCGCATAAAGGGCTACACGCAGCACAAGGACCTCGTCCCCACGCTGCTTGAGCTTATGGGCATCCCGACGAAGGCGAAGTTCGACGGGCACAGCCTCCTGCGCATGGTCGAGGGCAGCGTCGCCTGCTACGAGGCGGAGAGCTACATCACCGAGGCGACGTGGATGCGCAAGCACGGATGGCGCACTCCGGAGTGGAAGTACATGCACGCGCTGGAGCCGGACTTCCACTTCAAGCCGGAGCTTGAGCTTTACAATCTCATCGAGGACCCGGATGAGAACAACAACCTTGCGCAGAAGGAACCGAAGATCGTCGAGATGCTCGAGGCCCGTATGCAGGCCCACATCGCAAAGCGCGAGAAGGAGACGAAGAAGCCCAACCCGATGTTCACGAACCTGAACTGGCACGGGCACAACTGCGGCCCGTTCAAGACGTCGCAGCAGGCTTATGACACGATGCACATCGGCGACCCCGGCGAGGCCGCGAGGCTCCAGGGCAAGGGGGGAACGGGCGGGAAGAAGTAGGCTTTCGCGTGCGCAAAACCTTCGGTTTCGCACATCCTGCTTGCTGAGGGATTTGCGAAACTGAAAGACCGGCAGTCTGAGGTTTTGCAGACGCAACAGCATGCCGAGGAATATCAAGGGCGTTCCGATGATTGTTATCGGAACGCCCTTTTTCTTCGCACTGATGGGGGATTGACTGCTGGAAATTGAAGAAAGATGATCCCGCGGGAAATCATTACCATAATACATCATAGTCTACTGGAATACTGCGATATGCAATATTTATTACCAACCAACTTGAAATTCCCCAAGATCGAAGTATACTATATGGAAAGCGGAAAAAGCAACTTCGCTTGTTTCTCCGCGTGGGATTGCGCCCCGGGGGATTGACGGGGGGCGCGGGCGGTCCGGAGGCCGCTGATTTCCGACGTGGAGCGGGTATGCAGGAGCAGGCAAATCGTTATGACAGATCATGATCCCAGTCCGCAGTCCTACAGCCACGGATTGCGGAGCGGTGGTGACAAATACAGGATCGGGGACAAAACCGTCCCCTATTGCAAGGAGGTATTGAGATGAACGCTAGAAACTCACGCAAGTCCGCAGTTCGTGGTCGTATGTTTCTCGGTTCGGAACTCTGTATTCTCGAATCGCTGGAGCAGCGGTTGCTGCTGAACGGCTATCTGTTTCCAGAACCCCAGTTTGACACCGGTTACCGCTCTTGCGCCATTGTCAGCGCCGACTTCAATGGCGACAGCGTCGCCGATCTGGCGACGGCCAATGAAGGCAACGTGTCAGTGCTCCTGGGCGGCGGAGGCGGGATGTTCCCCGTTCACGCGGAATACGCGGTCGGCAGTTTCGCTGTTGACATAATCAACGCAGATTTCAATGGCGACGGCGTCGCCGACCTGGCGACGGCCAATTACTGGGGTTATAGCGTCTCCGTGCTACTGGGTAATCCTGACGGCACGTTTCAGGCTCAGGTCTCTTATGCGGCTGGGGAATGCCCTCAAAGCATTGCAACCGGCGATTTCGACGGCGACGGAGATGCCGACCTGGCGGCCGCCAACTCCGAGGACGACAACGTCTCAGTTCTGCTGAACAGTGGGAACGGCTCGTTTGGAACCCAGACCACATTCGCTGTCGGCGCCGATCCCAACAGCATGGTCAGCGGGGACTTCAACGGCGACGGGATAGGCGACCTGGCGGTCACCAACCGGACGGGAGGCAGCATATCAATCCTTCTTGCGAATGGCGACGGCGCGTTCGGGACCCAGGCAGTCTATGCCGCAGGCGATTCTCCCATTGCCATCGCAACCGGCGATCTGGACGACGACGGAGACACGGATTTGATCGCGACAAATTCAACTGATTTCGGCATCTCCGTGTTTCCGGCAAACGGCGACGGGTCGTTCCAGCCTCAGGTCCAGTATGGCACCAACACTGACTGTGACGATACGGTTGTCGCTGATCTCGACGGCGACGGCATCCTCGACCTGGCGACGATACGAAGCGGGACATTTCGCCCGATTTCCGTATTTCTCGGCAACGGCAACGGGACATTCCAACCGCGCACTGATCAGGAAGCCGGCGGTGATCCATTCAGAGCCGTCGGCGGGGATTTTGACGGCGACGGACTAACCGACCTTGCGACATTGAATGAGCTTGGCGACGGCGTTTCCATACATCCTGGCAACGGCGATGGAACCTTCAGGACTGAGATCGGATTCATCTGGATGGACCATAATGAGTTCTCCTCGGTGGCGCCAGCCGATCTCAATGGCGACGGTCTGGACGATCTGGCGATTGCAGACGCAGATCCGGTTGGCAGCGTATTTGCAATCCTGAGCAATGGCGACGGCACATTCAGCGAACAAGGCTACTTTGACGGTGATTACCTTGATATTGTCAGCGCTGACTTCAACGGCGACGGGGCAGCAGACGCGGCCGCTGTGGCAGGCGCCGGCGGCGTCCATGTATTCCTCGGCAATGGGGACGGAACTCTCCAACCTCCGGTATCGTACGCTTCCGGCGAAAGGGAGGCGCGCCTCGTGACCATCGGAGACTTCGACGGCAACGGGACCGTTGACCTGGCTGCGATAACACACAGCAGCAACCCGGGTTTGGGAGACGGCATTTCCATCCTCCTTGGCAATGGCGACGGAACGTTCAATACTGAGGTTATCACCTCCGGCGTGGACAATGCCCATGCCATCGTCAGCGCGGATTTCAATAGCGACGGGTGGGATGACCTTGTAACGGGAGGCCCTTATTCATGGACCGTCATTTATTTCAGCAACGGCGATGGAACTTTCGAAACTCCGGTTGAATTGTTTTTCTCTGATGAGACCGCAGTACTCGTCTGCGCGGATTTGAACGGAGACGGCAATCCAGATATTGCCGCTGTGGACATCCAGGGTCGTGCTGAGGTGTTCTTAGCCAATGGAGACGGCTCCTTCAACGCACTGGCGGCATTAACGTTAGCGCGCGGCGTCACCGGCATGGTCAGCGCAGACTTCGACGGGGACGGAAATGCCGATTTGGCCGCGACGTATGAATTCGGCGACGGCGTAGCCGTTGTCCTCGGGCTGGGAGACGGAACCTTCGGCCCCATGGTCCGTTACTCCACCGGCTTCGATCCGCGGGACCTTATCAGCGCTGATTTCAACGGCGACGGCGCTACGGATATTGCGGCAATCAACCCTTACTGCATTTACATTCTGATCAATCAGCCGCCGATTGTTGACATCGCCCTCCAGCCTGGCTCCGACAGCGGAGCGTCCGACAGCGACAACCTGACCAATGTCACCGATCCCGTTTTTGACATCACCGTCAATCAGGCCGGACAACTGGATCTTGATTTCGACGGCGACGGAATGGTTGACCTTTCGCAGTTTCTTCCCGCCGCCGGCGTCTACGCAATCTCGCCGGAAGCTCCTCTGGCTGATGGAACGTATCCCTTTCAGGCCATATTCACAGACGGCAATGGGCGTGTCGCCGGCGACGGCGAACCTGTGACCATTGACACGGTCGGGCCTGCGGCTGACGGGTGGCGGATTGCATGCTCCCATGGCGGCGGGGTGGGAGAGGTCCTGACGGATATTGCCGGCGGCTACGTCGAATCCCGTTTTCAGGGGATACACAAACTCGTAATCGTCATGGACGAAACGATGAATGCCGGCAGCGTGGATGTTTCCGACCTAAGTGTGGTCGGCGTAGCGCATGGCGATCAGAGTTCGCTGATCACGAGCGCGACCGTCGCGGGCAATGCGATTACCATCGGGTTGTCCGCCGCTTTGCCGGACATTGACACATATACGGTAACTCTCGGTAGCGCGGTGGAAGACGCTGCGGGAAATGCGGCCGCCGGACTTTCGCAGATTTCCGTGAAGGCGCTGAGAGGGGATGCCAACGGCGACGGTATTGTCAATTCCTTCGATCTCTTGAACATACGGACCCAGGTCGGACGCGCGCTCGACGCGTCAACGGCGCGGCATGACATCAACGGCGACGGAGTCATCAACTCGTTTGACATGCTGATGGCGCGCGTCTACGTAGGGAACAAGATAACGTAGGTTTAGCGCGCTGTAGTGCGATATTTGACGAATTCCAAGGGCGTTCCGAAAATTGTTTTTCGGGGCGCCCTTTTCCTGTACATCCTATCGGGATGCCGGTGCGGGTTTTCCTTACGACCTCTCATGTGCGATAATGGAATTCAGAGTCGCATGGCGGTTGCGCCACAGGGACACGATCGTTGAAAGGAAGCAACATGACCGGAACAGGAAGATGCCCGCATTCGCGCGCGGCGGAAGCTCTTTGCGTGGCGGCGCTGGCCGCGTTTGCCCTCATGCCGCTTGCGCCCGCGCGGGGAATTCCCGGCCTCGCCGGAATCGAAGCCGGGGAATTCAAGGTGAACGCGGAACCCGGCGAACTGGGCGCGATGGTCAACGTCTTCTCGGGCACGGGCGGCATCACGTGGGTCTGCGCCACGAATTCCCCAGCCGCGACGCTCCCCTTCAGCAGAATCCGCCTGGGCGCGGACACGGCGTCGGGCTACAAGTCCGACAGGCTCTCCAACCAGTCAGGCTACTACTACGGCGACAAGAAGATAATCGGCTTCAGCCACACGCGGCTTATCGGCGCGTGGGCTGAGGACGGCGGCCACGTCCGAATCTTCCCGACCATTGAGTCGCGCGTCGCGAAGGCGCGCGCCGGCGACCGCTCCGCCGCATTTAGCCACGCGGAGGAGAAGGGTTTTCCAGGATATTACGCGGTAAGACTGCTTGATGACGACATCCTGGCCGAGGTTACGCTCACCCCGCGCGTCGGCGTCCATCGCTACGCCTTCGGCAAGGGGGAGCCGGCGCGCCTGCTCGTAGAGGCGTCCAGCGTGCTGGGCAACAAACGGCGCGAGAACGGCTACGCGCGCGTTCTGCCGGACAAGCGCGAGATTGAAGGCTCCGCGCGGACCTTCGGCGGGATGTCCGGGCGGCCGGGCGGGTTGGACGTCTACTTCGTCGCGCGATTCAGCAAACCCTTCGCATCGCACGCCTTCATCTCCGGGAAGAAACTCATCAAGGGCGCGGCAGAATGCCGGGGCGATGACCTGACGGCAGACCTCGCCTTCGACCTGAAGGACGGCGACCGCGTCATTGAGGCTCAGGTTGCCATTTCCAGCGTCAGCATCGAAAACGCGCGGAAGAACTTGGAGGCCGAGGCCGCCGGGAAGAGCTTCGACGAAATCCTGGCGGCGGCGAAGGACGCATGGGAGAAGAAACTCTCGGTCATCCGCGTAAAGGGCGGGACTCAGAGGCAGCGGCGCATTTTCTATACCGCGCTCTATCGCGCGCTACAGATGCCGACGCTCTTCACGGACGTCAACGGAGAGTATCGCGGATTCGACAAGGCCGTCCACAAGGCGGAGGGTTTCACCTATTACACGGATTTCTCGCTCTGGGACACGTTCCGCGCGGTGCATCCGCTGTTCAACATCATCGCGCGGACGGAGCAGCGGGACATGATGGTCTCGCTCATCGAGATGGCGAAGGCGGGCGGCTCGCTCCCTCGCTGGCCGGCGGGCTGCGGCTACACGGGCAGCATGATGGGCTCCCCGGCGGACATCGCCATCACGGAGGCCTACCTGAAGGGCATACGCGATCTTGATATCGAGGCCGCGTTCAAGTTCATGAAGCGCACGGCGCTTGAAGGCTCCCCCCCCGGATGCGACGGGCGCGACGGCTTCCAGGACTACAACGCGCTGGGCTACGTGCCGTCGGAAAAGCACGGCATCGCGGTATCTCTGACTTTGGAATTCGCCTACGCCGATCACGCGATATCGCTGCTGGCAAAAGAGCTTGGGAAAGAGGAGGACGCCGCGCTCTTCGCTAAACACGCCCAGTTCTACCGCAATCTCTGGAATCCGGAGACGCAGCACCTCCAGCCGAAGGACAGCGCCGGCGCGTTCATGAAGGACTTCCGCCCGCTCGCGCTCTCATACACCGACATCGGCGGGAAGTACACGGACGATTACTGCGAGGGTAGCCCGCTGCAGTGGCGCTGGTTCGTCCCGCACGACCCCGACGGCCTGATCTCGCTCTTCAAGAGCCGGGAATACTTTGTAAGCGAGCTGAACGAATTCTTCGAAAAGTCAACGCCCAACATGGGCGCGATGAATCCGGGGTCGTACTACTGGCATGGCAACGAGCCGGACATTCACTCGGCCTATCTGTTCAACGCGGCGGGCCGCCCGGACCTGACGCAGAAATGGGCGCGGTGGATACTTGACACGCGCTACGAGGATAACTCGGTCGGGCTTGACGGCAACGACGACTGCGGCACGCTCTCGGCGTGGCACGTGCTGAGCGCGATGGGCTTTTTCCCGATCGCCGGGACGACGCGTTACGAACTCGGCTCGCCGATCTTCGAGGAAGCGGAGATCAGGATCGGCGACAAGGTGTTGAAGGTCATCGCCCGGAACTACTCGCCGGAGAACATCTATGCGACAAAGGTCATCCTGAACGGGAAGGTTCTCGACAAGCCGCGATTCGAGCACAAGGATATCGCCGAGGGGGGGACGCTGGAGTTTGAGATGGCGGCGAAACCGGCAAAGTAATTCCACCGGTTTGAGGATGGCATAATGAGAGAAACCACATTCTTGGTTCTACCGCTGCTGATTGTCTTTGTTGGCCGGAATTCCTGCGCCGCCGAAACTCAGACCGTCCATCCCAGCCCCACCGACGCCCGTCTTGTCAACCCTCACATGGGCTTTGTCTACTACGGCGGGAACGATCATCCCGACGTGGCCGACGTCTATTATCCGAGCGTCGTCTGGGGCGACTTCGAGCCTGAGGAGGGGAAGTTCAACTGGGACGGCGGCGGGCTGGGCGACTTCATCCGGGCGGCCCGTTCGCGCGGCAAGCGCGTCGCCTTCCGCATAATGCCGTCCTTCCAGGGCAAGGAATGGGCCACGCCGAAATGGGTGCACGATCTCGGCGTCAAACGCTTCCCAGTCTACCTCGGCGACGATACGTCCGGCCCTCCGAATCTGCACGAGCCGGAATGGTGGAACCCGGTCTACATTGAGAAATACTGCAACTTCGTCGCCGCCTATGGCAAGCAGTTCGACGGGCAGCCGTGGCTCGACTATGTTGACATCCGCTGTTACGGCTTCTGGGGGGAGGGGCATCGCTTCCACGCGAAGGTTCCCTGGCCCAAGGACGCCATCAGCAAGCGGGACCTGAACATCCGCTTTATTGATGCCCACCTCGCCGCCTTCAGGAAAACGCCCCTCGTGGTCGAGACCGCCTGCGACGAAAACACGCCATATCCCGAAGGCACTGCCATTGACTACGCGCTGGACAAGGGGTGCTGGATGCGGCGCGACGGTTTCGGCCCGTTCATCTCCGACGGCGAGATAACGCTCATCAAGGAAAGATGGAAGTCCTCTGCGTTGATTGCCGAGAACGGTTACGGCTACTTCGATTTCGTCCGTGGGAAGGTCAGCAGATACTGGGTCCCCGGCTCGGAGCCGATCACGCTTGAGGCGATGTTCGATCAGATGCTCGACCTTCACTGCAACTACATCCCCCTCGGCTGGGGCGACCGGGACTGGCATGTTCTGCAATGGCGCCCCGACCTGCTCAGGAAGGTCTGGATGCGCATGGGCTATCGGTTCGTGATCACGCGGGCGACGTTTCCGGTCTCGGCGCAACGCGGGGAAACGGTCAGGCTGGCGCACTGCTGGAAGAACGTTGCCGTTGGGCGGTTGCCGGTCAGATATCCGCTGGCCGTCTACCTTGCCGATGTCGAGGGCAACTGCCGCCGCGTCCTGCTTGACGAGAACTTCGACGAGACGCGGTGGTTCGACGGCGAGGAACATGAATTCGAGCATTCCTTCGCAATTCCTGAAGACCTTGCGCCCGGAGATTACTTCCTGGCGGTCGCGCTGGTTGACGCGGCGGGCGGGAAGCCTTCGATCGCGCTGGGAATCGAGGGGGAAGATTCGCAGAGACGTTACATCCTGGGGACTTTGCTGATCCAATAAGACAGTAGGGTGTGCAAGACCACAGGGCTTGCACACGCTGCATAGCTGTCTTCCCGCGTGTGCAAATCCGAGGGATTTGCACACCCTACCCGGCTGTCCTCACGCGCACGCTACTTGCAGTTCACCATCAACTCCGCGTAAATCGGGTAGTGGTCCGACGGGTAGCGCCCATCCTCGTTGTAATACACTGTCTCACACGTCTTTGCCTTGACGTCGCCACGGAACATGATCCAGTCAATGCGCGAGTCGCCCTCAGCCGGCGGGGGCTTGTAACCGCCGAAAGTAACTGTGCCGCCGACGCGTTTCTCCGCCTCCAGCCAGGCGTCCTTCAGCCCGGCCTCGATCAGAATCTTCCACGGGTTGCTGCTCCCGCCGAGGGTGTTGAAGTCGCCGGTCAGGATCATCGGCCCCTCGCCCGCGATCTTCGGCATGCGCGCCGCCAGCAGTTTCGCCCCCTCGTCGCGCGCGATGGGGCTGGCGTTATCCAGGTGCGTATTGAAATAGAAAAACTGCTTCCGCGTCTTGAGGTGGTAGAAGCGTATCCACGTGACCATGCGCGTGGACCCCGCCAGCCACGACCGGCTGCCGACGACTTCCGGAGTCTCTGAGAGCCAGAAATTTCCGATCTCGATGGGGCTGAGGACGCTCTTGCGGTAGAAGACGGCCATGTGCTCGTTCGACCCGTCCGCCTCCCGGGCCACGCCTGCCCAGCGATATTCGGGCAGCTTCTCGACGATGTAATCTGCCTGAATGTCCAGGCATTCCTGCGTCCCGACCACGTCCGGGGCGTAATTGCGGATGGTGTTGACGAGGATGTCCTTGCGGTTCGGCCAGGAGTTGTCCCCGTCTTTGGCCGTGCCGTATCTGACGTTGAAGGACATCACCTTAAGGGGGATTGCCTCCCCGTTCGCTGTTCCGCACAGGGCGGCCAGAAGAGCCGGCATCAAAAATCTCCAGTTCATTTCCATGTTGCCTCAGAGCTGGCGCGAGAAGAGCGCCAACGGGTAGGGTGTTCTTCGAACCCACGCGGACCGCGCGCTCTCAATCAAGTCCGTCGTCTCCCGCCGGAGCGAAGGCGAAGGATGCCTGAATCGAGTATCCGCAAGTGCAGCCGGAACTGGCCTCCGGAACAAGCGCCAGCCCTCCGGCGGGGACGATGTTTATCCAGCACCCGGGCCGCGAGACGCTGCTCAGACGCGACATTATCCCGCCGTTGCGCGTATCGTACATCGTCGGGTTGCCATCGCGGAAGAAAATACACGACGCCGAGGCGGAAATCGTGCCGCACCCGCCGCGCGCGGGCATCACCCAGTCCCTCCCGCCGCCGGTCGGATCAACCCGTTTCCCCGTCTTCAGCTCATACGCGCAAGGTTCCGCGAATATGAAATTCCCCGCAATGACGGGGTGGTGAACCTGCTCGCCGTGGTCGCCGCCGATTCCGCCCTTGTTATTTGGATGATCCGCCCGCCACAGGAGCGCCCCGCTTGTGGCGTCGAAGCCGTATAGGAAGTACCACGCCTTGCCCTCGCGGTTACTGGAGCCTTGAACCAGCAATATCCCGTCCGCGTAACTGAAGTAAAGGCAATGCTGGCAGTCGCGCAGATCGGGCTTCTCCCGCCAGAGGACCTGCCCCGTCGCGGCGTCAAGGCAGACTATGCTTATCCCGTCGCCTTCGGCCAGAGTTGGAAGATTGACCAGCCCGTCGGCAGATTCTGCGGCCTTTGGGGACGCGCTTTCCGCGAAGAACAACCTGCCGTCGCCGATGGCGATGGCGGGAGTGATTATCACCCCTGACTTGTAAGTCCAAAGAGTTTCACCCGTGTGACGGTCAAGTGCGAAGAGGGAATCGCTAGTAACCATGCCCTTGAAGTCGCCCCACTGAATTTCGTAATCGGCGGCCTTCCCGATGGAACTGTAGACCGCGCCCTGTTTACGCCCGCTGCCGAATAACATTGAACCGGCAATTGCGGTGTAACCCCAATGGCGCGTTTGATTTTCGACAAGCTGGGGCATCGTGAAGGTGGCGGACGGCCTGCCGGTCTGAGCGTCAACGCAGACGCAGCGATCCTCGGTGGCGACATATAAGTAGGAGTCTGACAAGGCCATGCTGCCGGCCTCGCGCGGGGCGGCCAGGCGGCGCGTGCCGGGAATGTCCAGGTCCCAGAGGCGCGTCCCATTATAAGCGTCAACCGCAATTATCCTGTTGTCCGCCGGGATGAACATGCGTCCGTGCGCCGCAAGCGGCGATACCGTCCGGTGGTGACGGTCAATCATCAATCGCGGACCGGGAAGCCCGAACCATTGGACGCGCGTCGGATTGCCGATGCGAGCATCGCCGCTGCAGGCCGTGTTGGCGGGAGTGGCGTACATATGCGTCCATTGCCCTGCGCCGGGCAGCGGTCCGCGCCGGATCATTATCCATGATCCCTCATCGGGCATTTTGACGGCTTGGGCGTTCTTTGCCCTTTCCAGCCAGACCGCCAGGGCAGAGTCTGAAACCTTTTTCTTCGGCGAACCCAGAATGATCGCCCCGCCGGGCGCAAGCAGGCGATATGCCTCCCTGCCGGTCGAGGGGAACTTGCCGTCGAGCAGCATGGAATCGCTGACAATAAGATTCGCAAAGTAGTTTGTATAAGGCAGTTGTGACAGATCGGCATGTTCCACTGAGACCCGTGAGCCGTAAATGCCGGCCTTTGAAAGAGCAGTTCTGGCTTCGGTGACCTTCGCAAGGTCGTCCTCGACGCATACGATCGTAAGGTCCGAACGGCGGGCAATTTCATAAGCCAGCCGCCCTTCCCTGCCTCCAACTACCAGACAGTAACCCTTCCTGATACCGCAACGGGACAGAATCAATTCTACCGCATTCTCATAAACCTTTGCCGGATCATCAGTTGCGTAAGGTGACGGCCCTGTTTCGGGATATGGGACAACCTCCGTCGTATCGAAGGCGAATGAAGCTGACCTGTATTCCTCTCCGGATTTTCCCTGCATCGCTATTAAATAATGGTATGTATGAGCAGGCAGCAGGTCGGGCAACTCGACCTCGTGCCTGCGGCCGTTTGATTTTGACTGGACGGAGGATGTTTTGGAATCCTGTAGTCCGAATTCGACCTTGGCCGCCCCCAGGATTGTTGCCTCCCATTCGATGACGGCGCTGCCCGGCCTGATGTGCCGGACATACGGGCCTGCCTTGAAGATCAGCGGCTGACTCTTTATATCGCTGACGGCGTTCTGAGCGGGGCAGACTCCCGCAAAGAGAATCAGCGCAACAGTCAGGGCAGGTAGGATACCCGTTTTTATAATTCTTCTGCTGATATTCATTTCTTTTCAGGCCGGTAACAATGAATCACGCCCTGGTCCGTGCTGACGAAAAGACGCCCTGAGGCGACCGTAAGCCCATATGCGCGCCCCTCTGCCGGTCCCTTCCAGACAAGGCTTCCGTCCTTCGCGCTGTAGGCCGCGACCTCCCCGTCCCCGCCCGCAAAGAGCAGTTCCCCGGCCATGATCAGCTCATTGTTGTGGCTGCATGGGATGTTCCACATGACCGATTGCTTCATTCCGGCCTCGACCTTGGCCGCCGTTCCCTTCAGGGAATTCAGCTTTGCGGTAAGGTTTATAGCCTCCGCCGGGCCGACCCCGCCTTTCAACTTCTGCGAAATCTGTTCCTGGCTCTTGCGCAGTTCATTCAGCCGTCGGGCCTGTTCCAGCCTGTGTATGCGGTCAACGGCAATTATCGCCGTCTCTGTCTGAAGGTAGGACATGCGCTCTCTGACGACCATGCGGAGTCCTTCAAATGTCGCAATCGTCTCATTCGTTTCCGGATCGGCCATTCCAATCTCGCCTGTGCTGCCGGGGCCGAAAGCCACGGAATCCCCCGTCAGGAGCGCAAAGGCCCCTGCCGGCCCGCCGAGAGCGCCTAGGAAACTGCCGTCGCCCATGTCGAAGACAACCGGGTTTGCGCGTCCGGTGGGCGCGTAAAGTTTTGTCTGGGACGCCAGCATGTACCCCTGCGGTGAAATGTCCATCAGAGGTTTGTTCCAGATGGTTGCTCCGTCATCGGTTTTCAGGGCGCAGAGGGCGACTCCGGCCTCCGGGAAGATCCCCGCGCAACCGTAGACCGCCCCGCCGTCAACGACAAGGCCGGTGCGAACCGGAGAGACGGAAATCAGTCTGCCGTTTCCAGGGATTTTCCTCTGGGATTTGCATATACGGACCTTCCAAACGACCTTTCCGACGGTAATCTCTATACAATATATATAGCCGTCATCCGATCCGGCATAAAGCCTGCCCATGTAGACCGCCGGAGCAAGTCTCACAGGCCCATCCGTGTAGCAAGTCCATAATACATGTCCACTTGTGACATCGAGACATCGTATCTGATCATCCGCCGAAGAGCCATAAAACAGATTATTCCCGGCTATGACCGGTTGGAAGGCACGGTCATATGTGACACGGGGCGCGGGGTTACTTATGTGGTGCCAGAAATCGGCCTTTGCCGGGGGCGGCCATGCGGGGCGGGGCAACTGGGGCGAATGGTGAGACCATGCCAGCGCGAGAGGCGCGGCAATAGTTTCCTCTGTTACCCCGCTTCGCGCATTGTCGTGTCTGTAGGTAGGCCAGTCATCGGCCTTAAGAAGGGAGGAAGCGATCAGAAGCAGCGTAAAAATCAAGGCTGCCCGCGTTGATTCATTACCTGATTGGGAGAGATTTTTTTTCCTGATCGGCATAGTAGTACGATTACAGATCGGGTATTAGCAAAAAAGAACGCGTTACGTCAGTGCCATGATGATTGCGCCGCATCGGGGGAGAGTCAATCGAAATCGCTGTAAAAAGGGGGATTCAAGCGTTTCCAGCAGGTATTGCTGGATGAGATAGCCATGCGCTGGGGCGATACGTTCACAATGGAGGATCAAAACATCAGGCGGGGGGAAAGACATGGGATGTCGGGTGAAAAAAAATTGTGAAATTCGCTTGACCATGCCATCCATCCGGGTTACAATCCGCCTAGATTCGTAGGGATTTTGTCTTTGCACCAGGAAGGTCAGCAAGGAGAAGAATGGCATGAAGAGAATCGGATTATCACTGGTTGTAGCGTTGATGGCGTGCATGTGCCTCACGGCGCAGGCCCAGTGGGACACCATTGGCGACTATGCGCTGGACCTCATCAATGACAATTACGACGAGGTTGGCGCTTTCGATGTCAGAGCCTCCGGGACGGCGGCCGGGACGGCATTGTTTGTTCCTTCTGCCATTGATGCCGGCGGAGTTCCTAGCCGAGGGTTGATCGGCTATGACTACACGATTGTCCACACGCCGGAACCTCCGGGATCAGTCCTCACCGTTGCCGCTCCGACCTCCGGTTCATGGGCGGAACTTGAAGACAGTTTGATTTATACTTATGATTATGCCTCGGCAACGGTTGGTGGCGGCGACCCCGTGCAGCAGAACCTGATGTCCCTCTCGACTTTTGCGTTTGCCGGGGACCCCGGAATGACGACGCCGGTAATTGACGCCGCCGGTCCGAACAGCTACACATGGGCCGAAGTGCGCGATGCAGCCGAAGACGGATATGACGATCTTCCGTCCGACATTCAGGATGCAGTTGATCAGGTCATTGACGATATTCGCGCCTCCTCTGAATATGCCGAGGTTGGCGATTACCTGATGAACGCTTCCGGATCTGGCGCCGTCCGCGCGGATCACGTCTACATCGAAGGTCCGGTCGGCATGGTTGATATCGAAGTAACGATAGCAATCAGTGCCAGTCTTATAGCCAGTGCTTCAAGCTCGACCGGTCAATCTGGAGCCGCCACAGGCGTCGCGTTCGGCATAGGCGCGGCCAATGCCTCCTTCAGCGACGGCGAGTACGGCGCTGCGGGTATCTGGGCGCACGGAAGCGGCATGTATGACGTAGGCACGGCTGGGCTGGTTGCAAGCAGCGACCTTGCCCCCGGTTCCCCCGGAACCTATACCCTGAGCGGCACCTACACAGTGACGCTGACCGTCCCCGCTCTTCCGGGCGTTGCCTGGGAAGGTGAGGCGATTGATCCCTTCGTGGTTGGTTTCGGTGTTGTTTCCGGTTCAGTGGCCGGCCGCGATGACATGGAATCAGGCGTCAGCGCAGTTGCTTTGAGCGATGTCTACTTCGGTGTAGTGGGCATTACGGCCCCGTCAGGCTATATGGTTCACCTCGTCCCCGAACCCAGTTCGCTGGCTCTGCTGGCTCTGGGCGTCGGCGGCGTCCTGCTCCGCCGCAGGAAGAAGTAAGACGGCCGTCTGTTGAAAAGACCTTCCAGGAGGCCCTCGGATAAAACCGAGGGCCTCTTTGTTTTACGGTTACATCGCATTAGCTGAAGCGCGGTATGACTTCCACCTGCTGGACGGCGGGAATTTTACCGATTATAGTCGGAGTGTAATGCCATTGACGGGCTCGTATCCTTGGATTGCGCTCGTCAGCAGGGCTGACGCGCTTGCTTGCGCCTTCAGGCGGCGGGCTTGCCTGCCGCAGTTACGCATCGAAAGCTGAGAAATGCCTTTCATGCGCCGCAGCAAGAAGCACGCTTCAAGCTGCGGCTAACGGTAAGGCGGCGGCAAGCCGCCGCACTCCAAGGGCGGGCCACGCGTCTTTCAGTGACCCCATAAGTCAAAGTCTTGACTTTGCTTCACCACGTGGGCTTGCGCGGTTATAATGGGATAGGCTCTTACGGAGGTAACTGTGATGAGAATGCGTTTTTGCCTGGCAATAGCAGTGATGATACTGTCCGCCGGGATTGCGTCCGCCCAATCGAACTGGGAGGCAATCGGCGATTACCTGATTCAAGGGGTTCAGGACTATTACGTTGAAGCAGGTCCGGCGCTGCCCGCCCGACAGGGCATTGCGATCGGCATCACATATGCCGGCGCGGGATGGGACGCGCAGTATGCGCACGATATAACCGATCCCGCTGCGGACCTTGCTGCGCGGTCTGAAGCCTGGGACAACAACGTGACGATCTATGGGCAAGGCTCTGCGACCGTTACGGGCGACGAAGAGATCGGCGTGGCGGCGCTGGCTTCATTTGGCCCTCCGTCCAACGGTGATATCGTAAGATACCTCGAGCCGAACGCGCTGACGGCGGAGGAAGTCATGCAGGGGCTTGATCAGTTATGGCCCAGCCTGCCCGCAGATGCGCAGGAGGCTTTGGCGGCGGAATATGAAGCCTTCACGAATTCAGATGAATATCAGGCGCTGGCCGGGCATCAGATCAACGCGGCCGCAGCCGCAGCCGCCCAGACCCGGCATTACAGGCTCGATGGGATCGCCGCGCCCGGCGGGACAGTCCCGTTGATAATCCGTCTGAGCGTTGACGGAGGCCTTTACGCAGTCGCGCAGGGGGAGGGTATTAATGCGGCCGGCGCGGGAATCGTGGTCGGCGTCGGGTTGGCCAACGGCAGCCATGCGGACGGGTGGTGGGGCGCGGCCGGATATGCCGACGCCGGACCGGGCAATCGCGAACTGAGCGTCTATGGAGGATTCGCCGCAGCCGATTTCCAATCGGACACGATCTTCGGCATCGCCGACGGGTTTTTGCAGAACGGAACATATGAGATTATTCTCGATGCGCCGGTCGCTGATCCGTTCTTTGTCGGATTCGGCGTAATCACGGTTGCCGGGGCGGCGCGCCATCCGCTTACGGCGGAGATGCTCGTTGGAGGCGCGGCGGATTACTCTTCAACGATAACATGGAGCATCGAGGCGCCGGACGGTTACTCGCTGGTTCTGATTCCGGAGCCTGCGAGCGCCGCGCTTATGGCGCTCGGGATTGCCGTCGCCGGGATTGCGCGGCGTTTCAGAAAGTCGTGAGAACACCGCGCTAAAGCGCGATCGGAATCCAATATTCGCCGCCCTTCCAGACGCGGGGCGACGCGGATTGTTTCCAGATGTTACCTGAAGTATCCCATTGTCGAATCGCGGCGAGTCCTGATTGCCTGAGAGCGGAAATCCAATCATGAAAATCATTGCCGACGAGAATATACCCTTCGCCCGGGACTCCTTCTCTACAATCGGCGAGGTTGTGACAATGCCCGGCAGGGCGATGACCGCCGAAAGTATTGCCGGGGCGGAACTGCTGATGGTCCGATCGGTGACGAAGGTCAATGAGAAGCTGCTTGTTGGAACGCGCGTCTGTTTCGTCGCCACAGCCACCATCGGCACCGATCATATGGACACGGATTGGCTGGATCGCGCGAAGATCGCATGGGCCGCCGCGCCCGGGTCGAACGCGAATTCCGTTTCGGAATACATAACTGCGGCGCTGCTGGTTGTCTCCGGCAGGATGGGCATCTCCCTGGCCGGGAAAAAGATCGGCGTCGTAGGCGTCGGCAACGTCGGAAGCCGCGTCGTCCGGAAGTGCGAGGCGCTTGGGATGACGCCGATGCGGAACGATCCGCCGCTGGCTGAAAAGACCGGCGACGCGAAATACCGTCCGATTGAGGAGATTCTCGAGCAGGCGGACGTGATCACGCTGCACACTCCGCTGACGCGCGAAGGTCGCCACGCGACGCATCACCTTGCCGACGGTGATTTCATCTCGCGCATGAAACCCGGCGCGATTTTGTTCAATTCTTCTCGCGGCCCGGTGGTAGAACCTTCAGCCTTGCGGGTTGCCTTGAAATCCGGGCGGCTTGCTGCGGCGGTTCTGGACGTGTGGGAGAATGAGCCGGCGATCTCGCGCGAACTCCTCGGTGAGGTCGCCATCGGCACGCCGCACATCGCGGGTTACAGCTTCGACGGCAAGGTGAACGGCACGCAGATGATTTACGAGGCGGCCTGCGCTTTCCTGGGCGTCAAGCCGACATGGCGCCCCGGCAATGACCTCCCCCCCCCCGCGAACCCACAAATCGCAGTTTTATCCGCCATCCGCTCAGAAGAGGATGAGCTTCGCCGGATTGTCATCGGAGCGTACGACATTCTTGCCGACGACGCGGCGCTTCGCGGCGTTCTGAAGGTTTCGGAAGGGGAGGTTGGGCCGTATTTCGATAAGCTTCGCAAGCAGTACCCGATAAGGCGCGAGTTCCAGAACGTGACGATAACAGGCGCGCCGGCGGGTTCGTCCCTCGCGGCAAAGCTGTCCGGACTCGGTTTCCGCACCGCCTGATCATCCCCCCTCCGGCATCGTGGCGGACTTGGTCATTTCTGCGGGAGAGATTGAATGGCAAAAGGCATCGCGGCATTTTCGCTCGAGGGGAAGGTCGCTCTGGTGACCGGAGCCAGCCGTGGACTGGGCAAGGGAATCGCAATAGGCCTTGCCGAGGCCGGCGCCGACGTCTGCATAACCTCCCGCCGGGGCAACCATGAGGATACGGTCGCTGCCGTTCGCGCGCTGGGAAGGCGGTGCGAGGCGATAACGATTGATCTGTCCGACAGGGATGCGCGGAGCGGGTTGATCGCCGAGGCCGCCGGCAAATTCGGACGACTGGACATACTCGTCAACAACGCGGGGGACACATACCGGGAGGCGGCGGAGAACTACTCCCTCGAAAGATGGGACTACCTGATTTCGCTCATGCTTACCGGGGTTCTTGAACTGTCTCAGAAGGCTGCGCGATTGATGCTGGCGCAGGGCGGCGGCGGCAAGATCGTCAACCTTGCGTCGCTGCTGACGTTCTCAGGCGGACTGACGGTCCCGGCCTACGCGGCGGCCAAGCACGGAGTCGCCGGGCTGACCAAGGCGCTCTGCAACGAGTGGGCATCTAAGGGCATAAACGTGAACGCCGTCGCGCCGGGCTACATGGCGACCGACATGACCGAGCCGGTGATAACGGATCCGGTTCGCGGGCCGAGCATAATGTCCCGCATTCCCGCCGGGAGATGGGGGACGCCGCAGGACATGGTCGGCGCAGTCGTCTTCCTGTCCGGACCGGCAAGCGATTACATTCACGGGCACATACTCGTCGTGGACGGAGGCTGGATGGCGCGATGAAACTTCCCGAGCGTATTGTCCTGGCCACGCGCAATCAGAAGAAGCTCAAGGAGATGCGGGCGATTCTGTCCGACCTGGGAGTCGAGGTGCTGAGCGTCGGCGATTTCGCAAACGTGCTGGAGGTTGTTGAGGACAGGGCGACGTTCGAAGAGAATGCGGCGAAGAAGGCCGTGGAAGTCTCCGCAGTGACAGGTATTCCGGCAGTGGCGGACGACAGCGGGTTGGTTGTGGACGCGCTGGACGGGCGGCCGGGGGTGATGTCGGCGCGTTACGCGGGGGAGGGGGCGGCGGACGCGCAACTGATCGAGAAGCTGCTTGACGAGATGCGCTGTGTCCCGGAGGGACGGCGCGGGGCGCATTTCCGTTGCGCTGTGGCCTATGCCGAGCCGGACGCCGGATTGATTTTCGGCGTATCAGGCCGGTGTGACGGAATCATCGCCTTCGCGCCGCGGGGATCGAACGGCTTCGGTTATGACCCGGTTTTCTTCCATCCAGAGAGCGGCATGTCATTCGCCGAGCTTCCGTCTGAGATCAAGAATCGGATCAGCCATCGCGCTCGCGCGCTCGCGGCGTTCAAGGAGAAGTTGAAGGGGCGGGCGCATTGCGGATGATCGCGCCCTAAAAGAGCGCTGGGCATGTCTGAAACCCGAACCTGCCGGGATGTCCTGCCGGGCAGGTCATGGCGAATGGCGACAACGCATTGACTGTCGCGCGGGTTTGGCGTATCGTAAGGCTTCAATACTAAATCCGAAGGGAGCGCGCCAGGCGCAGGCAGACGGAGGGAAAGAAATCGTGCCTCAGGATCAGGACAAAGAAGCGCGGCGATGCCCGGGCGAGAATTACGATATCAACGTCCCGATCTGCAAGGGGCGTCAGCGGATGCGATATCCCAAGTGCCTGCTATGCCGGCACCGGAGCGAGGAGACCAACGCGCGCCTGGAGGTTGACGACACGGTCGAGCCGTCGGTCTTCCGCCGCGATTGCGTCCTGGGAACATACGGCAAGGACCTGACGGAGCAGACTGCGCGCAAGATCGGGGCCGCGTTTGTCGAATACATCCGAGCGCGCAAGGGAACCGCCGCGCGAATGGCTGTCGGCAGGGATATCCGCAGCTCATCGCACAGGCTTGGTTTCAGCGTCTCGCGCGGCATCACGGACGCCGGCATGGACGTGTGCGACATCGGGGAGGTCGGCACGGAAGTAGTGGGGTTCATCATCGCGGACAAACAGCTCGACGGCGGCGTCATGGTCACAGGCTCGCATCATCAGAAGGAGCTGAACGGTTTTCTCTTTTTCGGAGAGGGGGGGGAGTTGCTGGGGTGGGATGACGGGATCGAGCAGATCAGCGCACTGACCTGCCAGAGGCGGAAGACAAAGCCGCCGCGCACCGGCCGCATTCAGAACATGGACGTGCTGGACGAGTTTAAAAGTTTCGTCGCCACCTTCGTCGGAACGCTGAAGCCGATGCGGATTGTCGTTGACGCCGCCAACGGCATGGCCGGCAAGCTTGCCCCGCTCGTGTTTGAGGACATGGCGGGAATCGAAATCGTGCCAATGAACTTCGACGCTGACGGTGATTTTCCGAATCATCAGCCGAACCCGCTGGTTCCGGCGAACCTTGAGGCGTTGCGCAAGACGGTGGTTGACGAGTCGGCGCATTTCGGAGTCGCCTTCGACGGGGACTGCGATCGGATCGTGTTCGTGGACGACCGCGGCCGGATCGTTGACGGCGACGTCACGGGGGCGCTCATCTCCCGGGAACTCCTTGCAAAGCAACCGGACGGCATTGTCGTCTACGACTTGCGCTGCAGCGCATCAGTGCGCGAGGAGATCAAGAACGCCGGCGGGAAACCGTTGCGCTCGAAGGTCGGGGCGGATTCGCTGCGCGGGACGATGAAGAAGCGGGACGGGCTTTTCGCGTGCGGATTGTCCGGGGATTATTATTATCGCGACTTCTTCGGCGGGCGTTCCGGTATGGTCACGCTGATCCAGGTTCTCAATCTGCTCAGCAGATCGGCCACGCCGCTGAGCGAACTGGCCGATTCGATCAGGCGATACACCCACAGCGGCGAGCTTCGCATTCCGCTGCCTCGCCCGGACGAGGCGGAGGACAAGCTGCGCGCGCTTGAGACGCAGTTCCCCGACGGCAAGGTTGACAAGCTTGACGGGTTGACGGTCGCGTTCAGCAACTGGTGGTTCAACATCAGGCGCGAGGGCGGCGAGAACCGCCTGAGGCTCAACGTCGAGGGGCGCAATCACGACGTCATGGAAGACGGCAAGCAGCGCGTTCTTGAGGCGCTCAGGTCAATTGGAATCTGAGCCGCCGGCGCGCATTTTCATTTCAGGAGGTCGCAGGATGAAACGCAGTTCGATATTGCTCGCAATGATTCTGGCCGCGGCGATTCCGGCAATCGGCGGATGCAAAAAGCGCGAGGCCGCGCCCCCGGCGGCGGGCGGCGCAGGCGCGGCGGCGGCAAAGAAGATTGAGGTCGCCTTTGTTACCAACAACGCCTCGGACTTCTGGACCATCGCCAGAGCCGGAACGGACAAGGCCGCTGCCGAATTCGGCGTGTCCGTCCAGTTCCGCATCCCCGCCCAGGGCACGGCGCAGGAGCAGCAGCAGATCATCGAGGACCTTATGGCCAAGGGAGTCAGCGGACTGGCGATCAGCCCGAAGGACCCGGCCAACCAGGTTGAAACGATCAACAAGGCCGCCGCGAAACTCAATGTCATCACCCAGGACAGCGACGCGCCGGACAGCAACCGCCTCTGCTACATCGGCACGAATAACTTCGACGCCGGCGTCGAGGCAGGCAAGCTTATCAAGGAGGTCCTGCCGCAGGGCGGAAAGATCATGGTCTTCGTCGGCACGCTTGACGCGCAGAACGCGCAGGATCGCCTGAAGGGCATCAAGGAGGCGATCAAAGGGACGAAGATCGAGATCGTTGACGTGCGCACGGACGAGACCGACCGCACCAAGGCGAAGGCCAATGTCTCCGACACGCTGGTCAAGTATCCGGACATTGGTTGCCTGGTCGGATTGTGGAGCTACAACGGGCCGTCAATCATCAGCGCCGTCCAGGACGCCGGAAAGGCGGGGAAGGTGAACGTCGTGTGCTTCGACGAGGAGGAGGCGACGCTCCAGGCCGTCAAGGACGGGCAGATATTCGGCACCGTGGTCCAGCAGCCTTATGAATTCGGTTACCAGTCCGTCAAGGCGCTGGCCGCGCTGGCGAAGGGCGACAAGTCGGTAATACCTGATAATAAGACGATCTATGTCCCCGTGAAGGTGATCCGGAAGGAGAATGTCGGGGAGTTCTGGGCGAACCTGAAAGAGCTGCTCGGCAAGAAGTGACGCGCCGCTGAGATGAGCGAAGAATCGAAGGCCACCGGCGGTTCCGCGCCCCTGATCGAGGGCCGGAACCTTTCAAAACGCTTTCCCGGCGTGGTTGCGCTGGAAGGCGTCAACTTCACTCTGGGCCGCGGGGAGATACTCTGCGTCATCGGCGAGAACGGGGCGGGCAAGTCCACGCTGATGAAGATCATCGGCGGGATTTACCAGCCGGATTCCGGCTCGCTTTTTCTTGACGGGCGCGAGACGCGGATCGGCGGCGTTCAGGACGCCATGGCCCTGGGCATCGGCCTCATCCACCAGGAACTCAATCTCGCCGACAACCTAAGCGTCGCCGGCAACGTCTTCCTGGGGCGCGAGCCGCGGCGCCTCGGCCCGCTCGGCATCATTGACCGCGGGAAGATGGAGGGCGAGGCTGAAGTCCTCTGCCGCCGCGTGGGGCTGGAGTGCGCTCCGGACGAAATCGTCAGCAGCCTGCCCATAGCGCAGCAGCAGCTTGTCGAAATCGCGAAGGCCCTGTCCCTGAACGCGCGCGTCCTGATGATGGACGAGCCGACGAGCAGCCTGTCCGCCAAAGAGACGGAAATGCTCTTCAGCGTGATACGCGATCTCCGGGCCGACGGCGTCGGCATCATCTACATAAGCCACCGCCTGGGGGAGGTGAAGGAGATCGCCGACCGGGTGATGGTCATGCGCGACGGGAAGAACGCCGGGGAACTGAAGGCGGAGGAGATTCAGCGCGACCGGATGGTGCAGTTGATGGTCGGGCGCGACCTTTCGCAGATGTATCGCAGGGCGGACGCCGGCCGCGCCGGGGAGGTGGTCTTTCAGGTCAGGGGATTCCGAACGAAAGCCAATCCGGACCATGACGTGTCTTTCGACATCAGGGCCGGGGAGATTCTTGGCATGGCCGGGCTGGTCGGCTCCGGGCGCACGGAGCTTGCCCGCGCGATGTTCGGTATTGACGAGCCGCTCCAGGGAAACATGGCGGTTGACGGAAAGACGATACCGGCGGGCGATTGCCTCGCGGCCATCCGGGCCGGATTGTTCCTGCTGCCGGAGGACCGCAAGACGCAGGGGTTGATTATCGAGGCGACGGTCAAGGAAAACATCGCGCTGGCCGGTCTGCGCAACTGGCATCGCGCATGGATCGTTGACAGGCGCATGGAGCGCGAGGTGGCGGAGCGGATGCGCTCGATGCTCAACATCCGCACGCCGTCCATCGCGCAGGCGGTCAACCTCCTGAGCGGCGGCAATCAGCAGAAGACCGCGCTTGCCAAGTGGCTGTGCCTGGAGCCGAGGGTTCTTCTGCTGGACGAGCCGACGCGCGGGGTTGACGTCGGCGCGCGGGCGGAAATCTATCATCTCATGGAAGACCTTGCCCGGCGCGGCATGGCCGTGCTGATGATCAGCAGCGAGATGGAGGAAATCCTCGGCATGAGCGACCGCGTCCTGGTCATGCACGAGGGGCGCGTGGCCGGGGAGCTTTCCCGCGAGCAACTCAGCGAAGAGGCTGTGATGAGCCTGGCTACGGGCGGGGGGATGTAGATGCGCAAGAGGGAAGGCGATTTCTTGCCGCTGTTTGCGGCCCTGGTCGGCGCTCTGTTATTTCTTCTGCCGACCCTGCGCTACGGCATCGCCCGCGATCACGCGCTCTTCTCCTATTACGGCTGGATGATCCTCAGGGGCGGGCCGCTCTGCGCCAACGCCTTCGTCATTGACATGCCGGGCGCGCCCTTCCTGCACGCCCTCCAGATCGCCCTGCTCGGACGCTCGGCCCTCGCCATGCGGGTCTTCGACTTCGCCTGGCAGGCGGCGACGATGCTGATCCTTTACGCGGCGGCGCGCATGGTCTTCAGCCGTCTTGCCGCCGTCTGCGCCGTCTGGTTCTACGCATTCTTCTACTGGAACATGGGTTGGTGGCACACGTGCCAGCGGGACAGCTTCGCGATCCCGTGGATTCTGCTCATGCTCATGTGCCTCATGCGCGGCGCCGGGGAGCCGGACAAGCGGAGATGGATCGCCCTATGCGGAATCTGCTGCGCGGGAGCGGCGTTCCTGAAGGGGCATTTTCTCATTCTCCCGATTGTGGCCGGCGTTTATCTTTTCCTCGAAGGGCGGTTGCGTAAAGAAGGCATTGCGAGAAATGCCTTCAACGCGGCGTTGCCCGCCGTCATCACCTTGCTGCCTTTCGCCTGTTACGCTCTCTGGCATATCCTTGGCGGGCGTTGGGCGGACTTCCGCAACTCGTTCCTCATCGGCAACTGGGCTTACCTTCACGCCTCCGCGCCGCGAACGCTTCCGCTTCAACCGTTCCTGGACGCGTCGCGTTTCTGGCTGGCGTGCGCGGCCCTGACCGGATTGCTTCTGCCCTGCGAATGCGCAAACGCGAAACGCCGCGCCATTGCCGCGATATTCCTGATTACAGCCGGTTTGATCCCGTTCGTTCTGCGCCGCTTCTTCGAGTATCACTTCACGAGTTTCTTCTGCATCGCCTGCGTCTTCGCCGGGCACGCGATGGATCGTTTCAGCGCCGCGCTTTCGGAGTTGTGCGCGTCCGGATTCATGGCGCGGATTGCTCCGCGGCGACTGATGTTCCTGCTTATATTGATCGCCCCGTATTTCGCCTCGGCAGCGGAGGGGCCGCAGCAGTTCCCGAAGGAACTCCTCGCTCTGTTGGAGCCTGGCGCGCTGCGAATCCCCGTCGCGCCGGTGGTTGATGAGGATTACCAGTCGCCGGTCGTTTCGGCGGTGGCGGGATTCATCTCGCAGCGAACGCAGCCTGAAGACTCGGTCATGGTCTTCGACATTGATCCGGCGGTTCTGTATCTCGCGGAGCGGCTCCCTCCGCGGATTCTGCAAAGCGGGGCGATGATGCTCATTCACGCCGGTTCTCCGATTGCGGATGAGATGTTCGCCCGATGGCGGGCTGAACAGGCCGAATCGCTAAGGCGGCGCGAGCCGAAATTCGTCATCGTGCCTGAGGGCTGCCTGGCGTGGTTTTATCCGGGCGGGAAGGACGTCTCGACCAGGTTGCGGGACTTTCCGGAGTTGGCGGACGCGCTGCGGGAGAACTATGACGACATGGGGAAGACGTGGTATTACCGGATATACATACGCAGTGGCGAGATCGAATCCGCGCCGCGTTGACGCCGCTCATCCGCTGCGCTCGAATTCCTTCTGCAGGTCGCGCAATCCCAGGCTGAACGTAGTCGGCCTTCCGTGCGGGCAGCGCCGGGAGTAGTCGGCGCGATCCCGTCTCTCCAGCAGGGCCTTCATCTGGGGGGGGGATAGGCGTTGCCCGGCCTTCACGGCCCCCTTGCAGGCCAGCGCCTTTATAAGCTGATCCGCTATGTCGGCCACGCTGCTGCTCCCCTCGGCGTCCGCCACCTGCGCCAGAAGATCACGGAACATGCGCGCCCCGGCGAACTGGTCGAGCATCTGCGGGAATGCGCGGATGACGATGCTGGACGCGCCGAAATCGTCAAGCTCGAAACCGAGCTTCTCAAACTCCTCCTTCAGCCCCTGGACGGCCAGGAATTCGGCCTGGGTAAGCTCGACGACCTCAGGCACGAGAAGTCGCTGGCTCATCAGCGGAGCCTCGCGCAGGCGTTTTCTGATTTCGTGATAAAGCAGGCATTCGTGCAGCGCGTGCTGGTCAATTATGTTCACGCCGTCCGGCGTTTCCTCGACGATGTAGCTGTCATGGATCTGGAAAAATCGCGGGCCTTGCGCGGATTGCGCATCTGCCCCGCTTGGCTGAATTCGAACAGTCGCGGCCTGCGCGTGGGCTTTCGTTATTGGGGGGGAGGTATTCACAGTCTGATCTGCCCCTTGCGGAGCGGGATGAACGTATCGGGGGGGCGGACCGGATTCCCGCGGAGAATGGGACTCGAAGAAACCTTCCAGCGCTTTCCGGACTGATTCGCGCCGCGACTCCTCGAAACCGCCGGTGGAAGGCTCAACCGAAACATGAGATTGCATTACCGGTTCGTGACCTGTGGTGGAGGCGACTGCCGCAGGGACGTGATGCGATTCCCGCAGCGCGTTGCGGATGGCGCGCTGGACTCGTTGATGGATGGCCTGCCTGTTGCGGAAGCGCACCTCGATCTTGGTGGGATGCACGTTCACGTCCACAAGCTCCGGCAGAATGTCAATGAACAGGAAGACGACCGGGTGTCGCTTCGGGGCCATCAGGCCGCGGTACGCCTCCGCGATGGCGTGGGAGATGGAAACGTCGCGCACGTACCTCCCGTTGACGAACGCGAACTGCATTCGGTTGCGCGCGCGGTCAACTCCGGGGGGGAGGATGAAACCGCGAACATTCATGTCCTCACCGGCGGAGGTGATAGGGATCATATTTTCTGAAATCTCGCGACCGAAAAACGCCTCGATGCGCTGCTCTATAACCTCGCTTGCGGGAAGGTTGAAGATTTCGCGCCCGTTGTGGCGCAGCAGGAAGCTGACGCCGGGGCGGCTGAGCGCGACTCGCGTGACGATCTCGGAGATATAGGACAACTCGGTCGGCGAGCTGCGAAGGAACTTGCGTCGCGCCGGGACGTTAAAGAACAAGTCGTGCGCCTCGGCCATCGTTCCGGGCGGAATGCCGCAGACCTTGACCGCGGAAAGCTCGCCCCCCGCGCATTCTATCTCCCCCCCCTCATCGTTCCCAGCCTGGCGGCTTGCGATCCTGGCGCGCGACACCGCGCCAATGCTGGGAAGAGCCTCCCCCCGAAAACCCAGCGTCGTCACGGAGAAAAGATCATCCGCCGTCGTCAGCTTGCTCGTCGCGTGGCTAAGGAACGCCAGCGCCAGATCGTTGCGCGACATGCCGCAGCCGTCGTCAACAACGCGCACAAGGTCGGCCCCGCCCTGCTCAAGCTCGATCTCAACGCGCTTCGCCCCGGCGTCAAGGGAGTTCTCGACCAGCTCCTTCACGACCGATGCCGGGCGCTCGATCACCTCGCCAGCGGCGATCTTGTTTGCGACGTCTTCGGAAAGGACCTTGATGGTCATTGGTTCGCGGACCTTGAGCCGCGCAACGGCGGGTCTTGAGCCTCAGCAAGCTGCGGCAAACGGCAAGGCGGCAGCATGGCTGCCGCGCTCCAAGGGTTAGATCGAATCTGTCCTGGAGAACCACAGCGGCAGCGGAAAGATTCGCGCAAGAAACGGCGCGGCGGAAACGTCCAGCGCGTATTCGACCGGGTGCATCCCGAAGAGCAGGCGCGCGGATTCCCTGGCGTCCAGCTCCAGCGCTACGCCGCCTTTGCTCTCGCTGATCCCGCATTGCTTCCCTACGTTCAGCGTGAAGGCGTCGCCGGTGTCCTTCAGTGTGAACGAGACCTTGCCCTTGACGCCCTTTTCCGCTGCCGTTCGCTCGATGACCGGCAGATACTTCTCGATCACGGCCCGGAAGTTGATGACGCGCAACATCCCGAGCGCGCTGACCGACCACCCGGAGGAGCGGCGGATAAGCGTCGGCATGTAGGGGCTGCCCCATGCCGGATGAGAAACGCTCAACGAGTCGCAACCCTCATTCCGCAACAGGTGGAGCATGATGTCGTCAACGCGCGCCGGATCGCCGGCGAACTCGTGGATTCCGCGATTCTCGCCCTTGCGCGATGCGATGACGTAGCCGAAGCTCCCGCCCGGTCCGGTCGCAGTCCATGCCTGCAAGACCGTGCGCTCGAAAAGGCGCGTCCAGTAGGAATGCGATCTGATCGCGCGGCAGCGAAGGCCGGCCTGCGCTTTCTTGAGTTTCGGCAGCGTTCCGTCGCCGCGCTCCAGCTTTCTGATCTTCACGCCGTCCGTCGGCTTGTCGGTCACGCGCCGCGCGCTCAGGTTGAAGTTGTAGTTCCTGCCCCAGTTCTCCCAGCCGTAGTTGCCGTAACGGTATCGGTCCCCGCCCAGGACGGATACGTCGTATTTCTCCTCGCGCATGACCTGGATGATATTATTCAACTGCGCGCTCATCAGCCCGCGCCCGCGAAACTCCGGTATCGAGCAGACGCCGCCGATGCCGCCAACCTTCAGAACGGCTTCGTCGGTTCGGATCGCGATCGGAAAGAGCCCGACGACGCCGCACACGCGCCCGGCCTCGACCATGACGAATGCGTTGTGGCAGGCCTCGCGCCGGTTGCCGTATATATGGTAATACTGCGGCAGCATCGTATCTTCAGGCGGGGTGTCCTCGGTGCGGAAGCACCTGTTCAGCGTCGGTATGAGCTGATCGTATTCGCTGAGTTTTGCGCGTCGCGGACCTTCCATCGTGAACGCCCTTTCATCGCATTGTGAAAATCTTCGGCGGTTAATCCAACGAGGCTAGAGGATACAGGAGAGGGGAACGCGAATCAATCGCGCAGCGGACAAACGCCGTATGGGAAACCGACGGCAAATCCGTTATGCTGTAGTTTGACGCTTGCGGGGAGCGCCCGCGCCGAAAACAAACCGAAGTTGGCGAAACGACAGACGGAGGACGCGAACATGTTCAGGAGAATTCCCCTCTTTTCATCAACCGCAACCCGCGCAGCGCGCAGGGAGCGCCTTTTATTCGAAGCGTTGGAATCGCGCGTAATGCTCAACAGCGCGACCATTGCGGAAACCGTCAATGAGCCGCCTGACGCGTTCATCAATTCCCCCGTGGACGGCTTCACCTACAACAACGTCAGGCCGATACCGCTTGCCTCCACCGCGACGGACGACGGAACTGTCGTCGCGTGGAACTGGCAGATTACAGGACCGGAAAACATGACCTTCAGCGTTGAGGATCCGGGGAGCTTCCGCTTCGCAACGACGGGCGACTACACCGTGACGCTCACCGTGACGGACAACGAGGGGCTTTCCGACCCGACACCCGCCGTGGTGACCTTCCACGTCGGCGAGGTCCCCGGGCCCAAGCTGCTCGGAGAGATCACAGTCTCAGGGGCCAAGGTCAGCATCTATGATTGCGACGGCGTGGGCGTCGGAATTCCGATTGACGGTGATTACAACACGGCGGACGGAACGCCGTATAACCCATATGACCTTGCCAATGATTTGATGATAGTCGGGACGCCGCAGGGAGTGGTCATCATCGCCCGGGCGCAAGTGAAGGAAGGGACAACCTGGAAGGACGCGGATTTCAGCGGTCTGGGCATCCATGTCGCCGGAAAAATCAATTCCTTCGTGGATCAGCGAAGGGGAACCGGGGATATCTGCTTCATCGTCGGAACTTTGGGCATCAATACCGCCGTCATCAACTCACGCGTCAGCGGTCCGAGCGATCCGATTGATCTCTACGATTCGACCGGCAGCCGGTACGCCACGCTGGCAAAGGGCGGAATAATCGAGGCCGTGTCGAACAGGCTGGGAACGCTCGTCATCTACGGCCAGGGCGACAGCCTGACCGGTGGGGCGCACGGCGGCGACGTCGGGACCGTGATACTGGCCGGGGGTTGTTCGGGTCATATCTTCGCGGAACGGCTTGCGAACCTGATCTATGTCGGTTACGGCAGCGCGGGTGGGAACATGGACGGGCAGATCACCGCAGGCGGGCTTGTGACGCTTTACGTAAAGGGCAACGTCTCCGGGGCAGTCACTGTGCCCGGGACGCTGGGCACTTTCTACGCGACCGGGAATGTCGCGCCCAACCTGGATGCGGGATACATGACCATGCTCTACTCCGGCGGCAACGTCGGTGGGACTATTGACGTAGTCAACGGTCTGGGAACGCTTTACGCAAAGGGCGCGATCGGCGGCAGCGGCGCGGCGATCAACGCCAAGGCGATACAGACCGTTGTTGCCGGGAACGGTTTCGACGCCACGCTACGGACGCAGTACCTCAACACACTGCTGGTGCAGAAGGGGAATCTCGCGGGAAATCTCACGGTTGACAAGCAGGCGCTCAGCATTGTCGTATCCGCCGGGGATTTCACGGCTGATCTCGCCACGCTCGCGGCGGCGAACATATCGGTTGCAAACGGAGTTTTCAGGGGCAGTATTAACGCCGGTTTCGTGGGAACACTGATCGCCGCAGGGACGGGACTTTCCGGATCGGACAGGGCGACGATACTGGTTGATTTCGGGCTGACGAACCTGTTTGTCCTCGGCAACATGGATTCGACCGACGTGGGCGTTGGCGTGCGCGACCTTCCTGAGAACAATTACGCGAGTCTGGGATTCCTCTACGTCAAGGGAAACCTGACGCGTTCGAATGTTCTTGTCGGGGTCAGAAACGAGAATGACGGCACGGCGTCGAGCGAAAATCCCTTCAGCGACGGGGAGGAGAGCGGCGCACCATCCATTCCTGCCGCGATCAAGGGGACAGCCACGCTCAGAAATGTTTTCGTTGGCGGGCGGGTGGGGACCTCAGGCGCGACTGCCGGGCAATGGGCGATTGCGTCAAAGGACAAGGGAATCTGGAAGGCTCCTGCGGCTGATGGGGATTACATAATAACGCCTGATGTGTAGCGGTTCGGCCATCCGCTTGCGGTTTTTCGTCCGAATGCCCCTGCTTGCCGGCGACTTTTCACACCCGGCGGGGGGAGATGAATGACCTGGATCGCACATGATTTCATGATAAGAATAATAGTCATTAGATGAACATGCGAACATCAAGCGCTCTTTCAACCGGAATCGGCTTCATTGATGAGATGCTTGACGGCGGGTTGCAGCCCGGAACGCTTACGCTCGTCTACGGCGCAACAGGCGTCGGTAAGACGCAGTTCGGTCTCAGCTTCCTAAATGCCGGACTAACCGCCGGCGGCAGGCGCGGATGCCTGCTGGATTTCGTGACCCGGGGAGATTCTCAGCAGCACGCCGAATATGCGCGCAGACTCTTCGGCTGGAACCTGAGTGAAGGCGTTGTCGAGCGAGCGTCGGTCTGGGCGGCTGGAAAATTGCTGCCGGACACATTCAAGGGGTTGGAATACAGCGGCAAGCGCGTGAACCGCGAGGACGTTTCCGAGGAGGACTGGGAGACGTGGCATAGCATCCTGGTTCGGAAGTTGGATCAGGTGACGGCATTCCTATACTCGCACTTCGTTGCCGGAGGCCGGCGCATGATGATTGACGGGGTCGAGCCGTGCGCGAAGGAGTCGGAATCAGTCCAGTTCGAATTGATTGATTACGTCCTGCGCCAGACGAAAACCGCGCCGGACTGGGTTGCACGGCAGCTCTTCCGCGAGACTTATCGCGCGAACGAGGCGAAGGTGATGGCGAATCTCTACGATCCGGGCGAGATATCAACGATACTGCTTCAGACCAGCAATGAGCTTCTGCTTGACGACCTCATCAGCCGGGAATTGCCGCAGGGCGACACGGCGACAAACGCCAATACTATCATCCTCATGGGGCGCATCCGGCTTGGCGCGAAACTGACGCGCGGAATATTCGTCCTGAAGCACAGGGGTAGGGCCTGTTCGGAGGAAATCGTCCCCTTCAGGATAACGGAGCGTGGCATCGAAACGGGCGAATGACCAGCAGATCGAATGTAAATATAACAAATCCGATCGAACATACTTGACTACGGCGTTTTTTCTCATTAGACTGTTGTAATAGAGAATCGTTGTATTGTCCGGAGAGAACCATCTTCGCGGGAGGATGATGCGCCATGATCGCGCGAACAGCGGGTATTCTGTGCGCCGCATTGGTATTCCTGTGCGCCTCTGACCTTCAAGCGCAGGATGCTGACAAGACCGAACTGCTTGCGCTCAAGGGTAAATGCGTCACATGCCACAAGGACCAGACTCCGGGCATATATCAGCAATGGCGCGGGGGGATGCACGCCGCGCATGACGTCTCATGCTATGACTGCCACCGCGCGGGCAAGGAAGACCCCGATGCCTTCATGCACGAGGGATTGCTCATCGCCACGCTTGTCACGCCGAAGGACTGCGGCGAGTGCCACAAGAAGGAGGCGGAGGAATTCCAGAAGTCGCACCATGCCAAGGCCGGGCAGATTCTTGGCTCCAGCGACAATTACCTGGCCGGGGCCGTCGCGGGCCATCCTGCGGTCGTGACAGGCTGCGAAAGTTGCCACGGCGGAACTGTGAGGATTGACCCCGCCGCCCCGAACAAACTGGACAAGGGAAGCTACCCCAACAGCGGCATCGGGCGCATAAATCCGGACGGAACGTGGGGTTCCTGCAACGCCTGCCACATCAGGCATATTTTCACGAAGGAGCAGGCGCGGCGTCCGGAGCATTGCGGCAAGTGTCACCTCGGCCCGGACCACCCGCAGAAGGAAATCTACGAGGAGAGCAAGCACGGCATCAGCTTTCACGCCAACTCCGCCAAGCTCAAGCTCGACAAGGATTCCTGGATCGTCGGCATTGATTACTCTCTCAGCCCGACGTGCGCGACGTGCCACCTGAGCGCGACGCCGAAGCAGGGCGTCACGCACGACGCCGGACTGCGCATCAGTTGGACGCTGCGCCCGGCCGTGAGCAAGGGCCAGATGGACGCGAAGACCAAGCGGGACAACATGCAGGATGTCTGCCGCAACTGCCATGGGCCTCGCCACGTCGAGGGCTTCTACCGCAGTTTCGACGGGCTTGTGAACCTCTACAACGACAAGTTCGGCAAGCCTTCCGCCGCGATCATGAAGATCCTCCAGAAGAACGGCTCCTTGAAGGACCCCGACGGCAAGGCTGCAAAAGCCAGTTTCGGCAGCAAAGTCGAGTGGGCATATTACGAGCTTTGGCATCACGAGGGCCGTCGCGCGCGGCACGGCGCTTCGATGATGGGGCCGGACTACGCGTGGTGGCACGGAATGTACGAAGTCGCGCAGCACTTCTATTTCAAATTCATCCCGGAAGTCCGCGAACTGGGAGACGCCGAGGCGAACGCCTACATTGACAAGCTTCTCCAGGAGCCGTTCCACAAGTGGCTTTCGGAGGACAAGGCGTCCACCGCCGAGAAGCTTCGCAGCGGCAAGATGGCGGAGATGTACTCCGGCCTGTATGATCCGCCATGGATTTCCGCGCCTTATGAGGAGCCGGCGAAATAAAGCCGGTCGTATCCCCCCCCTGGAGCATTGGATTGAGCCTGATCCGCACCTTTGCCGGCATTTGCATTGCATTGGCGGTTGGAGCCGCTTACGCGGTTGTAGCGCCGCTGATTGTTCTGGCGAGGCTTGTCCGGACGAACGTCCTCTCGATGCTGGGCGCGGCCATGGTCGCCGCTTCATCCGGCATGATGGCCGTCTTCATCCTCCATCCGTCCTTCAATCTCGAAAAGCATACGGACAGGGGGATCGCCGCGCACGTCTTCACCCCGCCCATAATTGCGTTCGGATTTCTGGTCTTCATCGCCGGGCTTGCCCTCCAGTTCCGGAAGTCAGCCACCGCAGAGGACAGGACGTCGGGGCCGTCGTGGCTTGATCGCTGGCTTGGTTTTGCCGGCGGATTCGGAAGCCGCACCGGACTGTGCGTCCTTGCAGCCGTCGGGATGGTAGCAGGCATCGCCGCCGTCGCGGGCGGTCTTGCGGCATATCGCATGGACCATTTCATGAAGACGCCCGTCTTCTGCGGGACGGCGTGCCACGAGGTCATGCAACCGGAGTGGACGGTGTATCAGGACTCGCCGCACGGCAACGTCGCCTGCGTCGAGTGCCATATCGGCGACACGCTTCAGGGAATGGTCGCCGCGAAGGTACAGGGGACGCGCGAACTCGTCCATGTTTTCACGGACAGGGTTCCCCGCCCCGTGCCGACCCCGGTTCATACCCTCCCCCCGTCGGCGGAGACATGCTCCGACTGCCACCTCGGCAATCGGGATTATCCCGATCATCTCGTCGTCAACCGCGCGTATCTTGACGACCGGGACAACACGCCCGTGTTCAACGCCGTCAATCTGAAGGTCGGAAGCGACAGGAAGAACAAGGGAAAGGGGATTCACTGGCACGCCGATCCTGCCGGAAGGATCGAATACAAATCCGCAGAAGACAGGCGGGAGAAGATAGTCTGGGTCCGATCCGTGAAGGCGGACGGAACACAGGCTGAGTATCGCCTTGAAGATACTCTCAACGACGCGGGCGACTCGTGGGGGCTTGAGTTGCGCGTCATGGACTGCTACGACTGCCACAACCGCGCCGCTCATCAGTTCAGGACTCCGGAAGAGGAAGTGACGCTCGCCATGAACCGGGGCCTGATCGCCGCCGATCTGCCGTTCGTCTACGCGCAGTCGCTGAAGCTGTTGAAGCGTTCGTATGAATCCTCCGAAGCGATGGAGAGGGAGTTGCCGGAAAAGCTGCTGTCGTATTACGAACACATACACCCCAAAATCCACGCCGCAAGAAAACCTGAAATTGAGGCGGCGGCCGACGCGTTGAAAGCGGCATACAGGCGCAACGTCCATCACCCCATGCGCGTTGGGTGGGGCGAGCACTCCGACCACATGGGCCACGCATATCGCATGGACGGTTGCTTCCGCTGCCATAATCAGAGAATGCGGACTGCTGACGGGCGCAACATCAGCCAGGACTGCTCGCTATGCCACGACATGATCGCCGACGGGGAGCAGTATCCGGCGGCCGCCGATGCGCGGAAGGCCGCCGTCCGCGCCGTCAACGGACGTTAACATTTGCTGGCTAGAATTCAGGGACACCATATAGAATACACGCGCTGCTAGTGATTGGTCCGGATAGAGATCCGAAGAGGAACCGACGCCCCGCGCACATCTCACGCTGCAACTGACGGTTGTCCGAAAGACGAAGCCGTCAGTTGCGGGAACACGAGAATCGAGGTATGCTACACGTATGATCCGGATGGAGAAGTTGGCGAGGGCGGGAGAACGGCGATCAGCTAAAAACAGTATGATGTCCCCGGAATTGGGAGGGTACAGTTTCGGTCTTGGCAAGGCCGACGTCCAAGTCATCGGACGGTGGGAGATTGCGAAGGGCAAGCTGAAGTTCAGCGGAAGTCTCGTCCGGGAAGACAAGTATGACTGGGATTCCAATGCAACCTATCCGATAACGAACACGATCAGCATACCAGGACCGTGGCTGAAGCGGGTCGAGGAGGAGGGCCGTGCCAAGCCCTACGACGTCTTTGGCGCTGCTTACGTGAAGGACAGTTTCGACAAGCCTAACAGCCCGTTGAAAAAGCTGCCGTTTACGCTGCTGTCAAGCGCCGACGATCTGCAA